>WBZP01000054.1_pt1 | contig 156163 bp, 153 predicted proteins | sample 5204301 | NCBI WGS metagenome assembly WBZP01 (sample SAMN12412401, study PRJNA552823) | activated sludge metagenome | isolation source: activated sludge from nitrification reactor of wastewater treatment plant... | place: USA: Pennsylvania | collected 2017 | reverse complement strand
CAGGCCGCAGAGGATTGGGCAATGCGTCTTCTCTGGATCGCGACATTTGGGAAGAATTCCACGCCGATTGGGAAGGACTCGCGGTCGAGTGCAATCATTTGAGAACTGCATTGATCGAATCGAGGGGCAAACCGCCGATCGCTGTTCTCGATCTCGATGAGGCCATTGGCTTGGAGGACTTCACTGGCGAGACCCGCCGCGTAGTCACCGAGCAGCGCATCAAGCAACACTTCTTTCGTCGTGCCGTGTTGAGTAGCTATCGTGGGCGTTGCTGCATGTCCGGACTGTCGGAACCACGCCTATTGGTCGCCAGCCACATCGTGCCGTGGAGTAAGGACAAAGCGAATCGCCTGAATCCCCGCAACGGCCTATGCCTGTCGGCCATCCACGACAAGGCATTCGATAGTGGCCTGATTGCATTGTCCGACGACTTCCGGGTGCTTGTATCAACCGAACTGCAACGTAGCGAAAATGCCTTTATCAAGAGCGTGATCTTTCCATTGGACGGTCGTTCCATCGAACTACCGGAGCGATTTGTGCCGGACCCCAGCTTTGTTGCTCGCCATCGTGCCGAAGAGTTTGTCGATAGCAAGGCCAAAACCTAATGATGGGCGCCCGCAGTTTCTGCGTCTTCGAATACGTCTATCGCGACGCTGGCAATTTCAAGGCGTGGGGTGCGCTGCTACTGAAAGGCGCACTGACCGAAGCACAAGTCGCAGAGATGCGCTCCAGATTTGAAGGCGGGGAATTTTTCATCGCAGAGCAACTTGGTTTACCGCCCCTGTATCACGAGCTTTGGGAGTATTCCGACGGCCCCGGAGACAGCGATCACGTATGGCACGAGTTCTTTGCGCTGCGGCCAGCCGGGGAAAATGACTTAGCCATGGGAGCGCCTTGGGGAACGGCAAACGCCCTGTTCAAGGCAGTGTCAAGGATTGCCCGATGGAACGAGTGCTTGTCTCCACACTGGGAGGTCGCATCTTGGTAGGCCCCTACACGCTTCACGAAGACACCTTCTACGAATACTTCGAGCCCTATCGTCATCCCGAAGCGCATTTCGACATTTGGGACGGTATTGGTCTTGAGGCTTTCGACGAGGACCTGGAAATTGTCAGGCGAATGGATCCAGAGTATGTCTGGACAGTACGCGATGGGGAGTCCGGCCGCGACCAATGGATCACGCCGGGTATTGGGTATGTAAACCGTGTTTGCTATCTGGTCGCGCGAAAACCGCACAAGTGGATTGATCTCGGCTTTCGCATCCCACATTCCTTGCCGTCTCTGACTCCGCTCGGCTTGCGTCGTCAAGTAACGCAGTTGAAGCGGTTGATTGCGGAAGCCGCTTCGCTGAAAGTACAGGGTAAATAGCTGTTCTCGCCGTCCCACCAGCGCCGACTTTCAGCAAATCAAGCCGCCGCCAGTTCCCCCGTGGCCTTCTTGCGGCTGCCCTTGCGCGCCTTTGCCGGAACCGCCGGCGCCGCGTGCAGCCTGACTCCGAGCGCATGCACCACCTTGAGGATGGTTGCAAAGCTCGGGTTGCCCTGCCCTGACAAGGCCTTGTAGAGGCTTTCGCGCCCTATGCCGGTGGCGCGGGCAAGTTGTGTCATTCCTTTCGCTCGCGCAATGTCACCCAGCACCTTGGCAATGAATGCCGCGTCGTCGCCCGCCTCTTCCATGGCTGCCTCAAGATACAGCGCCATATCCTCATCGGTTTTCAGATAGTCGACCACATCCCATTTGCTTAGCTTCAGTGCCATTGCCATCTCCTATGATTCGCGCGCCAGCTTCAGCGCTTTCCTGATGTCCTTCGCCTGGGTGCTCTTGTCGCCCCCGGCCAACAGAATGACAATCTCCAGGCCGGTGCGCTTGAAATACACCCGATATCCGGGGCCATGGTGGATGCGCATTTCCGAAACACCTTCGCCCACCGGCTCACAGTCGCCGAAGTTGCCGTCCTCCGCCCTGCGAAGACGCACCTTGATTGCCGACTTTCCGGCCTGATCCCGCAAGCCATCAAACCAGCTATCGAACAGCTCTGTGGTGTAGATCACGCCCATTGCAATACTGTATCCTATTATCTACAGTCGCACCAGAGTTCTGCACGGGGAGAAATGCCCCGGCCCTGGCCGCACGGTTTCACGGACTGGCCGATGCGTGGGTACCCTCCAACTCGAGCCTGCTCAATCCGTCATTTCGGCCTAGATAAGGAATTGCGAGAAACGTCGCCAGAGAAGACTCGGCCTCATGCAAGATCTCCCGACCGGCAAAGTTCAGGTAAAAGTCGGCGCTGGCGAGACCGCGAATGACTGACAAACGGATGCCTACCTGTTGGATCATCGCCGGGCCGAACGGGGCAGGCAAGACCACCTTCGCGCTGGAGTACCTGCCGCAAGTGGCGGGCTGATCCCGCTTCATCGATGCCGACCTGATCGCCGCCGGTTTGTCGCCGCTGGCACCGGAGCGCGAGTTGCTGGCCGCCAGCCGCCTGTTTCTGGCCGGGATTCAGGCCTGCATCAGACTGCGCGAGGATTTCGGCTTTGAAGCACGCTGGCCGGGCGCAGCCATCTGAAACTGGTGCGGCGCTTGCGCAGCGAGGGCTGGCGTGTGGAGTTGATCTACCTGGCCCTGCCCAGCATGGAGATGTCCCGCCTGCGGGTGGCCGAGCGCGAGGCCGCTTGCTGCTCAGACGCGAAACTCTTCCGTGCGAATCGGCAGCCTTGTCGGATACTTGCCGGTGGCCGCGGCAATGGCATTGGCCACCGCTGGCGCGAGCGGCGGCACGCCGGGCTCGCCGATGCCGGTCGGCCGCTCGGCGGAGGGCAGGATATGCACCTCGACCCGCGGCATCTCCTCGATGCGGATCGGCGGGTAGCCGTCGAAATTGCCCTCGACGACCACACCTTCATTCAGCGTGATTTCGCCGTGCAGCGCGGCCGACAACGCGAAGCCGACCGCGCCCTCGACCTGCGAGCGAATGTTGTCCGGGTTGATCGCGATGCCGCAGTCGACGGCGCAGACGACGCGATCGACCTTGAGCGCGCCGTCGGCCGCCACCGTGACTTCGGCCACCTGCGCAACATAGGAGCCGAAGGACTCGTGCACGGCGATGCCGCGGCCGCGCCGGGTGCCCGGTGCGCCGGGCTTCAACGGTGTCGCCCAGCCAGCGTTCTCGGCAGCCAGCTTCAACACAGCGGCATGGCGCGGATGCCCGGCGAGCAACTCAAGGCGCAAGGCGACGGCGTCCTTGCCGGCGGTCCGGGCGACCAGGTCGAGGAACACCTCGGTGGCATAGGCGGTATGCGACGAGCCGACCGAGCGCCACCAGAGCACCGGCACCGCGATGTCACGCGGGGTATGGAGGTCGACCAGCATGTTGGCGATCGCATAGGGCAGGTTGGCCGCGCCCTCGACGGAAACCCGGTCGATGCCGTCCTTGACCATCATCGACTCGAAGGGAGAACCCATCAGGATCGACTGGCCGACCAGCCGGTGGCGCCAGCCCGTCAGCGTGCCGCCGGCATCGAGCGCGGCTTCGAGTGCGTGGTGGAACATCGGGCGGTAGTAGCCCGCGCGCATGTCGTCTTCGCGCAGCCAGACCAGCTTGACCGGGGCCTTGCCGGCGATGGCCTTGACGATCTGCGCGACCTCGACGACATAGTCGGACTTGGTGCTGGCGCGGCGGCCGAAGCTGCCGCCGGCATACAGCATGTTGATCTTCACCTGCTCCGGCTTGAGGCCGAATATGGCGGCGAGCTGGTGCTGGTCCCCGGTGTGCAACTGCTCACCGTTCCACACTTCGCAGCCGTCGGCCGACAGGCGGATTACGCAGTTCATCGGCTCCATCGCGGCGTGGGCGAGGTAGGGAAAGTCGTAGCTGGCCTTGACGACCTTGGCCGCCGCGGCGAAAACCTGATCGGGGTCGCCCGACTTGTGCGCCACCAGGCCCGGCAGTTTCGCCATTTCGTGATAACGCGCCAGGATCTCTTCGCTGCCGAGGCGGAAGGCATGGGTTTCATCCCAGTCGACGCGGAGCGCGTCGCGTCCCTTTTTGGCGCTCCAGGTGTCGCTGGCGAGCACCGCCACGCCCGACGGAATCTGCACCACGTCGACCACGCCCTTGACCCGCCTGGCGGCCGTGGCGTCGAAGCCGCGCACGCTGGCGCCGAAACGCGGCGGGTGGGCGACCACGGCGACCAGCATGCCGGGCAGGCGGATGTCCTGGGTGAATATGGCGCTGCCGTTGGTCTTGTCCGCGCTGTCCTTGCGCGGCGCATGCTTGCCGATCAACCGGAAGTCCTTGGCTTCCTTGAGCGCCACCTTGGTCGGCACGGCTTCTTCGGCCGCAGCCTTGGCCAGTTCGCCAAAGCGCAGCCGGCGCTTCGATGGCGCATGGCTGACGACGCCGTCGCGCACCGTGACCTGTTCCACCGGCACTTTCCAGCGCCGGGCGGCGGCGCTGACCAGCATCGCGCGTCCCGTGGCGCCGGCCTTGCGCAACTGGTCCCAGGAATTGGCCATCGCGGTGCTGCCGCCGGTGCCCTGCGCCGGGCCCCAGAAGAGATTGTTGTAGCGCGTCGCGTCGGCCGGGGCACCTTCGATGCGCACGGTCTTCCAGTCAGCGTCGAGTTCCTCGGCGAGGATGGTGGCCAAGCCGGTGTAGGTGCCTTGTCCCATTTCCAGATGCTTGGCGATCACGGTCACCGAGTCGTCGCTGCCGATGCGCAGAAAGGCATTGGGCGCGAACGATTCCTCTGGTGCGGGCGCCGCCTTGCCGGACGCAGCGGCGGCCATGGCGCTAGCCGCCGGCAGGCAGAAGCCCAGGGTCAGGCCGGCCGCGCCCTGCAGGAAATTGCGCCGGCTGGCATTTTCGATAGACGTTGTTGGCATGTCCGCTCCTAGGCCAGGGATTTCGCGGCGAGATGGATGGCCGCGCGGATCCGCTGATAAGTGGCGCAGCGGCACAGATTGCCCGACATCGCGGTGTCGATGTCGGCATCGCTCGGCCGGCGATTGCCGCTCAGCAGCGCCACGGCGCTCATGATCTGGCCGGACTGGCAGTAGCCGCATTGCACCACGTCGAGCTTGCGCCAGGCTTCCTGCACCGCCTTGCCGACGCGAGAGCGGTCGGCGCTTTCGATGGTGCTGACCTTGCGGCCGGCCACCGCCGATACCGGGGTTGCGCAGGAGCGCAACGGCACCCCATCGACATGCACGGTGCAGGCGCCGCACAGCGCCTGGCCGCAGCCGTACTTGGTTCCGGTCAGGCCCAGTTCGTCGCGCAGTACCCACAGCAGCGGGGTGTCGGCGGCCGCGGCGATTTGCCGGCGCTTGCCATTGACATCAATTTGGATCATCAGCGTGCTCCAGACGGGTTGCAGGACGTGGTGTGCGGGGCTGCCGCCGGATGTCGCCGCGCGGCGGTCGCCGACTGCCGATACCTCGATACGGTAGCAGTCCTTGGCTTGCGCAACAAGCCCGCGGCTGGCTGCCAAGCGCCCGTGCCGCGTGGACGCCGCGCCCTGTATGATTCGCCGACTCGGACAGGAATTGATCCCGTACCGGACAGGAGATTCGCGGATGAGCATGGATGACAAGAACAAGCACCTGGACTATGAGCGGCGCGTCAACGCCGAAATGCGCGACAGCTTCGACGAAGAGCTGGAAATGGAAATCGACGATGATCGCACGGACGAACTCGTCACCGAGGCCAGTTGGTCGGCCGACGAGACGGGGGATGTGGAACGACGCTTCTATTTCAAGGAGCTGTTTCGACTGCAGGGAGAACTGGTCAAGCTGCAGGACTGGGTGGTACACCAGAAACTCAAGCTGGTGGTGCTGTTCGAAGGCCGCGACGCGGCCGGCAAGGGCGGCGTCATCAAGCGCATCACCCAGCGCCTGAACCCCCGGGTTTGCAGGGTGGCGGCTTTGCCCGCGCCGAGCGAACGGGAACGCACCCAATGGTATTTCCAGCGCTACGTTTCGCACCTGCCGGCCGGCGGCGAGATCGTGCTGTTCGACCGCAGCTGGTACAACCGGGCCGGCGTCGAAAAGGTCATGGGCTTCTGCAATGACGACGACTACGAGGAGTTCTTCCGCACCGTGCCGGAATTCGAGAAGATGCTGATCCGCTCCGGCATCATCCTGATCAAGTACTGGTTCTCGATTACCGACGACGAACAGCACATGCGCTTCATGATGCGCATCCGCGATCCCCTCAAGCAATGGAAGCTGAGCCCGATGGACATGGAATCCCGCCGCCGCTGGGAGCAATACACCAAGGCCAAGGAAACCATGCTGGAGCGCACCCACATTCCGGAGGCACGCTGGTGGATCATCGAGGCGGTGGACAAGAAGAAGGCCCGCCTGAATTGCATCCATCACCTGTTGAGCCAGGTGCCCTACGCCGAAATCGAGCGCGAGCCGGTGGTCCTGCCGGCGCGCGTGCACAACCCGAACTACCTGCGGCACCCGGTGCCCAAGGACATGTTCGTGCCGGCGGTGTATTAGCGGCGCGCGGCGCGGCGCCGTATTTCCGGTGCCGACTTTCGGCCCGGCCGGGTCGTCAGCACTGCTCCCAGGGCAGCCCCTCGAAGCGCCAGCCGTTCATCGAGCCGCGATGGTGGGTGTCGTCGAGCTCGCCTTCGAAGCCGTGCAGGACATTGCAGACCCGTGTGAAGCCAGCCGCTTCGAGCGCATTGCCGGCGTCGACCGAGCGATTGCCGCTACGGCAGATCAACACCACCGGGCGGTCGCCCGAATGACCGGCGAGTTTCTTCACCTCGCCGACGAAGTGCGGATTGACGTCCCAGTCCGGACCGTCATTCCAGGAAACATGCGCGGCGCCGGCCGGATGGCCGACGAAGAGGAATTCCATTTCGCTGCGGCAGTCGATGAACAGGGCCTTGGGGTTGTCATGCAGGAACTGGGCGGCTTCCTTGGGGGTCAGGTGGTCCATGACGGCTCCTTTTTGCGATGTGCCATTCTAGCAGCCCGGCATGATCGCCGCGTCGCTGCTCCGGTATAGTCGCGGCATGAATCCACTGTCCCGCACACTGGCGGCGCTGGCCTCGATCATCGGCTTCTACGGCTGCGACGGCGCCCATCTGGCCGAGCTGAAGCCGGGCACTTCGACGGCGCAGCAGGTGCGCGAGCGCCTCGGCGCGCCGGTCGCGGAGTGGCCGAACGGCGACGGCAGCGTGACCTGGGAATATCCGCGCGGCCCGGAAGGCACGCAATGCTGGATGCTGACGCTGAACGAACGCGGTGTGCTGTTGAAGGTCGAGCAGGCGCTGACCGAAGAGAATTTCGCGCGCATCGAAAAGGGCTGGAGCGCCGAACGCGTTAGGCGCCTGCTGGGCAAGCCGCGCAACGAAGCGAAATTTCCGCTGAAGCCGGAGGTGGTCTGGGAGTGGCGCATCGCGCCGTCGGCGTCCGCCAGCAGCGCCTTCTTCCACGTGCATTTCAGCCCGGATGGCTTCGTCACGGGGACCTCGCGGCGCGAGGAAACGCCGGGCTGAAGCCTCGCTGCGGTATATAATCCGCCCTCGATTCCGAGGAGCGCTGCAAGGAACACGGCCGATCGGCCGGGACCCCAGGCTCGGAACCTGAACCCAACGGCGCTCACCTACCCTTGGACTATTCCGCCGGGGCATCGGGTGAGCGACCAGGCAACATGGCTCCCCGTCCCTGTCATGGATTGGAGAGACGCATGGCCACCTCCCACACGGCCCACCTGCAACCCGACCGCAGCGCCGAATTGCGCACGCTGCTGGCGCAGCGCATCCTGATTCTCGATGGCGCGATGGGCACCATGGTGCAGAAGCGCGGCCTGGGCGAGGCCGACTACCGCGGTGCGCGCTTCGTCGACCATCACATCGACCTCAAGGGCAACAACGATCTGCTGTGCCTGAAACGACCGGACGTGATCGGCGCGATTCACGCTGAATACCTCGCCGCCGGCGCCGACATCATCGAAACCAACAGCTTCAACGCCACGCGGGTTTCGCAGGCGGAATACGGGCTGGAGGATCTGGCCTTCGAATTGAATGTCGCCGCGGCGCGGCTGGCGCGCGAGACCGCCGATCGCTTTTCGACGCCGGACAAGCCGCGCTTCGTCGCCGGGGTGCTGGGACCGACCTCGCGCACCGCCTCGCTGTCGCCGGATGTCAATGATCCCGGCGCGCGCAACGTCACCTTCGATGCGCTGGTCGCCGACTACGTCGAAGCCGCGCGCGGGCTGACCGAGGGCGGCGCCGACATCCTGCTGGTCGAGACCGTCTTCGACACGCTGAACGCCAAGGCCGCCCTTTTCGCCATCGAGAGATACTTCGACGAGGCCGGGCGGCGTTGGCCGGTGATGATCTCCGGCACGATCACCGACGCCTCGGGGCGCACGCTCTCCGGGCAGACCCCGGAGGCCTTCTGGAATTCGCTGCGGCACGCGCGGCCGCTGTCCTTCGGCCTCAATTGCGCGTTGGGCGCGAAGGAACTGCGCCAGTATGTCGAAGAGCTGTCGCGGGTCTGCGACTGCTTCATCTCGGCGCACCCGAATGCCGGCCTGCCGAACGCCTTCGGCGGTTATGACGAAACGCCGCAGGCGCTGGCCGACGAGATCGGCGAATGGGGCAGGGCGGGGATCATCAACATCGCCGGCGGCTGCTGCGGCACCACGCCGGAGCACATTCGCGCGATTGCCGCGACACTGGCCGGCCCGAAGCCGCGCGCGATTCCGCAGGTGGCAAAGCAACTGCGCCTGTCGGGCCTCGAAGCCTGCAACATTGGTGACGACAGCCTGTTCGTGAACGTCGGCGAGCGCACCAACGTCACCGGCTCGAAAGCCTTCGCCCGGATGATCCTCGAAGGCCGCTTCGACGATGCGCTGGCGGTGGCCCGCCAGCAGGTCGAAAACGGGGCGCAGGTGGTCGACATCAACATGGACGAGGCCATGCTCGATTCGCAGGCGGCGATGGTGCGCTTCCTGCACCTGGTCGGTTCCGAACCGGACATCTGCAAGGTGCCGCTGATGCTCGACAGCTCGAAGTGGGAGGTGATCGAGGCCGGCCTAAAGTGCATCCAGGGCAAGGGCATCGTCAATTCCATCTCGATGAAGGAAGGCGAGGCGAAGTTCCTCGAACAATCGCGACTCGCGCGGCGCTACGGCGCGGCGGTGATCGTGATGGCCTTCGACGAGCAGGGACAGGCCGACACCTGGCAGCGCAAGATCGGCATCTGCAAACGCGCCTACGATGTGCTGCTGGGCGACGGCTTTCCGGCCGAGGACATCATCTTCGATCCGAACATCTTTGCCATCGCCACGGGCATTGCCGAACACGACAACTACGCCGTGGACTTCATCAACGCACTCGCCTGGATCAAGGCGAACCTGCCGCATGCGCGGACCTCGGGTGGCGTATCCAATGTGTCCTTCTCGTTTCGCGGCAACGACGCGATGCGCGAGGCGATACACACCGTCTTCCTCTATCACGCGGTTCGCGCCGGCCTCACGATGGGCATCGTCAATGCCGGCCAGTTGGGCGTCTATGACGACCTCCCGGCCGAATTGCGCGAGGCCGTAGAGGACGTGGTCTTGAACCGGAAGGTCGCTGGCGGGGCAAACCCGGGCGATACGCTGATCGAACTGGCGACGCGGGTCAAGGGCCAGGCCAAAGAGCAGGTCGTCGATCTGGCCTGGCGCGAATGGCCGGTGGACAAGCGCCTCGAGCATGCGATGGTCAAGGGCATCACCGATTTCGTGGTCGCCGATACCGAGGAATGCCGCGCGGCGCTGACCGCCGAAGGCCGGCCGCCGCTGGCGGTGATCGAAGGCCCGCTGATGAATGGCATGAACGTCGTCGGCGACCTGTTCGGCGCCGGCAAGATGTTCCTGCCGCAGGTCGTGAAATCGGCGCGCGTGATGAAGCAGGCGGTGGCGCATCTGATTCCCTACATCGAAGCGGAAAAGCTGCGCACCGGCAGCACCTCGAAGGGGCGCATCGTGATGGCCACGGTGAAGGGCGACGTCCATGACATCGGCAAGAACATCGTCGGCGTCGTGCTCGGCTGCAACGGCTACGAGGTGATCGACCTCGGCGTCATGGTGCCGGCCGACAAGATCCTGCACGCGGCCAGGGAACATGGCGCGCAGGCCATCGGCCTGTCCGGCCTGATCACGCCCTCGCTGGAAGAGATGAGCCACATCGCCGCGGAAATGCAGCGCCAGGGCTTTGGTGACGGAAATGCGCTGCCGCTGCTCATCGGCGGCGCGACGACTTCGCGCGCCCACACCGCGATCAAGATCGCGCCGAACTACAAGGGGCCGGTGGTCTATGTACCGGACGCGTCGCGCGCCGTGGGGGTGGTGACCAGACTGCTGTCGCTCGACATGCGCGATGCCTACGTCGAGGAAGTGGCGACCGACTACGAGAAAGTGCGCGGCCAGCATGCAAACAAGAAGGGCGTTGCGCTGGTGACGCTGGAAGCCGCACGCGCCAATCGCGCCCGGCTGGATTACGCCCCGGTGAAGCCACGACAACTCGGGATCGCTGTTCTGCGTGACCTCGATCTCGCGGTGCTGGCCGACTACATCGACTGGGCTCCGTTCTTCCAGACCTGGGATCTCGCCGGCAGTTATCCGAAAATTCTCGACGATGCGGTAGTCGGCGAGGCTGCGCGCAACGTGTTCGCCGACGGCAAGGCGATGCTGCAACAGTTGATCGAGGAAAGGTGGATCAGCGCCAATGCCGTGTTCGGCCTGTTCCCGGCGCAATCCGTCGGCGATGACATCGTGTTCCACGCCGACGAAACCCGCGGCACACCGCTGATGACCTGGCACGGCCTGCGCCAGCAGCAGGAGCGCCCGGCCGGCAAGCCGCAGCAGTGTCTGAGCGACTTTGTCGCGCCCGCCGGCAGCGCCAGTGGCGACTACGCGGGCGCCTTTGCCGTGACCGCCGGCATCGGCATCGAGAAGAAGCTGGCCGAGTTCGAAGCGCAGCACGACGACTATCGCGCCATCATGCTCAAAGCCTTGGCCGACCGGCTGGCCGAGGCCGCCGCCGAATGGCTGCATCAGCAGGTGCGCAAGGACTGGTGGGGCTACGCGGCCGACGAGTCGCTGGACGGCGCGGCATTGATCGCCGAGAAGTATCGTGGCATCCGCCCCGCGCCGGGCTACCCGGCCTGCCCGGACCACACATCGAAGGGCGCGCTGTTCAAACTGCTCGATGCGCAAGAAAATGCCGGCATCGCCCTCACCGAAAGCTATGCCATGATGCCCGCGGCCTCGGTCGCCGGCTTCTATCTGGCGCATCCCGAAGCGCACTACTTCGCGGTCGGCAAGATCGATCGCGACCAGCTTGAAGATTGGGCGAGTCGGAATGATATGCCCTTGGCCGAAGCGAAGCGCTGGCTAGCACCGCTGCTGTAAACGGCGATCCAAGGATTGCGGATGAATCAATCCGCAAGGCGTTCCAACGCTACTGCGCCATGCTCGCGGAAATCGTCCATGGAAACGAATTGCTTGTCGACTGCACTGGTAACGAGCTTTGCATCCTTCTTGGTCAGGGTATCAAAGTTCTGATGCACGACGAGGCTGCGGAACGGCAGACTGGCCTTTTGGAACTCGAGGCAAGCGATGACAATGAGACGCAGCTTCGCCGAGTCCTTTTCCTTGGCCGCGAACAAATAAATTGGTGTGCGCCCGCCCCCAAAGGCGTAGTCGACTTCCAACTCCTCGCGCCCGGCGAGCGGCTGCACGGTCTCCTTCGGCTGAAAGCGCCGCATGTCCGTCATCACGAATTCGTCGACGGTCTCGTAAAAGAGATTCGCGATGACTTCGCGCCGATAGAGGCCCATGTTGCAGACCTTGGCGACCGCCTGGCCGAAATGCAGCACGGCCGGATATAGCTCGTCGGCGCCGACGTCGATGAACAGGTTGCCGCCGTCCTCCTGCACTCGGTTTTCGGTGAGAATCTGGCGAAATATCTTCTCCTTGTTCTGCGTGTCGATGTCGTACTGATAGGAAAGCCGCATCAGGGACAGGCCATGGTCGCAAACACGCACACGATCACCATGCTGTTCCAGGAAGATGTCGATCATGTCACCGTCCTCGTGGAACAGCGGCGCCACGAGCTTCATGATGCCCGGCCGCTTCTCGCGCAGCCCGACGTGCTCGCCGAAACCCGCCGAAAGTATGGATTGGTAGTTCATTGCGCCCCTCCGTTCCGCCTGAAGAGCGGCATGGGTGGCGCCGCCTGCGGGAAGTATTTTTCCCAGCCCTCGATGTTCATGGCGACCAGAAATTCCCCCAGGGCTTCCTCGAAGGATGCATAGCGACCCGTGACTGCGGCGGGATGCTTCTCTAGACGCCCAGCGTTCAAGTTCTCGGCGGTAGCCCGGTGTATGTGGTAGCTGAAATGGGGGTGGCTGCCGAACAATTGCGGCGATTGCTCGTGCTGGCCGTTGAAGCGGACCAGAGTCAGACGCTTGCCGTCCGGCGCGCGATACACTAGCCCGAGCGAAAAATCCTCGCCGAAGTCCACGCTCTGGCGGATGAACACGTCGAATTCGACGGCGTCGCTGGACGCGACAACCATGTCGTTGCGGCGATGGCGGTTCTCTTCCTTCATTTCGCGTCGCGGTGTTTCCTTGATGGTCTTGGGGCTGCCTATCAGTCGGGCAATTTCTTCGTCAGTGTAGTCATCCATCGCTAACTTGTCCTCCCAAACTTACACCGCTATCCGGCCCAAACCGGGAAACCATCCTTACCCTTGCTATTGTCTGTGGTCAGAGGCTCACGGGGTGCGCCACCCACCAAGCGGCCCCGCGAAGCGGGGAACATCAGTCGATGTCACGAAATTAGCCCTCTTCCCACGCCCCTAAAGGCAGTGCGGGCGGCAATCCTCTTTCGCAATATTGTCGAATCTTCTGGGCACGCGGAAATATGATCAATAGGCGGAAAGGATAGACTGTGGATTGACTGTGGGTCGGCATTCGACCTTCACTAGTTTAAGTCCATTTTCATTTTGTTCGCCAGAACGGCAACAGTGCCCGCGAAGGCAGGTACTGCCCGTCTACGACCCGGGAGAGGAACATGTCAAGAGCAGATGCTGACAGGCTGAGCTTCAACGACGCCGTGGTCTTCGTCAAACGCAGCGGGCAGGCGGCTTTCGCCGCGATGCCGGTGTTCGGCGACGAAGGCGACGACAGCGCCGAGACCGCCGAGGGGGCGCGCATCTTCATCCTGTTGCCGGACGAGGATGAAGGCTGGACCCTGCGCTTCATCGCCGGGCCGTTCTTTTCGGCCGCCTACGCCGCCAATGACATCATCCCAGCCGACGAGATTCCCGATCGCGTGCGCGAACTGCTGTTCGTGCCGACGCACTGCGAGGAAGACTGGCTGACCGACCAGCTTCAGGTGCTGCTCGGCAAACTGACGCAGGCCGCCGGCATCGGCGAGCAGATGCCGGATTACCAGTCGCAGCCGGCCAAGTCGGCGTCAGCCGACGTGGTGTTTCCGGTTTCCTTTATCGGCCGCGACAAGAAGTAAGCCTGCAAACCTCATTCAGCGCAGAGGACCCTGAAAAACACAGAGAGAATCAGGCAAACACTACGAGCCCGAGCTGCCCAAAGACTTGTCGAAAGCTTCTCTCTGCGCCTCTGTGCCTCTGTGCCCTCTGTGTTGAAAGCGGTTTCGGCTGAGGTTGAAGCGTCTAAAGTTGCTTCGGGATTCAGACGCCCCAGACCACCGGCTTCTTCTTCTTCAACGACCACTCGAGAAGTTCCAGCAGCGGCACGGCGCGTTGCGTCAGGGTCACGAACGGCCGCGAACTGTTGGCTCCACCACCGCCGTTTACTGCCTCGGTTCGTGGCAAGTCGTCATCCTGCAAGCCAGCCCGTTGCTGCTTGTCCTCCTCGATGGCGGCCTTGAGGCGCGCTATCGCGTCCGGCAGTTGCTCGACGGTGACGATACCCTTGTCGCTCGCTTCCTTGCCCATGAGCTTCATCATGCGTTGCGCGACATCGCCAAACATGATGACGTCGCCGGACGCGGGCGATTGAAATGTGACGATCATAGTTTCAGCTCCCGTAGCCAATCGAGAATCTGCCGGGCGGGCAGTATCCAGTCGCGTTCGAGCATCAGGCCATGGCCCATGCCGGGAAATATATGCGCCTCGACGCCGTAGGTGCGCGCGGTCATTTCCACCAGCGAAGCCGGGATCAGGTGGTCATGTTCGGCGCCTTGCACCAGCAGCGGCGTTCGCTTCACGCGCCCGATGCGCGGCATGCCGAACAGGGACATGTCCCAGATCGCGCGATGCGATTCCGATTGGGTGTTCTTGTAGTAGCGCTTCAAGTCTTCCAGCTCGACCGGTTGGGCGAACAGAGCCTCGCGCAAGGTTTCCAGCGAGGCCTTGCCACCGCCCATCAGGTTGTTCAGGTCCTTCATCATGCCCGGCTTGGAAAACATCATGCCCACCGCTGCCGACAGGATGCCCTGCGGCGGCACGGCGCACATCAGCACCGCGGCCGGCGCCTGATGCCTTTCGAGGTATTTCTGCAGCACGAAGCCGCCCATCGAATGCCCGATCAAGACCGGCGGCGCGGGCAGTTCCGCGACAACGGCGGCGACGTCGCGCCCGTAGTCGTTGATTGAAAAGCTGTCGAGCTGCTTGCGACCTGGCGAACCGCCATGCCCGGAAAGGCTCACTGCGTAGGACGCGTAGCCCGCGTCGGCGAAGAACTGCAGGAAATGTTCGTCCCAGCACCAGGCCGCCGCATAGGCGCCATGAACAAACAGCAGGGGTGTTTCGCGGGCTTCGCCGGCGGGAATGCGCAGCAGGACTTCATGATTCTCGAACCGCGGCGAATTCATCGGCTCGGGCCTTCCGGAAAAAGGCCCGACGCGTCGCCGACTTCAAGCGGCGACAAACATTTGTAGAGCGTCATTGCATGCGGTCCCGTCAATAGGCTTGTCTCGCAGGATTCTACCGTGAGCATTCCGGAGCGGAACGGCTGCTCCCGAAAACTGCGCCCATTGCGCCCGAACGCAGTCTAGCCAGAGGTTGCGCGCAAGGCGGCCAGGCGCGCCGCGCTGACCGCGCCGGCAATCGCTTGCGGATCGACGCGGGTTTCGCCGCCGCTGGCGGCGGCGCGGGCCGTCGTATCCCGCGCAATGCCTCCGGCATCGATGGCACGCACCGCGGCCAGCGCGGCGCGCCATGCCGCCGCGGCCGGGTAGTCGCGCTCTTGAGAACCCAGCCGGCCGCGATAGTCCGCCTCGCAGGCGAGCAGGATCAACTCGAAACGCTCCGGTCGGCGCAAGCCGTCGCAGCGTTCCAGCAGCGCAAGCCGGGTATCCACGCGCAACTCCGCGAAGCGGTGTATCTCGCCATGAAAACGCGCCACGAGTAGCGCCACGTCGCGGCAATCGGCGGGAACCCGCAAGCGCTGGCAAATCGCCTCGAGCCGGGCGATGGTTTTCAGTTCGTGGCCGTGGTGGCGCGGCAGGATGGCAGCCGGGGTAAGCGCCTTGCCCAGATCGTGCGTCAGTGCCGCGAAACGCGCCGGCAAGGGCGCGCCGAGGCGCGCCGCCATGTCGATCACCATCATCACATGCACTCCGGTGTCGATCTCGGGATGATAATCGGCGCGCTGCGGAACGCCCCAAAGGGCGTCCAGCTCGGGCAACAGGCGCACCAGGGCGCCGCACTCGCGCAGCACCTCGAACATGCGTGCGGGCCGGGCTTCCATCAGGCCGCGCGCCAGTTCCTGCCAGACGCGCTCGGGCACCAGGGCATCGACTTCGCCGGCATCCACCATGCGCCGCATCAGTTCCAAGGTTTCCGCGGCGATCGAAAAATCCGCAAAGCGCGCGGCAAAACGCGCGACGCGCAAGATGCGCACCGGGTCTTCGGCGAAAGCTGGCGACACGTGGCGCAACACCCGCGCGACCAGGTCGGCGCGACCCTGGTGGGGATCGATCAGCGCTCCGGCTTCGTCCTTCGCCATGGCGTTGATGGTCAAATCGCGGCGCACGAGATCCTGCTCCAGCGTCACCCCCGGCGCGGCGTGAAAGGCGAAGCCGGTGTAGCCGGGCGCGGTCTTGCGCTCGGTCCGCGCCAGCGCGTATTCCTCGTGCGTTTGCGGATGCAGGAACACCGGAAAATCGCGCCCGACCGCGACAAAGCCTCGCGCCAGCATGTCCTGCGGCGTGGCGCCGACGACCACCCAATCCCTGTCCTTGACCGGCAAGCCCAGCAGTTCGTCCCGTACCGCGCCGCCAACCGCGTAAATCTTCATCCGGGACGCCGTCACCCGCGCAGATAGGTGGGCGCCACGACTTCCAGCGCCGTCGCGCTGCGGCCGAACGGCAACGTGCAGCCGGCATCGCAAACGCTGGCGACGCGCATGGAACGGATGTTGTCGCGCGTCATGGGACCGTTGGGGACAAATTCCATGGCCCAGGCCTGAAGCCAGGCGACGGCTTCGGGCAAGCCGATCACGATGCGCGGATGGCCCGACCAGGCCGCGGCAGCACGGACCAGTTGACGCAGGCTGAATTGCCTCGGGCCGCAAAGGTCGTAGGCGATTCCAATGCTTTCGGGCCGCGTCAGGCTGTCGGCGACAACAGCGGCGACATCCTCGACCCAGACCGGCTGGAAGCGCGCATCGGCGCCCGCCAGCGGGAACAACGGAACGACCCTGGCAAGTCCTGCGAACAGCGTGAGGAAAGAGTCGCCGCGCCCGAAGATCACCGACGGACGAAACACCGTGAGATCAAGCCCGGCGTCCCGCAACGCGGCCTCGCCGGCGGCCTTGGACCGCAGATAGCCGGAGGGCGCGTCGGCCGCTGCCTTGAGCGCCGATACGTGCAGCACACGGCGCACGCCCGCGGCCTTGGCGGCGGCAGCGATCCTGCGCGGCAGCTCGACATGTGCACGGGCAAAGCCCTTGCCATAAGGCTCGCCTTCACCGCCCTTGAGGATACCGACCAGGCTGATCACGGCGTCTTGCCCAGCCATCAAGCGGGCGAGCGTCTCCGGATCATGCACATCGGCCTCGACGACGTTAGCTGTCGGCAGCACCAGCAGATGCTTTGCCCGCTCGCGCCGACGAGTGGGCAAGGTGAAGCGGCACTCGGCGCTGGCGGGGCGGCGCGCCAGCTCGCGCACGATCGCCGTGCCCAAAAAACCGGTGCCACCTATTACGAGGATATTGTTCACGGCAGTTGCTCCACTCCGGTCTCGCCCTGGCCGCGCGCACCGATCACACCGAGGGCGCCTTTCAGAGACTGCGGCTTGCCCTCAAACATGGTGTTGTAATACACCGCGTTGCTCATGACTTTCTTCACGTAATCGCGGGTCTCATTGAACGGAATCGTCTCGGCGTAGATCGCGCCCTCGAGTGGGCCTTCCGCACGCCACTTGCGGGCGCGGCCGGGACCGGCGTTGTAGGCCGCGGAGGCCAGAACCGGGTGGTTGTCGAGCGATTTGAGGACCATCTTCATGTAATTGGTGCCGAGCGTGAGATTGGTGTCCATGTCCGTCACCCGGCCCGGATGGAAATTCGCCAGGTTGATTTTCTTCGCCACCCATTTCGCGGTGGCGGGCATCAGTTGCATCAGGCCCTTGGCGCCGACCGAGGATTTGGCGTTCATGATGAAGCGCGACTCCTGCCGCATCAAGCCATATACCCAGCCGTTGTCCAGCGCCAGCTCGTCGGCCTTGGCCAGCACCTGGTCGCTGAATGGCGCGATGTAACGCAGGCCATAATTGTGCTGGGCCAATGTGCGATCGGCTGTATTGATTGCACGATCCCAGATCTCCTGCTGCTTGGCGAACTCGGCGGCGGCGAGCAAGGCCCTGTCGTCCATGCCGCGCAGCGTCCATACCCATTCGCGCACGGCTTCGGGTCGCATATCGACGCGAAACAGCGCCAGCGCGCGCTGGAAGCCCGGCTTCGCCGCCGCGATGGCCAATTCCTCGGCAGTGGGCGGCGTTGCGCGCGGCGGCACTTCGATGGGTCGGCCCAGTTCCTCGTCGGCAAGGTTGCCGTAGAAGTTGGGCTGGCCACCGATTCTCAGGTAACGCGTCCGTGCCTCGTCCTGATGCCCTGTGGCGGCCAATGCGCGTCCCTGCCAATACGTCCAGTCGGGCTGAGCGGACAGGCTCGACGGCATGGCCGCGATTGCGCGCAGTACGGCGCTCCAGTCATGCACTCGCAAAGCAGCGCGAGCGCGCCATGCCAACTGTTCGTCGGATAACTGCGTACCGACGGATTTTTCATACCAGGCCAGCGCCTCCGGCTGATGCCGCAATGCGGCCTGCCAGGCGAGCTGGCCCCAGGCATAGGCCCGCTCCTCGGCAGGGAAAGACGACTCGATGCGGCCGAAGCGCTTCGCGGCATCCTGCGGATCAATGCGCGCCAGGCGCTGCAACCCAAAGAGCACGACTTCGCGCGCCCCACGCTTGGCGGCGTAATTGGGTGGGAGCTTTTCCAGATAGCGCGAGGGGTTTTGTGCAATCGACTCGAGGCCCTGCCCGTCAAAGCCTTCGGTGCGCGGCAGGTAGGCGGCCGCGTTGCGCGCGGCGCCCACCCGTTTCGCCTCGAAAAGCCGTCGCACGCGCCGCCACACTTCCTCCACCGTCAAGCCACCCGCCGCGACGAGTTGATCGACCAGCGTCTCGCAGGCTGCCGGCAGATCCTGGCCGCTGACCCACATGGGGCGCACCGCCTCGGGCGTTCGGGTGGCCTGCGCGGCATAGCAATTCAGCTCGGCGTCGGGCGACACCAGTGTCGGAAACTCCCTTCGGAAGCTCGGCCAATCGCCTTTCTGGCCCAGAACGCGCAACCAGTCGCCGCGCAACTTCTCGGCGAGATAGCTGCCCTGGTAGCGGGCAAGATAGTCCTGCACGCCGCTTGCATCGCCTTCGTCAAGGCGCAAACGCCACGACCAGTATTCTGCCCAGGCGTGCAGCGGGTGGCCTTGCAGCGCCTCCAGCTGGTGCGCAAGGCGGACACGTTCGCCGTTGCGAAAAGCTTCCCGCGCCGAAAGAAACGCAGCGTCACCGGGATCGGCCAGCGTCAGCAGCGGCGTCATGGCGACGGCGAGCGAGAGCGCCGCGACGCGGGCAATCCGGGACAGAGACAGGGCGGGCTTGCGGTTATAGTTCATTCATTCGTCTTTTGTTGACTCGTTACGCCCTCACGTTAGCACATGGCTGCACAGGCTCCGTCCCGCGAACACATCGCGGATTCCTTGGCATTTCGCGCCGCGCTGCGCCGCGAAAAGCTGGCTGCGCGCGTGGAGCTTGACGCGGACTCCCACGCGGCATTGTCCGAGCGGGTGGCGGCCCACCTCGCAGCGGTGCTGACGGCGCGCGCGCCGCAAACCTTGGCCTTCTGCTCGCCCGTGCGCGGCGAGTTCGATGCGCGGCCATTGGCTTCCCTCCTGACCGAACGCGGTTGGCGCGCGGCGATGCCCATCGTCGAAGCGGCGAATGCACCCATGGCGTTTCGCACCTGGACACCCACATCGGCAATGGCTGTCGATCGCCACGGCATTCCGATTCCACTCGATGGCGCCATCATTCTGCCCGACATCGTGCTGTTGCCGCTGCTTGCTTTCGACCGGCAGGGATTTCGCCTTGGCTACGGCGGAGGCTATTTTGACCGCACCCTGGCATCGCTGGTTCCGCGCCCCCTGGCGATCGGCGTCGGCTTCGAACTGGCGCGCGTCGAGGATATCCGGCCGCAGGCGCATGACCTGCCGCTGGACATGGTCATCACCGAAGCAGGGGTTGAAAGGCCGAAAGCCTGTTAGCCGCCCGTGGCGCGCAGCAGCCGTGCCAGTGCTTCTTCGAGCAACGCGCGGCGGGTGCCGAAATTCAGGCGGACGAAGCCCGGTGCGCCGAAATCGGCGCCGTCAGAGAGTCCAAGGCCGTGTTCTTCGAGGTAGCGCGCCGGACTGTCGACGCCGCTGTTCGCGGCGAACTCGCGAGCGTCGATCCACGCCAGATAGGTCGCCTCGACAGGTGTCATGTCCAGGCCGGGAACGGTGGCAACCGCGCGCTCGACGGCGCCGAGGTTGTCCCGCAGATAGTCCAGCAGTTTGGCCAGCCAGTCATCGCAGTTCGTCAGTGCCGCCTCCGCCGCGACCAGGCCCAGCGCAGTCACGTGCGGCACGATGCCACGCATGGCCTCGTGAAAACTGCGTCGCAGGCGCGGGTCGGGAATGATCGCGAAGGCACAACCGAGCCCCGGAGTATTGAAGGTCTTGGACGGCGCCATCAGAGTGATGGTGCGCGCCGCGACTTCCGGGCTCAGCGTGGCGAAGACCCGGTGTTGGCGTGACGGCGACAGAACCAGGCCATTGTGAATTTCGTCCGAGCACATCACGACATCGTACTTTTCGGCGAGCAAGGCGACCTGCCAGAGTTCGTCCTCGTTCCAGACGCGACCCGTCGGGTTGTGCGGATGGCAAAGCAGGAAGAGTTTCGCCTGACTGGTCTTCAGTACCGCATCCACCGCCGGGAAATCCCAAAGCCAGCCCGCCGAGCCGCGCACCAGCGGTACGCCAACCACCCGCCGGCCGGAGAACTTCGGCGCCGAAAGAAACGGTGGATAAATCGGTGTCGCGGTAACCACGGCGTCGCCGGCCGCGCCAACTGCGCGACAGGCGACATTCAGACCGGACACCAGGCCAGGCAGCCAGACAATCCACTCGGGCGCAATGCTCCACGCGAATTTGCGCTCGACGTAGGCGACCACAGCCGCGACCTGGCTCGCGGTGGGCTGGTTGTAGCCGAACACTCCGTGATCAAGGCGCTGCCGCAATGCTGTGAGGACGGCAGGCGGTGCCGCGAAATCCATGTCCGCAACCCAAAGCGGAATCACCCGGTCCGAACCAGCGGCTGCGGAATACTTCGCCCACTTCACGGAATCCGTATTGGCCCGCTCGCGGACCGCGTCGAAGTCAAAGCTCATTGGAATCCATCCCCTGGTTTTGTGAAGGGTCTTGGACAGACAGGGTCAAGACACCGATGGAACGCGGCGTCCCGGCAAGTAGTGTGACATATGCCACACCATCCATGATCCGTCGTCAACCACGGGCAATCCCGCTCGTTGCTTAAAGGCCGATGGCCCGCGTTTCGCGAAATTCGCGCCGGGATCTCAAGCCTCCGCGCGCCGGTTGTTCGCGTTTGGGCCGCCACATCTGGCATGATTTTGTATGGTCAGCTTGCCCGCGCAGGTTTAGACTCACGCTATTACGAAGGCGAGGCGGCCGGGATGCCTCCATTTTCCGCTGTTCCATTTCGCGTCTTACTGCTAAAGGGGTTGCAATGTCAGTACTTCCGCCAAAGCGTCTTTCGCTGGGTTTTTCCCTTCTGGTTTTTTCCGCAGTAATTTTCGCTCAGGAGAACATCGGCCCGTCAGGTGCCGCGGCTGCGGCCACCTCCGCCGCGGGGCCGAAAACACCGGCCACCAAGACCATCACCAATTTCACACAAGCCCTGCGCTGCATGGATGAGCTGTTCTTGGCCTTCGGCAAGCAGGGCATCGTAGTCACTTCGGCCGGCATTCCGGATGAAACCGGCAAGGTTCGCACCGGCACCAAGGAAATGCTGATCACCGCGATCGCCAAGATGACCTTGAAGAGCAACGCCTTCGAATTCATCGACTTCCATGGCGGCGGCGACGACCTGTCACGCTTGTTCGAGGCCCGTGGCGACGCCAGCCGCAAGGTGCCGGATTATTACATTCGCGGCTCCATCACCCAGATGGACGACAACTCGGTGCGATCGAGCAAGGGCGCCGGCATTTCGCTTCCGTTCCTCGATCTCGGCTACTCCAAGGACGAGTCCTTCGATCTGATCAGCATGGACATGAGCGTCGGTGAAGCCGCCACGCGCAGGATCCTGCCGGTGACCAGCACCTCCAACACGATGGTGATGGTCAAGGGCGGCAAGTCCGGTGAAGCCGGCGGCAAGCTGGGAAAGATCGGCCTGAGCTTCAACCTCGACCTCAGCCGTTCGGAGGGACTCGGTGCAACCACCCGAACCCTGCTTGAGCTCAGCCTGATTGAAACTCTCGGGAAGTTCACCCAGGTTCCCTATTGGCGCTGTCTGGACACCGACATCACCAATCCGCTGATCCGCGACCAGGCCCGCGAAAGCTATGACATGCTGCATGACAAGGAACGCATCACCTTCATCCAGCGCAAGCTGGGTGGCAGCATGAACCGCTACAAGGGGCCGGTGGATGGCGTAATGAATTCCGATCTCAAACAGGCGGTTGGCGAATACCAGGCTGCCGTCGGCCTGGTAGCCAACGGACAGATCAACTTCGACGTCTATGCCAGCCTGCTCGACGACGTGCAGAACAATCTGGCCGCGCTGCCGCCTGTCAAGGCCTCGCCGCCGCCCGGGGTGTATGCCGCGATCGGCGCGCCGCCTCCGGCGGTCCCCGCGTTTGTTCCGCCGGGCGCCTCCTCCACCTCGGCCCCCTCGACCAGCCCGTTCCGCGTCAACTTGGACAGCGAGAGGGGCGGCCGCCCGGCCTATCGCGTCGGCGAGTTTCTCAACATGAATCTTTCCTTGTCGAGTGACGGTACCGCCTATTGTTACTACGAAGACAACGCGCGCAATACCGCACGCATCTTCCCCAACCAGTTCCAGTCCAATCCGACGCTCAGGGGCAATAGCAGCGTGCGCCTGCCAAGCGGCGGCTTCAAGATCCGTTTCGACCAACCCGGCCGCGAGCGGGTGGTCTGCATCGGCGCCGACCGCGAACTGGTGGTGCCAAGACCATTGCAGGGAGCAAAAGACCTGACGCCATTGCCTGTCAAGTCGATCGACGAGGTTGTTAACCAGTACCGCCAGATCAACCCCGCTGCGATCGTCAGCCAGATTGATATTACGATCAATCGCTGATCAGACATGAAGACACGCGTGGCGGTATCGTGTTTGTCCCTGTTGGCGGGAACCTGGGCGCTCCCGGCGGCTGAAGCAAGAGCCGAAGAAACCGGCGGGATCGAATCACCGGGCGCGTTGCTGCTTGCCGAAATCGTCGTTCCGACTCAACCGGAGAGCGGCCAGAAGACCAAGAAATCAGCGGCCGAGGCTCGCGCCAAGGCCAAAGCCTACCAGGAGTCGGACTCTGCATATCCCACTCCGATTGTCATTCCCGAAGATCAAGAGGAGGGCCTGCTGGGTCCCCGGCGGCAGCCGGACTCCGGTGCGACCGGTGCAGCGCAGAATCGAGCCAGGGCCCGGCAGTATCAACAAGGACAAGGCACGCTGCAGGCCCCGGTACCAATGGTCCGGGATCCCGCGAATGCGGCACCAACAACCGCCGAACGCGCCCAGGAAAGCAGCGCCAGGGCACGGAGTTACGTGTCCACCGACAATAAGCTTGTGATCCAGCGAATCGGGTCGGATGGGATTCCTATCGTCACTTGTGGCAAAGTGGCGGATAACGTGGCCGGGCGCATAGGCGATGACGTCCAGCCTGGCGGCATCTTTTTCGTCATCCGCGACAACAAGCCATTCAAGGTCCGTTGCGCCCAGTAGTGTGACGAAAGTCACAGCGCCGGCCACAATGCCCGAGCCCGGTCAACGCAAGCTCGGGTGGCGCGTTACGTACCATACCACTTGGAGCATTGTTCAAAAATGAAGTTTCGATCATCCCCTTCGCTACTCGGTTTCGGTTTGTTGGCGGTCACGTCCGGCTTCGCGGCCGCGCAAGTCGCCGTGGATGTGCCCGGAGTCAGCGTGAAGGTTGGCAAGGGCAACGCGGCGGTCAGTGTCGGTCCCAACAGCACGGCAAGCAATTCGTCCGGTTCGGTCGACGCTGACGTCGAAATGGAAGGCGTGGCGGTAATCAATGACGATGTGTTCATCGACGGCGAGAAGATTCCCCACGGGAAAACCCGTTATACGTCGAAGAAGACCGGCAAGTCCTACCGGATCAAGTGGGGGAAGAATGGAAACGTCAGTGTCGAGCAAAACTAGATTGCTTGCCGGCCTAGCCTCGGCTACCCTGGCCTTGGGCTTGGCGGTTGCACCGGTGGTCGCGCGGGCCAGCATTCTGCTGCAGACCAGTTCCGGTATCTGGGTCAATGGAACGGAGTTTGCTGCGGGCTTTCAGACCATGCCCGGCATCGTGTTCGTCCCGGAGGTTCGCGGCAACAGCGGCTTCATGCGGCAGCGAGCCTTGGCCTGGTCTTCCTACAATCGCGCCGACCGTTCAACCGGATTGCTGCTGACCGACCCGGCCGGTAACGGCGCGTACTCGGCGACATCGTCTCGCCAGGCCAACGTCCGCTCCAATATGGGGCGTGCCACCGCGTATAGACTTGAATATTTCAAGAAATAGCCGGGGACAATGATGTCGATCCATACACCTAAGCGAAGTGCGCTGGCCAGTCTCGGTCTGTTCATTCTGGCTGCCACCACGGCGTTCCTGGCGTTTGCTGCAACGCCACAACCGATCTCGGCCAATTTTGCCCAGATTGTCAGCAGCCATACCGGCCAACTCACCATTTGGCGCTACGCAGACAATCCGCGCATCTTGGTATTCGACTTTCCCAGCCTTGTATATCAGGGACGCACTTTCAATCGCATTACCCAATTTACCGAGCAGCAGACCACCGAGCCCTATCCGCGGGTCCTGACCGAACAGGAAATGACCTTGCGTCTTGCGGCGGCAAAGCGTTCCGAATCGGATTTTGCCTTCGGCCACGACGTGATGGTCCATGAGTTGGTCCAGTTCCTCAACTTCGCGCAGCGCGACAAGGTTCCGCTTAACACGGAAGAAGCCGCCATCCGGGACTTCCTGGTCGCCCAGGGCCTGATACGCGACTGGCGCGGGTTCTGGCAGGCACTTGAGCCCAACATCGTTATCCTCGCTGTGCCGCAGACTCAGCCCAGGAGCCCCGGCGAACCGCTGATCAATGCGACAGCGCGTTATGCGATCCTGTTGCACGAGATGTCCCACGGCGAGTACTATACCAACCCCTATTACGCGCAATATTGTCGGCGTTTCTGGCATGAATCGTTGTCGGATCCGCAACGTGAAGCGTTCACCAACTTCCTCGCGAAGTACGGTTACGGCACCGGGTACGAGGAACTGCTGATCAATGAATCGCAGGCCTATCTGATGTTCACACCGGACTTGGGATCCTTCAGCGCACGCAAGCTGGGTGTTTCGCTACAGGAACTCGAGGGAATGCGAGATGCCTTCCGTAAGGGCAAGCCGCCGACCAACTTGCCCCTTTACTGGAATATTGGAGAATGAACATGAAAACCTCAGACATCCTTGCGGCGCTCGCGTTGATCCTGACCGTGACGCCCGCGATGGCGCAGCGAAGCCAGACCACGATCAAGGGCAACACCGAGATCAACGTCAATACGCAGAACACGACCGCCGTTGCAGTCGGGGAAAACAACGTAGCGAAAAACCGGGTTGGTGTGATCCAGGGCGACAAGAAGGGTGACACCAAGATTTCCGTCAGCGCAACCAACGTAACCACGGTGGTGGGCGGGCGCAACAAGAAGGCATGTACCAACATTGGAGCGATTGTCAAAGATGAATGCAAATAGATATCTTCTGCGCGCTGGAGCGGGTTTGGTCCTCGGCTTGGCAGTTTCCGTTGTTTCCGCGGAGCCTCTGGATGCCACTTCCACCACCAAGATCAACAAGGCCAAGGCCAAGGCATGGACCGACGGGTCGATCAACAACAAGGAATACCAGAAGGACGTGGTGAACTTTGGCAGCAAGCGCGGCGGTGGTTGCAGCGACGTGAATGTCGGCACGGTAAAAGCAGGTGAGAAGGCGCCGAAGGACATCGTGGTCACCACCAAGAACGTCATCAATATCTGCAAATAAGGAATCGAATCAATGAAAATCTCTTTTCGGCCTACGACTTGCGCGCTGATGTCGGGTTTGCTTGTTCTGGCACTGAGCGGCGGGCCTGCTGTTGCGGGCGGCGACGACGCCACGAAACTGAAAGACCTGGAGCGCGCCATGACAGCCCCTGGTGATGGCGAGCCCGCCAAAAAGAAGATTCGTACGCGCGCCATCGTTTTTGACAATGCCGCTTCTCCTGCTGCGGCCGAAACGCCGCCAGCGGCGACAGCGAATCTTGACTGCGCGAATCTCCCGGCGAACGTCAAGACCAGTGCGGTCGATTTTGCGATTCAGTTTCAGGTCGGAAGCGCTGAGATATCACCGGCTTCGGAAGCCGTCCTGGCCAACATCGCCAAGATCCTGGCGCTGGCCCCCAATCGGTGCGTCGTGGTCGAAGGTCATACTGACGCATCGGGCAATGCCGACAGGAATATGGAGCTGTCGAAGGAAAGGGCGAGCTCGGTCGTCGATTACATCACGGGAAAATCCGGAATCGACCGCAGCCGACTGGTGCCTCTGGGCAAGGGGTCCAGCAGTCCGGTAACGGGTCTCGACCCGCGCAACCCCAAGAATCGACGCGTCGTTTTCAAAGTCGTAGTCGGCTGACGGCAAAGCAGGAGATCCAACATGCGTAGCTTCGCTCTTCTAATTGCAGCGGCACTGGTCACCCCTCCCGCGCTCGCGCAGTTGACGATCCGTTCGAGCAGTCCCCAAGGCGTGCAGATCCAAGGCAACGCCGACATCCGGGCCAAGCAGGAAGAAGCGGCGGCAGTCGCCGTCGGCCAGGACAACGAAGTAAAGAATTCCGCCGGCGCAATTGCCGGCGGCACCCAGATCCAGGGCAACACCAACATCAAGGCTGAGCAGAAGAACGCCAAGGCTGTTGCGGTTGGCAGGGATAACAAGGCAACAAACGAAGCCGGCGTCATTGGCGGCAAATAGCAACACCCATTTTTTTCACCCAAAGGAGAAGTAAACCATGCGTACCCACATTGCACTCATCGCTCTCACCGCCGTTCTGTCCACCACCGCGTTTGCTCAGAAGTCGATGAGCACGACGAACCCCAATGCCGTACAGATCCAAGGCAACACCGAGATCAAGGCCGACCAGAAGAACGTAACGGCGGTCGCCGTAGGCGAAGGCAACACGGCCAAGAACACGGCCGGCGCCATCAAGGGCGGCACCCAGATCCAGGGCAACACCAAGATCAAGGCCAGCCAGAAGAATGCGACGGCCGTTGCTGTTGGCAAGAACAACACAGCTGCCAACGAAGCCGGCGTCATCGGCGGCAAGTAAATCCAGTCGCTACTGATTGGCTGAAAGGCGGGGGCAACCCCGCCTTTTTTTTGGGATTCGGCGTGCTCCAGCCGTTACGACCGGAATCCCCAAACGCGCCGCCAGGGATTGCTAATTCGCCATCGCCAGCACGATGAATCGTCCGTCGTCCGCCAGCGCGACCTTGTAGCTGCTTTCCTTGTAGGTCTTGTTGTTGCTGACCAACGCGGTCTTCACCGTATAGGTCTTGCCTTTGGCGCTGGCGGGCAACTTGAACTTGGAATTGCTCTGGTAACGCCCGGCGCCATCCACCGCCGCTACCTTTTCCGTCTTTTCTTCGACCAGCTTGTTGTTCTCGTCGTAGATGGCGTAGCGCTGTTTGACGTCCGGCACCTTGTCGCCATAGCCGATCATGTCGGTATTGGAGGTAATCTGGACTTCCTTCTGCCCCGAAGCATCCGGCGGCGCTTCGCTCACGCGCGTGTTGAAGCTTGCCGGAATCACGTCGTTCTTCGGCGGTAGGGTCTTCTTGGCTGTGGCATATTCCTTATTGACAACCTGGGCACTGGCGAGCTTTTTCGACTCGAAGTACCATGCAATGAGAAATCCGGCGACCGCTCCGACCACCGCGCCCTTGGCGCAATCCGAGCCGGTGGCGCTGGCCAAGGCGCAGCCGGCGGCGGCTCCGACCAAGGCGCCCTTGGCCTTGTCGTCGATGACAAAAGTGCCGTCCTCGTTCTTCTTGAAGCTGCCGTCGGGGTTCGTGGCACAGCCACTCGAACCTGCCAGGATAGCTAGAGCGACAGCGGCGGCGACCGGGCGGCGCAGACTGAGTGGATTCATGTCATATCTCCATTTGGCTTATTTAACTACGATAGCGATCGGTTCGCTGGTTCCCTGGGTGCTGCTGAAGGGGGTTTGTTCGTTACTCGACAATTGCTTGACCCGGCGGGCGACGTAATCCCCCAGCCCGCCGGGGTAGACCAGATTGTCTTCGCCGTTCGCCGCCTTGCCGCGCAGTCCTTCGATCAGGGCCTTGGTAAAGAATCCGTTCTGGTCATCCTCCCCCGATTTCTGCTTGCCGGTGGACGATGAAAAGATGATGACACTGCGTTCATCGTCGATCTTGTTGATCATATCCGTGGCGTTCGTCGACCTGTTCGCCGCCTGATTGTTCAGGGCGCCGGAATAGCAGGTGTCGAGGAAGAACATGGCGCGGCCGGGCAGGCTTTGCAGGGTGCCGACAATCTGGTCACCCGGCAGCCATTCCGCAGTGCTGGTGGCCATGGCGCCCGGCTTGAAGGGGATGTAGTAGTACGACTTGCCGTCGGTGATGCCGTGACCGGAAAGGAACAGGATGCCGGCATCTTTCTCCTTGACGTTCGACTTGAGCCAACCGAGGCCATCGAGAATTCCCTGCCGCGTGGCTTTTTCGTCCGTGAGCATCTTGAATTCGAGTTTGTTGTAGATCTTGCGTACGCCGGCGGGTGGATTGGCAACACGAGCGATCTGGGACTTGAAGTCATTGGCATCCTTGACCGGACTGACCAGATTGTTGTCCGGCGGATACTTGTTCACGGCCACCACCAGCATGTAAAGCGTTTCGAGGTCGGCGCCAGCATTCAGAGCCGATGCCGGAGCTGCCGCGACACGACGCACCTTGATGATTACCGGATCTGACTTGGCGTTGCGATTTTCCGCGACCAGAAGAATCTCCGCGTCCTTGCCCGGCGGCACGCGCACCTGAATCTCCTGGGGCGGGAGGTCGCCCTGAACCCCACGCTGGGACTGCGGCTTGATGCTGCGATCGAGCCGACCGTTGACGCGAACCTTGATCTCCTTGACTGGCGCTTCCGGCGGTGTGCGCACGGCATAGCGAACCTTCACCACGTCGCTGCTGGATTCGACCAGGCTGTCCGACTGCAATTCGATGATCGGCGGCACGATTTCCACCAGCTTCGCTGGTGCAGCGGAGCTTGACGCAGCAGCAGCAAGCGATTTCCGCTCCCCGCCTTCCGCTCTTGGCGGAGCTTGCCCGCGTGACACCGCCGGCGGCTCGGCGTTGGCTGCCTCCAGGGCGGCGAGATCGGCCTGCGCCAAGCGCAAGGCTTCCTTCTCGTCGCCCGCGGCGAGCAATTTCTGGATCACATCGGGACGGTACAGGCGATCCCGAAAGCGCCCGGCGCTGAAGAAATCCGCCGACTGGTTGAAAGCCCGATTGAGATGCCATCCCACCAGATTCTCGCCGCCCGCGGAAGTGTCGTAGTAGCCCGCAGGCGTCCAGACGATCCAGCGTTCGCGATCCGCGTGAACAAACAGCGCCATTTGCTCGGCACCATCGCTCAGACGCAACCAGCGGATACTACCGTCGCCCAATCCGGCAACCACCCAGCGGCCGTCGCCACTGATATTCACCGCCCACGCCGCCGCCGGCACCCGATGCTCCCACAGCACGGCACCGTCGTTGCTGAAATGTCTGAGAAACCACTCGCTGCCCAAGACAAAACTGCGATCGCCGGGTGCCATAGCCAGGCTGCGCGCCACTTCCCCCTGTTTCACCGCCAGGGCGCGGCCATTGAAGCGTGGTGTCGAGGAATTCTTCCAGTCGGCGGTATCCCCGCGAATGCGAGGCGCCTGTGTCTTGTCCGGCGGAGGTGCGCCTTTCAGGCTCCCCGCCGCCAGATCGAAGACCATGGGGCCCGCGTCAAGCGAGAAACGAAAGGCCACCGTATCTGCGGACGAACTGACTCTGAAGCTGTCTCCGGCATCGCGAAAGTCCGCGCTTTGCGGACGGCTGGCGGCGTAAGTCTTGCCCTGAATGTCAAGAACCGCCCAACCCGGCTCGGCTGACGCCGCCGCGACTCTGCCGTCCGGCAAACTGGCCAGCGCCATCACGGTGTTGCTGAACTGGCCGATGACGCGCATTGGCCCGCGACCATTCTCCCCGAATGCCAGGACCGGGAAACGGCCTGCGCTGACATGACTGCCGGCCGCGAAAACGGTGCCGCCGTCGGCGGACCAAACCACGCGACCAAGATTGCCGCCGCGGAATTCAGCGCTGGTGACCAGAGCCAGACTGGCCGCATCCAGCAAATCCACTCGCGCCCGATCCTGATAGCCGACGGCCAGGGTCCGTCCGTCGGGCGAAAAGCTCACGCTGTAGGGCTTACCACCCGGTGCCTGCTTGCGCGCAATGCGTTCGAGCCCGTTGCGCCCGATCTGGTAAATGCGTATGGCACCGTCGATGCTGGCGACCGCGAGGCGGCCATCTGACGCGAACTCGGCGCCGAATACCGCTTCATTGAACTCCGGGTCGGCACCGACAAACTGCAGATTGCGGCGAAACACCCGCAAGCCCTGCTGGCGCAGGCCGATCGCCAGGAGCTGACTGTCTCGCGACCAGGCCAGTTGGGTGATCGGCGCCTCGATGCCGGTGAGCGTGCTTTTCGGCGGCACGGTCGCGCTGGCCCGATCGAACAAGTGCAACAAATGGCCGCCGCCGCCGTCGAACGCCGAGTTGCCACCAACGGCCACCGTCCGCCCATCCGGAGAAATGGCGGCAGCATACACGGCGCCCAGGCTCTCGGCCCCGATCGGCGGTCGCAACACGGCGAGCGCCTGGCCGCTGCGGGCATCCCACACCCGCGCCGTCTTGTCTTCGGAAGCGGTGACGATCCAGCGGCCCGACACATCGGCGCTGATCCGCGTGATCAGGGCCAGATGGCTGCCGGTTTCAATTCGCAGTATCGGTTCCTTCGGCAGATTCGGTGCCGCCGCGGCGACCGCGCAACAACCAATCAGCAGGACGCCGAAACCGCGGCGCAGCGGGTCCAGAATTTGCCAGGCCAAGGCCAGCAACTTCATCGCACCAGGATCTCCACGCGCCGATTGCGTGGTTCGGCAACTTCATCTGCGGTGGGGACCAGGGGCTCGCGCTCGCCGCGTCCGGAAGCGCTGATGTTCTCCTCGGCAAGCCCCTGCGCAACAAGTTGCGTACGCACCTTCTCGGCACGGCGCAGAGCCAGACGATCGTTGTCCGCAATCGAGCCGACGCGATCCGTGTGCCCGACCACGATCAGGTCGGGCGCGGGACGTTTCTTGATTTCAGCGAGAACGTTCTCCAGTTCACGCTGCGACTCCGTGGTCAAGGTATCGCCACCCTCGACAAAATACAGAAGGAAGTGGACGGGGGCCATGGGCTGGGCGGCGAGAGCCTCCTTGTACATTTCCCGGACCTGGGCCTCGCTCATTTTCGCCGGCACGGCCTCGCCGCCGCGGACCGCCGCATTCATGTTGGTCTTGTCGAGCGTCAGCGGGGCTCCCTCGCGCGGGGTCACAACCATCTGCCCGACCTTGCCATCGCGGTCGGGCAGTACCGAGAAATGCTCGCGCGGGCCGGCGCAAGCGGAGAGCAGCGCGACGACCAGGAGGGTGGCGAAAACCAGGGGACGCTGCGCGTGGATGTTCATCACCTCTTCTCCTCAACGTTGACCATCAACCGCCCGGCATTCCCTTTCACCTCGGCCTGCGGCGTGCTTATCTTCACGCTGTCCGCAGCGCCCTGAGCCAGGTTGCCGGCCTCCAGCGAGACCGTGCCCTGTTTGACAAATGCATCAAAGGCCCCCAGGTAGGTGGTCGGATCGTAACTGAAGGTATGCAGGAACACTTCGCCGTTGGGCCCCATCGAAAGGGTGGAGTTGTCGGCGAACATCAGGCCGACCGAACCATTGGCCTCCGTGATCACCGTATCTTCGACCTTCAAACGGGTCCCGACCGGGGACGGAAAACGCTGGCCGGCGCGTTCGATCCGCACGATGCCGCGCGAGACCTTGACCTGCGCCACCCAAGGGCGGGCCGTTGGCGCCGCGGCGGGCACCTGAGCGGCCGCCGGACACGAGAACGCCAAAACGACAACGGCGCTTGACGCCAGCAGACCGATGCACTTGATCTTCATCGCAGGAACCTCCGGAAGGGCAGCAATCAATTCTACTCAAATCGCAAATTCATTTTGGCGCGGGAAACAGAAAATCGCCTCCCTGGATGTGGCCCGCCGAAACCACTGCACCATACTGCGGTTGCTGCGGGTAGTCCTTGGTGACGTCCTTGCTGACGACGCTCCACACCTGGGCTCCGGGCGTCAAACCGCCGGTGGTTTGCAGCGTCTTGATCAGGTTCCAGGCAAAAATCGAATGTCCTTCCTTGCCTTCGTCCGAGACCGGCTCGTCGGCGCCTGAGGAAAACACCACAACCGATCGCTGCTTGAGAATTTCTGCCGGATCGATCTCGCTGCCCTGCCTGACCTTTTGCTCCTTGGTCAGGCTTCCGGAATAGCAACTGTCCGAGATCAGGATCAACTGCCGGGCCGGTATCGCCGCGAGCAGCTTCGATATGTCGCTGTTCGAGATCCAGCCTTTGGCCGTCTTGACCGACGCGTCGACCGGAATCCAGTAACCCATGTTGAGCTCCTCCATCAGATAGCCATGACCGGCATACATCAGCAGCACCGCATCCTCGGGCTTGGCCTCGGCGGCAACCTCGTTGAGGGCTTCGATAATGGCCGCTTTGCCCGCATCCTTGACGATCCGGGTTTCAAAGCCGAAGCGGGACTGAAGCACGCTGGCGATTTTCGACACATCGTCGACCGGCGTTTCCAGCGTCGGAATCGGCGCTGTGTAGGCATCGTTGCCAACCAATACCGCGAGGCGCCGGCTTGGCGGCGCCGGTGCTGGAACGACCGGCTGCACGGCAAGCGGTGCGGCAGCAACTGTGACAGCAGGTGCGGCAGCGGCGACGGGAGCCGGAACCGCAACAGGAGCAGGCGCGGCAGCAGGAGTCGGAGCCGCAGCAGGCGTCGGAGCCGCAGCAGGCGTCGGCGCGACAACTGGGGTCGGAACAGCAGGGGAGGCGACCGGTGCCGCGAGTGCAATCGGCGCCGGCCGCGCGAGGCAATCCCCTCCCTTCGGGCTCTGACCCGGCGCGCATTCCGGCACGTCGGCGGCGGCCGGGTTCTTGCGCAGTTCCTCCAGCGCCTCTCGATAAAGCAGGGTTCGGGCCTGGTGACGTTGCATCTGCACCGCCTGAAACTGGGCCCGACCCGGAATTCCTCCCATGAAGGCAGGTGGCCGAAATCCTTGCGCGGCCGCGATGTCCGCCATGGCCAGACCGGCGAGGAAGATGGCGGCCGAAAGCCTGGCCAAGAATGAATCTTTTTTCACTTGATCTCCTCCAGCAAGCGCGGCCAGTCGCGGGACCAGCAGCATTGATGATCGAACTCCGCCACCTCGCGCAGGCGTCCGCCGCTGCGCGCGGCGAAGGCTGCGACGACTCGTGCCGGCACGATGCCATCACGTCCGCCGACGAAATGTGTCGCTGGCGGCAGCCCGGCTAACGCCACCTCGGCCGGGTCCAGCGACCCCAGAAGCGGCGTCGCGCGATGCCAATTGGTCCATTCTGCCACGGCCAGCGGCGCAGCCACCGTGACAAGTCGATCGACATCGCTGCGCCGTGCCGCCAAAAGCGTGGCGAGGACGCCGCCGCCGGAATGGCCGAACAGACGCAAGCGCTTGGCGCCGCTGCCGGCTTTGAGCCGGTCAAGCAAGCTCATGTAGGCCGCAACCACCTCCGGTGCGAAGCGTCGCTCGGTCCAGTACGCCGGGGCGCAGTCGGCAAGTTGGGCGCCGTCAAGATACTGGCAGGGGCGCCCGAGATAAGCCACGGCCAGGGCCGGATCGGCGGCCGCGAGGGCGAGGCCGATCGGCTGCAGCGGCGTCGGATCGCGCGGCGGATGATAGGGTGTCGGCCAGGCCGCGCCGTCCCCTTCGATATAGACGTCGAGCACCTCGGGCGCTGGCGCGCCGAGGATGCGTACCAAGGACAACAAGCGAAACGGCCCGACCGCCAATTGACCGGGCTCGAAGCCGCGCTCGCGGCCCCATTCCATCACCGCCTGCCGCGAACCGCCGAAGCGGTCCTCGCCGGCACAGCCCGCGACACTCGAAAGTATCAGCAGCGCAAACGAAAAGGCCGCACCCGAGAGCGCGGCCTTGAACGGGGAAACCCCCGGAGACATTAGAAGCGAAGGTTGATGTTCGCCATTATGCTGTCGCGCTTGGAGTTCGAACGACCTGACTCCTGGTTATATACGATGCCGCCCGTCATACTGTTCTTGAGGGAAATGAAATTGAGCCCCAATGACCACAGCCACGCGCTCTTGCCATAGTCGTCGGTGGCCGACTTGACTGCGGTAGACGCCGAGGTCGAACGCCCGTCCGTGGAATAGGACAAGCCGAGATAAGGCATCACGCCGTTCATCCAGTACGACGCCTGAGCGCCCAGGCGCCACTGGTCAAGCTTGTTCTTGGTCGCGGTATTGGCCAGAACTATGCCGTTGGTGTTCAGGTTTCCGTACTTCTCTTCGCCATAGAGATAGCTGCCCTTGCCGGTCATCTGCCAATTGCCATACCAGTGAGTGTAGTTAAGGTTGGCGCCATAGAAGTAACGCTTGGCCGAACCATTGGTGTTGCCGGCACTCAGATCGCTATCGCCCCAGCCGATGCTGCCGTCCAGCGACAGGTCTTTGTTTATCGACCAGGCAAGATACGGGGCGATCATATAGCCGGTCGAGGTGCTGCTGGTCGTGCCATTGGAAATGCCCGTGGCCTTGTTGATCGATTCGCCAGACCCGGACCCACGATCGAAAGCGACCGAGCCACCGAACACCAAAACGGGTGACAGGAGATAGTCAGCGCCCAGAACGACGTTGGTGACATCCAGGCTCGATTTCACCTTGTTCACAGGAGCGGCATTGCCGTCGTACTTGCTGTTCTCGTCGGAGACGTTTGCCCAGACGTTCCATTTGGCGTTAGCGCCTCCGGCGGCCAGGCCCGAGCGCTGGCCCGAGTCAGCCAACCCTTGCGGCGTCTGGAAGCCCGTAAACCGGTTGCTGGCCGCGTTGGAAATGATCAGCATCTGTTGCAACGAGGTGCCGGCGACGGACTGCGCTGCGCCCGCCGTGCCGCTGGTCGAGCCGAAACATTCCGGGTGATTTTGCAGGTAGTTGTCCCGGCAAGTGGCATCCGCCGGCGGGAGCAGCAAGCTGCACGATTGGTAAAGGCTGATGATCCCGCCAACACCGGTACAAGCTGTTTGCGCAATCGCCCCGCCGCTTGCCAAAAGCATCGCGCCCGCAATAGCGGCCGCCAACAGAAATCCGAGTTGCTTGAGCATCAATCGAAATTGCCTGACCATCTTCTTCTCCCAAAATATTCAACTTAACTAACGACTCTAAAGAAATGCGCCTAGTGGTTAAAACATATACTACTTTCCGCTCTCACGCACGTTCTTTATGGCCTTCCGGTAGAGCGCGATCAGCAGCCCCGCTTCCGGATTTTTCGGCCGCTCCTGGTGCAAATCGCCCAGCACCCGTTCCACCCGATCCAGTTCGCGCATCTCGAACAGGCCGGACAGCAGGTACGCCTCCGGCCCCAGATCATCGGGAGGGGCCCGGCTTCTGAGATTCTGATAACTGTCCTCAAGCCTTGCCAGAGCGTCGGTCGAGGGCACTGAGCGCAGTCGCGTCACACCGCCACGACCCTGGCTGTCCAGCGCCGGCGTACGCGCCATTTGCTTGGCCATCACCATGGGCAGCGACTTGACTTCCGGCGCCGACAGCCCGCTGGCCTTGCCCTCGCGGGCGGTCAATTCGAGGCGTCCGGGGCCCGACCAGGTCTCCTGACGACCGTTGTCAAAATACAACACTTGCAGCCGGGAATCCTTTTCCAGGCTCAGGCGATCACCGTCCTTGAGCTTGACGAATGATTCGACAGGCACCGGCGCGGGCTCGACCAGCCGCATCACCTTGCCGCGCACCGACATGACCATGGCCACTTCAGCGGCCCAAGTCGGGGCACCAGCCAACAACAGGAAACCGACGCAAAAATATCGCAAGAACATAGCCACCTCACTTGATAGCGACAACTTCGAAGGCTTCCACCGGCGTGCCGCGGCCCTTGACCGTCAAACAATGCAGGGCGCCCTTGATCACCTCGCCGCCACACATGGAAACGGTATCACGACTGGCAAGAATGTGCGCACCCGTCTCCTTGGTTTGCCCTTCCAGGCGCGAGGCGATATTCACCGTATCGCCGATCGCGGTGTATTCCATGCGCACCGAGGATCCGATGTTGCCGATCACCGCCTCGCCGCTATGCACGCCGATGCCGATGTCGAATTCCGGCAAGTCGCGGCCGGCGAAACGTTGCTTGACCCAAACGCGAAATTCGACCGCCACTGCGCGCAGCGCCACCGCCGCGCGCAGCGCGCGGTCGGCGTGATCGGTCTGCGCCAGGGGTGCGCCGAATTCGGCCATGATCGCATCGCCGATGAACTTGTCGATGGTCGCGCCTTGCGCCAGCAGCACGGCGCAGGCGCGTTCGAAATACGTGTTGAGCAGTTCCACCACTTCGCGCGCGCTGAGCTTCTCGGCAAACGTCGTGAAACTGCGGATGTCCGAAAACAGCACGCTGATCTGCCGCGTCTGACCACCCAGCTCGGGCAGCTCGGGCGACGCCAGCAACGTAGTTACCACCTGTGGCGAGACGTAGCGACTGAACATCTGGCCGATTCGCTTGCGCTCACGCTCTTCGCGCGTCAGCCGCAACAATGACAAACAGATCAGCACTACCACCATGCCGACCTGCAGATGCGCCAACGGAAACAACAAGTCGCGCAGGAACAGCAGATAGGCCTCGATCGCCGCGATCACCATGGCGAGGACCACCAACAGCACCGCGCGCAAGGCCGACACGCGCAGACCCAGGTAGGCCAGCACCCCCAGCAGCGAGGTGAACACCAGGAGTCGCGTGGTGGCCGACACTTCATCGATAAAATGCCCGGCGAGCAGGGTTTCGATGATGTTCGCCTGGATTTCGGGGCCCGCCATCAGGACATTGGCCCCGCCGATGCTGGTCGAATATGGCGTCGGGTGCACATCGTTCATGCTGGCGTAGCCGGCGCCGATCACCACCACCTTTCCCGCCAGGGCACGCACCTCAGGGTCATGCGCGGCGTTCGGCGCCAGCAACTTGCGGAACGACAACGCGCGAAAACTGCCCGGCGGCCCGGCGAACGCGATCGGAATCGCGCGCTCCGGACCAAACTCACGACCGCCGAAATGCCAGCTTGCGGCCTCGACGCTCTGATCGGTCGCCGTCAGCGCGGCCAGCGCGCCGAAAGCCAGACGCGGCAGGCTTTCCTTGCGCGCGAACGCGCCGGGCGCCTCGACCAGGTCGAAGCGCCGCACCGCGCCGTCGGCATCGGACGGCAGGTTGGCCAGTCCGATATGGGCGGGCATGTTCAGATCAGGCAGGGCCAGCAGATAGTCAGGACTGGGCAGGACGAAATCATCCAGCGTATCGCCGGCGCCGACCCTGAAGCCGGCAAGCATTACGCCGCCTTTGTTGATCTGCTCGCGAAAGGGCTGGTCGTAGTTGCGCGAGGAGTCACGCCCCAGTAATCCAAGCTTTTCGATCCAGCGTTCGGGGCTGCCGCTGAAGATGAAATCGATCGCCACCGCCTTGGCGCCCACCTCGCGCAGCACGGAGGCGGCAGTCGCGAAATGCGGCGTCCAGAAGGCCAGCGGTTCATCCGGCCGCTCGTTCAGCGTCGGGTCATCGAGCATGACCAATGCCGTGTGGCGCGGCGCCTGGCGCGGACCGGCGAGGCGGTGCCACAAATCGGTGTAAAGATGCTCGAGGCGCGGAGTCACGCCGCTTCGATACAGTCCCTCGGCAACGGTCGTCGCCAGCACGGTCGCCGCCAGCGCGATGATCCCCAAGTGCTGCCCGAGGCGGCCCGGCAACCTCATGCCTATCCCAGAAACAAGCGGTAGGCCGGGTTCTTCGATTCGTCCCAGCAACGATAACCGAGGTTTATTAGAAAGGCCCGGAAGTCCTTCATCTCCCTTGGCGGCACCTCCATGCCGACCAGTACCCGACCGGTATCCGCGCCGTGGTTCCGATAATGAAACAGGCTGATATTCCAGCCCGCACTCATCTTGTTGAGGAAATGCATCAGCGCGCCCGGACGCTCGGGAAACTCGAAACGGTAGACCAACTCGTGCTTGACCTGCGGCGCATGACCGCCCACCAGGTGACGAATATGCACCTTGGCCATTTCGTCGTCGGTCAGATCCAGCGCCGGGTAGCCGTTTTTCTCCAGCTGGCGGACCAGCCTGATCGACTCGGCGCGGTCGGCCACCTGCACCCCGACGAACACCTGCGCCTCGCCGGCATCGTGATACCGGTAATTGAACTCGGTGATGTTGCGTGAGCCCAGCAGGGCCACGAACTTCTTGTAACTGCCCGGCTTCTCCGGCAGCGTCACGGCCAGCACGGCTTCCCTCTGCTCACCCACCTCGGCGCGCTCGGCGACGAAACGCAGGCGGTCGAAGTTCATGTTGGCGCCGGAGGCCACCGCCACCAGTGTCTTGTCGTGCACACCGTGCGTCTTCGCCCAGGCCTTGGCGCCGGCGACCGCGAGCGCGCCGGCCGGCTCGAGGATGGAGCGCGTGTCCTCGAACACATCCTTGATCGCCGCGCAGATCGCATCGGTATCCACCAGCACCATTTCATCGACATATTCGCGGCACAGGCGGAAGGTCTCGGCGCCGACATACTTCACCGCCGCGCCATCGGCAAACAGGCCGACCGACTCCAGCCGCACGCGCCGGCCCGCGGCCAGCGATCGGGTCATCGCGTCGGCATCGGCGGACTCGACGCCGACGATCCGCGTCCGCGGGCGCACGCGCTTGACGTAGGCCGCCACCCCGGAAATCAGCCCGCCGCCGCCGACACAGCAGAACACCGCGTCGATCGGCGCGGAATGCTGGCGCAGGATCTCCATGGCGATGGTGCCCTGCCCGGCGATCACGTCCGGATCGTCGAAGGGGTGCACAAAGTTGAGCTTCTGCTTGCGCTCCAGCTCCAGCGCGTGGGCGTAGGCCGCGTCGTACGAATCGCCCGCCAGCACCACTTCGCCACCGCGCTTCAGCACCGCGTCGACCTTGATCTGCGGCGTGGTGGTCGGCATCACGATCACGGCGCGGATCCCGAGTTTTTGCGCCGCCAGTGCCACACCCTGGGCATGGTTGCCGGCCGAGGCGCAGATCACGCCGTGCTTGCGCTGCGCCGGCGTCAGATGGACGATCTTGTTGTAAGCCCCGCGCAACTTGAAGCTGAATACCGGTTGCATGTCCTCGCGCTTCAGGAACACGCGATTGCCGATGCGCGCCGAGAGAATCGGCGCCAGATCCAGCGGCGTTTCGATGGCGACATCATAGACGCGGGCGTTGAGAATCTTTTCGAGGTAATCCATGAGCGCCGGTTGGAAAATTGAACAGCCGCGAAGGGTAACATGCGGCATGAACTTCGAATTCACCGCCGGGCCAGCTTCGGGCCGGGCGGTTTCACCGGGTGACGAGTCTTCAAAAAGGCCGTTTTGCCGGTCCGGAAGGCTTACCAGCTTTCCCGGAAGCGGCTCGATACGATATTCCGAAAACGCGCAGGCAAGAAAGGCTCGACAATGCTAGAGAGCGACTGGATGTCGGTATTGGGAGCCCTGGGGATGGCGGGAAGCATAGTTGCGTTCGTTGCCGCGTTCATCGTCTTCTATTTGAGACGACTCAAGTAGCCGCCGGCGGGTTCACCGCTGCTCAAGTGCGCTGGCGCGCCGCCGTCGAGAGTCTCGACACGCTACCGCCGAAACGCGTACAGGCCCGCACACAAGCCGGCACCGACAGCCCACAACAGCCAGGTGTCGGAGACTGCATAAGGGTAGAGCATCAACGCGATGCCCAGCCACTTCACGGCCATGTTGGATGCCTTCTTGCCATAGCGATAGGCTGCGAAGCCGATGACGCTGAACACGAAGATGCCTAAAAGGTAGGCCGGCTCGGGCAGCGTAAGGCCTACGGATTGCAGATTCTTCAGGTCATCCATCGGGCAGTCCCTCGCGCTCGGTTCGCCGCGTGCTCGTCGCAGGGTCCTCATCGCCATCGTTCGGCGACGGTCGATCCAATTTCTCGGCGAATTCGCTTCCGTTACGAACCAAAAACACGTCCAAGAGTACCGTTGTTGATGGCCGACTCGCAACTTGTCCCGCTCCGCGCCGGCCCACGAGGGCCGGGCGCTGGCCGGTCATAGCAGCGCGATCCGGCCATGAGCGTTTCAATCCTCTCCCTCGGTTTCGCGGCCGGCGCCGCTTTGCTTCAATCCTCGCCCGGCCCTCGCGGGCCGGGCGTCAAGCCTCCGCTGTGCTAACGCGCTCCATATGCGCGTTTCAATCCTCGCCCGGCCCTCGCGGGCCGGGCGTCAGTTCGCGGCCATGGCATTGATTTCACAAAACAAATGCCATTGCCAGCGCGAACCTGGCGTAACCCCGCTTTCGCGGGACTCAGCCATTTTGCCAGCTTCATTTTTCGAACACGAAATCAGCGACATGCCAGTACCGCGAATGTCGCGGCAAATTGGCAATGCTTCCGATCCGCGCGTCATAGCACCAGCGGCCCTTCAAAATCTACAGCTCTGAATTTCCCGTACTCGTGTACGTGCATTTCAACCGGTTCGGTCAATCGGTAGAAGCGCAGACAGTCTTCTCCCTCATTGATCTCGGCCAGCAGGCGGCGTTCGAGATCCTCGAACTGTGCCGCATCCACCTTGCACTCGAACACCGACTTCTGCACTCGCTGGCCGGTGCTTTCGCATACCCGAGCAACGCGCCGCAAGCGCCGACGGCCGGCTTTGGTTTCGGTCGAGACATCGTAACTAACGATGACCAGCATGGTCATTTCGGGCAGAAGGGAAGATAGCTCTGGACGTCGCCACGCACAACGCGAGCGAGGAGCCGCGCCTGGACGAAGGGCGCCATCCCAAGTGCAAGGCTCGATTCCAGCAGCGGATGCAGCAGTGTTTCCTGCTTGCGGTCCTGATACGCGGTGACGACCGTCTTGCGGGCATCTTCCTTGAGCGTCACTGCACCGCCGGGACGTTCAAGGAAGTCATCGGCGGCGATCTGCCGCCGATTGATTAGTGTCAGCGCAAGCCGGTCGGCCAGCAGCGGACGAAACTCCTCCATCAAATCGAGCGCCAGCGCCGCACGGCCTGGCCGCACGGCGTGCAGAAAGCCGACCTGCGGATCGAGACCGACGCTTTCCACTGCGGAACGCACGTCGTTCATCAGCATCGCATAGAGGAAAGAGAGGAGCGCGTTCATGCGATCCAGCGGTGGCCGCCGGCTGCGGCCGTCCATGGTGAAGGCTGCGCGGGCGTCGGGGCGCACGATCAGGCCCAACACGGCGAAGTAACGCTTGGCCGCGTCGCCTTCGATGCCACGCACGGCATCGAGGTCGGGCGCGTGCTCCAGGCGAGCCAAGGCACGGCCGAGTTCGTCTGCGGCGGAAGTCAACACGGCGCTGTCTTCTTCACGACCGTTTTCACGCGCCCCGCGCTGCAAGACCTGCCGGCAGTTTTTCAACTTGCCGGCGATGCAGGATTTGGCGACGGTCAGACAGAAGTCATGCGAGCCAGCATCCCCCGGGACATCGCTGGCCGCAGTGTCAAGCACTCGCCGATGCTGGGCCTGACGCAACAGCACGTTGCCGGAAACCGGACCTTCGAGCCGTGCCTTGAAGCGGCCGGACTCGGACAGGAGCACGACCGCCTTGCCTTCTTCGGCGCAACGGTGCATGAGGAAGGGCGAAACCAGCACGTTGCCGAAACAGACCAAGGCCCCGACATGATGCAGCGGCACGCGCAGCTTCGTCTCGCGTTCGATTTCGATGCGCAGGGTGTCGTTGTCGAGATGGGCATAGGAGCCCTGCGCCATGATGTAGACCGTGTTCTCGATGGTCTGGATGCTCACGGCGCCACTTCAAAGAGCGTTCGCGCGAAAGCGCGCTGTTTGTCCCTGGCCCCGACCAATTCCGGCTGACAACGCGGCTTGAGCGAGCACTCGCGGCAGCGCGCATCGTTGAGTGGCGACGGCAGGACGCGCGATTCGACCATGGCGCGAATGGCGGCGGCGGTTTGTTCCACCTGTTGCCTTAGCCGCGGAGTGATCTCGATTTCGCGGCGATGCCGGCTGCTGACGTGATAGATCGCGCCGCGCGCCACGGGCCTGGCCAGCATCTCTTCGAGGCACAGGGCCTGCCCCGCCAGTTGCAGGTCGTCGTTCAGCCATTTGCGCTTCGGACCGTGCTTGTACTCGACCGGATAGATCGTGCCGTCGGGCCAGAACTCGACCACGTCGCATTTGCCGATGAGTCCGATGCGATCGCTCCAGACCGGCAGGGCGTGTTCCACCCGCGCCCCGTCGCGCGTGACGGCGTGATTCATTTGATCGACCCGCGCATGCTCCGCATTGCCGCGCGCGGTGTGCACGTTGTTCTCGAACTCGCCCTCCTGGTAGATCAGCCCGCAGCGGCGCGGGCAGTAGGCAAACTGGTTGAGGGCGGAAAGGTTGACGAGGTCGTCGGTCATGGCCCAGCCGGGTCACGCAGCGCCAAGCCGGGGATTGCCTTGAAGTCGCCCGTATTGCCGGTCATCAGCGGCAACCTCTCGACCAGAGCACTGGCGGCAATGATCGCGTCCGGCAATTTGATTGCCAGCAGGCTGCGCAGCTTGATCACCTCGTCCACTACCGGACGTGCAAGTCCAAGTTCGCCCATGCCGCGCAACAAATTCTCGGCGTCGCGGCGACTTTGCTCGCTATGACCGCGCCAGCCGAGCAATTCCATCGTCGTAATCACCGACACCACGGAACCCGCCGCCAATGCCTGTTCGACGATCGCGGCGAACGCCGGCGCGGCGTTACCATTGATTTAGTCGATCAGCACATTCGTGTCGATCAGGCAGCGAACCGTCATTTGCCGTGGCTCCGGCCGTCCCATTCAGAACGCATTGCGTCGAATTCGTCGCGAAGCTGTTTCGCGTCACGCTTGGGGAAACTCGCCCGTGCGGCGCGGGCCAAGGCGACTATATCCAGAGCCCCCGAATCGGCGGACGCCTCTTCGTACATCACGATGATCTTGGCCTGGTCGACATTCGACGGCAGCCTGTCGCTGCTGAAGTCGATTCGATGATTGACGATGGGGGCTTCGATTTCGACGGCGATCATGGGTGTTCTCCTCGGTTGCGTCCTCGGGCTGAGTGGTCCAGTCTAGCTTTCATCCAGGACTTCGGGCAACGGCTCGAAGCGGTGGGCGTGCACGATGTCGGCGGCGCAGGCCAGCGCCGCGAGAACATCCTCGCGTCCAAGGCGCGGATATCCCGCGCCAGGTGCGTCTTGCCGCGCGCCTTGGCGATCACGTCAAGCGCATGGGCGATCAGGGCCGCGTCGCCCTCTTCAAGGCAAGCTTCCAGATAGAGGAGCATCTCCTCTTCTGTCTTCAGGTGCTCGCCCGAATCCCAGGGCCGCAGTTTGATCGCTTTCATGCTCCGCTCCTACAGGCGGCGGGCCAGCTCCAGCGCCCGCTTGATGTCCTTCGGCTGGGAGGACTTGTCGCCTCCCGCAAGCAGAACCACGACCTCGAATCCGCGCTGCGCGAAATGGACGCGGTATCCGGGTCCGTAGTGAATGCGCATCTCCGACACGCCCTCGCCCACCGGCTCGCAATCACCGAAATTCCCCAGACCGGCGCGATCGATCCGAGCCTGAATGCGCGCCTTGGCTCGAATGTCCTGCAGGCGGGCGAACCAGCCGTCGAACGTGTCGGTGGCGAGAATCTGCTTCACGGACGATTGTATCCCATGAGATACATCCGAAACCGTCGAAAATTTCTGCCGTCAGACCTTCGATCTTTTCAATCGTGAAACGCTGCGCTGTATTTGCCGAGATCATGCAGCAGGCCGATCAACTCTCCCTGCGTGGCTAGGCCAATCTTGGCTGTGTTCGTGGATGCCTTTCTCCAACGCCGCGCAAATGTTCCCGAAGCCGCTGCCGGCCCCGTTTTCCCGAACATGGGCGATGTAGTCCGTGGGTTTCTCTTCAATCATGGCAATCATCCTACGTCGCTGGTGGCTCACCAGACGAGCCTGTCACAACTCGTTTTCGTGAAGTCGGCGCCGGCGGCACGGCGCCTGGTCACCCCGGAACGACGCCCCGCGCCGCGCCGTCGCGCGACACGTGCAGGAAGTACGCCAGCACCCCGGCGCTGGCGATGGTCAGGCTGGCCACCGCCGCGATCCAGAAGCCGGCCGCGCCGCGCGGCGGGCCGAAGACATCGGTGAGGCCCAGCAGGTAGCCGCCGCCGAGCCCCACGCCCCACAGCGCGACGGCATAGATCACCATCGGCGCGGTGGCGCGCTTGTAGCCGCGCAGCACCTGGGCCATCACCGCCTGGGCGGCATCGACCACGTGGTAGAAGGCGACGATGGAGAGCAGCGTCGCGGCGGCGGCGGCGACGCCGGCATCCGACGTATAGGCGCGCGCCAGCGGCCCGGCGCCGAGCCCGATCGCGGTGCCGAGCAGGCTGGCAACGCCGCAGCCGACGGCGAGGCCGAGCAAGCCGGCATGGCGCGCCCGTCGGGCGTTGCGCGCGCCCAGCGCCTGGCCGACCAGTACGCCGGTGGCATTGCCCAGCGCCAGCGGCACCATGAAGACGAACACCGCGACATTGGCCGCGATCTGATGCGCGGCGGAAGTCAGCGGGCCAAGCCGGGCGATGAACAGCGCCATGAAGGTGAAGGCGGTGACGTCGACCAGGAAGGTGGCGCCCATCGGCAGGCCGAGCACCAGCAGCTCGCGCAGGGCCGCCGGGCGCGGCGGATCGAAGCGGGCGAAGACGCCATAGGGCGCGTATTCCGCATCGCGCCGGCACCACAGCCAGGCCAGCGTCGCGACGCTCCACATGATCACCGCCGAAGACCAGCCGCAGCCGGCGCCGCCCAGGGCCGGGAACCCGAAGTGGCCGTACATGAAGACCCAGTTGAGCGGCGCCTTCAGCGTCAGGCCCAGGACATTGAAGACCATCACCGGACGCGGCCGGCCGATGCCGGTGGTGAAGCCGAAGAAGACACGGAAGAACAGCACGCCGGGCACCGCCCAGGCGACGCCGTCGAGGTAGGCGCGCACCTTGGTTTCCACCTCCGGCGTCAGGCGCGAAAACTTCAGCAGGAAATCGGGATGCTTGAGGACGGCGAAGGCCATCAGCGACAGCAGCAAGGCCAGCCAGGCGCACTGACGCACGTCGGCGCCGATCTCGGCGAAGCGTTGCGCGCCATAGTGATGGGATACCACCGGGGTCAGCGCCAGCAGCACGCCCATCGCGCTGACGAAGACCGTGGCATAGATGCTGGAGCCGATACCGACCGCAGCCAGGTCGGTCGGCGAGAGCCGGCCGGCCATCAGCGTGTCTATCACGCCGTTGCCCATCACGGCGGCCTGGGCGATCAGCACCGGCCAGGCCAGATGCAGCAGTTCGCGCGGCAGGGATCGTGGAGCGGGCATGCCCGCAGTCTAGCCGAGGGGGCGAGCGCGTCCCGCCGAAGGGAACCATTCCCGGATTCGCCGACCCGGCGTCACGCGGCGCAGGAACGGCGGAACGGCGCCGGGACCGCGCTATAGGACCAACGGCTGATCCGGCAGCTCGTTGGGGTTGCTGTCGCCGGCGGGGAAGTGGCGCACCAGCAGCTCGCCTGCGCGCGTCACCGCCTGTAGCGCGCCGCGCCGCCATTCGCCCTGGCGGAAGCTGTCTTCCATGTCGCGGCAGACGGCATCCCATTCGGCCTGCGCGACGCAGGCGGCGATGCCGCGATCGGCGAGGATCTCGACGCGGCGGTCGACCAGTTGCAGATAGATCAGGATGCCGCTGTTGCCTGCCGTGTCCCAGACCCGCTCGGCGGCGAATAACTCGACAGCGCGGGCTCTCGGCGACAAGTCGTGCCACAGCGCGGAAAGCGGCAAGGGGCCTTCGACGACGAAACGCAACTCACCCATATGGGATTTTTCGCTGGCCGCGATGGCCGCGCCGATGGCCGCCAGATCGTCGCGGGCAAAGACCCGATGCACCCACCAGCCGGGCAGCAGAAGATGCTTGAGTAGACGCGCAAGCTTCATGTCACCAGCCTCCCGAGGCGCCGCCGCCGCCGAAGCCGCCGCCACCGCCGCTGAACCCGCCGCCGGATGAGAATCCGCCCCCTGATGAAAACCCGCCGCCGCCGAAGCCGCCGCGCGACGACATGCTCAGGAAGGAAAGCACGAACATGCCCAGGCCGGCGGCCAGCGCGGCCAGCCAGGAACCAAAGACGGCCATCGCCAGCCAGCCCGCGATGCCCGCTGCGGCGAAGGAACCCAGCAGACCGAACAGCGAACGCAGCACGCGGCCGGCGAAGAAGATCGCCAGCAGCCATGGCAGCCATCCCGAACCCTCGGACTCGTGGCGCGCGCTGGGCGGCGGACTTTCGCCCGGCGTCGCCGAGGCCGGCCCGCCGATGGCCTGGTCGAGGCCATCGACGGCGGCCCGCAGGCCGCCGAAGAAATCACCCTGCTTGAAAGCCGGCGCCATGCGCTCGGCAATGATGCGTTTGGCCACGACGTCGGGAATCGCACCTTCCAGGCCGTAGCCGACCTCGATGCGCATCTTGCGGTCGTCCTTGGCGACAATGACGATGACACCATTGTCGGCGCCCTTGTGGCCGATCTTCCAGGCCTCGGCCAGGCGTATGCCGAATTGCTCGATCGCCTCGGGTTGCGTAGTCGGCAGCAGCAGCACGGCAATCTGCGCGCCCTTCGCGCGCTCGATCGCGGCGAGTTGCGCTTCCAGCCGGCTGCGCGCCGTGGCGTCGAGGCTGGCCGTCAGATCGGTGACGCGGCTGCTCAGTGCCGGCAGGGCCACCGGATCCGCCGCCCGCCCGGCGGCGGGCAACAGCACCAGCCAGAACAGCGCCAGCAGGCCGCAGCGGATGCCGCGCATCGGCGGCGTCAGTAACCAGGCGCCGGGGTGGCGGGTGCGGTGGCCGGAGCAGCGGCCGGAGCCGGCGTGGCCGCGGCAGGCGCGGAGGCCGGCTTGGCGGCCGGCGCGTCGAACTTGATCGCCGGCGGCGTCGCCATGGCCTTTTCGTCATCGACCGTGAAATTGGCCTTGGTCTTCCAGCCCATGACACTCGCCGTCAGGCTGTTGGGAAAGGTCCGCACGGAGATGTTGTAGGCCTGCACCGACTTGATGTAGCGGTTGCGGGCCACGGTGATGCGGTTCTCGGTGCCTTCCACCTGTGCATGCAAGTCACGGAAATTGGCGTCGGCCTTGAGCTGCGGATAGTTTTCCGCGACCACCAGCAAGCGCGACAGCGCGCCGCCGAGTTCGCCCTGGGCCTGCTGGAACTTGGCGAACGCCGCCGGATCGTTGATCAGTTCGGGCGTCGCCTTGATTCCGGCGACACTGGCGCGCGCCTCGGTCACCCGCGTCAGCACCTCCTTCTCGTGGCTGGCGTAGCCCTGCACCACGGACACCAGATTGGGAATCAGGTCGGCGCGGCGCTTGTACTGGTTGAGGACTTCCGACCACGAAGCTGTCACCGCCTCGTCGTTGATCTGGATCTGGTTGTAGCCGCAGCCGGACAGCAGGGTGACGGCAAGGGCAAGCACGGCGAGCAGACGCATACGCATGGGGCACTCCATCGGGTGGGGAAACAAACGGGAATATGGCGGTGATGGGTCGGGATTGCAAGGGGCGTGTTTCCCCGCGATAGTTGGCGCCGGCGGCGACCCGAAGGTAGCGCCGAGCAAGCCGCCAGCCTGTGCTATATTCTAGCCAGACTAGCCAGTTTATCAAGGAGCACCCCATGCACAACGAATGGCAATTGCAGCAGGCCAAGAACGGTTTCAGCCAGCTCATCAAGGAAGCGATCGGCGGCTCGCCGCAGCGGGTGACCTTGCACGGCAAACCGGCGGCGGTGGTTGTCTCGGCGGCAGAATACGAGCGCCTCACCAAGGCTAACAAAGGCAGCAAGGGCAAGCTCTCGGCCACATTGCTGCGACCGGAGATCGGCGGCGGCGACATCGACTTCGGGCGCGACCGCGACAGCGGACGGGATGCCCCGCTGTGAGCTGGCTGCTCGACACCTGCGTGCTCTCCGAGTACGTCAGAAAGACGCCCGCCCCTGCGGTGATCCAATGGCTCGACGAGCAGGACGAAACCAGCCTGTTCCTCAGCGTCATCAGCCTCGGCGAGATCGAAAAGGGCATCCTCAAGCTGCGCGCCGGCGACCGGCGCCGCAGCCAGAAGCTCACCGCGTGGCTGGGCAAGATCGAACAACGCTTCGCCGGCCGCATCCTGCCGCTCAATGCCGCCACACTGCACGCTTGGGCGCAACTTGCGGCCGGTGCCGAACTCGCCGGCCGGCGCCTGCCGGTAATGGACGGCCTGATCATGGCCACCGCCCAATGCCAGGGCCTGAACGTGGTCACGCGCAACACCGGAGATTTCAACCTTTATCCGCAGGTGTTCGATCCCTGGCAGATCTGAGCCGGGCGTTAGCGGTCGCCGGCTCCGACTCTCGGGGAGAATCCGGTCTGCCGAAACCAAACCGAAGCCGAACCCAAGTCACTCCCTGCTACATGCGGAAGAGCTATTTGAGAATGCAGTGCTTCGCATAATCGGTTGCCTCGTTCAGGCTCCAGTCGCCCTTGGGTTTTGCCTTGAGATTGGCGCACCATTTGTCGCTGCCGATTTCCGGCGCGCAGCCGCCGAGCGACAGAGCCAGCACCGCGGGCAGGACGATCATGACAATTCGTTTTGTGGTCTTCATGGCAAGAGCTTCCTCTGATTGCGATGGCGCGCCGCGAGCCGGCCGAACCGGCGGCGAACTCTATGGTAACAACGATGCGGCAGCTGCCGGGAGACCGAGTTGGCGAAGAGAGACCGCTCACACACCACTCCTTGGCGAAAGTGGTGCTGGTTTCCGAATCAATCGCGCTTGGCCCGATTGATTAAAAATTGTTCGAGAAATTATTCGACGCTGACCCCTTTAGTCGCGGCCATATCGACCATGCCGCCCCCGCTGGTCCAGCGAAAGGCACGTGGGTTCGCGCCGTTGGCGTTACAGTCGTGGCCCACCACCACGGAGCCGTCGGTCGAGACGCCAGCACCGCGGTCACACGTTACGCGCAAGGCGCCGATGTCCAGCAGGCCGTTTTGCGCGCTTGCGGACAAAGGCAGGGCCAGCAGCGGCGTCAGCGCAAGCCTCAGCGCGAATGCGATGCGGCGCGGACGGGACGGACAGCTTCGCCGCGGACCGGGATCAACGTTGATGCTGCGGCTCATGTTGTTGCTCTTTCTGAGCAAATAGCATATCGAAGGCGACTTTATTCGCCTATCGACGATAGGTCAATCATTCTGCACGACTGACCGGCAATGCCACCGCTGGTAGCTTGTGCGCAGGCAATCGATCAACGAACGAGAGGCATTGTTTGTCGCGGTTTGAGTCTGCGCGGGGAGCGTGAATCCAATGGCTTATGAGTCTGAACACGGCACCAACGAGTCAGCGTCGGCCTGGTTTTCGCGGCACCGCTTTCCCCGGACGGCAACTCGACGGGGCAGCTACTCGTTCCGCCGTCCAGAGAGTCCGGCGACACGGCAAGCTCAGCCCAGCACCTTCACATTCAACCCGGCGACCCGCCGGAAGAGGTTGTCACCGGTCAGGAACACGTGCTCGCGGCCCAGTTGCAGGCACGATGCCGCCTGCAACGCATCCGGCGTCTTCAAGCCCGTCTGCACTCGAATCGCCGCCGCGAGTTCGACAACGCGCTGTGTCAGTTCGACCCAGACGAGATCGGGTCGTTCGAAAAAGGCATCGTATTGCGCCAGTATCGCGTTGTCCCGGCTCTTCATCGGCCCCATCCGGCACTCCAGCCACGACAGCCGGCTGACGGCGCCGCCGATGTCCGGGTGCCTTTTCACCACGGCCGCGAGTTCCTTGCGCAACCGGGTGGCAAAAGGTTCCGCACCCTCGATCAGGTAGATCAGTGCGCTGGCGTCATAGAACGCGATCACCAGTCGCGCTCGGCCTTGAGGGCGGCATCGATCTGTGCCTTGCCGCGCTTGCCCGTCACGCTTTGATTCAGCAGCCATTGCACGGCGCTCAAGCCGTCCGGCGCGGCGACGCGGCCAAGCGCCAGCCGTTCATAGTCCGCTTCGCTCAACACCACCGCCGCCGGCTTGTTGCGCTTGACGATGTGCAAGGGTCCGCGACGCAGCCCTTCCTCGATGGCCGCCATGCCGCGGCGCTTCAACTCCGATACGGTGAGCGAATTCATTTCAGTACCTTTCGACTTTGCACGGTACTGATTCTAGTACGATTCAATTGCTCCAGCAGGGCCATTCGCCAGCGCTTTACGGCAGCCCCGAGAGCCCATCGCCTAGAATGGCGCTTCCCTGGCTCCACCGAGCACTCCGGCATGACCGCCCGCCTGCGCGAGATCCCCTACAACTACACGTCGTTCTCCGACCGCGAGATCGTCATTCGCCTGCTCGGCGCCGACGCGTGGCTGACGCTGACGGAGCTGCGCAGCGAACGCGTGACCGGCCGTTCCGCGCGGATGCTGTACGAAGTCCTCGGCGACATCTGGGTGGTGCGGCGCAATCCCTATCTGGAGGACGACCTGCTGGTCAATCGCCAGCGGCGCGAGGCGCTGATCGAGGCGCTGCGCCATCGCTTGCGGGAAATCGAGAAGCGGCGCGACGGCAATGTCAAAGTGGCCGGCCTGCTTGCCGCTGCGGAGGCCGCGGTGGAGTCCTTCGAAGCCTGGTTCGAGGAAACCCGCGCCTTGCGCAAGAAGACCTTCAAGCAACTGGTTCGCCATACGCGCAAGGACAACATCGGCTTTGACGGGCTGGCGCGGGTGTCGCATGTCACCGACGCCACCGACTGGCGCGTCGAATATCCGTTTGTCGTGCTCACCCCGGACACCGAAGAAGAAATGGCGCCGCTGGTCGCCGCCTGCATCGGGCTGGGCCTGACCATCATCCCGCGCGGCGGCGGCACCGGCTACACCGGCGGCGCGGTGCCGCTGCACGCCCTTTCCGCGGTGCTCAATACCGAGAAGCTGATCGACCTGGGCGCCGTGGAGATCAAGCGTCTGCCGGGCACTAGTGGGGACAATGCGCGGGACTACGCGACGTTGCGCACCGGCGCCGGGGTGGTCACGCGGCGCGCGATGGAGGCCGCGGAACAGGCCGACCTGGTCTTCGCCTGCGACCCGACCTCGGCCGATGCTTCCTGCATCGGCGGCAACATCGCGATGAATGCCGGCGGCAAGAAGGCGGTGCTGTGGGGCACGGCGCTGGACAACCTGGCCTCATGGCGCATGGTGACGCCGGACGGCAACTGGCTGGATGTCGAACGCCTGAACCACAACTTCGGCAAGATCCACGAGCAGCAGGCGGTCAGCTTCCGGCTCACGCGCCACGACCCGACGCGCACGAAAAAGCTCGGGGAGGAGCGCCTGGATCTGCCCGGCAGCCTGTTTCGCAAACAGGGCCTGGGCAAGGATGTCACCGACAAGTTCCTCGGCGGCCTGCCGGGGGTGCAGAAGGAGGGCACCGACGGCCTGATCACCTCGGCGGTGTGGCTGCTGCATCGCATGCCGCCGGTGACGCGGACCTTCTGCCTGGAATTTTTCGGGCGGGTCCGGGACGCCGTGCCCTCGATCGTCGAGATCACCGAATACCTGAAGTCGCGGCCGGGCGGGGCGATCCTGGCCGGCCTCGAACACCTCGACGAGCGCTATGTGCGCGCCGTCGGCTACGCCACCAAGGCCAAGCAGCACGGGCGGCCGAAGATGGTGCTGATCGGCGACATCGTCGGCGAGGACGACGGCGCGGTGATGAAGGCGGCCTCGGAAGTGGTCAGGCTGGCCGGCGCGCGCGGCGGCGAGGGCTTCATCGCCGTGTCGCCCGAAACGCGCAAGAGGTTCTGGCTCGATCGCGCCCGCACCGCGGCGATCTCGAAACACACCAACGCCTTCAAGATCAACGAGGACGTGGTGATTCCGCTGCCGCGCATGGGCGATTATTGCGACGGCATCGAGCGCATCAACATCGAACTGTCGATTGCCAACAAGATCGAACTGGCCGACGCCCTGGCCGGTTTCCTGGGCGGCAAGCTGCCGCTGCACAGCGGCGACGCCGATGTCGACCCCGAGCTGGTGCTCGGCGACCGCCGCGGGCAGGCGCTGGAACTGATTGCCGCAGTACGCAGCCGATGGCAAGCGCTGCTCGACGACCTGGACCGGCACTTCGGCGAGCTGCAGGACTACCGCCTGCGGGTGTCCTGGAAGGTCGAGCTCAGGGCGCCGCTGGCCGCAATCTTCGATGGCAACGCCTTTCGCCCGGTGCTCGCCGCGATCGAGGACATCCACCGCGAGGTGTTGCGCGGGCGGGTGTTCGTCGCCTTGCACATGCACGCCGGCGACGGCAATGTGCATACCAACATCCCGGTGAATTCCGACCACTACGCGATGTTGCAGACCGCCTACCGGGCGGTGGCGCGCATCATGACGCTGGCAAAGAGCCTGGGCGGCGTGATTTCCGGCGAACATGGCATCGGCATCACCAAGCTGGAGTTCCTCGCCGACGGCGAGATCCGGCCCTTCCGCGACTACAAGCAGCGGATCGATCCCGAAGGCCGCTTCAACCGCGGCAAGCTGCTGGCCGGTGGCGACCTGGCCAATGCCTACACCCCATCCTTCGCGCTGCTCGGCGTCGAATCGCTGATCATGGAACAGTCGGACATCGGCAAAATCTCGGACTCGATCAAGAGCTGCCTGCGTTGCGGCAAGTGCAAGCCAGTCTGTTCGACCCATGTGCCGCGCGCCAACCTGCTCTACAGCCCGCGCAACAAGATCCTTGGTGCCTCGCTGCTGATCGAAGCCTTTCTTTACGAGGAGCAGACGCGGCGCGGCGTCAGCCTGCGCCACTTCGACGAATTCGCCGATGTCGCCGAGCATTGCACGGTGTGCCACAAGTGCCTGAGCCCCTGCCCGGTGGACATCGATTTCGGCGACGTCTCGGTGGCGATGCGCAATTTGCTGCGCCGTCAGGGCAGGAAGAAATTCAACCCCGGCACGGCCGCGGCGATGGCTTTTCTGAACGCGACCGACCCGGCGACGATCAAATTGATCCGCGCCGCAATGATACGAATCGGCTACCGGGCGCAGCGCTTGGGGCATGCGCTGGGCAAGTCGCTCGGCCTGGTCCAGGACAGCGCCAAGCATCCGCCGGCGACGCTGGGCCGGCCGCCGCTCAAGGCGCAGGTGATCCACTTTCTAAACAAGCCGATGCCGCGAAACGTGCCGGCGCGCACGGCGCGCGCGCTGCTCGACATCGAGGATCAAACGCTGATCCCGGTGATCCGCGATCCGAGGAGCGCGGCAGCGGGCGGCGACGAAGAGCGCGAGGCGGTGTTCTACTTTCCCGGCTGCGGTTCCGAGCGTCTGTTCTCGCAGGTCGCCCTCGCCACGCAGGCCATGCTGTGGCATACCGGCGCCATCACGGTGTTGCCACCGGGCTATCTGTGCTGCGGCTATCCGCAGACCTCGAGCGGCGACGAAGACCGCGGCCAGGCCATTACCACGGCCAACCGCGTGCTGTTCCATCGCGTCGCCAACACGCTGAACTATCTCGACATCAAGACGGTGGTGGTCTCCTGCGGCACCTGCATGGACCAGTTGCTGAAGTATGAATTCGGCAAGATCTTTCCCGGCTGCCGTTTGGTGGACATCCACGAGTGGCTGATGGAGAAGGGCATCAGGCTCGACGGTGCCAGCGGGGTGCGCTACATGTATCACGAGCCCTGCCATACGCCGATGAAGCATTACTCCGGGATCAAGGTGGCCAACCAGCTGATGGGGCAGCGCGTTGCCCTCAATGATCGCTGTTGCGGCGAGTCCGGCACGCTGGCGGTGACACGGCCCGACGTCGCGACGCAGATCCGCTTTCGCAAGCAGCAGGAAGTCGTCGCCGGCGCCGCGGCGTTGCGGCAGGGGGACGCCGCCGCCCAGGTCAGGATCCTGACCTCCTGCCCTTCCTGCCTGCAAGGCCTGGCGCGCTACGAGAACGATGCCTCGATCAGCGCCGACTACATCGTCGTCGAAATGGCCAGGGCGATCCTCGGTGCGGACTGGATGCGCAACTACGTCCGCGCCGTCAATGACGGCGGTATCGAGCGGGTGTTGCTGTAGGCGCGGCGGATATCATGCCGACCGGACCTGCAGGCGCTGTGCGGCGCTGTGCGGGATTACGTCATAAGCTGTTCGGCCATATCGACACAGCCTGTTGATCCGGCTAGCACAGCGGGGACAATTGGCGCTATTCTTGAACGATGACGACGAGCATGGAATGCGAACTGTGCGCCGGCCCCGGCGGCGATCTGCTTTGGGAGGACGGGCTTTGCCGCGTCGTGCGCGTAACCGGCGCGCTGGGCGCCGCATTTCCCGGCTTCTGCCGCGTCATCTGGCGTCGGCATGTCGCCGAAATGAGCGCCCTCGACGCCGGCCACGCACACCACATGATGAATGTTGTGCTCGCCACCGAGCGCGCCCTGCGCGCGCTGGTGAGGCCCGACAAGATCAACCTGGCCAGCCTGGGAAACCTGGTACCGCATCTGCATTGGCATGTGATTCCCCGCTGGAAGGACGACAGCCACTTCCCCGCACCGATCTGGGCCGCTGCCCAACGCCCCGGCAACGCACGTGCCGTTCCAGCCGACCCCCAATTGCGCAGCGCGCTGAAAGCCGAACTTTCCACCGTGACTGAATCGCCATGAACTTTGACCTGCCCGCCACCGGAACCGAGATGAGTCCGGCCTTCGTCAATGCGGTCGCCTGCCAGGACTGGCTATCGACGGTGCCCCTGGCCAACGCCCTGCAGGCGCAATCGATGTTGTTGCGCCAGCTTAACCTGCTGCACCGCTTTGCCTTGCCGCCGACCGAGCGATTTGGCATTCTCGAAGCCTTGCGCGGGCCCCTGAGCGACGTACAGAACGACGCGGCAAGAAGGTTTACCGGCAAGCCCTTGCCCTTCGCGCCTCACGAGCAGGCCGCGCTGGAAAGCAACATCAGCGTCTGGCATGTGCTGGCGCTGGGCTATCTGCGCTGTTTTGCCGCCTTGTGTTGCGCCAATTCGGAAGTCGTCTCGGTGGCCGCGCTGTCGGCCCAACGCGCGCAAATGGCCGGCAACCCCAAGCTCGCGGGCAGGACGGCCGCGCTGCTCCAGCGCACCCTTTCGGTATTTGCCGATTGGCAGGTCGATCTGTGTCGCGGCGAGCAATTGCCCGATGCGGCCTATTGGACGAAGCTGCATCAGGTGTTCTCCGCCGCGGAAGCCCTCGGCATTGCCGGCCACGCGGTCAGCGATCCGGTGCGACACGGCAACATGACCACCAGCCCGCTGGCGGCCTACGGCGAGTGCAACCTGCTGAGCACCGCCAATCCGTATGAGCTTCCGGCACGGCATCTGGCCTGGGTGGCGCGCTGGGCCCGGCGCTGGGGCGCCAAGCTGGCACTGCTGAAGACCCCGCCGGAAGACATACGAAACCGTGCCGTGCCGCTCTGGGTCGACCTGGAATCGGAGCGTCCCGCGAGTTACGCGCCGAACTCGTCGAAGGGCGGCCGCTGGCTGGAAACCACCGAGCTCAGGAAGAGCCTGCTGGCCCGCATCGCGCTGCTGGAACGTGGCCACGCCCCGGCGGAGTTGCAACTGGGCGACGACGTCACGCAACCGGCGGCGGGCCAGTTGCTCCAGCAACTCCTGCAGCGCTGGTGCAGGGGCGGCACGCCGCGAGTCCATGAGCGGCATGGCGCCAGTGGCGGCTGTGGATTGATCGCCGGTTTCGAGGCGGTGCATTTCCACCTTTCGGGCCGCCAGGTCTTCCGCGCCCCTTCACGGGACGACGCGACCTTGCGCCGCGAGCGGGAGGAATTCGAGGTGTTCGGCGAGCGCAGCCCGGGTGCACCCGGCGCCAGCGATGGACAGGATGTGCCCGTCGAAAGCTGGGAGATCATGGACGACTGGCAACTGCTCAACCAGTCGGCCAACGGCCTGCGCCTCACGCGGCCGTTCAAGAAGGGCGCGCGGGTCGGCGGCGGTCAGTTGATTGCGGCCCAGCGCGAAGCCGGCCAGCCATTCACCTTGGGCAACGTACGCTGGGCACTGCGCGAAGGGGCCGACTCGCTGACAGCCGGCATCCAGCTGTTCCCCGGCGAAGTGCGCGCGGTCGCGGTTCGCACCGTGGAGGCCGGTAATGCCCGCGGACCCTGGAAGCAAGGATTTCTGCTGGCGGAATTTGGCGCCCTCAAAGAGCCGGCCAGCATCATCGTTCCCGCGGGGACCTTTCGTATCGATCGCCGCATCGAAGCCATGGTCGATCAGCAGCTACGGGTCGTCGCACTGTCTCGCCTGCTCGATCGCGGGAATGAATTCGAGCGCTGCTGTCATTCCGACTGAATTCGGTGCGCGGGAAACACGGCCCTGAAGTCTGAACCCTTGCCCGGCTCACTGGCGATCTGCAGCACCGCCTGATGGCGCTCCAGCACATGCTTGACGATGGCCAATCCGAGGCCGGTGCCGCCTGCGTCGCGTGAGCGGCCACGATCCGCCCGGTAGAAACGCTCGGTGATCCGCGGCAAGTGTTGTGCGGCGATGCCGATCCCGCTGTCGCGCACGGAAAAACTCGCCCCGCGCGAGGCTTCGGCGCTCCAGCAAAGGGCGATGTTTCCACCTTCCGGCGTATAGCGCACGGCATTCCCCGCCAGATTGGCGAAAGCCGAACGCAACTCCCGTGCGCTGCCGAGCAGCGTAACCGGCCCGTGGTTTTCAAGCGTGATCCGATGCCGACCGCCAGACAGCGCCTCGGCTTCCTGGCAAATTTCCGTCAGCAAGGTCGCCATTTCTATCGGCTCTTCCAGCGGCGGTGAATCGGTCTCGAGCGATGAAAGGGTCAATAGGTCGTCGATCAGTTGCTGCATGCGCCGCGCCTGCTCCGCCGCTGCGCGCAGATACTGCGCAATTTCGCCTGGCGGCGTATCGTCCAATGCGTCAAGCGCCGTATCGACAAAGCCCAGGGTTACCGTCAATGGCGTCTTCAGTTCATGCGAAACGTTGGCGACGAAGTCGCGCCGCATGGTCGCCAGCCTTTGCAACTGCGTCACATCGCGCACCAGGAGCAGAGTGCGTCCCGCGGCAAACGGGGCGGCCTGAATCAGCAGGCTGCGCCCCGGATTGCGCTGCGTTTGCAGCTCCAGCGGTAGCCTGCGCTGGTCCGGGCTGTCGAGATATTCGAGAAACTCCGGTTCGCGCAGCAAGTGCGTGATACGGCTGCCGGTATCGACCGACCCCTTGAGGCCAAGACACGCTTCGGCGTGCAGGTTCATCCACTCTATCGTGCGGTGGCCGTCGAGGATCACCACACCGTCGGGCAGGGCCTCCGCGGCGCGGCGGAAACGGTCCAGTTCCAGCGCCGCCTGCTCGCGTTGCGCGCTGGACAGTCGGGCACGCCGGTGCAGGGCGTCGAATACCACGCCCCAAACACCGCTGGCGCTTGGCGTCGGGGTGCCCAGAGGAGATGCCGCCCAGCGGATCAATCGCGCCACCAGCCAGAGTTGGCGCAGCAGAAAGGCTGCCACGACAACCATCGCCATTGCGCTTGCGCCAGCCGCACCTTTCGCGATCCAACCGACGGCCGCGGCCAGGAGCGCCAGCGCGACCGCTACCAGCAGTTCGGCAAGCGCGGCTTTCAACCCACTGAAATCCGGTAGCCGCTACCGCGCACAGTCTGGATCAACGTGTCGCAGCCGCTTGACTCAAGGGCCGCGCGCAGACGGCGGATATGCACATCCACGGTCCGCTCTTCGACAAAAATATGGTCGCCCCAGACCTGGTCCAGCAACTGCGAGCGGCCGTGCACCCGTTCCGGATGTGTCATCAGAAAATGCAACAGGCGGAACTCGGTGGGGCCGAGATTCACCTCCGCGTCGCCCGCCCGGACGCGATGCGTTCCCGGATCGAGCCGCAGACCAGCGATTTCGACCACATCCTCGGTGGCTTGTGGGGCATGCCGGCGCAAAACAGCCTTGATCCGCGCCGTCAGCTCGCGCGGACTGAACGGCTTGGTCACATAGTCGTCGGCGCCTAGATCGAGACCTTCGATCTTGTCGCGTTCCTCGGCGCGCGCGGTGAGCATGATGATGGGCAACAGTCTCGTGCGCGCCTCGCTGCGCAGCACTCGGGCGAAGTCGACCCCGCTCATTCCGGGCAGCATCCAGTCGAGCAGGACCAGATCGGGCAGCGCTTCCTTGACCAGGCGCCGCGCGGTTTCCGCATCCGGCGCGAGTTGCACCAAGTGGCCGGCGCGACGCAGGTTGATCTCGATCAGGGCCTGGATCGCCGGTTCGTCTTCAACTACCAGTATGGTTGCGGGCATGGACTTTCTGCTCGGATTGACAGCGCGCAGTCTATTGCAGCTTGATGACGGCTCCGTGACATCGATTGCGGCGGCCGTGTGCGCTATGATAGCCGGCCCAGTCCAGGAGTTGCCGCCATGTCAGGTCTCGACCAAAAGACCCCGATCCCGACCGAGATCACGCTGCACAAGAAATCACGGATGCTCGAATTGAACTTCGATGACGGGGGACAGTATCGGCTGCCCGCGGAGTTCTTGAGAGTCTTCAGTCCTTCCGCCGAAGTGCGCGGCCATGGTCCGGGACAGGAAACGCTGCAAACCGGCAAGCGCAACGTCGAAATAACCGGCCTTGAACCGGTCGGCAACTATGCGGTGCAGCCGACGTTTTCCGACGGCCATAATACCGGTATCTACTCGTGGGACTGGCTGCACCATCTTGGCGCAAATCAGGAGACGCTTTGGGCCGAGTATCTTGATCGGCTTGAAAAGGCCGGCGCCAGCCGCGATATCGATTCGACGACACTGCCGCCAAAGTCCGGCAGTTGCAAGAGCCCTTAACGCTCATGGCAGCGAGGACCACCCGCCGATGATGAAACGCGCGAAGAGCGAAAATGTGGCCCGCCCCTCCCGTCCTCCCCTCACGGGGAGGCTTCCAGTCGGCTCGCTTCGCTCGACTATCACTCACCGCTCCGAACGAGTTGCATCACAGATGGCGCATCTTTCCCGACGATGACGAAGACCCACTTCGGTTTTGAAACGGTAGACGAGACAGAAAAGGCGCAGCGGGTCGCGGGTGTTTTTTCCTCCGTGGCGCGGAAGTACGACGTGATGAACGATCTCATGTCCCTGGGGCTGCACCGCCTGTGGAAGAAGTTCGCCGTCGAAATCGCCGCGGCGCGACCGGGCGAACGCGTGCTCGACATCGCCGGTGGTACGGCCGATCTGGCTTCGGCCTTTGCCCATCGCGTCGGCGCCTTCGGACGAACCGGCGGGGAAGTCTGGCTCACCGACATCAACAATGCGATGCTTCGCGTTGGCCGCGATCGCCTGCTCGATGAAGGCGTGCTGGCGCCAGTGGCCCAATGCGACGCGGAAAGACTGCCCTTCCCCGGCGATCATTTCGACATCGTCACGGTAGCCTTCGGCTTGCGCAACATGACGCACAAGGATCAGGCACTGGCCGAAATGCGCCGCGTGCTGCGCCCCGGCGGGCGGCTCCTGGTGCTCGAATTTTCCAAAGTATGGAAACCGCTGGAAAAGGTTTACGATGCCTACTCGTTCAAGTTGTTGCCGTGGCTGGGCAAGAAGATCGCGGACGACGCGGAATCCTATCGCTACCTGGCGGAATCGATCCGCATGCATCCGGATCAGGCCGCGCTCAAGCTCATGCTGGAACAGGCAGGCCTGGAGCGGGTCGAAGTGTTCAACCTGACAGCCGGCGTCGTCGCGCTGCACCGCGGATACAAATTTTGAGGAGGAACCAGCTATGAGACGATTGGTGATGACGGCTTTTGCGGCGCTGATAGGACTCGGCCTGTTAGCTGCCGATGCCGAAGCCAAGCGCTTCGGCGGCGGCGGGTCTATTGGCATGCGGCGTCAGGCGACACCGCCACCGTCGGCGCCGGCCCAGGCCGGCAAGCCGGCGTCCGCGCCGGCCGGTGCCGCGGCGGCGCCGGCGGCGGCGCCGGCAAAGCCCGGGATGAGTCGCTTCCTCGGACCCTTGGCCGGTCTTGCGGCCGGTCTCGGTATCGCCGCGTTGTTGTCCCACTTCGGCCTGGGAGAGGGTATGGCCAATATCCTGTTGATCCTGGCGCTGGTCGGAGCTGCTGTGTTCATTGTGCGCTGGCTCACCAACAGACGTGCCCCGGCGTCGGGCATGCAGTACGCGCCAACCGCTGGCCCGCAGCCGGCGAACTTCAATCCGGTGGCGACACGGTTCGATGCTTCCGGCAGCCCCGCTGGCGGAGTGCGGAGCGTTGCGCCGCCGGCCAACGTCCCCGCCGATTTCGACACGGAAGGATTTCTGCGCCAGGCCAAGCTGAATTTCGTGCGCCTGCAGGCCGCCAACGACCGGGGCGACATGGACGACATCCGCCAATTCACCACGCCCGAGATGTTCGCCGAGATCAAGCTGCAGCATCAGGAACGCGGCGCTGGCGCCCAGGAAACCGATGTCGTGCAGTTGAATGCCGAACTGTTGGACGTCGTCACCGAGGATAGCCGGCACATTGCCAGCGTGCACTTTTCCGGCCAAATCCGCGAAGACGCCAAGGCCTCTGCGGAAGCGTTCGGCGAAATCTGGCATCTGGTCAAGCCGACCGACGGCAGCCGCGGCTGGAACGTCGCCGGAATCCAGCAGGTCTGACGCGACGCGCGTCCGACCAGATAATCCGGTCCGCTCGCAACCCTTTCAGGAAACGCGGATTCCCGCTTGAACCCCGTGCAACCCCTGCCTGCACCTCTGCTCGCTGCGATTAACCACCTGCTCGGCCAGGCGTCTTGGGCGCGCGAAAAACTCGCGCCCTTCGCAGGGCATGCCGCGTTGATCAAGCTGCCGCCCTTCGAAGCGGCTTTTTTGATCGACGCGGACGGCTGCCTGGCCGTGCCTGTAGCGACGGCCGAACTAGAAGTGAGTATTTCGCTACCGGCCGCCACGCCCCTTCTGGCGCTCCAGGGCAAGGACGAGGTGATGCGCGCGGCGCGCATCGAAGGCTCGGCCGAGTTCGCCGAGACGCTGGGATTCGTTATTCGAAACCTGCGCTGGGACGCCGAGGAAGATCTGTCGGGTCTGGTCGGCGATATCGCGGCCCATCGCATCGTCGGCGGCGCCCGCGAATTTGCCGCGTGGCAGCAGCAGGCGGCGCGGAATTTTGCCGAGAATCTCGCCGAATACTTTACTGAAGAGCAGCCACTGATCGCACGTCGGGTCGCCATCGCCGAGTTTTCGGCGGATATCGACCGTCTGCGCGATGATCTGGCGCGGCTGGAAAAACGCGTGGCGCGACTGGCCTGAACGGCACTTGACCAACCGCCGTTGCCCGTCGGCGATCGATGTTCAGTTCGGGACTGCTGTTGTTGCTTCCGCGCTACCGCCGCCGAGGGCCTTGTACAGTCCTGCAGCCGTCGCGAGCGACTGGCGCCGTACCGCCAGCGCCGACTGTTCCGCGGCGAATACCTCGCGCTGGGCGTCGAGCAATTCGAGATGGTTGGACACCCCGGCCCGGTAGCGCGCCTCGACGATCACCAGGCGCCGGCTCTGCGCCGCGGCATTGGCTTCCTGCGCCTGCAATTGCTCAGCCAGCCGGCTGCGCGCCGCCAGCAGATCAGCAATTTCGCGGAAGGCCTGTTGAAGCGTCTTCTCGTACTCCGCCAGCGCGATGTTCTTGCGTGCCTGCGCCAGATCGACATTGTCGCCAGCGCGCCCGGCATCGAACAGCGGCAGGCGCAATGCCGGCGTAAAGTTCCAAGCCCTGCTGCCGGCATCGAACAAGCCGGAAAGACCCCGGCTGGCCGTACCCAGGGCGGCGGTAAGGACGATCTTCGGCAGGAAGGCGGCGCGCGCCGCGCCGATGTTGGCATTGGCGGCGATCAGCTTTTGTTCCGCAGCCAGGACATCCGGCCGCGACAGCAATACCTCCGCCGGCAGACCCACGGCCGGTTCGGCAATCAGACCCGGCGACGCCAACCTGGCTCTGGCGGCCGGCGGCGCAGCGCCCAGCAACAGGCGCAAGGCATTTTCCGCGGCGGCATGGTTGCGCGCCAGATTGGCGGTTTCCGCACGAGCGCTCTGATACGCACCGTCGGCTTGAAGAAAGTCGAGATCACCCGCCAAACCGACGTCCCGCCGCCGCGTCACCAAGGCGAGTGTCTCTTCGCGGCTCTTGGTCGTCGCCCGCGCCAACTCCAGGCGCTCGCCCAATTCCAGCAGGCTGAGATAGGCATTGACAACGTCCGCAATCAACGAAAGCCGGAAGGCGCGGCGGGCATAGTCACTGGCAAGGAAATTGGCGCGCCCGGCATCATCAAGATTCTTCACCCGGCTCCAGAAGTCCAGTTCGAACGCAGCCATGGCAAGGTTGACGTCATAGCGCTGGCTGTTGACCTGGCTGCCGCTGGCGGAAAGGTCGGCCGGGGTCAGCGAGGCGGCGCGCTGGGCGGCAAGATCCACCGTCGGGAAACGCTCGGCGCGGGCAATCCCGGCCAGCGCGCGGGCCTCTTCGACGCGCGCCACGGCAATCCGCATATCGCGGTTGTGTTCCAGCGCCGCGGCGATCAATTCCTGAAGCTGAGGATCGGGGAAAAATCCACGCCAGTCGGCTTCCGTCGCAATAAGTTTGGTCGGGGCGCCGGCGTCAGCAGGGGCGCCACTTTGCCCATCGCTTGCACTGGCAGGCCATGCGACAGGCACCGGTGCCTCCGGGCGCCGGTAATCGGGCGTGAAAGAGCAGCCGGCCAGGATCAGCGCCGCCACCAGTGCAAGCCGGCTACGCATCGCTCTGCTCCGCGCGCGATCGGGCATGGCCGGGGAAGAGGCGTCGCACAACAACGAAAAATACCGGTACCAGGAACACCGCGAGCACCGTCGCCGCGATCATCCCGCCCATGACGCCGGTGCCGATGGCGTGTCGGCTGTTGGCTCCCGCCCCGGTCGATATGGCCAGGGGCAACACCCCGAAGATGAAGGCAATCGATGTCATCAGGATAGGCCGGAAACGCAGGCGACAGGCTTCGAGCGTGGCCGCGATCAATTCCTCGCCCTGGTCCTGGAGTTCACGGGCAAACTGGATGATCAGGATCGCGTTCTTCGCCGAGAGCCCGATGATCGCGATCAGGCCAACCTTGAAGTACACGTCATTCGGCAATCCGCGCAGCATTACGGCCAGCACCGCGCCGAAAATCCCAAGCGGCACGACCAGCATCACCGACACCGGAATTGACCAGCTTTCGTACAACGCGGCCAGACACAGGAACACCACGATCAGCGAAATTCCGAAGAGGAACGGTGCCTGGCTCCCCGAGAGCCGTTCTTCGAACGAGGTGCCCGACCATTCGAAGCCGACCCCCGGCGGCAGCTGGTTTACCACCCCCTCCATCGCGGCCATGGCCTCGCCGGTGGAACGGCCGGGAGCCGGATTGCCGGAGATCTTCATTGCCGGCAATCCATTGTAGCGATCGAGCTTGGGGCTGCCGGCGATCCACTTCGCCGTCGCCAGTTCGGCCAGCGGTATCATCTCGCCGCGGCCGTTGCGCACCGGAAGCCGCAAGATGTCCTGCGGCGTGCGCCGCGTATCTGCCTCGGCCTGCATTTGCACGCGCAGAATGCGCCCCTCGCGGACAAAGTCGTTGATGTAGGCGACGCCCAAGGTCGATTGCAGCGTATCGTTCAGGTCCGCCAGATCGACGCCCAGGGCGCGCGCCTTCAGGCGATTGATATCGAGGAAGAGTTGCGGGCCGGCTTCCTGACCTTCCGGACGTACCCCGGCCAACGCCGGATTCTGGCCGGCCAGGCCTAGGGCCATGTTGCGCGCTTCAAGCAGTCGCTCGCGTCCGATCCCGGCGCGATCCTGCAAGCGCAAGTCGAAGCCACCAACCGCCGCCAGTTCCGGGATTGGCGGTACATTGACGGCGAAAATCATCGCCTGCTTGATGCGGAAGAAGGCCATATTGGCGCGCCGGACCACCGAACTCGCCGAATTCTCCGGCAGGCGGCGTTCGTCCCAGTCCTTCAGGCGCACAAAGGCGATCGCCGCGTTCTGACCGCGCCCGAAAAAGGAGAATCCGGCGACCCCGATGACGTGCTCGACTTCCTTCTGTCGCAGGTAGAACTGCTCCACCGTGGAAAGTACCTCAAGCGTACGCTCGCGCGTGGCTGCGGGCGGCAGTTGCACGACGCTGATGAAGTAGCCTTGATCTTCCTCGGGCAGGAAACTGCCGGGCAGCTTGCCAAACAACCAGCCGGCCGCGCAGAGAATGGCGGCGTAGACCAGCAACCAACGACCAGGCTTGCCCAGGATGCGCCGGATGGCGGCAATATAGCGACGCACGGTGACGGCAAAAAGGCGGTTGAAGGCGCCGAAGAACCCGGTCGACGGCAGCACGTTGCCCCCCGCCGGCCCATGCTTGAGCAAGCTTGCGCACAAGGCCGGCGTCAGGGTCACGGCCATCAAGGCGGAGAACATCATGGTCAGCACCAGGGTCACCGCGAACTGGCGATAAATCGCCCCGGTCGAGCCGCCGAAGAACGCCATCGGAACAAATACGGCGGACAGCACCACTGTGATCGCGATGATCGCGCCGATGATCTGGTCCATCGCCTTGCGCGTGGCATCGCGCGGCGAGAGGCCCTCTTCCGTCATGATGCGTTCGACGTTCTCCACGACGACGATCGCATCGTCGACCACGATACCGATCGCCAGCACCATCGCAAACAGCGTCAGCACATTGATCGAATAGCCCGCGATGTAAAGACCCACTGTTGCGCCAACCAGCGCTATCGGGACTACGATGGTCGGAATAAAGGTCGCGCGCAGGTTTTCCAGAAACAAATACATCACGAAGAAAACCAGCACCATGGCTTCGGCCAGGGTAATCAGCACCTCGCGGATAGAGATCTCGACGAATTTCGATGTGTCATAGGGGATTACCCAGTCGATGCCCTTGGGGAAATATCTGGCCAGCTCGGCCATCCGTTGCTTGACCGCCGTGGCGGTGTTCAGCGCGTTCGCGCCGGGCGCCATGCGCACCGCGATGGCCGCCGTCGGCTGCCCGTCAATCCGCGCCTGAACCGAGTAGTCCTGGGCGCCGAGTTCCACCCGCGCGACATCCTTGACCCTGACCGTGGCCCCATTGGGGCTGCTGCGCACAATCACGTCGCCGAATTCTTCCGGTGTCGCCAGGCGGCTGCGGGTAACGATCACCGCGTTGAGCTGCTGGCCGGCGGCCGCCGGAACCTGGCCGAGTTCGCCCGCCGCGAGCTGGGTGTTTTGGGCGCGTACCGCCTTGGCCACGTCCGCCGGAGTGAGGCCATAGGCGTCAAGCTTTTCCGGCTTCAGCCAAAGCCGCATCGAATACTCGGTGCCGAACAGAATGGCTTCGCCGACTCCCTGGACACGGCGAATGTTCTCCAGAACGTTGGCGGCGGCAAAGCTCCCCAGCGCAATATTGTCGCGACTCTTGTCCGGCGAAAACAGGGTGAGAAACAGGAGGTAGTTGCGCGCCGACTTGGCCACGGTGACACCAAGGCGTCGCACATCCTCCGGCAAACGCGCTTCGGCGCGCTTGATCCGGTTCTGCGTCTCGACGGACGCGAGCTCCAGATTCGTGCCGGATTCGAAAGTCAGCGTCAGGGTGCCGATCCCCTGCTCGGCGGCGGATTCCATGAACAGCAGGTGCTCGATGCCGTTCATCTCCTGCTCGATCAGCGCGATCGCGGTTTCCTCGACCACCTGCGCCGACGCACCCGGGTAGTAAAGGGTGATCGCCAGCGCCGGCGGCGCGACGGACGGGTAGCTTGCCACCGGCAACTGGCGCAGGGCGAGTCCGCCGCCGAGGAGGATGATCAGCGCGATGACCCAGGCGAAAATGGGCCGGTCGATGAAGAACTTGGCGAACATCGGAAGCCTACTTCTTCGCCTCTGCCTTGGTTTCGGTACCGGAGGCCGCCGGTCCGCCGCCAGGGCCCGCCGGCGGACCGGGTGGCGCCAGCAGCGGCGCTCCGGGGCTCCAAGGCACCGGCTTGACGACGCTGCCGGGCCGGATCTTCTGCAAGCCGTTGACGATGACTTGCTCGCCGCTTGCAAGCCCGCTGCTGATCACAAAGTCCTGCCCCGCCATCGCTCCGGTTATGACCGGACGAACGACAGCCTTGCCCTCGCTGTCGACGATCATTACCGTCTGCCCTTGGGGCCCGGTCATCACGGCGCGTTGTGGTACCCGGATCGCGTTGTCCATCCTGGCCTCCGGGAAGCGCACACGGACAAAGCTCCCCGGCAGCAGTTCGCGCTGCGGATTGGGGAACTCGGCACGCAAGGTGACCGCGCCCGTGTTGGGATCGACCGCCAAATCGGTGAATTGCAGGCGCCCCTTGGCCCGATAGATCGATCCGTCTTCAAGCACCAGCTCAACCTGTGCCGAATCCGCCTTGCGCTGGCCACCGCTCCTTACCGACTGCTGCAACCGCAGCAGATCGGAATACGATTGCGTGAATTCAACCCGGATGGGGTCGAGCTGCTCCACTGTCACCAGATGCGTGGCCTCGCCCTTGCCGACCAGCGCACCTTCGGTAACCAGCGCGCGTCCGACGCGTCCGGATATCGGCGACGGCGGCCTGGAGTTTTCCAGATCGAGCCGCGCCTTGGCCAAGGCGGCCTCCGACTGTTTGTAACGCGCCTGGGCCTGGTCGTATTCCTGCTGGCTGACTGCCTTGATTTCCAGCAACGGCGTGTAGCGCTCCAAGGCCGCCTTGGCTGCGTCCAGTTCGGCGGCGGCGGCCGCGGCCGCGGCGGCGTAGGTACGCGCATCGATCTGAAACAGGGGCGTCCCCGCCGCTATATCGCTGCCCTCAGTGAACAAGCGTTTCTCGACGACGCCCTCGATGCGAGCCCTTACTTGCGCGGAACGGACTGCTGAAAGGCGACCTGGGAGATCCTGTGTAATGATCGCGCTGCCCGGCTGAACCAGGATCACGTCGACCTCCGAGGGTGGCATGGCCCCTCCCGGCACCGGCGCTGGAGGCGTCTTCTCTCCTTCGCCACAGGCGACAAGCAAGCTGAGCGACAGAAGAACAACGGCTGTTCTCATTTGAGACTCCACAAACAATCCGGGCAATGCCCCGCGCGCAGCGAAAGCGGCGGTCCATTTGGCGTCTGATTCACACTCGATAGCATCAGGCCGAGAGGATAGTCCAGCTGTCCGCGCCCGCCCGAAAGTATTTCATGTCGCAAGCAAAAAAAGGCAGCCGAAGCTGCCTTTTTCAATGACCGAAAAACCGTCAGTGGCGCTGTTTGCGCAAGCGGTCAATGGCGGCCAACTGCGCGATGGCTTCGGCGAGTTCGACCTGAGCGCGGGCGTAATCCATTTCGGAACCGCGATTGACCATAGCCTCCTCGGCCAGTTTCTTCGCCTCCAGCGCCTTGGCCTGATCCAGATCGGCACCGCGAATCGCGGTATCCGCCAACACGGTCACCAAGCCCGGTTGCACCTCGAGCAAGCCGCCGGCGACAAAAATCAACTCCTCCTTGTCGTCAGGCAGCTTGACGCGAACCGCACCCGGTTTAATGCGCGTCATCAGCGGCATATGGCCCGGCAGGATGCCCAATTCGCCGGCTTCGCCCGGCAGTACCACGAACTCCGCCAAGCCGGAGAAAATCATCTCCTCGGCGCTAACCACATCCACATGTATTGTCATGGCCATACTTTACCCCTTATTGCAAGGTCTTGGCCTTCTCGAACACTTCCTCGATCGCGCCAACCATGTAGAAGGCCTGCTCCGGAATCGTGTCGCACTCGCCGTCGACAATCATCTTGAAGCCCTTGATGGTGTCGGCCAGGGGCACGATCTTGCCCGGAGTGCCGGTGAACACTTCGGCAACGTTGAAGGGCTGCGACAGAAAGCGCTGGATCTTGCGCGCGCGCGTCACGGCCAGCTTGTCTTCGGGCGCCAGTTCGTCCATGCCGAGAATCGCGATAATGTCGCGCAGTTCCTTGTAACGCTGCAGGTTCGACTGAACGCGGCGCGCCACGCTGTAGTGCTCTTCGCCGACCACCAGCGGGTCCAGTTGGCGCGACGTGGAATCGAGCGGGTCGACGGCCGGGTAGATACCCAGCGAGGCGATGTCACGGGACAGCACGACTGTCGCATCAAGGTGCAGGAAGGTTGTCGCCGGCGACGGGTCAGTCAAGTCATCGGCCGGCACATACACGGCCTGGATCGAGGTGATCGAACCGACCTTGGTCGAAGTGATGCGCTCCTGCAGGCGACCCATTTCGTCGGCCAGCGTCGGCTGATAGCCCACCGCCGACGGCATCCGGCCGAGCAGCGCGGACACTTCGGTACCAGCCAGCGTATAGCGGTAGATGTTGTCGATGAACAGCAGGATGTCCTTGCCTTCATCGCGGAACTTCTCGGCCATCGTAAGGCCGGTCAGCGCCACGCGCAGGCGGTTGCCGGGCGGCTCGTTCATCTGGCCGAACACCATCGCGACCTTGTCGAGAACCTTGGACTCTTCCATCTCGTGGTAGAAGTCATTGCCCTCACGGGTGCGCTCGCCAACGCCGGCGAACACCGAGTAGCCGCCGTAGGACTTGGCGATGTTGTTGATCAGTTCCATCATGTTCACGGTCTTGCCGACGCCGGCGCCGCCGAACAGGCCGACCTTGCCGCCCTTGGCGAACGGACACATCAGGTCGATAACCTTGATTCCGGTGGGCAACAGCTCGGTGGAAGGCGACAGCTCATCGAACTTCGGCGCCCGCGCGTGAATCGGGCGCAGTTCTTCATAGGGTACCGGACCGGCCTCGTCGATCGGACGGCCCAGCACGTCCATGATGCGACCCAGGGTGCCGGATCCAACCGGGACCGAAATGGCGGCGCCGGTCGGCTTGACCGACATGCCGCGGCGCAAGCCGTCGGAAGAACCCAACGCAATAGTGCGCACAATACCGTCGCCAAGTTGCTGCTGCACTTCAAAAGTCAGCCCGGATTCGGCGTTGCCGGGATCGGCCTCGTCGAGAGTCAGCGCTTCATACACCTTGGGCATCGCTTCGCGGGGGAACTTGATGTCCACCACGGCGCCGATGCACTGGACGATGTTTCCGTTGCTCATGGTTGTTTCCTTAATGTAATTCGCCAAATTCAATCAACACGCAATCGATCAGCCCGCAATGGCCGCCGCGCCACCGACGATCTCGGAGATCTCCTTGGTGATCGCCGCCTGCCGCGCCTTGTTGTAGACCAGTTGCAATTCCTTGATTACGCTGCCGGCGTTGTCGGTCGCGGCCTTCATCGCGACCATGCGCGCCGACTGCTCGGAGGCCATGTTCTCGGCCACGCCTTGGTAAATCAGGGCTTCGACGTAGCGCACCAGCAGTTCCTCGATAACGGTTTGGGCATCGGGCTCGTAAAGGTAGTCCCAGCTACGGTCGGGTGTGCCCATGCGTTCGCCAGACAACGGCAGCAAAGGCTCGATCACCGGTTCCTGCTTCATCGTATTGACGAAGCGGGTATAGGCGATATGCACGGCGTCAAGTTCGCCGGCCTGGAAGGCATCGATCATCACCTTCATCGGCCCGATCAACTTTTCCAGATGCGGCGTGTCGCCCAGATGGGTGACATGGGAAACCACGTTGGCGCCCATACGTTGCATGAAACCCAGGCCCTTGTTGCCGACGCAAGTCACCCGAATTTCCGACGCGCCATCAGTCTGCCATTGACGCATGGCATTCAGCGCCTGGCGCAGAATGTTTGTATTCAGGCCGCCGCAGAGGCCCTTGTCCGTGGTCACCACGATCAAGCCGACACGGTTCACCGCCGCAGCCTTGGTGCGTCCGAGAAAAGCGTGACGATACTCGGTGACGTTGGCCTGGGACAGGTTGGCCGCCAGGCGACGAATCTTTTCGCTATAGGGACGGGCGGCGCGCATTCTTTCCTGCGCTTTGCGCATCTTGGATGCGGCCACCATCTCCATGGCCTTGGTGATCTTGCGCGTGTTCTGGACGCTCTTGATCTTGGTGCGGATCTCTTTACTGCCGGGCATGGTCGCTCCCCATCAGCGCTGCGTGATCAGGACCAGGACTTCTTGAACTCGGTGACCGCGGCCTTGAGCTGGGCCTCGGCGTCCTTGTCCAGATCCCGGGTGGTCTCGATCTTCTTCATCAGATCCGCATGCTTGTGATGCATGTACTGGTGCAGTTCCGTCTCGAACGGGAGTATGCGGGCCACGTCGATTTCGTCCATGAAGCCTTCGTTGGAGGCGTAAAGCGTGACGCCCATCTCGGCGACGGACAAGGGCGCGTATTGCAACTGCTTCATCAGTTCGGTGACGCGACGGCCACGCTCAAGCTGCTTGCGGGTGGCCTCGTCCAGATCCGAGGCGAACTGGGCGAACGCCGCCAGTTCGCGATACTGGGCGAGCGCGAGACGCACGCCGCCGCCCAGCTTCTTGATCACCTTGGTCTGCGCCGCGCCACCGACACGGGAGACCGAGACGCCGGCGTTCATCGCGGGACGGATGCCGGCGTTGAACAAGTCGGTTTCAAGGAAGATCTGCCCATCGGTAATCGAGATCACGTTGGTTGGCACGAACGCCGAAACGTCGCCGGCCTGGGTTTCGATCACGGGCAACGCGGTCAAGCTGCCGGTCTTGCCCTTGACTTCACCATTGGTCAGCTTTTCTACCCAGGCCTCGGAAACCCGCGCCGCGCGCTCAAGCAGTCGCGAGTGCAGATAGAACACATCGCCGGGGTAGGCTTCGCGGCCTGGCGGGCGACGCAGCAACAGCGAGATCTGGCGGTAAGCCCAAGCCTGCTTGGTCAAGTCGTCATAGATGATCAGCGCGTCCATGCCGCGGTCGCGGAAGTACTCGCCCATCGAACAACCCGTATAGGGCGCGATGAACTGGGTCGCCGCCGAGTCCGAGGCGGTGGCCGCCACCACAATGGTGTATTCCATGGCGCCATGCTCTTGCAGCTTGCGCACCACGTTGGCGACGGTCGAGGCCTTCTGCCCGATCGCAACGTAGATGCAGAACATGTCCTGCCCCTTCTGATTGATGATGGCGTCAACCGCCACAGCGGTCTTGCCGGTCTGGCGGTCCCCGATGATCAGTTCGCGCTGGCCGCGGCCAACCGGAACCATCGAGTCGATGGCCTTGAGACCGGTCTGCACTGGCTGCGACACGGACTTGCGCCAAATCACGCCAGGAGCGACTTTTTCAATCTTGTCGGAGAGCTTGGCATTTATCGGACCCTTGCCGTCGATCGGCTCGCCCAAAGCGTTGACCACGCGACCAAGGAGTTCCGGACCGACCGGCACTTCGAGAATTCGCCCGGTGCATTTGACCGTGTCGCCTTCGGAAATGTGCTCATATTCGCCAAGAACCACGGCGCCGACGGAGTCGCGCTCAAGGTTCAGGGCCAGTCCGAAGGTGTTGCCGGGAAACTCCAGCATCTCGCCCTGCATCACATCGGTCAGGCCGTGAATGCGGCAAATGCCGTCGGTCACCGACACCACGGTGCCCTCGTTGCGGGCCGTGGCGGCCAGTTGCATGTTCTGGATTCGGCTCTTGATCAGGTCGCTGATTTCGGATGGATTGAGGTTCATGGAATTGCTCCTAGTTCTTTAGCGCGACGGCCATCGCGGCAAGCTTGCCGCGGACCGAGGCGTCGATCACTTCATCGCCGACGGCGATTCGCACGCCGCCAATAAGTTCGGCATCGACCTTTACGGTTGCCTTGATCTTGCACGCGAACTTGCGTTCGAGATCGGCCAGAAGCGTCTTCAATGTCGCGTCGTCCAGCCCAAAGGCCGAAGTGATCTCCGCGTCCTTGACGCCTTCCTGACCGTGCTTGAGTGCGTCGAAGAGCCCGCTGATCTCGGGCAGGACGATCAGGCGGTCGTTTTCGGCGAGGACCCGAACGAAGTTGCGCTGGTCGGCCGACAAGCCTAGCTTGGTGTCGGCAGCAGCGACATCGAGACAGAGCTGCGCCAGCTGCTCGGGACTCAGACGCGGATTGCCGATGCATTCTTCCATTTCGGGGCGCGCGGCCACGGCGGACAAGCGCGCCAACACGTCGGACCACGCCGAGAGCGCATTTCCGCTCTTGGCGAGCTGGAACGCGGCCTCGGCATAAGGGCGCGCAAGGGTGACGTTTTCAGCCATGGGGAATCACAGCTCCGCCTTGAGTTGCGCCAGCAACTCGGCGTGGGCCTTGGCGTTGATTTCCTTGCGCAGTATGCGTTCCGCACCGGCGACGGCAAGGGCCGCAACGTGCTCGCGCAAAGCCTCCTTGGCGCGCTGCGACGCGGCACCCGCCTCGGCCTCCGCCGCCTCCCTGGCGGCATTGACAATGCGCGCACCTTCGGCGCGGGCATCCTCGATCAACTGGGCCACCTGCCTTTCGGCGCCGCTGCGGAACTCGGCGGCGGATTCACGGGCCTTGCGCAATTCGTCGGCCGCTTTCTTTTCAGCATGCGCCAAGTCGGCCTTGGCCTTGTCGGCGGCGGCAAGCCCGTCGGCGATCTTGCCGGCGCGCTCGTCGAGTGCCTTCATGATGGGCGGCCACACGAACTTCATCGTGAACCACGCCAAGATGAGGAACACAACCAGCTGGGCAAACAGCGTTGCGTTCAAATTCACGGTAATCGCTCCTTAATCGTTGGGGACGGCGATTACTTGATGAACGGATTGGCAGTCGTATACCACAGGGCGATACCGGTACCGATAATGAACGCCGCGTCAATCAGGCCGACCAACAGGAACATCTTGGTTTGCAGGGTGTTCATCAACTCCGGCTGGCGCGCGGAAGCCTCGAGGAACCGGCTACCCATGATGCCGATGCCGATACAGGCGCCAGCGGCGCCGAGACCGATGATCAGACCGGCGGCAAGAGCAACGAAACCAACGATTTGTTCCATGACAACTCCTTTAGTGACAAATTTAAGGTTGTAAAGATTGATACAAGGGACTAGTGACTTTCGTGCGCCTGGCCGATGTAAACCAGCGTCAGCATCATGAAGATGAATGCCTGTAGCGTGATGATCAGAATGTGAAAGATGGCCCAGATGGTTCCCGCAAATACTCCGCCCACCCAGAGCAGGGCGCCTGACACGTTACCGGCCCAGGCCGCACCCATCAGCGCGATCAGCATGAAGATCAACTCGCCGGCATACATGTTGCCGAACAACCGCATACCGTGCGACACGGTCTTGGCAACGAATTCAATCATCTGCATCGCGAAGTTGACCGGGTAAAGCAGGGGATGGCTGCCAAACGGCGCGGTAAATAGTTCATGTGCCCAGCCGGCAAAGCCCTTGATCTTGACGTTGTAGTAGAGGCAGAGCAGCAACACACCCAGGGACATCCCGAGCGTGGCATTGAGATCGGCGGTGGGCACCACCCGCAAATAGGCATGGTGGGGGTCGTGGCCGGCGACACCGAAGGCCCAGGCCCAGATATTGGGCAAGGCATCTACCGGCAGCAGGTCCATCGCGTTCATGAAGAAGATCCAGACAAACACTGTCAAGGCCAGGGGCGCGATGAAGCTGCGGTCGCCGTGAACGATCGACTTGGATTGCGATTCGACCATTTCCACCAATATTTCGACGGCGGCCTGAAAGCGTCCGGGTACGCCCGAAGTCGCCCTTGCCGCGGCGTGCGCAAGCACCAGCACGGTCAGAAGTCCGAGTGAAACAGACCAAAACAGAGTGTCTAAATGGAATACGGTCCAATCCACCAATGCGGCCTGTTTGTGTCCCAGGCTGTTCAAGTGCGTCAGATGGTGGACGATATATTCCGATGCGTTTGGTGCGTGCTCGGCTGCCATGGTCAGGCCTTAGTCATTATCACGAACAGGTTTGCCTTCAGCGCAACGAACAGGCCGGCCAGCAAAGCCAGCCAGTGCAAGTCCCGATACGCCCCCGCCACGATCGCGAGCAACGCCAACGTCGCCGCGACCTTGAACATCTCCCCTACAAAAAACCTCGCTACCGAAGCCCTGCCGCTACGAGCTGACGCCCAAAGAGTCAGGGCAAAAAGCAGGTTTGGAACCACGATGGCGACGCCACCCAAGCCTGCCGACAGCCCACCCTGAGGTCCCACCCAAGCCCACGCCACTACGGCGACAAGCAATGTAGCGATGCTCTGGTGAATCACCGCCCTAAACATATATAAGACCTATGACTAGGGGCCACGCTCAAAAGCTTTCGAATATAGGGTATTGAACAGGGGTTGTCAAACGATTTATGCTGCGGCGCGCCATCGAATTTCAGCCACCACCGGGTTGGGTGATTGGGCTCCAAAATCGGCCTACAGGAGCAGGTGGCGTCAGTGCGATTCGGGCCGTCCGCCGACCCGGGCGAGCAATCCATCCAACTGGTCGAGACTCCCGAAGCGGATCGTCAAGTTGCCTCCGCCCTTGCTGTTGGCGGTGATCTTGACCGTCGCTCCGAGACGATCGGAAAGCTCTTCTTCGAGCCGCAACAGGTCGCGGTCCGGTTTCTTCTTGCCACCGCCTGGAGGCGGCTTCAACTCACGGGCTACCAGGCGTTCGGTCTCCCGTACCGAATAGCCCTTGTCCGCCACCAGGGCGGCGACGCGGCCCTGTTCGCTCTTGGATAGCGGCAGCAGAGCCCGAGCATGGCCCATTTCGATGTCGCCCGCCATTAACATGTCCTGCGCAGGTTTCGCCAGATGCAACAGCCGCAACAAGTTGGATGCCGCCGGGCGCGAGCGGCCGACGGCATCCGCAGCCTGTTGATGGGTCATCTGGAACTCGTCGATCAGGCGCTGCATGCCCGCCGCTTCCTCCAGCGGGTTGAGATCTTCCCGCTGAATGTTTTCGATCAGCGACATCGCCAGCGCTGCATCGTCGGGAATGTCGCGAATCAGCACCGCAACTTCGGCCAAACCGGCGATTTGCGCCGCCCGCCAGCGCCGCTCGCCAGCGATGATTTCGTAGCGACCAGCGGCGACCGGGCGCACCGAGATCGGCTGGATCAAACCCTGGGCCTTGATCGAAGCCGCCAGTTCCTCAAGCGAACCGGGATCCATGCGGGTCCGTGGTTGGTACTTTCCCGGTTGCAGGGCGCCAACCGCCAGCATGTCCTGATGTTGTGTCTCGGGGGAATTGTTGGCCGCCAGCAAAGCATCCAGACCGCGACCAAGACCCTTTTGTTTGGGTGGACTCAAGACGTCTCCTTCCAGGAACCAACGCGGTCGATCATCTCGGCGGCGAAGGCCATGTAGGCCTGCGAACCCTTGGCCGCCTTGTCGAACAGAACGCCGGGCACGCCATAGCTTGGCGCTTCGGCGAGACGGATGTTGCGCGGCACCAGAGTCTTGAACACCTTGTCGCCAAAATGTTCTTCCAATTGTGCCGAGACCTGTGTGGACAGCGTATTTCGCGGGTCGTACATGACGCGCAGCAAACCGATGATCTTGAGGTCACGATTCAGATTCGCATGTACCTTCTTGATGGTATTGACCAGGTCGGAAAGCCCTTCGAGGGCGTAGTACTCGCACTGCATCGGAATGATCACTCCGTGCGCCGCGCACAGCCCGTTCAAGGTGAGCATCGACAGCGACGGCGGACAATCGATCAACACAAAATCATATTCGGCCCGATGCGCCGCCAACGCCGCCTTGAGGCGCATCTCGCGCGACTCGAGATCCACCAGTTCCACCTCGGCTCCGGCCAGATCACGGTTTGCCGGGACGATGCCGAATTTTCCGCTAGGGGATGTCAGGCGCGCTTCGGCGAGGCTCGCGAGCTGAAGCAACACTTGATAGACGGAGGTCTTGAGCCCGCGTTTGTCTATTCCGCAGCCCATCGTCGCGTTGCCTTGCGGATCAAGGTCCACCAACAGGATACGCTGGCCGCAGGCCGCCAACGCGGCAGCGAGATTGACCGCCGTGGTGGTCTTGCCGACCCCGCCTTTCTGATTGGCTATGGCAAAAATATGCATCCTCAGGCTCTCTCGAGAACGACCAGGTGGCGCTGCGCGTCCAGGCCGGGGACATTCAGCCTGACGCAATCCACCACCGACCAGCCACGGGGTAAGCGGCGCATTTCATCCTCTGGCCTGGCGCCCTTCATGGCATAGAGCCTGCCTTGCTGCACCAGCAAATGACCCGCCAGGCTGACGAAGGCGGCAAGCTCGGCAAAGGCGCGGGAGATCACCGCATCGAACAGCCCCGGTCGCATGTCTTCGACGCGACCGCTCGCCACCGTGATATTGCCGAGACCGAGCTCGATCTTCGCCTGTCGCTGGAACGCCGACTTCTTCGCCACCGACTCGATCAGCGTTACCTCAAGGTCTGGCCGTGCGATCGCCAAGGGGATTCCAGGCAGCCCGGCACCGCTTCCGACATCCGCCCAGCGCCGCCCGGCCAGCACCGACTCCGGCATGACCGGCAGCACTGACAGCGAATCCAGCAGGTGCTGCGTGACCATGTCGCCCTCCGCGCGGATCGCGGTCAAGTTATAGGTCCGGTTCCATTTCTTCAGCAAGGCGATAAAGCCAAGCAGCCGCGCCCGCGTCGGCGCGGACAGATCGAGCCCCAGAGCCGCAAGGCCATCAGCCAGCATTGTCGAGAGGTTCATGCCACTTTGCGCCGCTTCAAATGCACCAGTAGCAGCGAGATCGCAGCCGGGGTCATGCCTTGCAAGCGCGAGGCCTGACCGAGAGTCCGGGGCCGCATCTGGACGAGCTTCTGGCGCACTTCGAAAGACAGGCCGTGCACCGCTGCGTAATCGATGTCCCCGGGCAGCGGCAAGGATTCATGCGCCAGACTCTTATCGATTTCCTCCTTCTGGCGCTCGATGTAGCCCTGATACTTGCCCTGGATCTCAACCTGCTCGATCACATCGGCAGCGCCAACACCCTCACCAGCTCCCGGCAAGCTCAACAAGCTCGCGTAGCCCACCCCGGGCCGGCGCAGCAGATCGAAGAGCCGGTACTCGCGTTCCATCGGCTGACCCAGCACGCGCACCGCATCGGCTTCCGGCAAGTGACGCGGATTGACCCATGTACTTTTCAGTCGCTCCACCTCAAGCGCGACCGCGTCGCGCTTGCGATTGAAGGCCTCCCAACGCCGGTCATCAACCAAGCCCAATTCGCGACCGGTTTCGGTCAGCCGCAGGTCGGCATTGTCCTCGCGCAGTGACAGGCGGTATTCGGCACGACTGGTAAACATCCGATAGGGCTCGGACACTCCGCGCGTGATCAAATCGTCGACCAGCACACCCAAGTAGGCCTGATCCCGCCTTGGCGACCAGGGACACAGTTGTTTCGCGCAACGCGCGGCATTGAGGCCGGCAAGCAAGCCCTGCGCTGCGGCCTCTTCGTAACCGGTGGTGCCGTTGATCTGTCCGGCGAAGAACAGTCCCGCTATCGACTTGGTTTCCAGGCTGTCCTTGAGGTTTCTGGGGTCGAAATAGTCGTATTCGATAGCGTAACCGGGGCGCGTGATGTGTGCATTCTCCAGTCCCCGGATGGAGCGTACCAAGGCCAATTGAACGTCAAAGGGCAGGCTGGTGGAAATCCCCTGAGGATAGATCTCGTGGGTTGTGAGACCTTCCGGTTCAAGAAATATCTGATGACTGTCCTTGCCGGCAAAGCGGTGGATCTTGTCCTCTATGGAAGGACAGTAGCGCGGCCCGACCCCTTCTATCGTGCCATTGAACATCGGCGAGCGATCCAGTCCGGCGCGAATAATGTCGTGGGTGCGTTGGTTGCTGCGAGTAATCCAGCATGGAATCTGAGGCGGATGCTGACTGCGCGTACCGATGAACGAGAACACCGGCGGCGGATCATCGCCCGGCTGCTCCTGCAATACCGCAAAATCAATACTGCGCCCGTCGAGACGGGGCGGCGTCCCGGTCTTGAGACGCCCGACGGGCAGTTGCAGCTCGGTCAGGCGTTGGGCGAGTGAAATGGCCGGGGGATCGCCAAATCGGCCCGCACGATAGTTGGCCAGCCCGACATGAACCAGACCGTTGAGGAAGGTACCGGCAGTTAACACGACGGAGGGCGCTTCGAAGCGGATGCCCAATTGCGTCACCACTCCGGCGACACGATCGCCGCTGAGAATCAGATCGTCCGCCGCCTGTTGGAACAGCGTCAATCCTGGCTGGTTCTCGAGCCGACGGCGAATGGCCTGCTTGTACAGTTGGCGATCGGTCTGCGCCCGCGTCGCACGAACAGCCGCGCCCTTGGACGAATTCAATATGCGAAACTGAATGCCTGCCTCGTCGGTCGCCGCAGCCATCGCGCCATCCAGGGCATCGACCTCCTTGACCAGATGCCCCTTGCCGATGCCACCTATCGAGGGATTGCACGACATGGCGCCCAAGGTCTCGATGTTATGTGTGAGCAGCAATGTCCGCGCACCGCAGCGCGCCGCCGCCAGTGCCGCCTCCGTGCCGGCATGGCCGCCACCGATCACGATTACGTCGAACACAGCAGGAAATTGCACAGCGCGGCCCCGACAGCAGAGTGTTTCAGGAAAGGCTTGCGGCGCGTTTACCGGCGCCTCGCCGAATCCAGCAGGACGCGCAATGATACGCCTCCCATCGCTCTGCGAGGGAGCGTGGGCGAGCCTGCTTCGTGCTTCGATCCTGCGAACCCCCTGCAGACATCCGGCAATGTTTCACGTGAAACCCGATTCAGTTGGATTCACGTGAAACAATCCCGTCGTGCCTGCCTCCCAGGCCAAGATAAGACTCGACTACCTTCGGATCGCCGATCAACTCACCGCTTGGCCCCTCGAGGGCAATTTCGCCCATTTCCAATACATAGGCGTAGTCAGCCACCTGCAGTGCGGCACGGGCGTTCTGTTCCACCAGCAAAATCGCCACCCCCTTGGCCTTCAGCTCGGCGATCACCCGGAAGATTTCGCGTACGATCAGCGGCGCCAGACCAAGACTCGGCTCGTCCAGCAGCAGCAGGCGCGGCTTGCCCATCAAGGCACGCCCCACCGCAAGCATCTGGCGCTCGCCGCCGGACAGCGTTCCGGCATGCTGCCCACGCCGTTCCCTGAGCCGGGGAAAGATCTGAAACACCTCTTCCGTGGCCTGCTCGCGGTGGAAGTGCCCGGCGCGACGCCGGACAAAAGCGCCCAGCAGCAGATTGTCCTCCACGCTCATCTCGCCAAATAGCGCCCGCGACTCGGGTACCAGCCCGACTCCAAGCGCGACCATCTGCTCCACTTCGATGACGCCCAGTTCTTGTCCCCTGAAACGAATTGCGCCACGAGTGTGCGGCAGTAGCCCCATGATCGCGGACAGCAGCGTCGTCTTGCCCGCCCCGTTGGGCCCGATCACCGTCACGATCCGCCCCTCGCCCACCTTGATACTGGCGTGATGCACCGCTTCGACGTTGCCGTAACCCACACAAAGGCCCTCAACTTCAAGAAGGGTTGCAACTTCGCTCATCAATCGACCCCCCCGAGGTAGGCCTCGACCACGGCCGGATTGCAGCGCACCTCATCGGGCGAACCTTCGGCGATCTTCTCGCCAAACTCCATGACCACCAACCGATCGGCCAGACCCATCACAAAATCCATGTCGTGCTCCACCAGCAGGATCCCCATCCCGTCAGCACGAAGTTGGCGCAGCAAGCCCGCCAGGGACTGCTTTTCCATATAGCGCAGTCCCGCCGCCGGCTCGTCCAGCAACAGCAAGCACGGTTCGGCGCACAAGGCCCGCGCGATCTCAAGGCTTCTTTGCTGCCCCAAGGCCAAGCTACCCGCGGCCTCGAACATCGAAGCCTTCAAGCCGACGCGCTCGACCTGACGCGCGGCAGCGGCGAGCAGGCGCGCCTCCTCGCCGCGCTCCAAGTGCAGCATCGCCGGCAGCACACCCTTGGATCCGCTGAGGTGTCCACCGATCGCGGCGTTTTCCAGCACGCTCATGGTCGGCAACAGCCGAACGTGCTGAAACGTACGGCTCATGCCCCGTGCCGCAATCTGGCGCGAGTTGAGGGCCGTAATCCGCTCACCGCGAAACAGCACCTCGCCCTCGGTCGCCGGATCGACACCCGACAGGCAGTTGAACATCGTCGATTTGCCGGCGCCATTGGGACCGATCAGCGCCATCACTTCACCCGTCTTGACGGTAAGGTTCATGTTGTTGTTTGCCAGCAAACCGCCAAACCGTTTGACGATATTTCTTGCTTCGAGCAAGACCTGGCCCGACTCGACCGCGGGTTTGCTCGACGTCACTTCGCCGTGCGGAAGCTTGCGCGCCGCCTTCGGCAGCGGCACCAGTCGCGCCAAGATCGGCCACAGCCCATCGCGCGCGCGCTGCAAGACGAAGATCATCATCACGCCGAAGACGATCACCTCGAAGTTGCCCGAAGCGCCCAGCAATTTGGGCAGCCAATCCTGCAGCCACTGCTTTAGCACGGTCACCAGGCCCGCCCCGATCAAGGCGCCCCAGACATGGCCGGCGCCGCCGACAACTACCATGATCAAATATTCGATACCGATCTGCAAACCAAAAGGGGTCGGGTTGACGAAACGCTGCAAATGCGCATACAACCAACCCGAAACGCTGGCGTACAAGGCAGCAATGAGAAAGATCAGCACCTTTGATCGAGCCGTATCGACACCCATGGCTTCGGCCATGACCACGCCTCCCTTGAGCGCGCGAATTGCCCTCCCCTCGCGAGAGTCCAACAGGTTGCGCGTAAGCCACATCGCGCCGAGCACAACGGTCCAAATAACGTAATAGTAGTTGTGACTGTCTTTCAGCATCACGCCGAACAGCGATAACGTGGGAATGCCGGACATCCCCGTGTGACCCCCGAGAAACTCCAGATTGCCAAAAAGGAAGTAAAGGCTGATACCCCAGGCAATGGTCCCCAGAGGCAGGTAATGTCCGGAAAGTCTAAGCATCAGCTGGCCCAGCACAAAGGCCACGCAGCCGGTAAGCAGGAGGCCCGCCAGCAAGCCTATCCAAGGGGAGCCGACAAGCACCGAGGTGCACCCCGGGAGGCTGTCCGCAGTCGACAGATACGCCGTCACGTAGGCCCCGAGCCCAACGAAAGCGGCCTGCCCGAAAGACGTCAAGCCACCCACACCGGTAAGCAGTACCAGGCCCAGGGCAACAATGGCATAGAGTCCAATGTAATTGAGCAGCGTGACATGAAATTCCGATGCAACCTGCGGCGCAACAATGACCGCAACAAGAAATCCGCCAAGCAGCAAGCGCCGCCGGATCATTCTTCCTCCTCGACGTGACGCGTGGTCAGAGAACGCCAGACCAAGACCGGAATGATCAAAGTGAACACAATGACTTCCTTGAAGGCCGACGCCCAGAAGGATGAAAACGCTTCCAGCAGCCCCACCATGATCGCGCCTGCGGCGGCAATCGGATAGCTCGCCAGGCCCCCGACGATGGCACCGACGAAACCCTTCAGGCCGATCAGAAAACCCGTATCGTAGTAAATGGTCGTGATCGGCGCGATCAGGATTCCCGAAAATGCCCCGATCAGGGCCGCCAGCATGAACGAAAGCTTGCCGGCCAACACGGTGGAAATTCCCATCAAGCGGGCACCGGTGCGATTCATCGCGGTTGCGCGCAGCGCCTTGCCATAAATCGTGCGCTCGAAAAACAGGGCCAGCACGACAATAAGTACCAGGCTCGCGCCGACCACCCACAGGGTTTGACCATTCACCCTCACCAAGCCCAAATCGAAGCTGAGGTCTGAAAAAGTCGGGGTACGCGAGCCCTCGGCACCAAAGAACAACAGCCCCAGCCCAACCAATACCAGATGTACCGCCACGGAGACGATCAGCAGCACCAGAACGCTCGCCTCCGCCAAGGGCTGGTAAGCCAATCGGTAGATCATCGGCCCCAACGGAACCACCAGGGCCAAGGCGAGGACGACTTGGGCCAGCAAAGGGAGTTGGCTTGGTTTCGCCAGAAACACCACGCCTGCCGCCAGGGCGGGATAGACCAGGTTCCAAACCACTATTCGCGGAATCTGCCGCGCCTTCGGAGACCGCAACGCCTGCGTCAAATCGACCAGCGCGACGGCGGCTCCGGCGCCTAGCAACAACCAGAGCGTACCCGGTGTCTTACCCGCCTGAAAGCTGGCGAGTGTCAAGGCGCCAAACGCCACGAATTCGCCCTGTGGAATGAAAATCACTCGGGTAACCGCGAATACGAGCACCAGCGCCAGCGCCAGCAGCGCATAGATGGCGCCGTTGGTGATGCCATCCTGTCCCAGCAGGAGCGCTATTTGCAGATTCATTCCTTCCTTTCCAGGCAGGCGCGCCACCGCCGTCGCGCAATTCTCACCGACAACTCAGATGACCCACGCAAACAACTGCCTCTTGACCTGCCTTGGGAGTAATAACGAGCAGACTCTCGGTTCCGCCGCTCTTTTGCCTTCCCGCGTGATCCGGCAAGGATGCCGCCCGACAAACCCCCTCCACTATGCACTATAATGCATGTTCTTACGAAAACGGAATTCAAGCTCTCGGTAGGACCGGTCCGACTCCTTCGCTTGCCGGGCATCAGCCGAACGTGTCGTAGCCCAGCCGCCCAATCAATGCCGTAGCAACCAAGATAAAAACCCATCGGACGAAGCCGCTGCCATGCCGTAGGGCCAGACGCGCACCGAGCAATGCCCCGGCAATGTTAAACACGGCCATCGCTGCCCCTGTTATCCAAAACACATGCCCGCTCGGAATGAAATACAAGAGCGCTGCTGCGTTGGTGGCGAAATTTACCACCTTGGCCGCACTCGAAGCATGCAGAAAATCCAGCCGAAAGAATCGCACGAACACGAAGATCAGAAAGCTGCCCGCGCCGGGCCCGAAGAAGCCATCATAGAAGCCCAAGGCAGCGCCCGTCCAAAGTGCCCAACGCCGCTCGGGGCGCGATGCCATCCGCGGGCCCGGGGTCACGCCAAAATTCGGCCTGATCACCGTGTATGCCATAACCATTATCAACAGACCGAGGACCAGCGGGCGGACGAACTCCTTGGGCAACCACGCCACCGCCGCCGCACCGACAAAGGAGGCCACGAAAGCCGCGCAGGCCGCCGGCAAGGCTATGTCCCACGGCAGCGCGATACGGCGTGCATAACGCCAGGCCGCATTGCCCGTGCCGAAAATACTTGCCAGCTTATTGGTGCCAAACACCGTTGCCGGTGACTCGCCGGGCAAGGCCATCAACAAGGCGGGCACCTGAATCAGCCCACCGCCGCCCGCGACCGCATCAACGAATCCGGCAAACAACGCGACAGCAAGCAGCGGGAGCAAGTCGAATGCGCCCATCGCGATTCGCCTATTTGCCTATGCAGAAACGGGAAAAGATCTCCCCCAGCAAATCGTCGGCCGCAAACTCTCCTGTAATGGTTGCAAGCGCGTCCTGCGCCTGCCGCAATTCGTCCGCACAGAGCTCCAGCTGATCCATCCGCTGCGCGGCCCGTGCCGATGTCTCGGCGGCTATCGCAAGCGCTTCCAGATGCCGCTCCCTGCCCAAGACGACATCTTCGCCATGACCACTCCAACCGGCGACGCGCAGCAGTTCATCGTGCAGCAGACCGATACCGTCGCCAGTCAACGCCGACAGCCGTATATGCACCTGGCCAGCCATCAGGAACCGAGTCGCAACCTGTCCGCCCAGGTCGCACTTGTTTTCCACGACTATTCGCTCAACACCTCGCGGCAGACGCGCGGCCAGCGCATGGTCGGCGGCCGTCTCGCCACTACGCGCATCGACTAATTGCAACACCACGTCAGCGCGCCCTATTTCGCGCCAAGCGCGCTCGATGCCGATCTTTTCCACCAAGTCCTCGGTTTCCCGCAAGCCGGCTGTATCGATAATGTGCAACGGTATCCCATCGACCTGAATCGTTTCACGCACGGCGTCACGGGTCGTGCCGGCGACCTCGGTGACGATCGCCCGCTCCTCGCCAGCCAGGCGATTCAACAACGAAGACTTGCCGATGTTGGGCATGCCGGCCAGCACCACCTGCAAACCGGAGCGCAGCAGCCGCCCCGCGCGCGCCCGTTCCCTGAGATTGGCCAGGTCCGCGCAAAACGCCGACAAGCGTTGCGCGGCGTCGGTATCCCGCAGCACGTCGATTTCCTCTTCGGGAAAATCCAGCGTCGCTTCGACCAGCATTCGCAGCTCGACCAAACGCGCCACCAACTCGCGGACTTCAAGGGAGAACTCGCCCGACAGCGAGCGCAGCGCCGAGCGCGCCGCCGCTTCGGTGTCGGCCGCGATCAGATCCGCCACCGCCTCAGCCTGAACCAGATCGAGCTTGTCGTTGAGAAATGCTCTTTTCGAGAATTCGCCCGGCTCGGCCAGCCGTGCGCCCAGCTCAAGACAGCGCGTGAGCAGCATCCGCAGTACAACCACGCCGCCATGGGCCTGTATCTCCAGCACGTCCTCGCCGGTAAAGGAGTGTGGCGCCGGGAAATACAACAGAATGCCCTGGTCAATCGGAATCCCGCCAATTCCGAAGAAGTGACTAAGTGCGGCATGCCGGGGCAGGGGCTCCTTGCCGGTCAGGGTCCGGGCAAAAGGCAGCAGATTCGCGCCGGAAACCCGCACCACGCCAATACCGCCGCGGCCTGGCGCGGTCGCAATGGCAGCAATGGTGTCACTGCGCGCTGGTTTCATCCGCCCTCCCAGACCTGGAGCATTTCGCGCCAAGAAGTCCGACCCGGTTAGGAGGGCCGGGCCTGACCTACTTCTTCTCTCCCGCTTCGATCAGGCGAGTGATCTGCCACTGCTGGGCGATCGACAACAGATTATTTACCGTCCAGTAGAGCACCAAACCCGCCGGGAAGAACAGGAACATGCCGGTGAACATGATCGGCATGAACAACATGACCTTGGCTTGGATCGGATCGGGCGGCGTCGGATTCAGCTTGGTCTGGATAAACATGGTGGCGCCCATGATCAGCGGGAGTACGTAGAACGGATCCTTTACCGACAAGTCCGTAATCCAGCCCAGCCACGGCGCGTTGCGCATTTCAACGGTGCCCAGCAGTACCCAGTACAGCGCTATGAATACAGGAATCTGCACCAGTACCGGCAGGCAACCCCCCAGAGGATTGACCTTCTCCTTCTTGTACAAGGCCATCATTTCCTGGTTCAAGCGCTGCTTGTCGTCCCCATAGGCTTCCTTGAGTTTGGCCAGCTTCGGCGTCAGCACCCTCATCTTCGCCATCGATTTGTAGCTCGCCGCCGAAAGCGGAAAAAACGCCAGCTTGAGCAGGACCGTCAGGCCGATGATCGCCCAACCCCAGTTCCCGACCAACTTGTGAATCGCTCCCAACACCCAGAACAGCGGCGCCGCAATGACCGTCAACCAACCGTAGTCGACCACCAGATTCAGCCCCGGCGCGATTGCCTCCAGCTTCTTTTGCTCCTGAGGGCCGGCATATAGGGATATCGCGCTCTTCCCATCGGCGCCGACCGGAAGTATCACGCCGGCCGAATAAAGATCCTCCCCGACGTTGCGCATGTAGAACTCGCGGTGCGTCCCGGCAGGCGGCAGCCAGGCAGTGACGAAATAGTGCTGCACCATCGCCAGCCAGCCGTCATCCGCTTTCTGGGCAAACTTGGCCTTGTCCTTCAGAATCTCGGCGAACTGCACCTTCTGGTACTTTTCCGCCTCGGTGTATACGGCGGGCCCGGTGAAGGTCGTTACACCCATCATCATCGATCCGCCATGCCCCTCAGCCGGTTTCCCATCGCGGGTCATCTGGTAATAGGCATAGGCACCCGCCGGTGCTCCTTCCTGGAGAAGATCGATCTGATAGCTGTCACGATGGAAAATATAGGTCTTGCTCAGCCTGGCGCCACTCGCGCCGCTGGCCTCGAGTCGAACCGCCAACTGTTGTTCGCCGTCTTTGAGTGCCAGATCGCCGGCCGCCAGCTTCCACAGCGTCTTGTGATTCGGCAATCCGTCGCCGATCAGGCCCGACTGAGCCAGGTAGACGTGCTTCTGGCCGTTGTCAAACAGTATGAAATTCCTGGTCTTGTCCTCGGTGTCCGGATAGCGCACAAGTTCTAGCCGGGTAATATCCCCGCCTTGCGGCGAAATATCCGCCACGTACAGGTCCGTCCGGATCTCGATGCTGGCTACATCTCGCGTCGCCGCCGAGCCCGCTGCCGGCAGTTTCGCCGCTGGCGCACCCCTATCCTTAATCGATGGACTCGGTGTTGGTAATGGTACGGTGCCACTTGTGCTGGCGTTGGAAGCAGAGGTCTCCGTTGCGGGTAGCGCTGATTTTGGGTGCCCTTGCCGTTGCCAAGCGTCCCAAAGCATGATCAGCGAGAAACTGAACACCAATAACAGGATCAATCGTCGGTTATCCATTGCTTTCCCGGCAGCGCCTCAGATCAGAAATACGAAAACATTGCTTTGGCCCGGTTTGGCGCCACGCAAATTCAGGGAACCGGATCATACCCGCCAGGATGCCAAGGATGGCAACGCGCGACACGCCGCATGGCCAGCCACAAGCCCCTCAATGCGCCGTAGCGACGCAAGGCATCCAGGGAGTACTCGGAACAACTCGGGTGAAAGCGGCAGCGACTGCCTAGCAGGGGACTGACGGCCAGTTGATAGGCGCGGATCAGCAACAACAACGGGTAGGCAAGCAATGATTTCATCGCGGCAACATCGGAAGGCGCTTGAACAGAGATACCAAATCCATACGCCAAAGTTTTTTCTGGACACGGTCCCGCGCGTTTACCGCTTTAACCGGCTTTGTCAGACGCAGGACCAGATCGCACGGCGGAATATCAATGGCCACCAATCGGAAAGCCTCCCGACCCTGGCGCTTGATTGCGTTGCGCAGAGTGGCGGCACGCGCCAACCGTTTCGATACTATCAGTCCGAGACGAGAAGCCTGATGCCCACCCGTCAGGCGATAGTGCAGATCGAAAACCGCGCCGCGCAGCACCTTTCGAGCTGCCATGACCGCTGAAAATTCATCCGGCCGATGCAGACGCTGCGCATGGCAAAATCGGGCAAGGCCTTCAGACGCCGAGGCGATGGCGGCCCTTGGCACGACGCGCACGAATCACCGCACGGCCCCCTCGGCTACGCATGCGCACTAGGAAGCCGTGGGTACGCTTACGGCGCACAACCGAGGGCTGGTAGGTGCGTTTCATGGCAACATCCCTTTAATTGAGAAAAGCGGCGGATTACAACGTTTCACGGGTGATTTGTCAAGAACAACAGCTTTCGGGGCTGTGGATAACTAGCCCTGAAACAGCTAGAATGCGTCACCACCCGAAGCAAGCGGGCGACAAAAAAAACTTTGCGCAAACAACTCCCGCCGTCTATCAAACCGAGTCGATCCATCCGATGAGTGAATTCTGGTCGATTTGTCTGGGCCGCTTCGAGCAGGAGCTCCCTGCGCAGCAGTTCAACACATGGATAAAGGGTCTGCGGCTTGAAAGCAATGGGGCCGAACCCGCCAGTTTCCGCCTGGTTGCTCCCAATCGATTCGTAATGCAATGGGTCAGGGAGCGCTACCTGGCGCAAATCGAAGCGCTGGGACTCGAATTTTTCTCGACACCGATCCAGCTGGATCTCGCTGTAGCCGATGCAGTCGCAGAAGCTCCGCTTCCACCGGACAGCGCCGAGCCCCGGTCCCCGACCGCACCGGCCATGTCGATAGCCTCGGCCAGAGCTTCAGACCCCGCCTATGAACAAACACGACTCAATGCCGATTTCACGTTCGACACTTTGGTTACCGGGCGTGCCAATGATCTGGCGCGCGCCGCAGCCCAGCAAGTCGCGATGAACCCGGGTGTTTCCTACAATCCCCTGTTTATCTATGGCGGCGTCGGCTTAGGCAAGACTCACCTGATTCACGCCATCGGCAACGCGATCAACGCGGCCAACCCGGATATGGAAATACGCTACGTCCATGCCGAGGACTATTTTTCCGATGTGGTACGTGCGTTCCAGCAGAATTCGCGCGAAGCGTTCAAGCGCTACTACCGTTCGCTTGACCTGTTGCTGATCGACGACATCCAGTTCTTCAATCGCAAGGACCGAACCCAGGAAGAGTTCTTTTACGCCTTCAACGCTCTGATCGAAGCCAAGAAGCAAATCATCATCACCTGCGACACCTACCCGAAAGATGTGCAGGGACTGGAAGAACGCCTGGTTTCTCGCTTCGACTGGGGCCTTACGGTTGCCATCGAGCCGCCCGAACTCGAAATGCGTATCGCCATTCTGCAGAAGAAGGCCGAGGCCGAGCACATTACGATCTCCGATGAAGTCTCGTTCCTCATCGCAAAGAATCTGCGCTCCAATGTGCGGGAACTTGAAGGCGCCCTCAATCGGGTGGTCGCCTACGCGCGTTTTCATGGCTGTGAAATAAACCTTGAAGTCGCCAAGGAAGCGCTGCGCGACATCATCGGCGCCACGAATCGCCAGATATCGCTGGAATTGGTGCAGAAGACGGTATCAGACTTCTACAAAGTCAAAGTGGCCGACATGTACTCTCAGAAACGCACTCGTGCGATCGCCAGGCCCCGTCAAGTCGCCATGTGGCTGACCCGTGAGCTCACTTCACACAGTCTTCCCGAAATCGGTGAGGCCTTCGGTGGGCGCGATCACACCACGGTAATGCACGCTTGCCGCACGATTGTCGATCTTCGCGGCAAGGATCCTCGACTCAACAATGACCTTCATGTCCTGATGCAAACGATCAAGGGCTAGCCTGTGAGCAAAACGCAAAATCTGCCATCAAGAATTGTGGATAAGCCAGTTGCCTGAGTCCGGCGCGAAATTCTTCCACAATCGCCCACAGCCTTGCGAATCACTTTTCAACCACCTTATCCACGTTATAATTCAATGTATTTAAAAGAAAATAGCAGCTTATTCACAGGGCCACGGCTTCCTAATTAATTATAAGAGATCTATATATGCTCCTATTTAAAGGTGCTCGGGATCAAATCCTTGTCCCGCTTCAGTCTGTGTGCGGCATTGTGGAAAAGCGCCATACCTTGCCCATTCTTTCGAATGTCCTGATGGAAAAGGACAGTGAAAAGCTGACACTGCTGGCCACGGATATCGAGATCCAGATTACAACCCATGCGCCAACGACCGGCAGCGAAGAAATCGGCATGACCGTTGGCGCACGGAAATTGCAGGACATCTTGCGCTCCTTGCCGGAAACAGCCGAAGTCAGCCTGACCCTGGACGACAAGCGACTGCAGTTGAAGGCCGGAAAGAGTCGTTTCCACCTGCAAACCCTTCCGGCCGAGGATTTTCCCCGAATGAGTCTGGCCGACGGCCAGCCTTCCCGACTTTCGATTACCCAAAAACAGATGAAGCGCCTGCTGGGTTTGGTTCAATACGCGATGGCGCAGCAGGATATCCGCTACTACCTCAACGGTCTGCTGCTGGTTGCCAAAGGAAATGAGTTGCGTGTCGTCGCCACCGACGGCCATCGACTCGCCTACGCGGCCGAAACCCTGCCGGACAGCCCGGCACCCATCGAAGTGATCCTTCCGCGCAAAACCGTACTTGAGCTTTCGCGCCAGCTGTCCGACAACGATGATCCGCTCGAAATCAGCTTGACGCCGACTCAGGCCCGATTTCGCTTCGGCAATATCGAACTTATTTCAAAACTGATCGATGGAAAATTTCCGGATTACGAAAGGGTCATACCGCAACACCACACCAAGCTGATCAAACTCTCCCGCGATCTGCTGCTGCATTCGCTGCTGCGGGCCGCAATACTTACCAACGACAAGTTCCGCGGTGTGCGTCTGGTCCTCGCCGCCGGCAGTCTCAAGATCATCTCCAGCAACGCCGAACAGGAAGAGGCGCAAGAGGAAATCGAGATCGACTACAACGACGAAGCCTTGGATGTCGGCTTCAATGTGACCTACCTGCTCGACGTTCTGAACAACGTCAACAACGAGACCATCGAACTGCATCTCGCCGACGCCAACTCCAGCGCGCTCTTCGTCCTCCCCGGCAACGACACTTTTAAATACGTCGTCATGCCGATGCGCATCTGAAATCAGAACAGGAAACCATGTCCACCAGCGAGCGCAACGGCGAAGCGGCCTACGACGAATCCAGCATCCAGCAGCTCGAGGGCCTCGAAGCTGTACGCAAGCGTCCCGGGATGTATATCGGCGACACCTCCGATGGCACGGGTTTGCATCACATGGTCTTCGAGGTGGTGGATAACGCGATCGACGAAGCCCTGGCCGGCCACTGTGATGAAATCGTAATTACCATTCATACGGACAACTCGATCTCGGTCACCGACAACGGTCGTGGCATACCCACCGGAATCAAGTTCGATGACAAGCACGAACCGAAGCGCTCGGCGGCCGAGATCGTCATGTGCGTGCTTCATGCCGGCGGCAAGTTCAATCAGAATTCCTACAAGGTCTCCGGCGGGTTGCATGGTGTCGGCGTGTCCTGCGTCAACGCCTTGTCCAAGTGGCTGCGCCTGATCATTCGTCGCGACGGCCACAAGTACCAGATGGAATTCAAACGAGGCCACGTCCCTGATCGCAGCGTTGAAATCCAGAACGGCGTCGCCGTATCGCCGCTGAAGGTTCTCGGTGACACCGAGCAAAGGGGCACCGAAGTGCATTTCATGGCCGACGACGAAATCTTCGGCAACGTGGAATTTCACTACGACATCCTCGCCAAGCGTCTGCGCGAACTGTCCTTCCTCAACAACGGCGTCAAGATCAAGCTGATCGACCAGCGCAACGTCAAGGAAGAAGACTTCGCGTTCTCCGGCGGGGTCAGGGGCTTCGTCGAGTACATCAACCGCACCAAGACCGTGCTGCATCCGACGGTGTTCCACTCCTCCGGGGTTTCGGTGCAAAACGGCGTCAATATCGATGTCGAAGTCGCGATGCAGTGGAATGATTCCTACGCCGAGCAGGTTCTGTGTTTTACCAACAACATCCCGCAGTCCGACGGTGGTACGCACCTCACCGGACTGCGCGCGGCGATGACTCGGGTGATCAACAAGTACATCGAGGAAAACGACATCGCCAAAAAGGCCAAAGTCGAGATCGCCGGTGACGACATGCGCGAAGGCCTGGCTTGCGTACTTTCGGTGAAGATGCCCGATCCCAAGTTCGCCTCCCAGACCAAGATGAAACTGGTCTCTTCCGAAGCGCGTCCGGCGATCGAGGAGGTTGTCGCGCAAAAACTGGCCGACTTCCTGATGGAACGTCCGCTCGATGCCAAGATCATTACCGGAAAGATTGTCGAAGCCGCCCGGGCGCGTGAAGCAGCGCGCAAGGCGCGCGACATGACCCGGCGCAAAGGCGTGCTCGACGGGCTTGGCCTGCCCGGCAAACTGGCCGACTGCCAGGAAAAGGATCCCGCCTTGTGCGAGATGTACATCGTCGAGGGTGACTCGGCCGGCGGTTCCGCCAAGCAGGGACGCGACAGAAAGTTCCAGGCCATCCTGCCGCTTCGCGGCAAGGTGCTCAACGTCGAAAAGTCGCGCTTTGACAAGCTGATTGCGAGCGAACAGATCGTGACCCTGGTCACCGCGCTGGGCTGCGGCATCGGCGTCGAAGACTTCGACATCGCCAAGCTGCGTTATCACCGCATCATCATCATGACCGACGCCGACGTGGATGGAGCGCACATTCGCACCTTGCTGCTGACCTTCTTCTACCGCCAGATGCCGGAACTGGTCGAGCGCGGCCACATCTATATCGCCCAGCCGCCGCTGTACAAGATCAAGCATGGCAAGAGCGAAACCTACATCAAGGATGAGCATGAGCTCAACCAGCACTTGCTGAGACTCGCGCTGGATGGCGCGCAGCTTACGCCCCGTACAGGAGCGACCGCCGTCGAAGGGGAGGCCCTGGGCGCGCTGGCGCGCGCCTACCTGCTTTCCGAAGCGGTGATCCGTCGTGTCAGCGACTTCCTCGACAGCGAAGTCCTGCATGCCCTGCTGGCCCACGATATTGCAGTCGATACATCGAGCGAGGCCGCCACCCGCGACAGCGCCGCGCGCATTGCCGGCCACCTTTCCGGCGAAGTCCGCATCGAGTCGCGATTCGATGACAAGCATGAGCGCTGGATGTTGGTTGTCATCCGTATGCGCCATGGCAATTTGCGCACCGGCCACATCGACGAGGATTTTCTTCTTTCGGGCGACTATCTGCAGATTCGCCGGACGGCGCAAATGATCGCGGGTTTGATCGGCGACGGCGCGACAATCCGGCGCGGCGACAAGACCCTGGCCGTGACCAGTTTTGCCGAGGCCATGAAGTGGATGCTGAACGAGGTGGAGCGCGGCCTGGGCAAGCAACGCTACAAGGGCTTGGGCGAAATGAACCCCGGCCAGTTGTGGGAAACCACCATGGATCCCGCGGTGCGCCGGCTGCTGCGGGTGCAGATCGACGACGCTATCGCGGCGGATGAAATCTTCACCACCCTGATGGGTGACGAGGTCGAGCCACGCCGCGCCTTCATCGAATCGAACGCGCTGTACGCCCGCAATATCGACGTCTAGCAGCCGGTCGGCCGGCTGACGCCGAGAGTGAGAACCCGCGATTGCCGGCGCTTGCGCGGCGCTGCCTGAATTGACACGACTCGTCCTCGCCCTGATGTGGGTTCTGCACTGGCTGCCGCTGCCGCTGTTGGCCGCGGTCGGTCGCGGCGTGGGCCTGGCCCTTTATGCGCTGGTGGCCGAACGGCGGCAGGTCACCCTGACCAATCTGGGCCTGTGCTTCCCGCAACTGCCGGGCGCCGAAAGGTCGGCGCTGGCGCGACGCCATTTCGCCGCCTTCGGCCGCAGCATTCTCGAACTTGCCTTGTGGTGGTGGGCCTCGCCGGCGCGTATCCGCCGCCTGGTGCGCCTCGAAGGCGGCGAGAAGTTGAACGCCTACCACAAACGGCCACTGATCCTGCTGGCGCCCCATTTCGTCGGCCTCGATGCCGGAGCGATGCGCTTGATGCTGGAGCACGGCGTGGTCGCGATATACACGCGCCAGAAAAATCGGGTGTTCGAGGCGGCGATGCTTCGCGGCCGCAATCGCTTCGGCAATTGCGCCATGGTCTCGCGCCAGGAAGGCACGCGCAAGGCACTCAAGGCGATGAAGGCCGGTCGCTTCTTTCACTATTCGCCGGACATGGACTACGGCCCCAGGGAATCGCTGTTCGTGCCGTTTTTTGGGGTCGAGGCCGCCACCATTACCGGGCTGGCGCGGCTGGCCAGGCTCACCGGAGCAGCGGTGATACCGCTCGTCACGCGGATGATCCCGGGCGGCTACGTGGCGACGGTCGGCGAGCCCTGGCAGGACTTTCCCAGTCCCGCGGAATTGGGGGAGGGTGGCGAGCGGCAGGATGCGCGGCGTTTGAACGCCTTCGTCGAGGCCGAAGTGCTCAAGTCGCCCGAGCAGTACTACTGGCTGCACAAGCGCTTCAAAACGCGCCCGCCGGGGGAAAAAGGGGTTTATTGACCCCTCAATTGCGGGAAGTCCGCGCGCAGCACAGGGCGTATGCTCGCCCGATGGCAATCCGCTTCACCAAGATGCATGGCTTGGGCAACGACTTCGTCGTGCTCGATGCCGTCCGCCAGGACTTCGTGCCGACGGCGGCCCAAGCCCGGTTTCTTGCCGAGCGGCATTTCGGGGTCGGCTGCGATCAGATTCTGGTGGTCGAGCCGAGCGCCAAGCCCGACGTCGATTTTCGCTATCGGATTTTCAATGCCGACGGCGGCGAGGTGGAACAATGCGGCAACGGCGCGCGTTGCTTTGTGCGTTTCGTGCATGAGCAGGGCCTCAGCGACAAGCCCGCAATCCGCGTCGAGACGCGATCCGGGCTGATCACGCCGCGGCTTGAAGCCGACGGCCAGATAACCGTGGAGATGGGCGTGCCGCGCTTTCAGCCCGCCGAAGTTCCCTTCGACAGCCGGGCCGACCAGCTGCTGCACCGTCTCGCCGTGGGCGACGAGCAGATCGAAATCAGCGTGGTTTCGATGGGCAATCCGCATGCCGTTCAGGTCGTGGCCGACGTCGACGCCGCGCCGGTGGCGCGGCTCGGGCCCTTGATGGAATCCCATTCGCGTTTTCCGCGCCGGGTCAATGCCGGTTTCATGCAGGTCGTCGATCGTCACGCGATCCGCCTGCGGGTTTATGAGCGCGGCACCGGCGAGACCCTGGCCTGCGGCAGCGGCGCCTGCGCCGCGGTGGTGACGGGTATTCGCCGAGGTCTGCTGGATTCGCCGACGCGCGTCGCCATGCCCGGTGGCGCGCTGACCGTCGCCTGGCAGGGCGCCGCGGGCAACAGCAGCGCGCCGGTCTTCATGACCGGTCCGGCGACCACGGTGTTTACCGGCGAAATCGAACTACCGAACAACCTGACATGAGACCTGACATGAACTCGGAAGACGTCGCGCGCTATCTCCACGATCACCCGGAATTCTTCGACCAATATGCTGAATTGCTGACCCTGGTGACCCTGCCCGATCCGCACAGCGGGCGGGCCATCTCGATCACCGAAAAACAGTTGTTCAACTTGCGCGACAAGGTCCGCACGCTCGAAGCCAAGCTGGCCGAGTTGATCGCTTTCGGCGAAGAGAACGACGCCATATCCGGCAAGGTCCATGGGCTCGCCGTGGCGCTGATTGCGGCCGCCGATCGGGCGGCCGTGGTGCGCGCCCTGTATTCGCATCTGGGCGGCGCCTTCGCCGTGCCACATGTCGCCTTGCGCCTGTGGCGGGGCGAACATGCCGATGGCCACGAATTCGAACCCGTTGTCGACGCGGTCAAGGCCTTCGCCTCCGGTTTGCAACGGCCGTATTGCGGCCCGGTCAGCGGACAGGAATCGCTGGCCTGGTTCGGCGAAGCCGCGACGCATCTGCGCTCGATGACGCAAGTGCCGCTGCGCGACTCAGGCGGCGCGTGCTTTGGCCTGCTGGTGATGGCCAGCGAAGAACCCCATCGTTTTTACCCGGAGCTCGGCACCCTGTATCTGGAACGCATCGGCGAAATGGCCGCCGCGGCCCTGTCGCGCGTGACCGGCTGAGAGCGGGCGCGGTAAGCGTCGCGAGCAAGCCGCGATCCGGCCGATGTATTGGCAAATTCCGAAATGACGGGCCTTACGGTCGAACACTTCCTCGGCGAGCTTGCCATCCAGCGCCAGGCCAGTCCGCATACGGTCGCGGCTTATCGCCGCGATCTGACGCGCCTTGAGGCGCTCGCGGCGGGCATCGAACTGATCCGGCTTACCAGCGGCCACTTGAAGCGCGGCTTGATGCAGTTGCATGCGCGGGAGCTTGCGCCGCGTTCCATCGCCCGTACCCTGTCGGCATGGCGCAGCTACTACGCCTGGCTGGCCAGGCGCGGCGCCATCGCGGTGAACCCGGCGGACGGCCTGCGCGCGCCGAAGCGGGCGCGCAGCTTGCCCAAGGCCCTGGGCATCGACCAGGCGGCGGCCTTGCTCGACGCGCCGACGCCAACCACGGGCGGTGACCCCTTGCAGCTACGCGATGCGGCGATGTTCGAACTGTTGTATTCCTCCGGCCTGCGCCTGTTCGAACTTGTCAGTCTGGATTGGCCTGGTGGGCTGGACCTGGAGGCTGGCGAAGTCACTGTCACCGGCAAGCGGCGCAAGGCGCGCACGGTGCCGGTCGGCGACAAGGCGCGCGCCGCGCTGCAGGAGTGGCTCGCGCTGCGTCCGCAATTCCTGCGCCAGGCTCAGCCGGCGCTGTTCCTCGGCCGCAATGGCACCCGGCTCACCCCGCGGCAAGTGCAGAGCCGGCTCGCGCAATGGGCGCAGCGCCAGGCCGGCGGGGTGCATGTGCATCCCCACATGCTGCGCCATTCATTCGCTTCGCATGTGCTGCAATCGTCCGGCGACCTGCGGGCAGTGCAGGACATGCTCGGCCACGCCAGCATCGCCGCGACGCAGATCTATACCCATCTGGACTTTCAGCATCTGGCCAGGGTCTACGACTCGGCCCACCCGCGTGCGAAGAAAGCCTGAGCGCGGACGGCCCATTTCAGGCGGTCCGCGAACGGCAGCAAATCGACAACGTGGGAGCCGCGGAGCCTCTCAGGCGCCGAGCACGGCGACCGCGAGCGTAACGAAGCCGAGCACCAGATTGACAAGGACCAGGTGGCCAATGCCTTTCATCGCCGCCGCCGCGGCCGGCCAGTCCTGCGCTGCCACGGCGACCACCAGCCGGCGGCGAAAGCGGACCACGATCCGGCCGAAGAGCAGGGTCATGACGGTCGCAATGCCCGCCATCAAATTCCAGTTCCACGGAGTCGCGGCGCCGACCTGTGCGTAGCGTAGCAGACCGCTGCCCCACAGCAGCAGTAGCGCAAAACCGACGGCGACGAAAAAACGCGCGAGCACGGCGGTCAGCAGGGGCAAGCGTTGCGGCGGCGGCAATTGGGCGGCGACGGCCGGCCGCAGGCAGACCTGGGCGAAGAACATGCCGCCCAGCCAGACGATCACCGCCGCGAGATGGACCAGGACAAGAACTCGGTTCAAGGCGAGGCCTCCGCGTTGGGCAGCGGGTCGCGCGGCAGGGCGGCGCGGTAGACGCGCAAGGCAACGCCGGCATCATTGGCGGCATAGAGCATCTGGCGTTCGGTCAGTCTTGGATTGGCCCAGTTCGAGGTGGTGGTCCTCCTGGACTTTTGCAGGCGCTGGCCGAAGTACTTCACGACGGCGCTCTTGGCGCCAAGGCTCTGCATGCTTTTCTCGCCGCGCAGCGCGCGCGCCAGGTCCAGGACGTTGCGCACCTCGATGCCGAGACGGGAATGCAAAAGCGCAAGATCGCCGTCAAGCCCGAATCCGACCTTGAGGACCCGGCTGGACTCGAGGACCGCCTTCATGTCCTCCAGATCCGGCGCAGTGGCGACCGGAAACAAGTAGATCCGGCTGGCGGTCGCCAGTTGGATCAGATGCGGGCCGCTGGATATTTCGCCCTTGCGGAAAGTCGGCTTCGACTCGGTATCGAAGCCGATGACATCCTGGGCCAGCAGCGCCTGCCTGGCTTCGGCGGCGAGCTGCGGCGAGGTGACAAGAACCACCTGCGCCAGGGAGACTCCCTCGTAGGGCGGCAGTTCCGCGATGGTGGCTGTGCTTGCGTGGTTGTTCAGCTCGTGGCCTGTCGTAGGGAATTGATTGGATTCGGACCCGTCGCGGACCGCGCCGCAATGCGGTGCCGGCCCGTCACCGGGATTGCGGTCTGCTTCAAGTCTATAGGATCATCGTCGCAAGTCGGTCTACAATCCGTATTCCATACTGTCCGAGTTCCTAGGCATGGCTGAAACCGCATTCTGCTATCACTGTCGACAGCATCACCCGAAATCGGAGATGCGCCAGATCGAAACCAAGGCGGGCAAACGCTGGCGCTGCATACGCAGCATCGAGGCCACCCGCCAGGGCCGCGAGGCGCGCGAAGCCTACGGCCGCCAAGTGTCCGAGCTTAACAAGTCCGAAGCACAAAGCCGGGCGCGACTCGCCAAGCCCATCACCGTCGTCTGACGGCGGGCGACCGTGCCGCGGCGGCTTGCTGTCTTCCTGCTCGCGGCGCTGGCGGCATGCGCTCCGCTGCCCACCGGGCAGGGCCACGGCGCGCTCTGGCAACCCTCACCGAATTTCGACCAGCGCCGGCCGAACTACGTGATCCTGCACCAAACCAGCAACGACAATCTGGAGCGCGCTCTGGCCACGCTGACCGACCCGCAACGTGGAGTCAGCGCCCATTACCTGATCGGGCGCGACGGCTCACTGCTGCAGCTGGTCGACGAAGCCGCGCGCGCCTGGCACGCCGGCGAATCCTGGTGGGCCGGCGATACCGACCTGAATTCAGCCTCGATCGGCATCGAACTCGACAATACCGGCGAGGAGCCCTTTGCCGAAGCGCAAATCGCGGTCCTGCTCGACCTGCTGGCCGAACTGCAAAGCCGCCATCGAATCCCCTCGGCCAATTTTCTCGGGCATGGCGATGTCGCCCCCGGCCGCAAGGTCGACCCGAGCCGGCTGTTTCCCTGGCGTCGACTGGCGATGCGCGGCTTCGGGCTGTGGTGCGACCTGCCGGCGCCGCCCGCGCCCGCCGGCTTCGACGGGATGCGCGGCCTGTCGGCGCTGGGCTATGACATAAGCAAACCCGCGGCGGCGCGCCAGGCCTTCCGCCGCCATTTCGCCGGCAGCGAGGCCGACGCGGAACTGGCGCCTGACGAAGAGTCGCTGCTGGCCTGCCTGCTGCAGCAGAAGATCCGGCGCCAGCCTTTCTGGCAGACCTTGTCCGGGTCTGCGGGGTCTGCCACCAGGTAAACCATCAAGCCGCCATGAAAACGCGCTACGCGGACATCCCCAGCTACGTCACCCGGGACGGTTCCGCGATCAGGGAACTGATGCACCCCGCGCGGCAAGGCAACCGCCTGCAAAGCCTGGCCGAGGCCACGGTCGAACCCGGCGCGCGGACACAGTTGCATCGCCATGCTGTTACCGAGGAGCTGTATCACGTCTGCGGCGGTAGCGGCATCATGACGCTGGGCGACCACCGCTTCGAAGTCGGCGTCGGCGACACCGTGCTGATCGCCCCCGGCACGCCGCACCGGATCGAGGCCACTGGCGCTGAGGCCTTGCGCATCCTCTGTTGCTGCAGCCCGCCCTATTCGCACGAGGACACCGAACTGCTGGATTCGGCCGGATGAGCGGCAATGTCTTTGCCGCCGTGCCGCCCAAGCCCGACGCCGTCCTGATGGATTTCATGATGCCCGAGATGGATGGAATCGAAGTGACGCGACGTCTGAAGGCCGTACCGCAGTTTGCCGCGATTCCGGTGATCATGCTTACCGCGCAAAAGCGAGAAGGCCGTCGTCACCGAAAGCCTCAAGGCCGGTGCGGCGGACTTCCTGGTCAAGCCGTTCGACCGCGCCACGCTGATCGCCAAGCTGCGGCAGACGCTCAACGGAGATTGAAATCCGCTCCAAAATCCGCTCCATGGATGACACGGTGGTCTGAATGGCCGCAATGCGGGCAGTGTCCCGAGCGGCGGGTTATGGCCGAGTCCGGGCAGTGCATGTGTCAATTCTCTCGCCATGATCCGTACATTGAGCAAGGACGGCGGGGGCTTCGCCTATAGAGATTGGATGACCACCTTGACCGGCTGGTAGTGGCCGGGTGCCGTCAGCCGTGGAACAGTACCCCAAACAACGCTTTCGCTCTTCAGCCGTTCGCCACCAAAACGGCGACCGAATCCTTTGTTGGGCAGCCGATCCCTATGGAAACGGCATCGGGCTGCAGGGATCGACCCGAGCCTCGGCCGGGCAGTGGCTGCCACGTCAAACCGGACTTGGCGCCGCGGACACCCTCGCCAGCCTGCGCCGCATCCACGCCTTGCGCATTTCCTCCAGCATCCACATCAGCGCCGCACAGCCCAGCGCCAGGTACCACGCCTCGACGCCCATGGCCGCGGTGCCGAACAGCCAGTTGCCGGCGGGGGTGTAAAGGATCAACAACAGCAAACCCAGTTCCGCCGCCAGGCCGAGCAGGATATAGCGATTGCCGAGCAGGCTCTGCGACAGTGATGACTTGAACGGATGGCGACAAAGGAAGACATTCACCATCTGCATCACCACAATGGTCGCCAGGCAGGCAGCGGTGGCTTCCAGGTACAGCGGGTCGGCGTTGCCAAGGTCGGTGCCGTAGCGCCAGCCGCCGGCGTCGAGCACGAAGAAGAACACCGCCATCGCCGCCGCCGCTTCGAGCACGCCGAGAAACAGGTAGGCGCGGGCGATCAGGCCCCAGGACAGCAGCCGTTCGGTGCGTGCCCTGGGCGGCCGCAGCATGACGCCGGGATCAGGTTTCTCGGCGCCGAGGGCCAGCGCCGGGAGCATGTCGGTGCCGAGGTCGACCGCGAGAATCTGGATGATGGTCAGGGGCAGCGGAATGCGCAGCAGCACGAAAGCCAGGTAGGGCACGATTTCCGGAATGTTCGAACTCAGGATGTAGGTGAGGAATTTGCGGATGTTGTCGAACACCGCGCGGCCTTCCTCGATCGCCGCGACGATGCTGGCGAAATTGTCGTCGAGCAGGATCAGGTCGGCGGCCTCCTTGGCCACGTCGGTGCCGGCTATGCCCATCGCAATGCCGATGTCGGCGGTCTTCAGCGCCGGCGCGTCATTGACGCCGTCGCCGGTGACGGCGACGATCTCGCCTTTCTTCTGCAGCGCCTGCACGATCAGCATCTTCTGCTCGGCGGCGACGCGGGCGAAGATGATCTCCGCGGCGTCGAGCGCCAGTTGCAGTTGCGCCGCCGAGATATGGCGCAGTTGCTCGCCGCTGATCACAACTGGTTGCGCGCTGTTCACCAGCCCGATCTGCCGCGCGATCGCCAGTGCGGTATGCGGATGATCGCCGGTGACCATGATGATGCGGATGCCGGCCGTGGCGCAGCGCGCTATCGCCTGCGGCACCTCCGGCCGCGGCGGGTCTTCGAGGCCGACCAGGCCGGAGAAGGTCATGCCGTGTTCCCCGGCCGGCATGTCTTCCGCAACCGCGCAATGTGCGAAAGCGAGCACGCGCAGGCCGGCCTCGGCCATCTGCGCCTGCGCCGCGAACAGGCGTGCCTTCGCCGCCGCATCGAGCGGCACAAGCGTTTGCGAATCGCCGTCGGGGCCGGGGCCGGGTTGCGCAAAGTCGCAGGCCGCCAGCACCGTTTCCGGCGCGCCCTTGCAATACAGCATGCGGCCCTGCGGGGTCTGGCAAAGTACCGACATGCGCTTGCGATCGGTGTCGAAGGGGATCTCGTCGATCCGCTCGTGGTCGGGCAGCGCGCCCGCCACCTGGCGGCCCATGGCCGCCAGCGCGGCTTCCATCGGGTCGCCCAGCAGCTTCGCATCGACCATCTTCAGGTTGTGGCAAAGCGCGGCATTGACGAACAGTTGGCGGTGGTCCTGCGTCAGGCGCGAATCATTTGACGATCGGGCGTCCAGCTCGGCCGCTTCGACAAAGCCGCCGCCCAGCCACAGGCGTTGCACCGACATCAGGTTTTGCGTCAGCGTGCCGGTCTTGTCGCTACAGATCGTCGTCGTCGAGCCCAGCGCCTCGACCGCGGGAAGATGCCGCACCAGGGCGTTGCGCCTGGCCATGCGCTGGGTCGCCATCGCCAGCGACAATGTCACTGTCGGCAGCAGGCCCTCCGGCACGTTGGCGACGATGATGCCGATGGCGAACAGCATGTTCTCCCAGGTCGGCAAGCCCAGCGCCTGGCCGACGAAGAACAGCACGACGCCCATTGCCGTGGCGAGCACCGCCACCATCCGCGACAGGCGCGCGATTTCGCGTTGCAAGGGCGACGATGTCGCGCCGGCGGTTTGTGTCAAATGGGCGATCCGGCCGAACTCGGTGCGCATGCCGGTCGCATAGACCACCGCGCGCGCCTGGCCGGAGACCACCGAAGTCCCTGCCAGCACCAGGTTCCTGGCGTAGATAGGCGCATCATGCGCACCGAGCTGCGGGCTGGGCTCCGCATTGCGCGCCTGCGGCCGCGATTCGCCGGTCACCGTCGCGGTATTCACGCGCAGCCCGAAGGACTCGATCAAACGGCAGTCGGCGGGGACCAGCGTGCCTTCCTCCAGCAGCACGATGTCGCCCGGCACCAGCGCGCCGGCGAGCAGTTCGACGATCGCGCCGTCACGCAGCGCCTGCACCTTCTGCGGCAACAAGTGGCGCAGCGCTGCGACGGCCTTTTCAGCCTTGTATTCCTGCCAGAAGGAAAACGCACCATTGACCAGGATCACGCCGAAAATCGCCACGCCGAGTCGGGCCATGCCCTGGCCCGGATCAAAATGTTCGGCGAGAAAGGCCAGCGCGGCGCCCAGCCAGAGGATGATGGCGAAGAAATGTGTGAATTCGCGGGCGAAGCGCAGCCACAAACTCTCGCGGCCCACCTCCTCGACACGGTTCGGTCCGAACTCGGCGAAGCGGCGCGCCGCCTCGGCCGTGCTCAGTCCGGCCGCGGTAGCATTCAGGCTGGCAAGGGACTGCTCGGCATCGAGGCCGTGAATATGCACGGCGGCGAGTGTCGCCTAGGGGATGCCGGCGCGCTGCAGTCGCGCCCGCAGCGCGGCGATTTCATCGAGCAGGTCGAGTGCCAGCGCGACGCCGGGCGGATTGATCTCCAGATCGCGTGAAAGCCGCAGCGCCAGGCGTGCGCGGCGCAGCGAGTCGCCGCCGAAGCGCCATTCGGGCGGCGATTCACCGGCCGGTTCCAGCACGCCTTCGAAGACCCAGGTGCTGACGATCTCGGCATCGGCGCGGCAGGCCTGGCACAACTCCAGCAGGCTCAGGTGAAGATCCTCTTCGACCACCGTGCATTGCATCAAGGTCATATTGGTCTGCTTCATGGTCTCACCCCTTGCACTCGCGGGTCGAAATCGAAGGCCTTGGCCATCGTCCGGTAGGCCTCGCGCGCCGCCTCGCTGTCGGCCGGCGGCAAGGCGATGCGCAACACTACATACAGGTCGCCCGGCGGCGAGCCGGGGATGCCGCGACCCTTGAGGCGCAACTGGCGGCCCGCGGCCGAGCCGGCAGGGATCGTCAATTGCACCGGACCCTCCGGCGTAGGCGCCGTGACCGAAGCGCCCAGCGCGGCTTCCCACGGAGCCAGCGGAAGGTCGAGATAGACATCGCGACCTTCGGCGCGAAAGCGCGGATCGGGCTTGAAGGCGATCTCCAGATACAGGTCCCCCGGCGGACCGTCGCCGAAGCCGGGGCCTCCCTGAGCGGCCAGGCGCAGATGCTGGCCGGCGCGAACGCCCTTGGGAATGCTGACGTCCAGCGTGCGCTCCTGCAGCGTCATGCGGCCCTGGGCGTCGAGCAGCGGCATGCGCAGCGAAACGCTGCGCCGCGCGCCGCGATAGGCGTCGATCAGGTCGATCAACACCTTGGCATGGTGATCCTGCCCCTGCGCCTGCATGTGGGCCCGCGGCCCGCCGTGCCCGTGGCGGCCGAACAGGGTCTCGAAAAAGTCGCTGAAACCCCCTTCCGCACCGGCGCCAAAGTCGCCGCCGCTGAATTCGAAGCCGGCATCCCAGCCCGGCGGCGGCTGGAAGTCCTGGCCGGTCTTCCACTGGCTGCCCATCTGGTCGTAGGCCGCGCGCTTTTCCGGATCCTTGAGCACCGCATAGGCTTCGCCGAGCTCCTTGAAGCGCGCCTCGGCATCGGGGTCCTTGCTGACGTCGGGATGGTATTTGCGCGCCAGCTTGCGGTAGGCATGCTTGACCTCGTCCTGCGTGGCGCCGCGCGGGACGCCGAGGGTTTCGTAGTAGTCCTTGAATTTCATGGTGCCGAATCCGTGGGCCCGGGCGCAAAGAGGTTGATGATGATTTTGCCCTGCGCGGCACGCAAAAGAAAGTCCGGCGGAAAGCGAGACGAGGCAGTGGAAGCACGACCGGGTGCAGCCATGCAGGCGAGCGACAATACGGCAGCGCGGTTTATCCCAATGCAAACTCGCTGTCAGCCGCCGTCTCGCCGGCGCCGACTATCGACGCGGCCAGTGCCGGGGCCTGCACCGCGAGGGCCTGGGCGTGGAAGCGGGCCAGTTCGATCAGCCCCAACAGGTAGTCGGCGCCAAAGGCTTCGCGTCTGGCCGGTTTGCTCGCGGCGAGCGCCACGCGCGCCAGTTGCCAACTGCCACAGACCGAGCCGAGCAGGTGCAGGAAGGGCACCGCGCCGGCCAGCACCGCAGCCAGACGGTCCCTGGCGTTGGCCAGACACCAGTCCAGCGCGCGCTCAAGCGCGGCAATGTCCTCGATCAGCCGCTCGGCGAGCAACTGCATGCCGTCGGTTGCCGCGAGTTGTCCGGCAACGCCACGCATGTCGACGATCAGTTCGCGCAAGGTCGCGCCATTCTCGCGCAGGATCTTGCGCCCGATCAGGTCGTTGGCCTGGATTCCCGTCGTTCCTTCGTAAATGGTGATGATGCGTGCATCGCGGTAGTGCTGGGCGATACCGGTTTCCTCGACGAAACCCATGCCGCCGTGGACCTGGATCGCGTCGTAGCAGATCTGCTGGCACAGCTCGGTACTCCAGCCCTTGACCACCGGCATCAGCAGGTCGATGTAGCGTTTTGCCTTTGCGGCTGCGTCAGGGTCCGTCGCATGATGCGCGAGGTCGAACCAGCCGGCCGCCGTGTAGGCCAGCGCGCGTGCCGCCATGATGCGGGCGCGCATGGTCAGCAGCATCCGCTTGACATCCGGGTGGCGGATGATCGGCAGACCGGTTTCACCGGTCACCGCATCGCGCCCCTGCACCCGCTCGCGGGCGAAGCCCAGGGCCTGCTGGTAGGCGCGCTCGCCGATGCCGACGCCCTGCACACCAACCCCGAAGCGTGCCTCGTTCATCATGATGAACATGTATTCGAGGCCGCGATTGGGCTCGCCGACGATCCAGCCCGCGGCCCCCTTGCCGGCGCCCTCGTTGTCGCCATAATTCATGCTGCAGGTCGGGCTGCCGTTGATGCCCAGCTTGTGTTCCAGCCCGACGCAACGCAAGTCGTTGCGGGCGCCGAGGCTGCCGTCGGCATTGACCAGGAACTTGGGCACCAGGAACATCGAAATGCCCTTCACACCCGGCGGTGCATCGGGCAGGCGAGCCAGCACCAGGTGCACGATGTTGGGCGTGATCTCGTGGTCGCCATAGGAGATGAAGATCTTCTGGCCACGGATGCGGTAGCTGCCGTCCGCCTGCGGCTCGGCGCGGGTGCGGATCGCGGCGAGATCGGAACCGGCCTGCGGCTCGGTCAGGCTCATCGCGCAGCCCCATTCGCCACTCACCAGCCTTGGCAGGTAGGTGGCCTTGAGTGCATCGCTGCCGGCGAGCAGGATCGCATCCGTTTCACCGCTGCTGAGCTGGGGCAGCATGGCAAAAGCAGTGTTCGCCGAGAACCACATTTCCCAGACCGGCGTTGCCAGGCATTTGGGCAGGCCCTGGCCGCCATATTCGGGCGAGAGGCCGAGACCGACCCAGCCGCCTTCCGCGAACCGGCGATAGGCCTCGGTCCAGCCTTCGGGCGTAATGACCTTGTCGTGTTCCAGGCGGCAGCCGTGACGATCGCCGACGCGATTGAGCGGCGCCAATACTCCCGCGGCGAACTTGCCGGCTTGCTCCAGGATGGCATTCGCCAGATCCGGTGTCGCGTCCTCGTAGCCTGGCAGTGTCGAGATGTGCTCCAGGCCCGCCACCTCGCGCAGCAGGAAACGCATGTCGTCCAGGGGAGCCGCGTAGTTCATGTCCATTGCGCCAGAATGTCCCCGGGTATCGCCACGGCCTTGATGCGCTTCGGGTCGGCGGGATCCTCGATGGCAAAGATGCGGGTTTCCTCGCCTTCGACCAGCACCGTTTCACCGCGTCGTATGACGTGGCGCAGGACGAAGCTCTTGCCGCGGATCTCCTGCACGCTGGTATCGACCTCGATCTGCTCGGGGTAGGTGGCGGAACTGACGAATTTGGCCGATGCGCCGATCAGCGGCGCGCCGATGATGCCCTGCTCCGCCTTGGTCTGGCGCCAGCTTTCGATGCCGCAGGCGTTGAAGAAATGCAGCGCGGCGATGTCCATCCACTTGAAATAGTTCGGATAGAACACGATCTGGGCCGGGTCGCAATCGCCGAATTCGATGCGGAAGCAGGAGGTATGGCTATTTGGCATGTGGCTATTCGCAAAGGGCGCGGATTTCGGGTGGAATGGGGACGGCCTTGATGCGCGTCGGATGCTCGGGATCCATGATGGCGAAGACCCGGATGTCCTGGCCTTCGGCGAGCACGGTGTCGCCGCGGCGCGCGACGTGGCGCATGACGAAACTCTTGGTGCGCCATTCCTCGACCCAGGTTTCGATCTCGACGTCCTCGCCGTAGGTGGCCGAATTGAGGAAGGTCGCCGTGGCGTTCACCAGCGGCGTGCCGATGATGCCGCCCTTCTGCGCGGTCTCCCGCCAGGGCGGCACGCCGCAGGCGACGAAGAACTCGAAGCCGCTGGTGTCGAACCACTTGAAGTAGTTGGCGAAGAAGACGATCTGCGCCGGATCGCAGTCGGCGAAGGCGATGCGGTGCTTGTGGAAGCTGGTACGGTGCATGGATCGGCTCCGACTGGGTTATTTCGCTGCGAGGCGCACGGCGCCATCGAGGCGGATCGATTCGCCGTTGAGCATTTCGTTCTCGACGATGTGCGCCGCAAGCCGGGCGAATTCGTCGGGACGGCCAAGGCGCGACGGGAAAGGCACCGACTTGCCGAGAGACTGCTGGATCTCCGGCGGCAAAGTCTCCATCATCGGCGTGTAGAACAATCCGGGGGCGATGGTGCAGACGCGGATGCCGAAGCGCGCCAGTTCGCGCGCAATCGGCAGCGTCATGCCGACGATGCCGGCCTTGGATGCCGCGTAGGCCGCCTGGCCGATCTGGCCATCCCAGGCGGCGACCGAGGCGGTGTTGACGATTGCGCCGCGCTCGCCGGCGGCGTTGGCTTCGCCTTTCGAGATCGCGTCGGCGGCAACCCGGATCATGTTGAACGTGCCGACCAGGTTGATATCGATGACGCGGGCAAAATGGCCGAGTTTCTGCGGGCCGTCCTTGTTCAGAACCTTCTCGGCGACGCCGATACCGGCGCAATTGACCAGGCCATTGAGGCCGCCGAAGCGTTCCACGGCCCTGGCCACGCAGGCCAGGGCGTCGGTGTCCGACGCAACGTCGGTGCGTGCGAATGTGGCGCGACCGCCAAGTTCAGCCGCCAGTCCTTCGCCGCGCTCGGTGTTGAGATCGGCGATCACCAGATTGGCGCCCTTGCCGTGAAACAGCCTCACGGTGGCTTCGCCGAGGCCCGAGGCCCCGCCGGTGACGATGAAGGTGTTTTCGATGAATTGCATTTGGGATCTTCCTTGTAGCGCTGCTGCCGGTGTTTGCCCGACCGGGCGGATCGCGCCCTGCCCGGAATCTTCCTTACGCGTTTTCGATCAGGATGGCAACTCCCTGGCCGCCCCCGGCGCATGCCGAGGAGATGCCGAACTGGACGCCGGCCTCCTTCAGTTCGCGTGCCACCGTGGTGGTCAGGCGCACGCCGGTGGCGCCCAGCGGATGGCCGATGGCGATGGCGCCGCCATGCACGTTGGCGCATTCGCGGTCGAGGCCGAGTTCCTTCTCGCAGGCCAGGTACTGCGCACCGAAGGCTTCGTTGATTTCGACACGGCCGACTTCGGCAAGCTCGATTCGCGTCTTCGCCAGCAGGGCGCGGATCGCCGGCGCGGGGCCGATGCCCATGATCTCGGGCGGCACCGCGACGGCGCTGCCGGCGACCAGGCGGCCCAAGGGCTCGAGGCCGTGGGCACGCAGGTAATCGCCTGAGGCGACCAGCACGGCGGCCGCGCCATCGACGATGGCCGAACTGTTGCCGCCGGTCTGCACGCCGCCGAAGGCGGGGCGCAACTTGGCCAGCGTCGCGTAAGCGGTCGGCTTGGCATGGCCATCGCGGGCGAAGGATTCGAGCTTGCGCGGCAGTTTCAGGCCGCGCGTTTTGTAGCCGCCCAGCTCGAACGTGGCATTGCTCACCGGCACGATTTCGTCATCGAACCAGCCCGCCGCCTGGGCGTCGACGGCGCGGGCAAAGCTCTGCTCGGCAAAGCGGTCTACCTCCTCGCGTGTGATGCCGTAGCGCCTGGCCAGGTTCTCCGCGGTGTCGCCCATGCTGGCGCCGGGGGCCGTGTCCTTGGTGGCTTCCCAGAGGAAGTCCTTGAACTCGACCTGGCCCATGCGGAAGCCGGTGCGGTGGGTATACGCCGCCACCGGATTGCGCGTCATGGATTCGGTGCCGACGGCGAGCACCAGCCTGGCCTTGCCCAGCGTGATGTGGTCGGCGGCGGTGATGATGGTCTCGAAGCCGGTGCCGCACAGGCGCTGCACCAGCAGCGCCGGCACGGTCGGATTGACGCCCGAGTAGAGGCCGATGTGGCGTGGCAGGAAATAGGCGTCGAAACTGGCCTGGGCCATGTTGCCGCCGATCACGCAATCCACGTCGCCAGCCGGAATTCCGCATTTCGCGAACAGCGCGCGCGCGGCGTAGATGCCGAGGTCGGTCGGCGAAACGTCGCCGAGTTCCTGCATGTAGTCGGCGAACGGGGTGCGCACCCCGGCCACCAGCCAGATGTCATCCCAGCGACTGATCAGCGCGCGGGCTTCGGATTCCGCGTAAGGATTGTCGGTGCTCATTTCCTGTCCTTGTTCCTGTTGAGGAAGGCACCGATGCGCGAGACCACCTCGGGACTGGTCTGGGTCAGCGCCGCGGTCAGCGATTCGACGTAGAAGCCGTCGTCGGTGGACAGATTGCTGATGCGCTGGATCGCGGTGACCATGGCGTAGTTGGCCATCGGCGCGTTCTCGGCGATGCGCTTCGCCAGTTCGGCTGCCTTGGCCATGCCCTCCCCCTTCGCCACCAGGTAGTGCGAGAACCCCAGCGCCTGGCCTTCTTCCGCGCTATAGGTGCGGCCGGTCAGCATCATTTCGCACATGCGCCCCTGGCCGATGATGCGTGCCACGCGCACCGAGGCGCCGCCGCCGACAAAGATCCCGTGGCGACCTTCGGGCAGCTGGTAAATCGCCGACGGCTCGGCGATGCGCACATGGGTCGAGGTCGCGAGCTCCAGGCCGCCGCCGATTACCGCGCCATGCAGCACGGACACCACCGGCGTGCCGGTCATCTGGATCTTGTTGAACAGCCGATGCCAGCCCTGCGAATGCAGCATGACGCCGAAGGGCTCGCGGTGCTGGTGCTCGGTCAGGTCGAGCCCGGCGCAGAAGTGGTCGCCGGCCCCGGCGAGTATTACCACCCGGGCTTCCGCCGGCCGTGCCTCCCACGCCTTGTCCAGTGCCTCGAGCAGGCGGTCGCTGATGGCGTTGCGCTTGGCCGGGCGATTCAGGGTGATGGTGTAGACCTGTCCGTCCGCCGCGTGTGTCACGAGTTTGTCGGTCACTGCCTGTTCCTTTGGATCATTGGATGGTTATCACGTCGGCATTGGGCACGTCCGAATACAGCTCGAGCACCCGATCGGCGCGGCGGGTGAGCACCGCGCGCTGGTTGATGTAGCCCTTGTCGGTCATTTCGCCCGCCTCGCTCGATGGCGGCTCGGCCAGCAGCATGACGCGCGCCGGATGGGTCGACGAACCGCCACCCTCGCGCTTCATGCGCACCAGGCCTTCGCGTACGCGTTCCTTGATCGCCGGATGGGCGATCACCGCCACGACCGGCGCGTCCTCGCCGAGGCCGGCCACGCGGCGGCACTCGGCGATGTTGGGAAACGCCAGGAAGCCGATGTCGTCGCGGTCATGACCGGTCACCACGATGTCCTGGGCAACGGGCGACAAGGCGCTGATGCCGGCCACGCGCAGGGAGCCGACATGCACCCAGGTGCCGCTCGCCAGCTTGAAGTCTTCGGCGACCCGGCCGTCGAACAGCAGGCCCTGCTCGGGTCGGGCGGGATCGACGAATTCGACGGCATCGCCGATCATGTAAAAGCCTTCCTCGTCAAAGGCCTTGGCGGTCAGTTCGGGCTGCTTCCAGTAGCCGGGAAACAGGTTGGGACCCTTTATCCGCACTTCCAGCTTGTCCGCCACCGGCACCAGCTTGAGCGTGGTGCCCGGAATCGGCACGCCGATCACCCCTGAGCGCACCGCCTGGAAGTGGCAGTCGGTACAGGCCGGCGCGGTCTCCGTCGAGCCCCAGCTCGACAGCATGACAATAGGATGGCCCAGTTCCATCACGGCGAGACGCTCGAGTTCGTCCCAGGTCGACTGCGGCAGCGCCGCACCGGCATAGAAGATGATTTGCAGGCGCGAGAAGAAGTTCTTGCGCAGGGCGGCGTTGTCGCGCAGCTGCGCCACCAGCAGGGCATAAGCCAGCGGCACGCTGAAGTAGATGGTCGGCGCAATCTCGGTGAGATTCCTCACCGTCTTCGGCAGCAGGGCCGGCATGGGTTTGCCGTCGTCGATGTAGAGGCTGCCGCCGAAGCGCAGGATCTTGTTGAAATTGTGGCTGCCGCCGAATACATGGCTCCACGGCAGCCAATCGACGATCACCGGTTTCTGGGTGTTGAGGAAGGGCCAGATCGCCGACTTCATTTCCGCGTTGGAACACATCATGCGCTGCGTGGTGATGACCGCCTTGGGGGCGCCGACGGAGCCGGAGGTGAACAGGAACTTGGCGATGGTGTCGGGGCCGAGCGCATTGAACGCTGCCTTGACCGCGGCCTCGCCAGCGACGGTTTTCTCGATCTCGCGGAACGCCAGCGTGCCGGGCGAAGGCTGGCTGCGGCTGCCGGCGAGCACCACGCCGTCATGCAAATCCGCTATCGCCTTGAGCGCCGGCAGGAAGCGCTCGATGGCGTCGGCGAAAATCACGCCCGGACGCAACAGTTCGACATTGGCGCGCAGTTTGGCGAAGTCTTTCGACATCAGTGAATTGCCCGGCGATACCGGGCTGACGGGGACGCCGATATGCAGGCAGGCCAGCGCCAGCAAGGCGTGCTCGATGCTGTTGTCGGAGAGCACCAGCACCGGCCGCTCGGCCGAAAGGCCTTGCCGGAGCAGCCAGGTCGCGATGCGGTACACGCGCGCCAGCGCCTGGCCGTAGGTGACGCAGACCCATTCGCCATCCGCGCCGCGTTCGGCAATCAGGATGGCGTCCGGGGTTTCGCGGACCCAGCGTTCCAGCCATTCGCCGGAACAACGCGAATAGTCGGGCAGGGCCAGCGCCGAGCGGAACAGTCGGCTGCCGTCCGGGCGGGCTTCGAGGATCACGGCCGGTTCGGCAAACATTTCCGCCGGCGTGCGGGCAATCGGATTCATGCGACCTCCTTTGACGTGATGGCGGCGATGCGGCGCCTAGTTCGAGACCATCTTGAAGGCGCCGTTCTGCACCTGCAGCAGGACGCGGGCGCGGCGGTCCAGACCGTAGTGGTCGGTCGGACTCATGTTGAATACGCCGTGCACGCCGGGCACTTTCTTTTCGTTCTCGATCGCGTCGCGCAGCGCGGCGCGGAATTCGGCCGTACCCGGTTTGGTGTTCTTTTCCGGGCCGCCGAGCACCGCCGCGGAGCCGGTGGCGGAGGCACTGACGCCGATGTTGATGTCGGCCAGCGCGAGCCCGGAGCCAAACAGCGACAGGGCGATTACCAGGGGCTTGATGGACAATCTCGTCTTCATGTTTTCTCCTCGCGTTGTTGGTATGAAATGAAACCTTGGCTTGCCGAGTTGCGTGAAACGGGCGCCGGGCGGCCGATCATCCGGCGGCGATCGAACGGGCCCCGCCAAGCCCGAGATAGCTTTCGATGACCCGCGGATCGTTGAGCAGGATCCTGGCGTCGTTTTCCACCGCGATGCTGCCGTTCTCCAGCACATAACCGTAGTCGGCCACCTGTAGCGCGGCCCGGGCGTTCTGCTCAATCAGCAGAACCGAGACGCCCATGCTGCGCAGTTGCAGCACGATGCGAAAAATCTCCTTGACGATCAGCGGCGCCAGGCCGAGGCTGGGTTCGTCCAGCATCAGCAGCTTCGGTTTGGCCATCAGCGCGCGACCCATTGCCAGCATCTGCCGTTCGCCGCCCGACAGCGTTCCCGCTGGCTGCGTCTTGCGCTCGGCGAGACGCGGAAAGATCCCGTAGACCTCGGCGGCGGTCGTGGCCTGATCGCGCATGCCACGCCGATAGCGGGCAAAGGCCCCGAGCAGCAGATTGTCGGCCACCGACATCGCGCCGAACAGCTCACGCTTTTCCGGGACCAGCACCAGGCCCCGGCCGACCAAGCCGTCGACCGTCGTCGTTCCGCGTGTGGCGTAGCCCTGGTAGCTCACGTCGCCGCGTGCCGGCAAGAGCCCCATCAAGGCCAGCAGCAGGGTCGTCTTGCCGGCGCCGTTGGGTCCGATCACCGTGACGATCTCGCCTTCACGGATGCGCAGGCTGACCTTGTGGATGGCCTCGACGCGACCATAGGAGACGCACAGGTCCCGGGTTTCAAGCAGCACGGGTTTCATCCCGGAAGTCTGCGGATCGCAGGGTTCATTCCGATTCATGCGTCCACCCCGCCCAGATAGGCCTCGAGAACCTTGGGATTGGCCTGGATCTCCTGCGGCGGGCCGTCGGCCAGATGCTCGCCGAATTCCATGACGACGACGCGATCGGCCAGGCCCATGACAAAGTCCATGTCGTGCTCGACCAGCAGGATCGCCATGCCCTCGCCGCGCAGCTTGCCCAGCAACTCGCCGAGCGCCTGCTTTTCGAGGTGCCGCAGGCCGGCGGCAGGCTCGTCGAGCAGCAGCAGGGTCGGATCACTGCACAGGGCGCGGGCGATCTCCACCGCCCGCTGCTTGCCCAGCGGCAGGTTGCCCGCCAGGTCGAACAATTGCTCGCCGAGGCCGCAGCGCGCCAACTGGTGCGCCGCTTCCCAGAGCAGCCGGCGTTCCTCGTCGCGATCGAGGCGCCAGGCGGATTGCACGAAATTCTTGCGGCCACGCAGGTGCGCGCCCAGCGCGGCGTTCTCCAGTACCGTCATGTCGGGATTCAGGCGCACGTGCTGGAAAGTACGGCTCATGCCGAGCTTGGCGATCTCGCGCGAGTTCAGCGTATCGATGCGCTGGCCCATGAAGTGGATTTCGCCGTCGCTCGGCGGACTTACGCCCGAGATGCAGTTGAACAAGGTGCTCTTGCCTGCGCCATTGGGACCGATCAGTGCCATTACTTCGCCGGCCCGGACGTTGAGTTTCATGGCGCTGTTCGCCACCAGCCCACCAAAACGCTTGGTGACGTTGCTCAGCCGGAGGACTTCGCTGCCGGCCGGCGGCAGGTCGCGGCGGGGCAAGGGCAGCGCCGGCGCGACCTCGCGCACACCTTGCTGGCGGGGCACGAAGCGCATCAGGATCGGCCACATTCCGTCGCGTGCGCGATGCAGCACCAGGATCGTGAGCAGGCCGAACACCACCATCTCGAAGTTGCCGCTGGCGCCAAGCAAGCTTGGCAGCAGTTCCTGCAACCAATCCTTGAGGAAGGTCACGAAGGTCGCGCCGAGCACCGCGCCCCAGACCGCGGATGCCCCGCCCAGCACCGCCATGAAAAGGTACTCGATGCCATGGCCAAGCGAAAACGGCGTCGGATTGACGAAGCGCTGCAAGTGGGCATACAGCCAGCCGGAAACGCAGGCGAACTGCGCCGCCGCCATGAACAGCACCATGCGGTACCAAAGCGTGTTGATGCCCATCGCCTCGGCCATGGTCAGGCTGCGCAGGCTGCGCATCGCACGGCCCTCGCGCGAATCGAGCATGTTGCGGGTGGTCACGATGGCGGCCAGCAGCGTGGCCCAGATCACATAGAAGAAACTGCGGCTGGAGGCCAGCTGGACTCCGAACAACTCCACCGCCGGGATGCTGTCGATGCCGCCGTAGCCGCCGAGCAGGCCCAGGTTGCCGAACAGGAAATACAGCGAAATGCCCCAGGCAATGGTGCCAAGCGGAAGGAAGTGACCCGACAGGCGCAGGGTGATGAAGCCCAGGGCCAGCGACACCGCGGCGGTCACGGTTATGCCGACCAGCAGCGTGCCCCAGGGCGAAACCCCGTGGCGAGTGGTCAGATAGGCTGTCGCATAGGCACCGAGGCCGACAAAGGCCGCCTGGCCGAAGGAGGTCATGCCGCCGATCCCGGTGAGCAGCACCAGGCCCAGGGCCACCAGAGCGTAGAGCCCGATGTAGTTGATCAGGGTGACGGTGAACTGGGCGGAGAACAGCGGTATCAGGCTCACCGCGAGCATGAACGCGATCAGCGCGCGCCTGGGGGTGATGAGGGCCACTTCAGGACTCCTCTTCATCGACGTGGTGCGTGGTCAGCGAACGCCATAACAGCACCGGAATGATCGACGTGAAGACGATCACTTCCTTGTAAGCGGATGCATGGAACGACGAATACGATTCGAGCAGGCCGACCAGTACTGCGCCCGCGGCTGCCAGCGGGTAGGAGACCAGGCCGCCGATGATGGCGCCGACGAAGCCTTTGAGGCCGATGAGGAAGCCGGTGTCGTAATAGATCGTCGTGATCGGCGCGATGAGGATGCCGGAAAAGGCGCCGACCAGCGCGGCCAGGGTGAAGGAAAGCTTGCCGGCGAGATCGGCGGAAATTCCCATGAGGCGGGCTCCGGTACGATTGATCGCCGTCGCGCGCAAGGCCTTGCCGTAGATCGAATGCTCGAAGAACAAGGCCAGGCCGGCGATCAGCAGCGCCGCGAATCCGACGATCCAGAGGGTCTGATACTGCAGGTAGGTGGGTCCGAGCTCGATGCCGCCGCTGGTAAATGGCGGAAAGCGGCCACCCTCGGCGCCGAAGAAATACAGGCCGAGCCCGAGCAGCACGAAGTGAACGGCGACTGCCACGATAAGCAACAGCAGTACGCTGGCTTCCGCCACCGGCTGGAAGGCGAGGCGGTAGATCTGCGGCCCGAGCGGCACGACGAACAGCAGCGCGATTGCGACCTGCACCGGATAGGCGAGGCTTTTCAGCGGCAGGTAATGCATGCCGATCGCCGCGATGACCGGCAGCACCGCATTCTTCAGGCCGATCATCGGCAGCCGCGAATGGGCGCCCTCGCGCACTGCCGCGACCCCCTCCACCAATGCCACGGCAATGCCCAGCGCGACGACCAGCCACATCGTGGGTGGCAGCAATCCTGTATTCACCGCAGCCATGCTCAGTGCGCCGTAGGCGACGAATTCGCCTTGCGGAATGAAGATCACGCGGGTGACGGCGAACACCAGCACCAGGGCCAGCGACAGAAGGGCGTAGATGGCACCGTTGGTCACGCCATCCTGCGCGAGGATCAGGGCAACCGCGGAATCCATCTCAGGGTCCGGTCCGCCCGCGCAAGAGCCCTCGCCGGACAGCGCCCCGATCAGGCGCGAACTGACTTCCCATGACTCCTCCGTTTTTTTTTGGCCCCGCCGCCTGTCCGGCGAAGTGATGTCGACAACGGACGACGAAGAGTGCGCCACGGATAGTGGTGGAAATATGTGTTGAAGTCAACCTATTTTATATCAACCTATCTCCGCGCAAAGTTGTCAAGAGCTTGCCAATAGACTGCTTTTTCGTACTTTTCTTGATCTTGCGCTGCTCTGCGATGAGATCCACCGACTTGTTTGATATCAAATTTGGTGGCAAGCTGCTCGTATCCTTGATACTCCGGACGCCATGCCCGCCAGCCGCAAGAGCCCTGCCCTCGGTTGCCTCCTCAATCACGTCGGCTTTCATTTGCGTCTCGCGCAACTTGCGGTATTCGAGCGCTTCGAAAGCCGACTGGGCGATATCCAGGTGACGCCGGCCATATTCTCGGTTCTGGAAGTGCTCCAGCAAAACGACGGCATCACGCAGTCGAAACTCGCCGCCGCGGTGCGCCTGAATCATTCCTCGGTGGTGCCCATGCTCGACAAGCTTGCCAAGCGGGGTCTCGTCGAGCGGCGTGCGTCGACGTCCGATCGCCGCCACAACCACCTGCATCTCACGGATGGCGGCCGCGACCTGCTGGCCCGGGCCGTTCATCTTGCCGACGTGCATGAGAAGGAAGTCTGCAAGACGCTTACGATCGCCGAGAAGAAGTTGTTGCTGGAGCTGCTCGGGCGCTTCTGGGCGCCCAAGTCCTGACCATGTTTCGCCGGCTTGCGCCGGCCGGCGGCGCGTAGAATCCGCGCAACCTTCTCCCCGCGTCCACCAGTCCATGTCGGCCAAGCCGCTGCTCGTCGCTGTTGCCCTTTTCGCCTTTTTGCATTCCACGTTGAGCTGGGCCGTTTGCGCGCCGCACCGCTTCACCGACCCCGCGCAAATCAAGCTCGCAGGCGATTCGGTGATGATCGTGGTGCACGCCACCTCGACCCATGACGCCCGCTTCGCCACCAAGCGCGGGCTCGACGAAGCAGTGCGCTACGCGAAAGACAAGCATATCCCGGTGATCTATCTGCTCGACGATTCGCCCGAGCAGTTCTATTTCATGGAGGACTGCAACCCTGACTACTGGGTGCATTCGGAGGGAGGCGAAATCGCTTTCGAGGTTCCGCAGACGCAGCTCTACATCGTCGGCGGGCATCTTGAAATGTGCCTTTCCACGACGCTGCACGACATCCTCTATCAATGGGCGAAACAGCCGCCGCGCAATCGCACGGTCACTTACTTCATGGACGCGATCTATTCAAACGGCAAGACCGTCGATCCGTCCGACCCGTTCTATGGCGACTTTGTGAAGTTCATGGATGTCGTCACCTACGGCCGGCCGGGCGGCGAGCACTGGCCCAAGCTCAGCCTGCTGGAAACCATGGGAGTGATTGTCAGCGAGGATCACGAGCTGATGTACCTCAAGAAGATTCTGCCGCGCTGGGACAAGACCTTCGCCGAAGACTACCGGGTCGAGATGCAATTGAACGACTCCGTGAGGAAGCTCTTGCGGGCGGCCCCCGGATGGCATCCGCCGACCATATTCTTCAATTTCATCGATTCCGCGATCAAGGTTTCCTCGCCATTGCCGCAGGTCAATTAAGGAGCCGCGAATCATGCCGTTGCGCTTTTGTGCTGCGGCACGCCGAAGGTTTCGTAGCCGTCCTTGAGTTTCATACTGCCGCGCTCGCTTCAGCCAGCCCGATGTTGATCACGCCTCAGGTGCGCGCCCGGCTTGTGCGATTCGTGCTGCCGGTGCCGCTCCTCCTTCCGGCGCCTGCGCTCTTCCGCCGCCTCCTGGCGTTCCAGTGCGCGCTCCTGTCGCGCGGCTTCGCGCTTCTCGCGATGTTGATCCGCGCTGCCGCCGGTCTGCGAATCCCGTGCGCCGCCATTTTCTCCGACCCGCTCCCGATGCTGGGTCTGCTGCTCCCTTCTCGCCGCGGGTAATCTGGCTGCCCTTTCCTGCCAAACCTTGCGCCTTTCCTCGCGGTGCAGCTCCATCACCTTTTGGATCGCCTCATGCTTTCCGTTGAAAACAGCCTCATGCCGAGTCGGCTTGAAGAAGCGCGGCACATGGGCGAGAAGTTGCGGGCGAGCACCACCGCGACGGGAGGCGAAGCCGACACGATTCGGTTCCACGTCGACCTGTCCCTGTTTTGTCTCCAGGGTCGTACCCCCGATATTCACCTTGTCGTAGGTGCCCGCTTCCTCGGTGCCTTGCCCCGGCGGAATCACCAGGGCCTCGTGATCGGTTCCACGCACCCCGATGGTGGCCGTCGGCGTGCGGATCTGATAGGAGCTCCTGTTGTATCTTCCGATCCAGCCAGTTACCGAACGCACTGCCCCTTTGAGGAGGCCGATCACCGATGAATCGGTGGCTTCGCCCCGCGCCTGATACCGCGTGAAGCGCATCGTCGTGTCGGGACGTACGCCGATGAATCCGCTGTCCTCCATCGAGAGATGCACCTCGCCATCGCTGCCGGTGACGATGCTCTCGCCTTCGTACACCTTTTCCCCCCTGACGGCCGAACGAGATGTCATGTCCGCTTCGATGACACGAACGTCGCCCTCGACCAGTTCGATGGTTCCGGCCACATTGCGCTCGGCCGCCTGTGCGCCGCCTGCGGCCGGGGCAGTGGTCTGCGCAAAAGCCGGCAGAACCACGGCCAGCATCAAGGGAACAAACCACTTCAGCCACTTCCTCCAAGGCAGCGAGGCCGGACAAGCCGGAGTCAAGAGCAACACCAGCTTCCTTGCAGAGTCGAACGACAGAAGCATTGCGCCAGTCGCCGATGCACTGTCAGCGTCACCGCTTGCGGCGCGGCTGCACGATGCCCATGCTGGGCGCCAGTTCACCTTCCCCGGCCGCCAGCACGTCGCGCCGCTGCTGGCAGCGCAACAGCACCTCGCGCTGCTGCTCGTCGCTGTAGGCAATCCACCAGTCGCGCTCTTCCTGGGTTCGGCGGCAGCCGAAACAGAGCTCTGTGACCGGGTCCATCAGGCAGACCTTGACGCAGGGCGAGCGCACCGGCGTCGGCGTTACTGTTGCTGCGGAGTCCATGCCGCTACCCTCGTCTGATAATCTCGGCAATCTAGCGCATTTCACCGGAAAAGGAACATCGCATGAAGGCATTGCGCCTTGCCGGAATCGTCCTCGGCGTCCTGCTTGCCCTGCTCGCCATCGGGGTCGGCCTGCTCTACGCGCTGTTCGACGGCGAGAAGATCAAGGCCGAGCTGAGCAGCATGGTTCTCGAACAGAAGCAACGCAAGCTGGACATCGCGGGCAAGCTCGAACTCTCCATCTGGCCGGACATCGGCATCCGGCTGGGCCGCGCGACGCTGTCGGAACCCGGCGGCAAGGAAGAGTTCCTCGCGCTCGATTCGGCACGCGTCGCGGTGGCCCTGGTGCCCTTGTTGTCGAAGCAGGTGCAGGTGCGGCGTGTCGACATCCAGGGCTTCAAGGCCACATTGCTTAGACGCCGCGACGGTACGCTCAACATCGACGACCTGACCGGCGGCGCGCCCGGGAAGCCGGCGGCCGCCGGCGGGACCGCGGCCCCCGCGCCGCTGCAGATCGACATCGCCGGTATCAAGGTGGCGAACGCCGCGCTCACCTGGCGCGACGAAAAGAACGGCAGTACCACGACGCTGTCGAACCTCGATCTGGCCACCGGGCGCATAAAGGCCGATGGCGCCAGCCAGACCATGGCCATCGACGCGCTGTCCTTGGGCGCAAAGGGCAAGCACGGGCCCGATGCCTTCGAGCTCAAACTGGAAGTGCCCAAGCTCGTCGTGTCGCCGGACAAGGCCACCGGCGAGTCGCTGAGCCTCGCCGCCAACCTTGCCGGCAGCGGACGCCAGGTAGCGGCCCGGATCCAGCTTTCCGGAGTCGCAGGCGACGCCCGGACGCTAAAGATCGCCCGGCTCGCCCTCGATCTCGATGCCAAGTCGGCGGAGACCCTGCTCAAGGCGCATTTCGATTCGCCCGTCGCAGTGAATATCGCGGCGCGAACCCTCGCGCTGGAACAGATCGCCGGCAGCGCCGACGTGGAGAATCCGCGGCTGCCGATGAAACAGGTCAAGCTGCCGCTGGCCGGCAGCCTGCGCGCCGATCTGGCACGACATACGGCCGCGCTCGCGTTGGAAACCCGCTTCGACGAATCGAAAATCGCGCTGGAGCTCGACGTGGGCAGCTTTTCGCCGCTGGCCCTGGGCTTCGACCTCGACATCGACACCCTCGACCTCGACAAGTACCTGCCGCCGAAGGCCGCCGGGGACAAGACGGCGACGGAAACCAGGCTGGACTTCTCGGCGCTCAAGGGGCCTGACCTGCACGGCGCGATCCGCGTCGGCGCCCTGCAGGTGTCGAGGTTCAAGGTGACCAGATTGAACGCGAGGCTCAAGCTCGCCAATGGACGGCTGGACATCGCGCCGCTGACGCTGCGCCTGTACGACGGTTCGACCAATGGCAGCCTGTCGTTCGACGCGGCGGGCAACCGCGTCGCCATCGACCAGAACCTGGTCGGCGTCAGCATCAACCCGCTGATGAAGGACCTGGCCGACAAGGATCTGCTGGAAGGGCGCGGCAGCATGGTGCTCGACTTGCGCAGCCATGGCGACAGCGTGACGGCGATGAAGAAGGCGCTGGCCGGCAGCGCGCTGGTGAGCCTGCAGGACGGCGCGATCAAGGGCATCAACCTCGCGCAAAGCCTGCGCGAGCTGAAGGCCAGGTTCGGCGCTGCCTCCGGCAAACGCGAAGCCAGCACGCAGCAGGCCAATGCCAGAGACAAGACCGACTTCTCGGAGCTTACCGCTTCGCTGAAAATCGTCGACGGTGTTGCGCACAATGATGACCTGGCAATGAAATCGCCCTTCCTGCGGGTTTCCGGCGCCGGCGATATCGACATCGGCGCGGGCAGCATGAGCTACCTGGCCAAGGCCAGCGTGGTCGCCAGCAGCGCCGGGCAGGGCGGCAAGGGACTCGAGCATTTGCGGGGTCTCACGGTGCCGGTGCGCGTCACGGGGCCTTTCGAAAATCTCTCCTACAAGATCGAACTCGGCAGCCTGGTCGAGGACGCCGCGAAGGCCAAGCTCGAAGAGAAGAAACAGGAGATCAAGGCCAAGGTCGGGGACCAGCTGAAGGACAAGCTGAAGGGCTTGTTCGGCAGGTGAGCGCGGGCTGGCGCGGTCCGTATCGCGGAAGCAAGCCCGGCCTTGCTGATTGACGCGCGGCTGTCATCGCAAGACAATCAGGTACAGACCGAGGCCGAGCATCACGAGGCCTGCCGCCAGTTTCAGGTACCGCCCCTCCTTTTGTTGCAGCCGCCGCTGGCTCAGGGCAACGACGCCGATCGCAAGGACGACAATGTCATCGAGCATGTACATCAGGTTGTAGAGCAGCAGATAGCCGTAGTAGCTCGCGCCGTCCGGCCCGTGCAGTGTCAGTATCCGCGTATAAAGCGCCGGGAAGCCCGACGTGCACAGCAGTTCGACGATCTGTACCAGCACTGCCAGCACGGCCGTGCCGAGCACGGCTGGCCAGAGTTGCCGGGCAGCAAGGATCGCGCGCAGCCGGGCATAAATGCCCGACTTGGCAGCCGCGGGGATGGACAGCGTGATGCCGCGGCCGAACGCCACGAAATCCTTGAGGTTGATCGCGCCGGCGACGATGGCAAGCACGGCGATGATGATTTCCGAGATTCGCGACAGCCCGATCAGCAGGAAAAGATTCAGCCATGCCGCCATGAAGGCAAAATAGGCGATGCCCTCGACGGCGACGAAGGTGCCGGCGATGGCCAGCATACGGCGCCGGTCGCGCAGCGTCGCGAGCATCGAGATCATCAGGATCAGTACCCAGATCGAACAGGGGTTGAAGCCGTCGAGCAGGCCGATCACGATCGTAAACAGGGGCAGGCCCACGTCGGCTACGCTCAGACGGCGGCCGCTGAACGGGATCTCGATCGTGCCTTCCGCCGGGGCCGCGCATGGACTGGCAGCGGCCGCACCGCAGGTCGCGGCATCGCTGGCTGCGCGGGCAGACTCCGGCAGCGAAAGGGCCCGGCGGATCTCCATGCCGGTAGTCTCCGGCGTGTCGAAACCGACGATCAGCTGCCGGCCAATCCGGATCGTCGGCACGCCCGGCTGGGTGATCCCCGCGTCGAGCCAGAGTTCGCGCACGCGGCGCATCGCATCGGGCTCGCCTTGCACGTCGACAATCGTAAGCCGCACCCCGGGCCGCTCGCGGACAAGCGCTTCCATGAAGGCCTCCGCTGCCGCGCAATGGGGACAGCCCTGCTTGACGAACATCTCGACATCGCCCTGCCCACCGCCTGCCTCGATCTGTTCGGCGAGGGCCGGCGCGCAAAGCAGATAGGCCACCAGCAGCGTCAACGCGACGAAGAGGCGCTCGATCGACAACGCCGATCTGACTTTGGCAGGACGCTTGGGCATGGCTGGGGCTGGACGGTGGCGATTCCCTCGCGGTCTTGGCGTCGACCCTGAAGGAGAGAACCCGAGCTTTGAATATACTCGGCGAAAAGTCGGGAACACCATGCTGCGGATCGGAATTGATTTGGGCGGAAGCAAGATCGAGGTCATCGCGCTGGACCGGGGCGGCGAGGTGCTGTTGCGCGAGCGCGTGGCGACGCCGCAGGGTGACTACCGGGGCACCCTCAAGGCAGTCGCCGAGCTGGTCGCGGCAACGGAGCGGAAAGTCGGCGCCGGCGACACGCCGGCCTCGGTCGGCATCGGCATCCCCGGCGCCGAATCGCTGGCCAGCGGGCTGATCAAGAACGCCAACTCGACCTGCCTGATCGGCCGGCCTCTGAAGCGCGACCTGGAAGCGCTGTTGCGGCGCGAGGTGCGCATCGCCAACGACGCCAACTGTTTTGCGTTGTCCGAGGCGGTCGATGGCGCCGGTGCCGGCGCACGCGTGGTGTTCGGCGTGATTCTTGGCACCGGGGTTGGCGGCGGCATCGTGATCGACGGCCAGGTGCTGACCGGCGCCAATGCGATCGCCGGCGAGTGGGGCCACAATCCGCTGGCGGAAGAGCAGCATCGCGATACCTGCTATTGCGGCCGCAAGGGCTGCATCGAGCTCTACCTGTCCGGCCCCGGCCTCGCGGCCGATCATCGGCGTGTCGCCCACGCGGACTTTCCGGCCGTCGAAATCGCCAGCCGCGCCGCTGCCGGCGACGCCGACTGCGAAGCCACGCTGCGGCGCTACGAGGCGCGCCTGGCGCGTGCGCTGGCGCTGGTGATCAACATCCTCGATCCCGACGTGATCGTGCTCGGCGGCGGGCTTTCCAACATCGACCGCCTCTATGACAACGTGCCGCCCCTCTGGCCGGCCCAGGTGTTCTCCGATCAGGTGGCGACGAAACTGCTCAAGCATCGGCACGGTGATTCCTCCGGCGTGCGCGGCGCGGCCTGGCTATGGAATTGATCGCTCCCGCCGCGATCGACGGCGTGTTCGTCGGCGCCGTCGTGCCGCTGGCCGGCGACGGCCGCTCCAGCGCCATCGCCAAGAGCGCGGTAGCCGGTGCCGTGCGCCTGGGCAGCGAGGGCTTGGTGGGCGACGCCCAGGCCGATCGTCGGGTCCACGGCGGCGCCGAGAAAGCCGTGCACCACTTTCCGGCCGAGCACTACGCGAGCCTCGCCGCGGCCTTTCCCGCGGCGCGCAATCTGCTTCCCGGTGGCCTCGGCGAGAACATATCCACCCGCGGCCTGACCGAGAAAGAGATCTGCATCGGCGATGTCTTTGCTCTGGGCAGCGCCCGGGTACAGGTGGCGCAGCCGCGCTCCCCCTGCTGGAAGATCGACCATCGCGCCGGCTGCGAGGGCCTTGCCGCCCACATCGCCGAACGCGGCATGGCCGGCTGGTATTACCGGGTGCTGACGCCCGGCGAAATCGCCGCCGGGGAGAGTTTGATCCATCTGCAACGACCCGTCGGGGCAGTGTCGCTGGCGCGCTTCTGGCGTACCGTCCGCGCTGCCCGCCCGTCCCTGGAGGCGCTGCAGCGACTGACGCAGGCGCCCGGCCTCAACCCGGACTGGATACGCAAGCTGCGCGAGCGCATCGACTGGCTGCTGAACAATGCGCGCTGAAGCCGTGATCGTCGCGACGCCGGCGATGAACCTTTGGCGTCGCATCTTCCTGCCCTTCGCGATCGGCTACTTCCTGTCCTATTTCCTGCGCAACGCCAACGCCGTGATCGCCCCGGAACTGACCCGCGATCTGGGCGTCTCGGCGGCCGACCTGGGCCTGCTGACCGGCGCCTACCTGTTCGGCTTCGGTGCCGTGCAACTGCCGCTGGGCGTCGCCCTCGACCGCTGGGGCTCGCGCCGCGTCGAGGCGACGCTGTTGCTCGTGGCGGCCAGCGGTTGCGGCCTGTTCGCCGCGGGAAATTCCCTCACGCAACTGGCGCTGGCGCGCGGCCTGATCGGCCTGGGCGTCTCGGCCTGCCTGATGGCCTCGTTCAAGGCCTTCGGCGAATGGTTCGGCGTCGAGCGCCAGGCCTCGCTCAATGCCGCGATCATGGCCGCCGGCGGCCTCGGCGCGCTGAGCGCCTCGACGCCGCTGTCCTGGGTCATCCCGACCCTGGGCTGGCGCGGCGTCTTCGTCGTGCTGTCGGTCGCCGCGCTGGCGGTCGCCGCGCTGATCATGCGCACGCCGGACAAGCCGCGCCAGGCCTCCGGCGACACCCTGAGCCACCAGATCGCGGCGCTCGCCGAAATCTTCGGCAGCCGCGCCTTCTGGCGCTATACGCCGCAATCGGCGCTGATCATCGGCGGCTTCATGGCCTTGCAGGGCTTGTGGGCGGTTCCCTGGCTGATGAACTTTTCCGGCCTGTCGCGCGCAGCCGCCGCGCATCACCTGCTGCTGATGGGCGTCGGCATGGTCTGCGGCTTCCTCGGCATCGCCTTCGGCGTGCGGCCGCTCGCGGCGCGCGGCCTGGGTCCGGAACGGCTGTTGCAGATCGGCATGGGCGTGGGCATGGCGGCGACGCTGCTGATCGTTTCCGGCGCCCGCCCGGGTCCCGCGGCGTGGTTCGTGCTCGGCCTGGTGTTTTCGGTCGGCAACCTGGCCTATGCATTGCTGCAACGCCATTTCTCCGCCAACCTGGCGGGGCGGGTGAACACGGCGCTGAATGTCATGGTGTTCGCCGGCGCGTTTTCCATCCAGTGGGGCTTTGGTGCCTCCGTCGACGCCTTGCTGGCCGCCGGGCACACGATGCGCGATGCCTACCAGATCACGTTCGCGGGCTTGTTGGCGGTGCAGTTGGCGAGCTGGCTGTGGTTCATCGCCGGCGGTCGGAAGCAACAAGAATAGGGCTGCCCGCCTGCTTTCAAACGACTGCTGCGACGTTTACGCCAGTGCAGCCGCAACTTGGCCTGTCCGAGCTTCCTTCTTGGTTGCATCGCCGGGCGCTTATGCTCCACAATTCGGTCCGTTCCGGTCTTCTCTTCCCAAGGAATCACGATCTTCATGCACGACACTGCCGCCTACACTCCAAGCGAAGCCGCCCGGATTCTCGGGCTGCCCGTCGCGACCCTGAAGGCGTGGAGCTTTGGGCAAACCAATCGCGCACCCTCGGGCGAGGCGCGAAAGTTCCATGCCGTCATTCGCCCAGCCGACGCCAGGCGCCGGCTCCTTTCGTTCGCGAATCTATGCGAGCTGCACGTCCTGTCGGCGATTCGGCGTCAGCACAAGGTTTCCTTGCCCAAGGTCCGCGCCAGCGTCGACTATGTCAAGAGAAAGTTGGGCTCCGAGCGTCCCTTGCTTGACCGGGATTTCAAGACGAATGGTATCGATCTGTTTGTCAGTCATGCATCCACGCTGCTTAACGTAACCCGGCAGGGGCAGGAAGCCTTGCGCGGCGAGTTCGAGCACGCTCTGGCGCGTATCGAGCGCGACCGCAGCGGCACTCCGATCCGTTTGTTCCCGTTCAGCCGCTGCTCGTTGGCCGACAAGAATCAGCCAAGAACGGTGGTAGTCGACCCACGTCTGGCCTTTGGCCGGCCCGTGATTTCGGAAATCGCCGTGCCGACCGCGATCATCATCGACAGATTCCGCGCCGGCGATTCGATGACCGAGATGGCCGAAGACTACGGCGTCGCGACCAAGGACATTGAAGAAGCAATCCGCTTCGAGCAGCCCATCGCCGCCTGAACCCAGCGCCGGCGTTCCGCTGCTGTTCAGCGACAGGTGCGCCTGGAGCCGGCAGCTCGATCAAGCCTTGCGCGAGGCGGGAATCCCGTTTGTCCCGCACCGGGAGCGTTTCGCGCCAGCGTGTCCCGATACGGAATGGCTCGCGGTGGCGGGGCGAGAGCGCTGGATTGTGATCACCCGAGATCAGGCCATACGCCGCAAAGCGAACGAACTACAGGCTTTTCGCGACGCCAATCTGGTCGTGTTCGTCCTTGCATCGGGCAACGCCACTGCCGCGGACACGGCCCGGCTGGTGGTCGGCCTTTATCCTCGAATCATCCGCAAGGCGCTTGGAACCACGTCACCGGCGATGTTTTCGGTGACTCTGGCGGGCGGTATCAATCCGGTCAGGTAGAAGCCAGGCTCGTCAGCCGCTGATAAAGCGCGAACAGAAAAGCGACCCGTTCGCGGTCACTGTTCCACTTCGACTTGAAGCCCAGCGCCTTGGCATCCGCCGCGTAGGCGCCATCGACTGCGCGGTCGAGGGTTTGATGGGCGCGGACCAAGGCTGGCGGCATCAGGTCCGGGTCGTAGAGCGTGGCCAGTGTCGTCGTCGCATCGCGGGCGAATTCGGCTTCGCGAACATCGAGCACGGCTTGCGCCGCTGACTCGACGTCGGCGGTTTGCTTTTCCGTCGGTTTCCAGCCGTCGCAGTTCGCGGTAGCTGATCACGAGGAAATTGCCGCAGCCACAGGCGGGGTCGAGAAAGGTCAGCCGCGAGAGCTTTTTCTGGAACTCGAACAACTGGTTCTTGTTGGTCTTTACGCGCTCGAATTCGGTCCACAGTTCGTCGAGGAACAGCGGGCCAATGAGTTTGAGGATGTTGGCTTCGCTGGTGTAATGCGCGCCGAGCTGTCGCCGCCGCTCGCGTGCGTCGAGCTCGATCACCGCCTGGAACATCGCGCCGAAGATGGCGGGCGAGATCGCGCCCCAGTTCATTTCGCACAGATCGATCAGCAGCCGCCGCATCCCCCGATTGAAGACCGGCGGGTCGAGACGTTCCTCGAACAGGCGGCCATTCACATAGGGAAAGGCGGAGAAGATCTCGGGCAGCGACTTCTGGCGCTTGTCATAGGTGGTGTTGAGCACGACAAACAAGCGATGCAATTCGTCGCCGAGATTGCTGCCGTCTTCGGCGGTGTGGTTCTCGATCAGGTCTTGCAGCGTGTCCTTGGGCTGGAAGATGCCGGTATCGTCGGCGAACAGGCAGAACAACAGGCGTACCAGAAAGACTTCGAGCATGTGGCCCTGGTAGCCGTCGCGCTTGAGCAGATCGTGCAGATCGCCCATCTTCTGCACCGCCTCGACGTTAATCGGGTCCTGCTCGCGGACCTTCTGCCGGCGATAGCCGGCGATGAAGCCGAAGAGATGGATCTTGCGCGGGAAGTCCCTGAGCGTCAGCTCATGGCGAGCGTCGTCTTCGAGGTCATGCAGAACGAAATGTTGGAAATCGGAGACGATGACGTAACGCGGCAGATCCTTGTCATTCAGGCCCTCGAAATAGTCGGCGGCCTGCTGGAAGGCGGCATCGAGATCGCCGCCGGCGCTCTTGTGTTCGGCCAGCAGCAGCCCGGGCCAGAAAACGTCGATGCGGCCAAGGCCGCCTCGCTTGAGGCGCGAAACCGTCTTTTCATAAACCGCCACGCGGCGACGCTGAACGCCGAACACGGCGAAGAAGGCGTTCCAGAAGCTTTGCGCCTCGGCCCGTTCCGAGGTCGCATCGGCCCACTCCTTGGCGAAGCGCTGGGCGTTGGCGCGTATGTCGGACCAGAGCAGCGGCATGATCGGGCTTGAAAGCTATGAAGCCCGCATCATAGCCGAGTCTTCAAAACTCCAGCGGATCCACATCCAGGTGCCAGCGCAGGCCGGCCGGTACCTTCAGTGCATACAGCTTTGCCATCCATTGCGCCAGAAACGCCTGCAAGGCCGGGCGGCTGAGGGATTCGACCAGCAACTGGCCGCGCTCCAGCGTCTTCAGGCGCTGCATGCGCATCGGCACCGGGTCGTAGAGCGTGACGCCGTCGGCCAGTGCCGCGGCGTCGCGCCGTGCGGCGGACAGGAAGGCCAGCGATTGCTCCACCGTGCGGGCTTCCGCGCGCAGCAGGGCCTGGAAGCTGAACGGCGGAAAGCCGGCGATGCGGCGTTCGTCGAGCTGCGTCCGGGCGAAGCGCGCGTAATCGTGATCGACCAGCGCCTGATATAGCGGATGGTCCGGATACTCGGTCTGGATCAGCACTTCGCCGGGCAGATCGGCACGCCCGCTGCGACCGCCGACCTGCATCAGTTGCGCGAAGAGACGCTCCGGGGCACGAAAGTCGGCGGCGAACAAGGCCGCATCGGCGCCGACCGCGCCGACCAGCGTCAACAGCGGAAAGTCATGGCCCTTGGCCAGCATCTGGGTGCCGACCAGGATGTCGGCCTCGCCGGCGTGGATCGTCGCCAGCAGCGCCTGCCATTTCTTCGGCGTGTTCGCCGAATCGCGATCGACGCGCAGCACGCGGGCCGCGGCGAAGCGTTCGCCGAGCATCGCTTCAAGGCGCTGCGTGCCACGCCCGAAGGGCAGCAGGTCGACGTTGCCGCAGTCGGGGCAGGCGCGCGGGATCGGGGTTTCGAAGCCGCAGTGGTGGCAGCGCAGGCGCTGGTCGGCGAGATGCACCACCAGGTTGGCGGCGCAGCGCCGGCAGCGCGAGATCCAGCCGCAGGGCGGGCAGGCCAGCACCGGCGCATAGCCGCGCCGGTTGAGGAATACCAGGCTCTGTTCGCCGCGGGCCAGGCGCAGCCGTAGCGCGTCGAGCAGCGCGGCGGAGAGGCCTTCCTGCAATTTCTCGCGCCGGGTGTCGACGATGCGTACCACGGGCATCGCCTCGGCGACGGCGCGCTCCGGCAGTTCGAGCAGCCGGTAACGTCCGCCGCCGCCGGAGCGCGCCGAGGCGCGTTCGGTCGCGGCAGCCTCGCCATCCAGCGACGCCGCCGCGGTACCCTTTGGCGAGGGGACGCCGGACGGTTCCGGCCTGGGTTGGGCATGATGAAAAGTCTCCAGCGAGGGAGTCGCGGAACCGAGCACGACGGGGATGTTCAACTGACGGGCGCGCCAGATCGCGACGTCGCGGGCCGAATAGCGCAAGCCTTCCTGTTGCTTGAAGGAGGCGTCGTGTTCCTCGTCGACGACGACCAGGCGCAGCCGCGGCAGCGGCATGAACACCGCTAGTCGGGTGCCCAGAACGATGTCGGCGTGGCCCGAAAGCGCCTCGAGAAAGCCGCGGGCGCGCGCCGCGTCGCCCATGCCGCTGTTGGCGCAGACGATATGCGCCGCGGGGAAACGCGCCGCGACGCGGCCTTCGAGTTGCGGCGTCAGCGCAATTTCCGGCACCAGCATCAGCGCCTGGCCGCCTTGCGCCAGCACCGCGGCTATGGCGCGCAGGTAGACCTCGGTCTTGCCGCTGCCCGTGACGCCGTGCAGCAGCAGCGTATGGAAACCGTCGGTCCCGGTGATTGCCGTGACCGCCGCCTGCTGGGCCGCCAGCAACTGCGGCAATTCCGGCGCGGCGGGCGGCGGCGGACTCGGCATGGCCGCGGGCACCGGGGAGGCACCCATAGCGGCCACGGCGGCGCCAATCGGCGGCGCCGAATTCGCTCGTGACTTGCCCGCACCCCGGGTTTTGATGCGCGGCAGCTTGCCGCGGCGCAACAGCGGCGGCAAGGCGAAGGCCGTCACTGCGCCGAGCGGCATCTGGTAATAGCGTGCGCAGAATTCGCACAGGGCCAGCCACTCGGCGGGCAGCGGCGGCATGTCGCGCAGCACCGCGGTGACCTCTTTAAGCTTGCCGTCAGCTTGCTCGCTCGCGTGCGCCCGCCCGACAATCAAGCCGGCCCGCGAACCCTTGCCGAACGGCACGATCACGCGTCTGCCAATATCGCTTTCGGAGGAGTCCGATGCCATATAGTCGAACAGCTTGGGTACCGGCACATCCAGGGCGACGCGAACGATGTTCATGCCAGTTCAGAGGTTTGCCCAAAAAACCTCGATGAGTTCTCGGCATAATCACTCAAGTAGTTGTAAAAACATAGCAAATCCCTTACCCACAAAAACTGTGGATAACTTTGTGAGTAAGCGGCGAGTGAACTGCCTAAGTGACGGCCCGGCAAAGCAATTTTCATCTCTGCGCAACAATTGAACAAATTAACACTGTGCAAAAACAACAGCTTAGACGACAGCGACGCGGAAAGCCCTGTCGCTTGGGGGGATTGCGGCGCCTTGCCGGTTTCTGTGAATAAGTCAAGCGTTCGGGACGTTTTTTTGCGCTTGCAACAAGCCTTGCTGGGCGGCCTTTTTCGCGGGGGCAAGCGGCCCAAACCGCGCCCCCGCTGGCTTCGCAAAATCAGTCCCGCGCCAAGCCGCGCCGGCTGTGGCTGTGCACGGTGTCAACCAGCATTTTGACGTTTTCCGGCGGGGTGAATTGGGAGATTCCGTGACCGAGATTGAAGACGTGGCCGCCTGAATTCCTTGCGTCGTCGACCGCGGACCCGAAGCTGTCCAGGACGCGCCGGGTCTCGGCCGCCACTTGTTCCGGGGAGGCGAACAAGGCCATCGGATCGAGGTTGCCCTGCAAGGCAACCCGCGCGCCGACCCGCCGCCGCGCGTCGCCAAGGTCGGTGGTCCAGTCGAGACCCACCGCGTCGCAACCGATGTCGGCAATCGCCTCCAGCCATTGGCCGCCGCCCTTGGTAAACACGATGCAGGGAACGCGCTGGCCATCATGGCTGCGCAACAAACCGGCAACGATGCGCCGCAGGTAGGCCAGGGAGAACTCGTGGTAGGCGGCGTGAGACAGCACGCCGCCCCAGGAGTCGAAAATCATCACGGCCTGGGCGCCGGATTCGATCTGGGCGTTGAGGTAGCCGGTCACTGCGTTGGCCGTCACATCCAGAATGTGATGCAGCAGATCCGGGCGGTCATAGAGCATGGTTTTGACCGTGCGGTAGTCGGCCGACGCGCCGCCTTCCACCATATAGCAGGCGAGGGTCCACGGGCTGCCGGCAAAACCGATCAGGGGCACCGCGCCGTCCAGCGCGCGGCGAATCTCGGCGACCGCGTCCATCACATAGCGCAAATGCACATTGGGATCGGGCGCCGTCAGGCCGCGAATCACCCATTCCTCGCGCAGCGGCCGTTCGAAGCGCGGTCCTTCGCCATCGGCGAAATAGAGGCCGAGGCCCATCGCGTCGGGAATGGTCAGGATGTCGGAGAACAGGATTGCCGCGTCGAGTTCGAAGCGCGCCAGCGGTTGCAGCGTGACTTCGCAGGCCAGCCGCGGATTCTTGCAAAGATCGAGAAAACTGCCGGCGCGGCGTCGCGTCTCGTTGTACTCGGGGAGGTAGCGCCCCGCCTGGCGCATCAGCCACACCGGTGTGTAATCGACGGGCTGGCGCAGCAGCGCACGCAGAAATGTGTCGTTCTTGAGGCGGGCCGAGGCGGGCATGACGTGCAATCCGGCGAATCAAAGAAGCAATTATCCTTGAAACCCGGCGCGAAACCCTTTCAACGCAGAGTACGCGGAGGCGCAGGGAACGCAGGGATGCCCGAGTCCATGCGCTCAACGAGTGGGCCATGGCACGCCGCTGCGTCCTCCGCGCCTCCGCGTCGAGGGCGGTCGACCTGAACCCTAGCGCCTCCAGAACGCCGGCGTAAACAGGACGAAGACGGTAAGTACCTCGAGGCGCCCCACCAGCATCGCCAGCGTGCATATCCAGGTCTGGAAGCCCGTCAAGGATCCATAGTTCCTGGCCGGTCCGACGACATTCAGGCCGGGCCCCGCATTGTTGATGCAGGCCACGATGGCCGTGATCGACGACGTGAAATCCAGCCCGCTGGCAATCAGCAGAAAGCTCAGCTCGCCCACGGCAAGGATGTACAGGAAAGTGAAGCCGAGCACTGCACCGGCGACCTGTTGCGGGATGGCTGTCTCGCCGACGCGCAGCGGCGCCACGAGTTGCGGGTGCACCAGGCGCTTGAGTTCGATGAAGCCTTGCTGGGCGAGGATCAGGGCGCGAATCATCTTGATGCCGCCGCCGGTGGAACCGGAACTGACCGAGAAGCAGGAAAGGAGCAGCATCCAGAGCGGGATGAAGATCGGCCACTTGTCGTAGTCCTGGCTGGCAAAACCGGAGTCGGTGGCGATCGACACCAGATTGAAGGCGACATGGCGCAACGCCGTCAGGAAGCCCGGATAAGTGCCGCGCGCGGCAAGATACAAGGCGCTGACCACCGTGCTGCTGGCGACCACGGCGACGAAGGCCTTGGCCTCGGCATCCAGCCAGTAGGCCCGCAGGGAGCGGCCGCGCCAGGCAACGAAATGCGTGGCGAAGTTGATGCCGGCGACCATCATGAAGAAGATCAGCACCGCCTCGATCGCCGGAGAATTGAAATGACCGACGCTGTCGTCATAGGTCGAGAAGCCGCCCAGCGACAGCGCGGCGAAGGCGTGGCAGATCGCGTCCAGCCAGTTCATGCCGACTGCCCGCAGGGACAGGATGCAGGCCACCGTGATGGCGAAATACACCAGCCACAGCGCCTTGGCGGTGTCGGCGATGCGCGCGGTGAGCTTGGAATCCTTCATCACGCCCGTGGTTTCGGCCTTGTAGAGTTGCATGCCGCCGACGCCGAGCAGGGGCAGAATGGCCACCGCCAGGACGATGATGCCCATGCCGCCCAGCCAGTTCAGTTCGTGGCGCCAGAGGTTGATCGACGGCGGCAAATTTTCAATCCCGGAGAGCACCGTGGCGCCGGTCGTGGTCAGGCCCGACATGGTTTCGAAGAAGGCATGGGTGAACGACAGGTCATCGATCACCAAGAGCAGCGGCAGGGTCGCGATCGCCGCCACCAGGATCCAGGCCAGTGTCACCAGCAGGAAGCCGTCGCGTGGCTTGAGTTCGCGCCGGTGGCGACGCGTGCCGAGCCAGAGCACAAAACCGACGGCCAGCGATATCGCCATCGCATCCAGGAAATTGATCAGCGTACCGTCGTCATAGATCACGGAGCTGGCGATCGGCATCAGGTAGGCGATGCCGAAAAACATCAGCATCCCGCCGAGGACGTGGCTGACCGGCAGCAGGCGGTAGAACATCAAAAGAACCCGGCGCTGACCTGGAACAGCTTCTCGACCTGCGGCACCTGGCGCTTGCGGGTGCAAAACACGACGACGTGGTCATCGACCTCGATCACCGTGTCGTGATGGGGAATCACCACTTCGTCGAGCAGTTCGTCGATGCGGAACGCGCCATGCTGGACGACGGTGGTCTCCTTGCCGGGGCGCACGATGGCGGCGATCCGCGCCCCCTTGATGACCGGCAATTCCTCGATGCGACGGCCGACCACCTTCGACGTCGAGCGGTCGCCATGGACCACCAGCTCCAGGGCCTCGGCGGCACCGCGGCGCAGGCTGTGCACCCGCACCACATCGCCGTGCCGCACGTAGGCCAGCAGCGAACCAATCGAGATCTGGGCCGGCGACAGGCCGATGTCGATCGGCCCGCCCTGCACCAAGTCGGCGTAGGCGCGACGGTTGATCAAGGCCAGCACGCGCTTGCAACCCAGCCGCTTGGCCAGCGAGGCAGCCATGATATTGTCCTCATCATCGTTGGTGAGGGCCAGAAACATGTCCATTTCATCGATGTTTTCCTGAGCCAGGACCTTTTCGTCGGTGGCTTCCGCGCACAGCACCAGCGACCCGCCGAGGCGCACCGCAATGGCTTCGGCGCGGCTCGCGTCGCGCTCGATAACCTTGACTTCGTAATCGTCCTGCAGGGTTGAGGCGACACGCGCTCCGATATGGCCGCCACCGACGATCATCACCCGTTTCACGGGTTCGAGCATGCGCCGCAACTCGCGCAGGATGGGCCGAATGACCCGGGTTGCCGCCAGCAGGAAAACTTCGTCGCCGGCTTCGATGCGCGTGTCGCCTTCCGGCTCGACGGGCTGCAGGTTGCGGAAGATCGCGGCGATCCGGGCCTCGACGGCGGGCGGCAGATGCTCCCGCATGGCACGGATCGGTTTGCCCACCAGCAGGCCGCCCTCGTAGGCACGGACGCAGACCAGCGTCACGCTGCCGCTGGCGAACTCGAGCACTTGCAGGGCCTCGGGAAAAGCCACCAGGCGCGCAATGTAGTCGGTCACCTCCTGCTCGGGGCAAATCGCATGACTGACGCTGAACATGTCGTCGGCCAGCAACTTTCGATCGGCGAGGAAGTCGGCGCCGCGCAGCCGGGCGATGCGTGTGGGCACATTGAACAGGCCGCGCGCAATCTTGCAGGCCACCAGATTGGTCTGGTCGGACTGGGTCACGGCGACCAGCATTTCGGCGTCCTCGATGCCGGCGTTGACCAGCACCGAGGGCAGCGTTGCGTTGCCCGTCACGGTGCGCACGTCGAGGCGATCGGCGAGCTGCGCCAGCGCGGCGCCGCTCGAGTCCACGACGGTGATGTCGTTGGCTTCCGAGGCCAGCGCCTCAGCCACCGAACTGCCGACCTGCCCGGCGCCGAGGATGATGATTTTCACGATCAGCGCAGTCCGAGGTCTTTCAGCTTGCGATACAAATGGGTGCGTTCCAGCCCGGTTTTTTCCGCCAGGCGCGTCATGTTGCCGCCGTCCCGCGCCAGGTGGTAGCCGAAGTACATGCGCTCGAAGGCTTCGCGCGCCTCGCGCAGCGGCAGCTCGACGATTTCCGGCGCGAGGCCGGTCGGGACCAGGCCGGGTTCGCCGGCCGGTGCCAGCAGCAGCAGCACCTCGACTTCGCCGATCTCGTCGCCCAGGTTGGCCAGCGCCAGCGACTTCACGGCGCTTTTCAGTTCGCCATAGCCGCCGCTCCAGGCATGCTGGCGCAAGGCGTTGAGCGCGGCGCTGGAAAAACGCCGCGGCGGCACCTCGTCGTTTTCCATCAACTGGGTCAGCAGATGCGTCGCGATGTCGGGCACTTCGTCCTTCAGCTCGGCCAGGCTGGGCACCCCGAGCCCGGTTTCGAACAGCCGCCCCAGGCCGGCCTCTTCCCAGCCCAGGCCCGCCAGCTCGGCCACGCTGTGCGTGGTGGCGGCCACCAGTCGCAGGTTGTAGCGCTCTAGGCGTTCGGCGGCGAACAGCAGGTTCTTCTGCTGCAGGCGCGTCAGGCGCGCCAGCTCTTCGCACCACAGCACGCCTCCCGCGGCACGCTGCAGCGCCTCGGTGCTCAAGGGGTTGGAATCGTTGGCCAGATCCAGCCACGGCTTGCCGGCCGCCTGCGCGGTGCGGGCCACCAGTTCGACGATGCCGTTGGGCGCGGAACGCAGCAACAGCAACGGGCTCTTGGCCAGCATCTGGTCGAGCCGCCGCTTGAGGTCGCGCAACGGGCCGGGGCGCGCGAACGCCGCCAGTGACAGGCCGCCGCCCGACTGGCGCGCGCCGCGTTCCAGCGCCTTCTTGACCGCCGCCAGCAGCTTTTGCATGCCGATCGGCTTTTCCAGGAAGTCCAGCGCGCCGATGCGCGTCGCCTCCACCGCGGTTTCGATCGTGGCGTGGCCGGACATCATCACCACCGGCATGTTGAGCTGCCCGTTGCCGGCCCACTCCTTCAGCAGCGTGATGCCATCGGTATCCGGCATCCAGATGTCGAGCAGGACCAGGTCCGGGCGTCCTGCCTCGCGCGCCTCGCGCGCCGCCGCCGCGTCCTCCGCGAGCCGGACATCGTGCCCCTCGTCGCGCAGAATCTCGGACAGCAATTCACGGATTCCGACTTCGTCGTCGACCACCAGTATTTTCGGCATTTTCTAGACTCCCTTTGTTGCCAGCGGCAACCAAATACTTACTTCGCCCCCATGATTGTTGGCCAGGCGGATTTCGCCGCCGTGGTCATCGACGATCTTCTTGACGATCGCCAGCCCCAGTCCGGTGCCCTTCGATTTGGTGGTGACATAGGGTTCGAAGGCACGCGTAAGAATCTGCGGCGGGAAACCCGGGCCGTTGTCGCGGATGGTCAGCCGCACCCGCGCACCGTCCTGCGCGGTGCTGATCGTGATGCTCGCATCGGCGCTGTCGGCCAGCGCGTCCTGGGCGTTGGTCAGCACGTTGTGCAGGACCTGCCGCAGCTGGTCGGCATCGGCCAGCACGGGCGGCAAGGCGGCAGCCGGCGCCGGCGCCACGGCAATCCGGGTCCGCGAATTCTCGTAGAGACCCAGCACCTCGCCGATCAAGGCCCGCAGATCGACGCTGGCGAGTTGCGGCGGCGGCGTGCGCGCGTAGTCGCGGAAATCGTTGACCATGTTCTTCATCGCCTCGACCTGGCTGACGATGGTCTGCGTGGCGCGATCCAGCAATTCGCGCGAGGCGCCGGTCAGCTGGTCGGCCAGCTTGAGCTGCAGGCGCTCGGCAGACAACTGTATCGGCGTCAGCGGGTTCTTGATCTCGTGGGCCAGGCGCCGGGCCACTTCGCCCCAGGCGGCGGAACGCTGCGCCGCGATCAGGTGCGTGATGTCGTCGAAGACCACCACATAGCCGCCACCGCCGGCCGCCGGCAGCGCCGTGCCGCGCACCAGCAGCGCTTGCGGCATGCCGTCCGGGCGGGCGATTTCGAGCTGCTCCTGCCACTCGTCGCCGCGCCGCGCGAAACCTTCCAGCACGGCCGTGGCCAGCGTCTCGTGACGCGGCCAGTCCTCCAGCCGGGTCTGTTCGAAGCCCGCCAGATCGTCGTCGAGGATCGCCTGCGCGCCGCGATTCGCCGCGCGCAAGTGAAAGCGCAGATCAAAAGCCAGCACGCCGGCCGACAGATTCGCCAGCACGGATTCCAGGTAGGCCTGCGCCGCCTCGGTTTCTTGGCGATGATGCTCGGCCAGCGCGTGCGCGTCGCTCAACTGCCGCGTCATGCTGTTGAAGGAGTGCGTCAGCACGCCCAGTTCGTCCGACGCGGCCACCGTGGCGCGCGGCGTGAAGTCGCCGCTGGCCACCGCCTGCGTGCCCTCGGCCAGGATCAGCAGCGGCCCCGCCAGGCGCTCGGCGAGGAAGAAGGCCAGCGCGATCGCGGCGAACAGCGCCAGCAGCAGGGCCAGCGTCAGCGTCAGCGTGTAGATGCGCTTGAGGCCCATCCGGCCCAGTTGCAACTCCTGATAGTCGCGATGCGCCGCCTCGACGCTTTCCGCGCTTTTCGCGATCGATACCGGTACCGCCAGCGTCAGCTGCAAGATCGGCGGATCGAGGTTCAGGCTGTTGCCGGTAACCGGCGTCAGGGCGCGCACGGTGAGGCCGCCGTTCTCGCCCTCGGTGATCGTCGCCAGCCCGCGGCCGCCGCGCGCGGCACGCAATTGGCTGGGCGCCGGGATGGAAGGCATCAGGCTGCCCAGTTCGCCCGAACTGCTGCCCAGCACCTTTCCGGCCAGCGTCATCAGCGTCGCGCTCTGGGCGCCGGCTTGTTCGCGCAGCCGGTTCAGCCGGCTCGGGCTGATCACCGTGTCGTCGCCCAGATCCAGCGCCGCGGCGCGGGCCTTGTCCAGCAGCTCGTCCTGCAAGGTATCGAGCACGCTGCGGCCCAGATCGAGTCCGCCTTCCAGCGCCGCATCGACGCGCACGTCGAACCACGAATCGATGCTCTGTACCGCGAACTGCATCGAGACGCCGTAGACCAGCGCACCGGGCAGCACGGCCATCGAGGACAGCATCAGCAGCAGCCGCGACTTGAGGCGCGAGCCGAACACGCCACTCTTGAAGTCGCGGCGCAGGCGCCGCAATTGCAAGCCAACCAGCACCAGCAGCGCGACGGCCGCGGCGCCGTTGATCGCCAGCAGCCACGGATAGTTCGCGGCGAACAGCGCCGTATTGGCCGAGGCCGAGGCCAGCAGGAACAGCAATATGGCGCCGAACGCGGCGACCACCGCCAGCGCAACTCTCATTGCGTCACCGCGCCAGCCACGAAGCGCCAGCGCAGTACCTTGGCATCCACCTGCAAATCGCGATCCATGATGGCATCGACCTGAAACGGCTTGGGCAACTGGCTGCGGTCGAGCGCCAGGCGCAGCGCCGCTTCGTAGGACTCGCCGGGCACGATCAGGTTCTTGTCCGCCACCGGCAGTGCCGCGATGCGGCCGATCACGCGCAGCGCCTCGCCCAGGCTGCCGAAGTTCTGGTGCAGGTGACCGGTGCTCAAACGGTATTCGCGCATCAGGCTGCTGTAGGCGAGCTTGTAGGTCAGGTTGCGCGTGATGATGTGTTCATTGACCCAGTACTTGCGGCTGCGCTCGAGGACGAACTCGAGATTGAAGTAAAGCGGAACGCCGCGCGCCACGGTGTCTTCCAGCCGCGGGCCGAGATCGATGGCGAATTCGGCGGAGAGCGTGTAGCCGTCCTCGCCCGGAGTCAGCGCGGCCTGCTTCGGCTCGATGCTGCCGGCTTGCGCGGCGAGGGCGGCCAACAGCAGCGCCAGCGTCAACAGCCCGGCCTCAATCCTTTTGCAGCAGCGCGTAAAAAAAGCCGTCATGTTCGGCATTGGGCAAGTAGTGCGGTTGTGCGGCGTTGGGCATCATCAGCCATCGGGCGTCGGCGTGCCGTTCGACGAAAGCGCCTACCTGGCCGGCGTTCTCTTGATCGAAAACCGAGCAGGTCGCATAAAGCATTTTGCCACCGGGGGCGAGAGTCCGCCACAGGGCGTCGACAATCGCCCGCTGCGTGGCGGCAAATCCGCCGATGTCCGACTCGCGCCGCAACCATTTTGCATCGGGGTGGCGGCGCGCCACGCCGGAGGCGGAACAGGGCACATCGGCCAGTATCCGCTGATAGGGACGGCCGTCCCACCAGGCCTCGACGGCACGCGCATCGGCGATTGTCACGGTCGCCGCCAGCCCCAGGCGCCGCAGGTTGTCGCCGATACGCCCGGCACGCCGGGCATCGATGTCCAGCGCCGTCAGATCGATCCGCGCGCTTTCCAGCAACTGCGCCGCCTTGCCGCCGGGCGCGGCGCAGGCATCGAGCACGCGCATGCCGTCGTGCGCGTCGAGCAGCCGCGCCGCGGCCTGGGCGCCCCAGTCCTGCAGCGAACACAGGCCCGCCGCGAAACCGGGAATGCGCTCCACCGGCAACGGTTTGTCGAGCAGGATAGCGCTGTCATCGAGCGCGCGCGCCGCGATGCCGGCAGCATCGAGCCGGGCCAGATAGTCGGCGCCGGTGGCGCGCCGCCGATTTATGCGCAAGCACAACGGCGGGTGGCTGTTGCCGGCGGCGAGGATGTCTTGCCAATGCGCCGGATGATCGCGCCGCAGGCGTGCGATCCACCACGCCGGGTGTTGCCAGTGCGCCACCGGGTCGGCGTCGGCCAGCGCCAGCAGCTCGTCGCGGCGGCGCAGGAAGTTGCGCAGCACGCCATTGAGCAGGGCCTTGAAGCGGCCCCGGGCCAGGCCGGCCGCCGCGTTCACCGCCTGATCCACGGTCGTATGCGCTTCTTCGGGGCGTGCCTCGAGACGCGCCAGCGCCGCCAGCAGCAATGCCCGCGCCGCCGGATTCTTCAGCGGGCGTTCGAGCAGCAGGCCAAGCAGGAAGTCGCCACGGCCATGGGCGCGCAGCGTCGAATACGCCAGATCCATGGTCGCCGCGCGCAGCGGGCCGTCCAGCGCGGCATGTGCCAGCGCGACATCGAAATTGCGTCCGCCGAGCACCGCGGCGATCAATTGGGCCGCACCGAGCAGGGCTTCTCCCAGCGGCGCCGCGCGATTCAAAGGATCGGCCATGGCTGCAGTCTAACGCGAGGAGGCAACAAAGCGGCCAGGGATGGCCGCCTCTCACGATACCCCGCCGGGCTATCGCGTTTTGATATCGGCGCGGCTTTCGGCCTGTTGCGGAACGCCTCGGCTCCGGCTGGAACTGATGGCGGCCGGTCGGCGCCCACGCCGCGGCGATCGATGAAGCGGCCGAAGTGCTGGCGGCACTGCGCCTGCTCGACGTGGCCTACGCGCAGACCCGCAGTCTGGCCTACGGCAAGCAGCGCATGATCGAAATCGCGCTGGCCCTGGCCACCCGGCCCGAGGTGCTGCTGCTCGACGAGCCGCTCGAAGGCCTGGCGCCGCCGATCGTGCAGGAACTGTTGCGCATCATCGGTCAGACGGCGGCATCCGGTGAGATGGCGGTGATCCTGGTCGAGCAGCATGCGCACCAGATCGTGCCGCTGACGCGCCACGCCCCGGTGCTGGAACGCGGCCGCGTCGTGTTCTCCGGCGAGAGCGAGGCATTGCGCAAGGACCGCAGCCGGCTCGACCAGTGGCTGGGCGTCGGCTCGCATCAAGAGCCCACTGAAATGGGCTCCAAAAGGATAGAATGAAGACCATAGACATAATTCACGACGAACATCGCGCGCTGGCCGCGGTGCTGCAGGCGCTGCGTTTCGTGGTCGGCGATATCCGCAGCGGCAAGCGGCAGCCCGCCTTTCGCCTGCTGACGGCGATGGCGGACTACATCACCCAGGTTCCGGAAATAGTGCATCACCCGAAGGAAGACCACCATCTGTTTCCCAGGCTTCGCGAGCGGTCGGCACAGGCGGCGCAACTGATCGATGGCCTGGAAGCGCAGCATGCGGAGGGTTACCGGATGACGGCCGAACTGCTGCGCGCGCTGACTCATTACCATGGCGCAGGAGCCGCGGGCTTCGCGGCCTTCGACGCGCTGGTCCGGCGTTACCTGGATTTCAACTGGCAGCACCTCAAGCAGGAAGAGGCCGAGCTGCTGCCGCTGGCGCGCGAGGTGCTGAGCGAACAGGACTGGAAAGAGGTCGATGCCGAATTTGCGGCCAACTGCAATCCCTACTCCGGGGCCGAAGGCGAATTCAACGAGCTGTTCAGCCGGATTGTGAACCTCACGCCGGCGCCCTACGGTCTGGGTCGCCCCTGACCATGCTGGACCTGCCGGCCTATCTGCGCCGCATCGGCTACGCCGGCGCGATCGCGCCCACCCGACAGGTGCTGGAAGCGTTGCATCTGGCGCATGCGACGCACATCCCCTTCGAGAACATCGACATCCTGCTCGGCCGGCCCATCACGCTCGACCTCGCCAGCATCCAGGCCAAGCTGGTGCAGCAGCGCCGTGGCGGCTATTGCTTCGAGCACAACCTGCTGTTCGCCGCCGCGTTGCGCGCGTCGGGCTTCGGCCTCACGCGGCTCGCCGCGCGCGTGCGCCTGGGCACCCGCGCCATGCTGCCGCGCACCCACATGCTGCTGCTGGTCGAGGCCGCGGGCCGCCGCTGGCTGGCCGATGTCGGCTTCGGCGGCGAGGGCCTGTTGCTGCCGGTTCCCTTCGGCAGCGGCGAAGCGGCGACGCAATACGGCTGGACCTACCGCGTGGTCGAGGACGCAGATTCCGGTACCTGGATCCTGCAATCGCGGCGCAGCGATGTCTGGGTGGATTTGTATGCGTTCACGCTGGAAGCGCAACTGGAGGTCGATTACGAGATCGCCAACCATTACATGTCGACGCATCCGGATTCGCGTTTTGTGCGCACGCTGACGGCGCAACTGCCGGGCCCCGCGCGGCGCATGATCCTGCGCAACCGCGAACTCATCGAAGATCGCGGCGCCGTGGTCACGACGCGCCGCCTGGGCGGCGATGGCGAGATGGTGCGGGCGCTCCGCGAGACCTTTGGTCTGGACCTGTCGGAAGAGCAGGTCGTGACGGCCTGTCGCGGGATCTGACGACAGGCGCTCGGGCGCGCCGGCATCAGTCCAGCGTCCGGCGGAAGGTCTTCAGCCCCAGCGCGAGGACGGTGGCCATGAACAGCAGGATCGGCCAGACGTGGTCCCACAGCAGCTCCACGCCATTGCCCTTCAACAGTATCCCGCGCACCAGCACCAGGAAATGCGTCAGCGGCAGCACGTTGCCCACTGCCTGCGCCCAGTCCGGCATGCCGCGGAAGGGGAACATGAAGCCCGACAGCAGCATCGACGGCAGGAAGAAGAAAAACGTCATCTGCATGGCCTGGAGCTGGTTGCGCGCGATCGAGCTGAAGGTGATGCCCAGGGTCAGGTTGGCGCAGATGAACAGCAGCACGACGGCATAGAGCAGCAACAGGTTGCCCTGCATCGGCACATTGAAGATCCAGCGCGCCGCGAGCAGGATCAGCGAGACCTGGATCAGCCCGATCATGATGTAGGGGACGATCTTGCCGGTCATCACCTCGATCGGCGTCGCCGGCGTCGCCAGCAGATTTTCGAAGGTGCCGCGTTCGCGTTCGCGGGTCATCGCCAGGCCGGTCATCAGGATCATCGTCATGGTCAGAATCACGCCCGACAGGCCCGGCACAATATTGTAGGCAGTGACCCCTTCGGGGTTGTAGCGGCGCTGCACGCGCAGCTCCACCGCTGGCGCGGGCCCCTGCCGCAGGCCGGGCAGATCGGGCGCGAACACCTCCGCTCCCAGGTGATTCAGCACCGCGATCGCGCCGCCCATCGCCATCGGGTCGGTGGCATCGGCCTCGACCAGCAGGGCCGGCGATTTGCCGCGCACCAGGTCGCGATGGAAGCCGGGGGCGAAGGTGACGACGAACTGCACCTCGCCGCGATCCAGCAGCCGGTCCGCCTCGCGCTCGTCCACGCTGCCGACGATGTCGAAATACTCGCTGTTCTTCATTGCCGCCACATAGGCGCGAGAAAACGGCCCCGGGTCGGCCATCACCACCGCCGTCGGCATGTGCTTGGGATCGGAATTGATGGCGAAGCCGAACAACAGCAACTGCATCACCGGAATCCCGACCATCATGCCGAAGGTCAAGCGGTCGCGCCTGAGCTGGATGAACTCCTTGATCAGGATGCCGAGCCAGCGGTACCAGGAGAATCCGTTCATGGTCAATCGCGAAACTGATCCACGCTACCCTGCATCAGATGAATGAAGGCGTCTTCGAGCGAGGGCGCGACAGCGGTCATCCCGATGGACTTGCCGCTGGCGAAGGCGTCCAGGCTGGCCTGCAGCGTCGCTCCGTCGGTGCCGCTGACATGCAGCGTGTTGCCGAAGCTGGCCACCTGCTCGACGCCGGGCAGCACGCGCAGTTGTTCGGCCAGGCCCGGCGTGCCGTCGGCGCCGACTTCCCAGGTCTTCAGGTTCTGCCCGGCCACCACCTCCGCCGCGGTCCCGGCCGCCAGCAGGTCGCCGTAGGCGATATAGCCCAGGCGATGGCAGCGCTCGGCTTCGTCCATGTAATGCGTCGAGACCAGCACCGTGATGCCGGCGGCGGACAGGCGGTGAATCTCCTCCCAGAAATCGCGCCTGGCCTTCGGGTCCACGCCGGCGGTCGGCTCGTCGAGCAACAGCAGCCGGGGCTTGTGCAGCAGGCAGGCGGCCAGCGCCAGGCGCTGCTTCCAGCCGCCCGACAGGGTCCCCGCCAACTGCTTGCGCCGGCCCGCCAGGCCCAGCTCTTCGAGCGCCTGCGTGACCGCCTCGCGCCGGTTACCCATGCCGAACATCCGGGCGACGAAGTCCAGATTCTCGCCTATGGTCAGGTCGTCCCACAGCGAGAATTTCTGTGTCATATAGCCGACCTGGCGCTTGATCGCGGCGCTTTCCCTGAGCACGTCGAAGCCCAGGCAGGTGCCGGTGCCGCTGTCGGGCGTCAGCAGGCCGCAGAGCATGCGGATCGAGGTGGTCTTGCCGCTGCCGTTGGGGCCGAGGAAGCCGAAGATCTCGCCGGCGCGAACCTGCAAGCCGAGATTCCTGACGACATGCTTGTCGCCGAAATGCTTGTTCAGCCCGGCGACATCGATGACGTAGCCGTCGCCCATCTCAGCGCGCAAGGCGCACGTCGACCGGCAGCCCTGGGCGCAGGCGCGCAGCCTGGTCCGGCGGGGGAAGCGCCTCGACGCGGAACACCAGCTTCTCCCGGCTGCCGCGGCTGTAGATCACCGGCGGGGTGTACTCCGCCTGCGGCGCGACGAAGTCCACCGTGGCCTTGATCGGCGCCGCGCAGCCGTCGCAAGCCGCCTCGACCGCGTCGCCCGGTTTGATCGTCGCGACCACCGCTTCGGGAACGAAGAAGCGCAGCCGCCGGCGGTTGTCCGGCAACAGGCTGGCCACCGGCGCGCCGGCGGGCACCCATTCTCCGGGCCGGTAGTAGGTATCGGCGATCTCGCCGGCCGCGGGCGCGACCACGGCCTTGCGCTCGACCACCCAGCGCTTCTGTGCCGCTTGCGCCGTCGCGGCGTTCAGATCGGCTTCGGCGCCCTTGACCTCGGCCTGCCTTCCCAGTGTCATACGATAGGTGGCGATCTGCTGCTTCGCCGCTTCCGCTTGCGCCGCCGCCTGTTCATGGGCGGCGCGGGCCTCGTCGAGTTTGGCCTGGGAGACGAAGTGCTGGCGTTGAAGCGCTTCTTGCTGTTTCAGTTGGATGGCCGCCAGGCGCTGGGTCGCCTGCGCCGCCTGCAGGCTGGCTTCGAGCGCGGCGATCTCGGTCGGGCGGCGCGCCTGCTTCAGGTTTTGCAGCTTCTCGCCGGCCGATCCGGCGCGCGCCTCGGCTTCGGCCAGCGCCTGATCGTCAGGGTCGGCGGCGATCGCGAACACCGGTTGGTTCGGCGCGACGCGGCTGCCCCGTGGCGCATCGAGCGTCTTCAGGTAGCCGGCCTGGGGCGCCGCGAGATACAGATACTCGCCTTCGACATAACCCTGGAAGCTGTTGCTTTTGTCATGGTCGCATCCCGCCAGTTGCAGCGAGACGGCTGTCAGGCCAAACAGGCTCAGGGCGCGGATGCGCCGCGTGGTCATCGGTGTTCCTCCTTCGAATGCGTGGCGCAAGCCCGGGCGCGTTCAGAGCGAGCCCATCGGCAGGGAATTGCGGCGCATCACGGCGTGATTCTAGCCGCTGCGGGCGAGGGCTATCGCCGTGACGCCGGCGCCGATTCTCTTGGTTCGTCCCCGGATCGAGTCCTGGGCAGGCTATTCCCGCGAACGCGGGAATCCAGCAGCCATGCAGATTCGCCGGGTCTCGCCCCGGCCGGCGATCTACTTTCTTGCTCGTGCAGGAAAGTAGGCAAAGAAGCACGCCCCGCCTCCCCGGCCCCGCGGGCGGAGGGCTCGCCAGAGTCTTGCCCGTTCGCGCGGCGCAAGGCCAGACTGTTCTGATTGTTCGCCGCGCGGGGAAATCCGCTTCGGGCTACGCCCTGCGCGGCTTCCCCCGCGCAACTACCCTTCCGCAGCTACGGATCCAGAACAACTTGAAGGAGATCACAACTCAGAGAATGCGTTACACTTATCCACAGCCTTACCTATGACAGGCGGCTAAAGTCCCTGGGTAAAATTCAACGCGCACAGCTGGGTAGTTTTGAACGCGCGCCGACACTACTGGTGTCACTCGTCATCGCGATAGCTGCGTACGTAGGGGATCTGCAGCCCTACTCCTTGCTATCGGGAGCCTCTGCCGCAGGTGCAAGTCAAACCGACTCAATACTCGCGCAGGCCTTCGTCAGTCATGCCGGCAGTATTCAGGTTCAGGGCCAAGGGAGAGTTGTCAAGATTCTCTCGGATGACAACGAGGGCAGGCGTCACCAACGATTCATAGTCCGTCTGGGTTCGGGCCAGACAATCTTGATTGCCCACAACATCGATCTTGCCCCACGAATATCTTCGCTCCGCGAAGGCGACGCCGTCGAGTTCCATGGAGAGTACGAATGGAACTCGAAGGGAGGGGTGGTTCATCGGACCCACAAGGACCCGGTCAATCGTCATCCAGCGGGTTGGTTAAAGCACAATGGACACGTGTTTCAGTGATCATCTGGCCAGCCATCTGGCCCGTCACCACCAAGAGCCTTTCAGTAGGAATCGTACCCCGCGCCGTCGGGCGTTGGGATGCGATGCGAGGCGGCGGGAGCGCGGCATGGTCAATCCATGCAAGCGAGCGACAACGTGGCAGCGCGCCCAACGCCCGGCGGCGCTTCGGGTTGAGACCAGGATCGGCGTCTGCGGCGTTGCAGCGCTTGCCAAGGGAACCACTATTGGCCGCGCACTGCGCCTTGCATCCATCCGATCCTGGTCTCAAGGCGGGGCATGATTCCTACTGAAATAGGCTCTAAGCATTGGCCGCGTCGCGGAGCACTTCGGTGGCCCATTGATTCAGACTTTTCCCGGACGCCTGCGCTGCCACAGTCGCCGCCGCATGGATCTCCGGTGGAACGCGCAACATGATCTTGCCTGACGCGGGCTTCTCGGGGGTAATGCCCCGTTCAGCACAGTCCTGAAGAAAATCGTTGATCGCCGCTTCGAATCCGGCGCGCAGCTTGGCGACCGTCAAACCCTCGAAGCTGATGATGTCGCGAAGGCCAAGCACCCGCCCGACGAAGATGCCGTCCCTCTCGTCGAATTCGACGCGCGCCATGTAGCCTTTGTAGCTCATCGTGTTCATGGATGAATCCCCAATCGTTCAAACAGCTCGCGCGCCTCTTCCACCTGATATTTGCGCGCTTCCTTACCCGGATGCGGGCGGTGGCACCGCCACTGCCCGCCCTTCAGCACAAGCTTCACACGCGATCCCTCGCGCTCGAAAACCTGACCGCCAAGTGCGACGACCAAGGCCTCGATGTCGCTGAACGCGATGCCGCCACGCGTGGGCCTGGCGGATATCGCGTCCAGGGTCTTTCGGTGCTTGGCCTTCATCGATAAAACGATAGCGGTATCTGCTGTCGAATGCAATCATTATTTGATAGCACTTCCATTGTCTTCTTCTGTCGCATGGCGGTCCCTCGTTTGTTGGAACATCGGAGCCAATGGGAAACGGACCCAACGCCGTCCCGCCAGCGCCGACATTCAACAGCGACAACCGCGCCGCCTCATGCAACAGCGATTTCAAGCACCCGCCCGGCCAGACCGCATTTGGGGCGAAAATACGCGAGGCATGACGATTCGTCCGACGCCGCATCGGCGTTGATCCGATCCACGCAAGCCCGTTCGATCTTCGGAGTAGCCAAATGATCCCGTCCCGACAACTCTGGGCCGTGCCCCTGACCGCGATTTCCATCCTCGCCCATGCCGATACGGTCGGCTGCGTCACGACCACATGGAAGCTGATCGGCGCCAACCACAAGGTGTGCGTCGAGGCCTTTCACGACCCCAAGGTGCCCGGCGTGACCTGCCACGTCAGCCAGGCGAGAACCGGCGGCATCTCGGGCTCCCTCGGCCTGGCGCAGGATCCATCGCAGTTCTCCCTCGCCTGCCGCCAGACCGGCCCGATCACACTGCCCGCCAAGATGCCGGAGGAGGAGACGGTATTCAGCGAGGACACGTCGATCCTGTTCAAGGAGACCCGGATCCTGCGCCTGTGGGACGCGGCGAATCGAACCTTGGTTTATCTGGCGATCAGCCGCAAGCTGATCGAAGGCGCGCCGGCGAACAGCATTTCGACGGTGCCGGTGATGCCCTGGGCGGGAAAGCCCTGATCGGGTCATGACGAATGTTTGATCGGCGGCTGAACGCGCGTCTGCGGCTGTTGTGGCTGAGCGAGGCGATCCGCAACAAGGAGGGCAGCGGATCCATCGAGGATGTCGAGGCCATCGCTCACCTTGCGCGGGACCCCGGCCTGCGCGATGCGAGCGATGAGGAACTGATTTTCCAGCGGGCGACGCGGCTGGCGCGCACCAATGGCGTCGCCAAGGCGCTCCCCGAAAACATCGATTTCGTGCTGTCCTGCGCAAGATATGCGTTCATGGGGCTGGCCATTCTGGCCTTCGTGCTGGGTTCGACCGCCGCGGCGGCGGTGTTTTCCCGGGGCTATACGATCAACATCTCCTCGGCGATGATCGCGCTGCTGGCACCCCATCTGGTCAGTCTGGCCCTGATGGCCTTCGTCCTGCTGATCGGCGCCCGCTCCGGCAATCTGTCGCTGGCCAACGCCTGGCTTTGGATCTCGGAGCGCATCGGCCGGCGCCGCGACGCGATATTCCTCGTCGAATCCCTGCGCGCCCTGGTCAGTCGCGGCAACAGCCTGCCGTGGCTGATGATGGGCGTCAGCCATCTGCTGTGGCTGTTGTTCGCGCTCGGCAGCATTGTTTCGGTGCTGGTGTTTCTGATGATTCACGAATATGCGTTCGAATGGACGACGACGATTCTGCCTGGCCGGTTTTTCGTCCGCGCTGTCGAGATCCTCGGATGGCTGCCGGGACTGCTGGGCTTCGTCGGCCCATCGAGCGCTGACGTCGCGACCTTGACCAACGTGGATGCGGTGCGCAAGGCCTGGGCGGCGTGGCTGATCGGAAGCCTGCTGGCGTACGGCTTCATCCCGCGCCTGCTGCTGCTGGCGGTCTCCTACTGGACGGCGAAAAGCGGCTTGCGCAAGCTTGCGCTGGACGGCTCGAATGCCTATTACCTGGCGCTGGTGCAGCGGATTCGCACGGCGTTCAAGCCGCCGCGCGCCATCGTGGACCCGGACCCCGGCAATGTCGGGGCCACCGGTCAGGACCCGTCGACTCGGCACGCCAGGACTTCGGCGGCGGCGACCGGCGCGGTGGTTCCCTTCGAATTGCGCGATCCGGCTGTGCTCGCCGGGATGGCCACGAGCGATCACGTCACGGTGTTCGAGAATGTGCTGGATCATCGCAGCCAGGCAACGATACTGGCGCGCCTGGGCGACCTCAACGTGCAACGCCTCGCCTTCGTCTGCGATGCGCGGAACGCGGCCGATCGCGGCGCGTTTCAGTTTCTGCGTGTCTTGAAGAGCGTTTGTCCCGAGTGCCGCGTGGTCCTGCTGGAGCAGGATTCGACGCGACCCGACAAGCTGGCGAACTGGCTCGCCGGCTTCGGTGAAGTCGGCTTTGGCGGCAGTGACGTGGCGGCCGACATTGCCAGTCTCGGCGACTGGCTGGGGAGCGCATGATGGCTGCAAGGAACCTGGCCATCGTCGTGGTCGGCCACACCAACGCCGGCAAGACTTCGCTGCTGCGGACGCTGACTCGCAACAAGAGCTTCGGCACGGTGTCGCCGCGTAACGCGACAACCCGGCATGTCGAGCAGACCTCGGTGGCGATCGCCGGGAAGCCGGTATTGACCCTGTTCGACACTCCCGGCTTCGAGGACTCGATCGAGTTCCGCCACTATCTGCGCCAGTTCGGCGATGGCAACGGCGCGCGCAAGCCGATCCTCGAATCCTTTCTGGCCAGCCCCGAGGCCGCGGGGCGCTTCGAGCAGCAGGCCAAGGTGGTCCGCATCCTGCTGACCAGCATCGACGCGATCTTCTACGTGATCGACAGCACCGAAGTGCCCTTGCCGAAATACCTGAGCGAACTCGAAGTGCTGGCGATGTGTGCGATCCCGGTATTGCCGGTGCTGAATTTCATCCGTGACAGCGACAGCCATGTCGAGGATTGGGCGGCGGTCCTCGCCGATCGCGGCTTGCACACCAAGGTCAGTTTCGACGCAGTCGCGCCGATGATGGGCAGCGAACGCCTGCTGTACACCCGGCTGGGCAGCCTCCTCGAAGCCCATGACGCTCGCCTGGCGCAGATCGCCGATGCGATCGAGCGCGAAGCCCTGGCGCGTCGCCAGAGCGCCTTGCAGGCCATCGCCGAGCTGCTGGCCGATGTCGCCGCCCTGCGTCGCCAGGTCGCGCAGGAAGACCGCGCGGAAATCCAGCGGGTCGGCGAGCGCCTGCATGGCCTGGTCAAGACCGCGGAACAGCGCTGCGTAGATGCCTTGCTGGCGATCTATCGCTTCGATCGCTCGGATCTGGTCGCGCTCGATCTTCCGGTGATCGGTACGAAAGTCGAGGATGACCTTTTCAATCCGGAAGTCATCAAGGCGGCCTCGCGGCGTCTGGGGATCGGCGCGGCGATCGGCGCCGCCATCGGGCTGGGCGTTGATATCGCGACGGTTGGCATCACCATGGGCACCGGGGTGATCGTCGGCGGCGCGATCGGCGGCATGGTCGTCGGCTCGGCAAAGAATCTCTGGACCTGGGCGCAAGCGAAGATTGACGGCCTGGTCGAACTGGCCATCGACGAACCGACACTCTCCGTCCTGCTTGGGCGGCAGCTGCAGTTGCTGCATGCGCTGCACAGCCGCAGTCACGCCGCCGAGCAGCCCGCGCAACAGGACGGCGTCGTGCTGGGCGAGGAACGCTGGGAACAGCTTGCCGGGCCGATGAACAAGGCCAGGGCGCATCCCGAGTGGTCGCGGCTCGGCGACGGCTTCGTGCCGGACGAGGAACGCAACCGGACGATAGATCAGCTTGCGGCGCTATTGCTGTCTTCCACCGCAGAGACGGGGACGTCCAGCCAGTCGGCGCACGGCCAGCCGACCCGGTGATAGGTCGCGGGCGGCGCTGGCAACACGCTGGAAACCACTTCCGAGGCCATGACTATTTTCCAGCCAATTGGAAAATAGTCTTGACTTTCTTCCAGTGCGCTGGAAGATAGTCGGCATGGAACGCGCGCTTGCCCAGTACATCCAGGCCGATCTGGCACGCAAGATGGTCTTTCTGACGGGGCCGCGGCAGGCCGGCAAGACCACGCTGGCGCTGGCGCTGGCGGGTGCCTGGCCGAATGCGCAAATCCTCAACTGGGATGTCGCGACCGATCGACGCGTCATGCTTGGCCAAAGCTGGTCGCCGTCGGCCGGTTTGATCGTGTTCGACGAACTGCACAAGATGGCGGGCTGGAAGGCGTGGCTGAAGGGAGTGTTCGACGGCCGGCGCGAAGGGCAGGCCATGCTGGTCACGGGCAGCGCGCGCCTGGACACCTTTCGCCAGACCGGGGAATCGCTGGCCGGCCGCTATTTTTCCTGGCGTCTGCATCCGATTACCGTGAAGGAATGGGTGGCGACATCCGGCGACCCGGCCGAGGCGGCGCTTGCGCGCATTCTCGAACGCGGCGGCTTTCCCGAGCCGTTTCTGGCCGTTGAGGCCAGCGATGCCGAACGCTGGCGGACCCTGTATATCGAGGGCATGATCCGTGAGGACATCCTCGAGTTTTCCCGCGTTGCGCAGATTCGCGCCATGCGTCTGTTCGTCGACATGCTCAGGAGCCGCGTTGGATCGCCGCTGTCGCTGGCATCCCTGGCGCGTGATTTGCAGATATCGCCGACCACGCTCGGCCGCTATCTCCAAATCCTCGAGGCGCTGTACATCGTGTTCACGGTGCGGCCTTTCCACCGCAACATTGCGCGTGCCCTGCTCAAGGAGCCGAAAGTCTATTTCTTCGATACCGGCCTGGTGCAGGGCGACGCGGGTGTTCGATTCGAAAACGCCTGCGCCACCATGTTGTTGCGCCACGCCCACTTCCTGCAGGATTCCGCCGGTCGCGCCATGAGCCTGAGTTACGTGCGCGACAAGGAGGAGCGCGAGATCGATTTCGTGCTCTGCGAGAACGGCGAAGCCGTCGGTTTCGCCGAATGCAAACTCAGCGATCAGGCCGTGCCCGCCTATCTGGCGGCCGTCGCCGAGCGCTTCCCCGGCGCCGGGGTGAGCCTGTTGGTGCGCCATTTGCGCCAGTCGGAGCTGCGCGGGCGAGTCGCGGTGGAGCGGGCGGCGGACTGGCTGGCCCGCCTGGCCGCTTGAGACGGGGGCCCCGGCGACACAGGCGCCCCGCCACCGGCACCGCGCCGAATTCCCTGCGGCAGCGAGTAATTAGAGTGTTTCCCCCTTGACACGCGCGCCCTCACAATGCCAGCATTCAAACATTCGTTTGAAACCAGCGTTTCGCAGAGAGCCGTCCATTGATGGAATCCGATACCCGCTCCCGCATTCTCGATGCCGCCGAAAAGCTGTTGGTGCAGCACGGCCTCGACGCGACCACGCTGCGCATGATCACCACCGCGGCGCAGGCCAATCTGGCTGCGGTGAACTACCACTTCGGCTCGAAAGAAGCCCTGATCGAAGCGGTATTCCGCCGCCGGCTGACCTGGCTCAATGAGCAGCGCATCGCCGCGCTCGACGCACTGGAAGCGGAAGCCCGGGGCGCGCCGCTGAAGCCGCGCCAGATCGTCGAGTCCTTCTTCGGCGTGGCGATACGTTTGGCGGCCGACAGGAACGGCGGCCGCACCTTCATGCGCCTGCTGGGCCGCACCTACACCGAGCCGACCGAGTTCGTCCGCAGCTTTCTCGCCGAGGAGTATGCGACGGTGATCGCGCGCTACAAGGCCGCCTTCTTCAAGGCGCTGCCGGACGTGCCGCAGGAGGAGTTTCTTTGGCGCTTCCATTTCATGATGGGCGCGCTGTCCTACGCCATCTCCGGAACCGACGCCTTGCGCCTGCTCGGCCCGATCGACGATTCCGATCCCGATGCGCTGTATGCGCGGCTGATGAGCTTCCTGATCGGCGGCCTGCGCGCGCCGCTTCCCGACATTTCCACAATTTCCACCAAACCCGTCAGGAAGACCCGCGCCAAGCGCGCGGCCTGACCTGGAGAACGCCATGACCGTGCTACTGCTCCTGATTGCGGCTACAGCCGCTGTGCTGTTGCTGCCGCCCTTGCGCCGTGCGCTGCTGACCGGCCCGATCTTCGCCGCCTACAAGCGCCAACTGCCGACCATGTCGCAGACCGAGAGGGAGGCGCTGGAGGCCGGCACCGTCTGGTGGGAGGGCGAACTGTTCTCCGGCCGACCGGCCTGGCAGCGATTGCTCGACTATCCGCAACCGCAGCTATCGGCCGCCGAGCAATCCTTTCTCGACAAGGAATGCGAAACGCTGTGTGCGATGGTGAATGACTGGGACACCACCCAGGTCCATCAGGACCTGCCGCCCGAGGTCTGGGCCTACATCAAGGACAGGGGCTTTCTCGGCATGATCATCCCGAAGCGCTACGGCGGCCTCGAATTCTCCGCCTACGCCCACTCGGCCGTGGTGCAGAAGCTGTCCACGCATTGCTCGGCCGCCGCGGTGTCGGTGATGGTGCCCAACTCGCTCGGCCCGGCGGAGTTGTTGCTTCACTACGGCACCGAGGAGCAGAAGAACCGCTACCTGCCGCGGCTGGCGAAGGGGCTGGAGATTCCAGCCTTCGCGCTGACCAATCCGCATGCGGGCTCGGACGCTGCCTCGATCCCCGACATCGGCATCGTCTGCAAGGGCATCTGGCAGGGCCGCGAGGTGATCGGCATGCGCGTCACCTGGGACAAGCGCTACATCACGCTGGGCCCGATCTGCACGCTGCTCGGCCTGGCCTTCCGGCTGCGCGATCCGCAGCACCTGCTCGGCAACATCGACGATATCGGCATGACCTGCGCGCTGGTGCCGACCGATCACCCGGGGGTCAATATCGGCCGCCGCCACTTTCCGTTGAACGCGGTGTTCCAGAACGGGCCGAATTCGGGCAAGGACGTCTTCATGCCCCTCGACTGGATCATCGGCGGCCGGGCTATGGCCGGCCAGGGCTGGCGCATGCTGATGGAGTGCCTCGCCGCCGGGCGTTCGATCTCGCTGCCTTCGTCGAACACCGGCATGGCCAAGCTCGCGGTGCGCGCCACCGGGGCTTACGCGCGCGTGCGCAGCCAGTTCAAGACCGCGATCGGCCGGTTCGAGGGCATCGAGGAACCGCTGGCGCGCATGGGCGGCAACACCTACATGATGGACGCGGCGCGCACCATGACCGCCGGTGCCATCGATCTGGGCGAAAAGCCCTCGGTGGTTTCGGCGATCGTCAAATACCATGTCACCGAGCGCGCGCGCCAGGTGGTCAATGATGCGATGGACATACTCGGCGGCAAGGGCATCTGCCTCGGCCCGAACAATTTCATGGGCCGCGCCTACCAGCAGCTGCCCGTGGCGATCACCGTCGAGGGCGCCAACATCCTGACCCGCAGCCTGATCATCTTCGGCCAGGGCGCGATCCGCTGCCATCCCTATGTGCTGAACGAAATGGCGGCGGCGCGCGATCCGGATGCGGCCAAGGGCCTGCGCGATTTCGACAAGGCGTTCTTTCGCCATCTCTGGTTCATCTGGAGCCGCGGCTTCCGCTCCTGGATCATGGCCTTCACCGGCTCGAACTTCGTCAGGGTGCCGGCCGGTGTGGCGCCCGAAACGCGCCGCTACTACCAGCAACTGACGCGTTTTTCGGCGGCCTTCGCCTTCATCGCCGACGTCTCGATGTTCGTCATGGGCGGTAATCTGAAGCGCAAGGAGAAGCTCTCGGCGCGGCTGGGCGACATCCTCTCGCTGATGTACCTGTGCTCCGCGACCCTCAAGCGCTACGAGGCCGAAGGACGCCAGGCGGCGGACGCGCCGCTGATGCACTGGGCGATCTGGGACGCCATGTTCAAGATGCAGAATGCCTTCGAGGGCGTCATATCGAACTACCCGAACCGTTTCATCGCCGCGCTGTTGCACTGGTACATCTTCCCGCTCGGACGTCCTTACGAAGTGCCCGCCGACCGCCTGGGCCACGAGGTGGCGAAGCTGCTGATCGAGCCCTCGGCGACGCGCGACCGCCTCACCGCCGGCATGTATGTGCCGCGCCGCGAGCAGGACGCCGTCGGCGTCGTCGAGCTGGCGCTGGAGGCCACCATCGCGGCGGAGCCGATCGACGCCAAGCTGCGTGCCGCGATGAAGGACGGCCGAGTCAGCGCCGGCGATGCGTCGACCATCCTGCGTCACGCGCTGGAAGCCGGCATCCTGTCGGCCGAGGAAGCGGCGCTGGTTCGTCGCCGCGACGATCTGCGCGACAAGGCGATCGCGGTGGACGATTTCGCGCCGGACTTTGCCCGCGAGCGGGCCGGCGCGCAGCGACCCCTGCGTCAAGCGGCATAACGATGGTCAGCTTCGCCCCGGTCAATATCGTCGACGGCGCACGCACGCCTTTCCTCAAGTCGCGCAACCTGCCGGGGCCGTTCTCGGCCTCGGACCTGGCGACGATCTCCGGCCGCGCGCTGCTGGCGCGTCAGCCCTTCGCGCCGGATCGACTCGACGAGGTGATCGTTGGTTGCGCCAGCCCGAGCGTCGACGAGGTGAACATCGGCCGCGTGATCGCGCTGCGTCTGGGCTGCGGCGACAAGGTGCCGGGCTGGACGGTGATGCGCAACTGCGCGTCGGGCATGCAGGCCATCGATTCGGCGATTGCCAACATCCAGAACGGACGTTCGCATCTGGTACTGGCCGGCGGCGTCGATGCGCTGTCGCGCACGCCGCTGCTGTATTCGGACAAGATGGTGCTGTGGTTCTCGCGCATGGCGCAGGCGCGCAGCACGGGCGCCAGGCTCGGCCTGTTCGCCAAGTTGCGGCCGGCGATGTTGCTGACGCCGGTGATCGGCATCGTCAAGGGCCTGACCGACCCGGTGGTCAATCTGATGATGGGGCAGACGGCGGAAAACCTGGCCTGGAAGTTCGGCATTTCGCGCCGGGAAATGGATGCCTTCGCGGTCGACAGCCACCGCAAGGTCGCGGCGGCGCAGGATGCCGGCCGCTTCGGGGAAGTCGTGCCGCTGATCGACGCCGACGGCAAGGTGTATGCGGCGGACGATGGCGTGCGCCGCGACTCCAGCCTGGAAAACCTGGCCAGGCTGAAACCTTTCTTCGATCGCAAGTACGGCAGGATCACGCCGGGCAACAGCTCGCAGATCACCGACGGCGCCGCCTGGCTGCTGCTGGCCTCGGACGCGGCGGTGGCGAAATACGGACTGGAGCCGATCGGCAGGATCGCCGACACGCAATGGGCGGGCCTCGACCCGGCGCAGATGGGCCTCGGGCCGGTGCATGCCGCGACGCCGATATTGCAACGGCATGGCCTCGGCCTGAACGACCTCGATGCCTGGGAAATCAACGAAGCCTTCGCCGCCCAGGTGCAGGGCTGCCTGCGCGCCTGGGACGATGCCGCCTACTGCAAGGAACACCTCGGCCTCGACGCCCCGCTGGGCGCGCTGGACCCGACGAAACTCAACATCGACGGCGGCGCCATCGCGCTGGGCCACCCGGTCGGCGCCTCGGGCGCGCGCATCGTGCTGCACCTGTTGCACATCCTGCGTCGCGAGCAGGGTGGCAAATGCGGCGGACGCGGCATCGCCAGCATCTGCATCGGCGGCGGCCAGGGCGGCGCCGTGCTGGTGGAAGCCGCCTGATTCGCGTGCGATGCCCGAGCCGATCCGCCTTGAATACCGCGCCAAGCCTTCACTGCCGGGCTTCCTGGCGCAGGTGTGGCGTCCGTCGCGCGGTTTCGGCGCCGACGGCAAGCTGCCCGACATCGCCGCGCGCTGGAGCGGCCAGCGTTCCTCGCCGCGCCAGCTCGGCGAATACTTCGCCCTGTCCGGCCTGCCGGCAGGCGAGCATCTGTCCATCCTCTATCCGCATACCCTCAGCTTTCCGTTGCTGATGGCGGTGCTCAGCCATCCGGCATTTCCGCTGCCGATCTGGAACATCCTCCAGGTGCGCAATCGCCTGCGCCTGCATCAAGCCATCGCTGCCGACGCGGTGCTGGATATCACGGTGCGCACCGGAGCCCGGCGGGTCCTGGAAAAGGGCGTCGAGATGGACCTTCGGGTAAATGCCGATTCGGCGGGGCGAACCGTGTTCGACGCCGTGAACACGTTCTACGCGCGTGGCCGCTACGGCGCTGCCGAGGCCAGTGCGCTCCCCAGTCCCGCCGTGACCGCGACCGCCGTCACCGAGTGGACCATGCCGGCTCACGGCCGCTGGCGCTACGGCCGCCTTTCCGGCGACATAAATCCGCTGCACCTGAGCAGCGCCTACGCGCGCCGCGCCGGCTACGCGC
>WBZP01000053.1_pt1 | contig 156586 bp, 140 predicted proteins | sample 5204301 | NCBI WGS metagenome assembly WBZP01 (sample SAMN12412401, study PRJNA552823) | activated sludge metagenome | isolation source: activated sludge from nitrification reactor of wastewater treatment plant... | place: USA: Pennsylvania | collected 2017 | reverse complement strand
CATTATCCGGTCCCGACCGGCCATGAGAGAAAGGATCCCATTTGATGTCAAACGCAGGGCAGGTCGCGACCCGCCCGTACAATAATGGTAGTGGCCGGTCGCGACCGGCCATGCGACAAATATTATCCGGTCACGACCGGCCATGCGACAAATATTATCCGGTCACGACCGGCCATGCGACAAATATTATCCGGTCACGACCGGCCATACGACAAATAAAATCCGCGATCATCAGCATGATCAGCGTTAGCCGAAGGCGATCCGCGTTCCCCCTTTGGCAATGTGGTGTCTCGAGAATGGAGGCGAGATGTATCAGGCTTGCAGTTCACGCAGGACAGGTCACGACCTGTCCGTACACGAAAGGTAGTGGCCGATCGGGGCCAGCCTGAACCGTTCCTGCTTGTTTCGGAACGCGGGATATCTAAAATACAATGGAGCTAAAGATGTTCGGGATTTAACATACACTGACGGATCAGCTTTTCATCCCTTTGTCGTGTTTATGGGAATTGCCGAATACTAATTTTTTCCAGCCGGATACTCAAAATTCCATGTTAATGTCTTATGGTTTTTACACTTTTCATGAAAATTGTCAAAATGAAAAACACTAAAAACCTGATCTTGTTCCTCATAACCATCAATTGTTGCTGGTCGAATTTGATGGTTGCTCAACCAGTGAGAGAGGAAGTTGTTTACTATAGCGATTATGTATCTTCTGTAGATTGGAGCTATCTTCATGGAGTTGCAACATCTGATAATGGGTTGCTTCTGGCTGAAACGGCGGAGTACTATAATCCGGGTGGATTGTTGTATTCAAAGATGAATCTGACAAAACGTTGGGGCAGCTTCCAGACCAATTTCGATTTTTCAAATCCAATCGCAGTTCCTGATTATACTCAAAACGATAAAACAACATGTTTAGAAGCGGATGGAAGTGGTAACTATTACGCTGGAGGTAAGTATTATTACGATAATGTATATAAACATGATGCCGTCCTGATTAAATACAATTCTTCACTTGTGGAAGTATGGCGTCAATATTTATACAGTGGTCCTACTGGTGGAGGCACAGGACCTGACGACTATACTCTTTCAGTATATGCTAAGGGGAATAAATTATACTGGTTGGGATATCTGGGACAGACCGGTTATTTTTTAGCTTGTTATTCGGATATTGGCGCTCAGCTGTTCTTCACGAACGTCAGTACGTTTACTCCACAGATGGTACGGGTGAATGCATCGGGTGATGTGTATGTATTAGGATCATCGACGTCAGGTACAAATGGTTCACAGGTTGTACTTCAAAAACTGAATAGTTCCGGAGTGCAGGTGTGGAAGAAAACATATAATGCTTTAGCCGGTCTGAACGCTGACCTGCCGGCCCATATGGAAATTGATGCGTCCGGAGATATATATTTCACGGCTGCTTGTGAAAGAACGGTAGGTAATAGTGATGCCATGCTGGTAAAATATAACAGCAGTGGCACCCGTGTTTGGTCGAAGTATATAAACGGATCTGCAAATTCAAATGATGGTGCCGGAAAATTTTGTTTTGATGGCTCAGGAAATATTGTTGTTGCTTATACAGTTCTGAATTCAAACCTCGGTGTTTACAATTATGATGTCTGTATGAGAAAGTATAGTCCTTCAGGTAGTACCCTTGCCACCAGGTATTATAAAGGCAGTGGGAATAAACATGATAATCCGGAAAACATTTATTTTGCTCCCAATGGCCGTTTTTATCTTATTGCTCAGACTTCAGTTGACAATGTCACTGTGAAAAGTGTTGTAGCGCAATACGATCCTTCTCTGAATCTTGAATACACGGATGTTATGACGCATAGTTTTAATCCCTATGGTTTCCCGGACAATGTCTATATCGGTGTAACAACTTCGGTATTGGATCGTTCAGGAATGTTTTTATACTGGATCGGAACGAAATCGAGTGTTACATATGCCATGGGACTTGATAATATCATTGCTCCGTTTATTATCAAGTATTCTTTGCCTGTTGTTCCCCGTATGAGTGAAAGTGAATCGACTATGGAAGATTCAAAGCTATCGCTTTTCCCGAATCCAGCCAGTGATCAGGTGTTCATCAATTCTAAGAATGAAATCAGGCAGCTGGAAGTATATGACGAGAGTGGCCGGTTAATCTGGCAGGATGAAGACCTTGGTCAGAATACACAAAGACTGGATATCCAGCTATGGAGAAATGGAGTTTATGTAGTTCGTGTCACCGATCAGGAAAATCAGGTTGAAACCAGCAGGTTTGTGAAGCAGTAAATAATTCTGAGAGCAACGGCCGTACTCATTAATGTGAGCTACGGCCGTTCTTTTTTTTTCGTTGATGATGGCTCAGACTCCGGAAATGCAGCTGCAGAAAATAAAATCTGATCATGATAAATAGAAATCAACTGAGGAGGGGCAAGTGAGTCAAAAGTGCAAGAGGAACAAGTGGTGCAAGAAGGGCAAAGGGGCAATTCCGCTTGCTTTGCAAGGAGGGAGGGGCAAAAGGGGCAATAGATGGTTGTGTCCGGTCGCGACTGGACTGAAGACAAATAAAATCCGCGACCATTCGCCTGATCAGCGTAAGCCGAAGGCGATCCGCGTTCCATCTTTGGCAACGTGGTTTGTCGAAAATGCAGACGAGATGTATCAGGTGCAATGGTTCGGCATCCCGAGGCTTTGCAGTTCTCGCAGGGCACGTCCGTACACAATTGGTAGTGGCCGCTCACGACCGGCCATGCGCTCCTATGCAGGACCAGTTACTTCCATCTCTTGCCCCTCTTCATCTCCCGCACGGAGTGCGGGATGCCCCTCTTTAACTCCCGCACTTCGTACGGCTGGCATTATACCATCCATCCAATTTTCCTTACCTTTGAATCATGACCTTCTTTCGTTACTTGTTTTTGTTGATGGTGATGCTGCCGGGAGGATTATTTGCCCAGTACACAAGTACTAAATGGTGCTTTGGCGATAGCGCAGGAATTGACTTTAATAATAATCTTGCACCATTTGTTTCCCATGCAAATGGTCGGGGGTCATGCGCTACCATTTGTAACAACAATGGGGACTTGCTTTTTTATTCATACACAAGAGATTATACTCTCTGGATTGCCCCTAGTGTTTATATGTTTGGATCAATACGCGATAAGCTTAACAATAAAATGCTAGGCGGAGATACTATTATTGGCACTTCATGGTACCACGAAATGGTTATTATCCCAAAATCTGCTACCGATAGTACTTTTTATGTATTTAGTGCGGGGGAATCATCCAATTATGGATTGTATTATAGTTTGGTTGATTTAAAACAAAACAATGGTTTAGGGCAAGTGGTTCAAAAAAACGTTCAGTTGCAGAATTTTTCATTGATGGATAATTTATATGCAATTAAGCATGGCAATGGTCAGAGTTGGTGGGTGATTTTTCTGAGACAAGATCCGACAGGGCTTACAACAAACAACTCTTTTTATCTGTATCCGGTTGATGAAAATGGTATCGGCAACTTGATTGTACAGCACGTTGGGCCGGTGCATAATGCTTCATTTGGTCAAATTAGCTTCAATAAAAATGGAAGTAAATTTGTATTGATTTCTGGAGGAGGTATGTTTGCTTCATATTATTTTGACAGATGTACTGGAGTAATCACTTCTGATTCGGTATTTCAACCTGAACCTACTACTGCTCCATACCCTTTCTATTTCAGTGGGTCTTTATCACCCGATGGAACAAAATACTATATTTCTCATCTGTCTTCGGGTTTATCAACTGATACTTCAAAGTTGGAACAGTTTGATCTATCATCTCCTAGTGTTTTGGCAAGTAAAAAAGTGATTTTTTCATTTCCGTCAAGCGAGGTTCTTGGTAATTTGAAACTTGGTCCCAACAACAAACTATATTTCACAAATATGTATGCCGGCCCTGGAAGCTCATATCCATTCAATCCGGGTTTTTACAATGCAGTAAACAATAATCTTTCTGTAATAAACTATCCAGACAGCGCAGGATTAGCTTGTGACTTACAATTGTATTCAATTCCATTGGGTACAGGCCGTACCTATTTCGGCCTCCCCAACAACCCCGATTACGAGTTGGGCGCCTTGGTGGGGAGTCCGTGTGATACGTTAACTGTTGGCCTCACCCCCGGCCCCGCAGAGGAGAGGGGAGCCTGGATTCAGGCGTGGTACAACCATGAATGGAATATGATTCATGTCAACGTTGCGCAGTTGAAAGGAAAGAAAGGCGTGTTGCGGTTATTTGATATAGAAGGCAGAATCGTTTTCGAAAAACCGGCGGATGTGGTGGCGGGTGGATATTATACGACGGAGATTTATATGCAGGATTTTTCAGAAGGAGTTTATATCGTCAATCTGGTTACGGATAGGGAGACGTTGTCGTTTAAGACGATGAAATACTAGTTACAAGGCATTTTCGACTTAACCGCGGGGAGCGCCAAGAGTACGCAGGGAGCGCGGGGAGTAACATTTATAACTCTTAATACCCTTAAAACCTACTGTGGCAAGTAAATGCTGTAGAACACGAACGATGTCAAGTTGTTTGTAATCGCAGCATCACAAAATCGTTCATAACGAATCCGTTCCCAATATCGAAGTCGGCTACTTTTTCAATGATGAATCCGTTTTTGAAATAGAAGTTGATGGATTTAAAATTCTGACGGTTCACGGTGAGTCGAATTGATTTTGGGTTGCCTAATAGTCCGATCATCTCATGGAAGAAATAGGTGCCCAGGCCTTTTCCCTGTTTTTCATGATCGAGATAAAATTTATGCAGGAAGTACTCGCCGTTACCGCGATCCGTGAATGAAATATAACCAACCGGAGTTTCATTTGCATTCAGCAGAAAAAACTGCTGACCTTCCGACATCTGCTTTTTCAATGCTTCTTCTGAATACATGAGTTGCAGCATGTATTCGATTTGTTCCATAGAGATAATGTCCGGGTAATGTTTCTTCCAGATGATCTCCGCTAACTGCGAAATTGTTTTGCAGTCAGTTGAAGTTGCTTTTGTTATGGAGAGGTTTGATGACAAGTATTGTTCTTTATTGAGATTGACGTGGGTGATGATATGGGGGATGTGATTGATAGGGGGAGATGATATGGGGGATGTGATTGATAGGGGGGGCGATAGTTATGCAGCCTGTAGCCTGTAGCCTGCTCCCGCAGCTCGCTGCGGAACTGTAGCCTGTAGCCTTGCAGCCTTGTAGCCTTGCAGCCTTGTAGCCTTGTAGCCTGCAGCCTTGTAGCCTTGTAGCCTGCAGCCTGCAGCTTGATTCAGCCCTCCAGCAGTTCCTGCAATTCAAGCCATCGAATCGATTTTTCATCGAGTGCATTATTGCACTTTTCGAATTCATCCGAACATTGCTGCATTTCGGTGTGCGATAATCCGGAGTTCATTTTATCCACCAGGATCTTTTTTTTCTCCTCCAGATCGGAGATCTCCTTCTCGATTTGTTCAAGCTCTTTTTGTTCTTTGAAGCTGAGTTTGCCTTTTTTCCGGACAGGAGCTGCAGGTTCTTCTTTTTTTGATACAGTTTCTTTCTTTTCTTCCTTTGACGGCGTCAGACTTCCAAAGTTCTCGCGGTATTCTGTGTAGTTGCCGTGGATATCTTTTACGCCTCCATTTCCATCCAGTACGAACACATGATCTACCAGCCGGTCCATGAAATAACGGTCGTGCGTTACCATTAACAAACATCCCTGATAGCCTTCGAGGAACTCTTCAAGGATGTTCAGGGTAACGATGTCAAGATCATTGGTGGGCTCGTCAAGAATGAGGAAGTTCGGGTTTTTCAGCAGAATGGTAAGCAAATACAATCGTTTCTTTTCTCCTCCGCTGAGTTTGCTGACAAAGGCATGTTGCTTGGGTCCGGTGAACTGAAAGTGATTCAGGAACTGCGAAACACCCATCCAGTTTCCGTTGCCGGTTTCCACGTATTCTGCGATATCTTTCACGACTTCAATCACACGTTTATCCTCCGGCAACTGCATACCCTGCTGCGAATAGTAGCCATACACCACGGTCTCGCCTGATTTCACGCGCCCCTGATCAGGCTTTACCAGTTCCATGATAATGTTAAGCAATGTCGATTTGCCGGCTCCGTTTCTGCCGATCAGTCCGATTTTTTCGCCGCGTTTGAAGGTATAGGAGAAGTCTTTCAGTAACTGGCGGCCATCGTAAGCTTTGCAGATATTTTCCAGCTCAAGAATTTTACTTCCGAGGCGATTCATCTGCATGGTAATCTGCATCCGGGCTTCGGTGCGTTTTCCTTTTGCTTCTTCTTCTACGTCATAAAAAGCATCCTGCCTCGACTTCGATTTCGTAGTGCGGGCTTTGGGCTGTCGGCGCATCCAGTCGAGTTCACGACGGTATAAATTTCTGGCTTTATCAATGCTCGCCCGTTCCTGTGCTTCGCGTTCTTCTTTTTTCTCGAGATAATACGCGTAGTTGCCGTTGTAGTTGTACACTTTGTTGTTCTCGAGCTCTACGATGTAGTTACATACGTTATCGAGAAAATACCGGTCGTGCGAAATCAGCACCAATGGTTTGTTTTGCCTCTTCAGATATTGCTCCAGCCATTCAATCATATCCAGATCGAGATGGTTGGTGGGTTCATCCAGCAGCAACATGTCAAAATCTTCAATCAGCAAACGGGCCAGGGCAATGCGTTTTTTCTGTCCGCCGCTGAGTTGTGCGGTTGGTTTTTCAAGATGATGGATTCCCAGTTTTCCAAGAACCTCCGCTGCTCTCGCTTCATAGTCCCAGCCATTGAGCGAGTCGATGGTGTCCATCACGATCTGCAGCTTCGACTGGTCGATTTCGCCTTCGTCGAGTAAACGTTCGTATTCTCCAATAGCATGCAGAATGGGATGGCCGGGTTCGAAGATACAATCCATCACGGTTGATTCCGGATGGAAATACGGATCCTGTTCGAGGTAGCCCACACGTAAGTCGTTACGGAAAGATATCTTGCCTTCGTCCGGCACTTCCTTACCGGCCAGCATCCGCATCAGTGTGGTTTTTCCGCTGCCATTGGCTGCTATCAGCGCCATCTTCTGGTTTTCTCCCAGCGATATATCAATCTTCGTAAAAAGCGGTTTCTCGTTATAAGCTTTGGAGATGCTCTCGGCGGTGAAGATGTTCATAGGTGCAAAAGTACGTAGAAGCGTGCTTTCTTCCCACTAAATCAGAGGGAAGCAAGCAGAAGTTCGTGGAGTTCACGGGCTTTGGCCGATCCATAGGTCTTCCCGTTTAGACTCGAAATGTATTGTATGCCCCGAATAGCATTCGTGGTGATGATTTCATCAGCGAGCATCACTTCAGGTTCCGCCACCATTTGTTCGCGGAAAGGGATTCCGTTTTTATCGGCCAGGTCGAGAATTTTCCTGCGCAATACGCCGTCTACACATCCTTCTGATAAGGGAGGTGTGATGAGGGTATTGTTGTACCAGAAAAAGACATTACTGCTGAGGGCTTCGATCACATTTCCAGAGGTGTTCAGCAATAAACAATCTTCAGCTCCTGCATGCTTCACAGCAATGCCGGCCATCACGTAAAAAAGACTGCTGATGGATTTAATGCACGAAAAAGGTCCGCGGGCCTTTGCCTGCCGGGTATAGAGGATAGCGGGCTTGCCTTGCTCAGGAAAGATGTAAGTGTCTTCCAGCGGGAAGGCACTGATCAGATAACCGGTATTGTTATTGTCGGGTGCGTAAAACCCATCTGCCTGCCTGAACAGGGTATAACGGATCCGCACATACGTTCCTAGTTTATTTTCCTGAAGGAGTCCGGCAATATTTTGCTCCAGCAGTTGAATGTCAGCTAATCCGTGTCCTTCAAGCTCGAGCAATTCCATGGCATGACGGATACGTGTTTCGTGCAGGTCGCCGTGAATGATTTTACCATGATGCACCCGCATGCTTTCGAAAAAACCATCGCCGTACAGAAACGCACGGTTGTTTATCCAGCCGGCAGTTTCAGAGGGAACCAGGGTTCCGTTGAGTAGAATGACGGGTGAGAAGGATTGCATCAGAAAGAGGTGAGTTGTCCGATGAAATAGAGCACGAGCGAAGGCTTGAGTGCAATGGTGTACAGTAATCCAAAAATGGCTCCCCAGTAATGCGCATCATGATTGATATTGGTTCCGCCTTGTTTTCCCATTCTGTATTCGATAAAAAGATACAATGGACCGAAAAGAATACCCGGTATGCCGATGATACCAAAGAAGTAAATTTTTGTCCACGGTTCAAACAGAATGGCCGCGAAGATGATGGCTGATACTGCACCTGAAGCGCCGAGCGAATTGTAGTAGTGATTGTCTTTATGTTTCGCCAGCGAAGGTGCGTTAGCTGCGATGATTCCTCCCAGATACAGCACGATAAAATACAAGGTGCCGGTGTTGTCAAATACAGCCTGATAATAAGCTTCTACCGCCATCCCGAATCCGAAAAATGCGAACATGTTGAAGAGCAGGTGCATGAAATCAGCGTGTATAAAACCAGAGGTCAGCATACGCCACCACTGTTTGCGATGATGTACCATGTAAGGGTTCAGAATCAGCTTTCGCATCAGTTCTTCATTGCTGAAGGCAACCAGTGAAACTGCAACAGTGGCGAGCAGCAAGCCTATGGTGATATTCATTTCCATGAGGTAAAGATAGATATTCCTGATATCCATTGGTTAAACAATTGTATTCGTTTAGAAACGGTTAAGCGGCGACAGGATGTTTCTTTTGCAGTGTTATTGATGGCAAAAACTGCACATATTGTTTTTGGACATTCCTGGCCGCTTTTGAGGAAGGTGCCGGTATTGCGTTTTCTGGTCCCTTTTATTGCAGGGGTATTACTGCACTCAATCCGTAACTCTGAACCTGATGATTTTGCTGTATATGGCTCCTTGTTTTTGCAGGTTGTGGCCTGGCTGGGGCTCATGACTTTCTATAAAACCGGGTTTAAGCACCGGCATCATTTTGGAATTTTGCTGGGATGGTTATTTCTGATGCAGGGATGTTTGTTTGCACAGTTGCATACTGAGCTGTTTCGTCCGTTACATATTTCAAGGTGTGAGCGGGGCGAATGGTATTCCGGTGAGTTGGTTTCCACCTTGCGTGAAAAGCCTAAGTCATGGCGGGGGCTTGTGCAAGTACATGCTGTTTATTCGAATGGTAAATGGCGAAGTGCAGAGGGTAGGGTGATGTGTTATTTCAGAAAGAAAGAAGCCACGTTGCCGGTGTTCGGCGATTATTTGACCATGCGAATGTCTCCGGAACAAATCGATCCTGAAACGAGTCCCGCAGCGGCACTCTATGCACACCGGCAGATTTATCATCGCGGATTTGTGCAGCAGCTGGAAATTCATTCGGCGCAATCAGCCGGCTTTTCCATTACCGGAATGGCTGCGCACTGCAGACTAAGGATCACGTCGCTGTTCATGGAGCAGATGCATGAATCGAAAGAAGCAGCTATCGCCATTGCATTGCTGGTGGGCGAAGAAATTGCGATTGATGATGAGATCAATGCAGCCTATGCGGCAACTGGAACTTTGCATGTGCTGAGTGTTTCCGGCATGCATGTGGGATTGATTTTCTTTCTCCTGAGTTTTATCTTCCGGCCACTGCTGAAATGGGAATACGGAAAACACATCTATTATCCCACCATTATGTTGCTGGTATGGGTCTACGCTTTCGTGGCGGGAGCAGCACCATCGATTGTTAGAGCAGCAATGATGTGCAGCTTTTTTCTGACTGCGAAATGGATCGACAGAAAGAATCAGGGGTTTGGTGCCTTAGGAGCTTCGTTGTTTATTATATTGCTGATAAATCCGTTTAATCTCTATGAACCCGGTATGCAGCTTTCCTTTTTCGCGGTGCTCGGCATCATCTGGCTGCAACGTCCGATTTTCAGATGGTGGGTGCCGAAGAATATTATCGTTTACAAACTATGGGAGATGACCAGTGTTTCAATAGCGGCGCAGGTACTGACTTTACCGGTTTCGCTATTTAATTTCGGACAGTTTCCCAATTATTTTATTCTTGCCAATATGTTGGTGATCCCCATTACCACGGCCTGCATCTATAGTTTGATTGCTCAGGTGATGTTTTCGCCGATTGAGAAATTAAGTGAATATATCACCGAGCTGAATACCTGGCTGCTTCAAATATCCAATGCAATAGTGATGGAAATGAAGGACTGGCCAGGCGCGCTGAGTTACTGGAAAATTCATTTCTGGGAAACCGTTCTGCTCTATGTGGTGATAATTGATGCAGAAGCCTGGCTCCGCACGAAGAAATTCATGCCCTTTGCGCGGATATTGGTGTTGATGATCCTGATGACGGTGATCAGATTATTTCTGACAGTTTAAAATAATCTTTCGGACGAACGCCTTTCTCGGTCATCTGCAGGTTGCAGCACTCATTTAACGGATCATGTTCGAAGAACAGGATGTAATCATTGGTTTGGGCTTCGGTGATAAAAGTTGCTTTTTCTTCCAGCGTCAGCAATGGACGGGTGTCATACGCCATCACAAAGGGCACCGGAATATGCGCTGCAGAGGGCAGGAGGTCGGCCATGAATACAATGGTTTTGCCGTTGTACTGAATATGCGGCAACATCATACCATCGGTGTGACCATTCATGTATTTGATTTTTACACCCGGAAAAAGTTCGGTGCCATCGGTTGTGAATTTCAACTGACCACTCTCCTGAATGGGTAAAATATTTTCTTTCAGAAAACTTGCTTTCTCACGTGCATTGGGTTGAGTCGCCCATTTCCAGTGATTTTCGTTGCTCCAGAACGTTGCGTTTTTAAAAGCAGGCACAAGTTGTCCATCATTTCTTCGAACGATACTTCCACCACAATGATCAAAATGCAAATGAGTCAGAAAGACATCCGTAATATCATCAAACCCGAAGCCAAGTGCTGCAAGTGATTTCTCCAAAGTTGCATCCCCATGCAGATAATAATGTCCGAAGAATTTTTCATCCTGTTTATTGCCGATACCATTATCCACGAGTATCAGGCGATCACCATCCTCAATCAGCAAACATCGCATCGCCCAGGTGCACATGTTGTTTTCATCTGCCGGATTAAGTTTGTTCCACATTGTTTTTGGTACTACACCAAACATGGCGCCACCATCAAGTTTAAATAAGCCGGTGTCAATGGAATGAAGCTTCATATGCAATATATTTCCACAAATGTATGGAATTGGCAAATTGCCGCTGGCCTCGAGCCTGCCTCGATGGGCTAATTGGCAAATTGCAAATTAGCAAGCGGGTGAGTTGAGAAGTTGGAGAGTATCCCGGCTTAGGATTTCTTTTCGGGAACTGTTGGGACCTGTCGGGACTTGTCAGGACCTGTCGGGACCTGTCGGGAGCTTGCCTCCTGAGCTTGCCTCTTGGAACCTCTGGGGCAAATTTGGGATTAGATGGAATGATACTTTTAACAGGAATAAATCCGCGCAAATCCGCCTTATCCGATTCATCCGTGTTCCCACCTGTTGGCGGATAGTATATTGTCTCATTTTGTGTTCTGCAAATCAATATTTTTGTTGTATGATGAACGTTCATTTTATCGCGATTGGAGGAGCTGCGATGCATAATCTGGCGCTGGCCTTGCAACATAAAGGGTATCAGGTTACGGGTTCGGATGATGAGATCAACGAGCCTTCAAAGAGTCGTTTGGAGAAGGCCGGATTATTGCCAGCAGAGATGGGCTGGTTTCCGGAGCGAATCCATAGCGGACTCGATGCTGTGATCCTTGGTATGCATGCCCGGGCAGAGAATCCGGAGTTGCTTCGTGCCAAGGAATTAGGTATTCCGGTTTTCTCTTATCCGGAATATCTCTATGAGCAGTCGAAAAACAAACGTCGTTTTGTGGTGGGTGGGAGTCATGGCAAGACAAGCATCACCGCTATGATTCTGCATGTACTGAACTTTCATAAAGTGGATTTTGATTACATGGTAGGATCGCAGCTGGAAGGATTTGAACGAATGGTGCGGTTATCCGAATCAGCTCCCATTATTATTCTCGAAGGCGATGAGTATTTATCTTCTCCGATTGATCGTCGTCCGAAGTTTCATCTTTACAAAGCAGATGTAGCTTTACTCAGTGGTATCGCATGGGATCATATCAATGTATTTCCCACCTTCGATAACTATGTGGAACAATTTCGGATATACGTGAACGGTATACCTGAAAACGGGAGATTAATTTATTGTGATCAGGATCCCGAAGTAAAAACAGTTGGCGAGGCTGCGAGTCCGGTGAAGAATAAATCTCCGTATGGAATTCCGAAGCACCGGATTGCAGATGGTACTACTATTCTTGAAACATCACAAGGAGATGTCCCCTTACAAATCTTCGGGACACATAACCTGATGAACCTGGAAGGTGCCAGGATGATGTGCAATGAAGCCGGTATCAGCGATGCGCAGTTTTACGAAGCTATTGGTTCTTTTAAGGGTGCCGCTCGCCGGTTGGAGTTAATTGCGCGGACAGAGAAACTCATCGTGTTTAAAGATTTTGCTCATTCTCCTTCGAAGCTGAAAGCAACTACCGATGCAGTAAAAACGCAATTCAGTGAACGACGTCTGGTTGCCTGCATGGAACTGCATACTTTTTCCAGTCTTAACGCTGCGTTTCTTGATGAGTACAAAGATGCCATGAAGCTGGCAGATATTGCTGTCGTGTATTTCAACCCGCAGACCATTGCTCATAAAAAACTTGAAGCGATTTCCACTGAACAGGTAAAGAAAGCCTTCGGTCGCGACGATCTGATTGTAATGAATGCTTCAGCGGAGGTTCGTTCGTTCCTCGAAAATCAGGAATATAAAAAGGATGTCCTGCTCCTGATGAGTTCCGGTAACTTCGATGGAATTGATCTGAATGCTTTCGGGAAGATGCTGGCCGAGGGAATCAGTGCCGGATAACTACTCGTTGGAGAGGATAGGGCGTCTGATAGCTTTCGAAAGCAGACTATATTTGCTTTAATCATGAATTTTTATATTCCGAACAGCTTAGGTTGGAATAGTAAAAGTACTTTTGAATGATTAAGATTATATAGTTTTCTGGAAAGGTTCAATTTGTTCGGTGGGGGAAATTTATTAATCGACAACCGAACCCTGAAGAAGATTCTAAACCCTGATATAGTTGTAATTATTTGTATAACAGGTGGTTATATGTATTTTACGTGAGTTTGACTTGGTTTTTAAGTATAATATAATTCAATATTGGTTGCCAATTCAACTTCTTTTTATCTTTAACATAGGATTTTTCATTTGAATTATCTCCATATACTAGAAAATAGATGAGAACTAGATTATTATTTCGTTCGATTGTTTTAGTAGCATTGTTTTGTTCATTGGTTGAACAAGTTAAAGCGCAATGGCAAATTGTTAATAGTGGTGGGACCCAAAGAATAATTAATTTTTGCCAAGTCGATTCTGCTACGATTGTTGCTTTAGGAGATAGTGGCGCTATTTACCGTTCAACTGATAGTGGAATTACATGGCAAGTTGATACAAATTTAATTGGAGGATTAAAATACATATGTGAAGGAGGCCAGGATACTTTGTATGCAGGAGGCAAGGAGCTGTTTAGAAGTAATGATGCCGGATTAACATGGTTTCATGTTGCAACCTTTACAGATACAATATCGAAGGTGATGTTTTTTAATTCGAAGAATGGATTTGCAATTGTTCCATTATATTTTAGTTGTAGTTCATCTGCTGGGACAGTTATGAATCCCCATTTCAAGGTGGTTTCAACTTCCGATTTCGGGGTTTCATGGCAAACATTATTTACTTCAATAGGCAATGAAACTTATACAGCTTTTGATTTGGTGAAATTTGAAGATAGCGTAGCCTGTGTTATTGCGGGATCAAACCAGATCCAATATCATTGTTCTGGAATGCATTTTAATAAATCAATGGTAACAAATACTGCCGGAAGTAGTTGGAGTACATTTTTAAATTGGAATTTAAGACTGAGTGAGTGTTATCAGATGAATGACTCAATCTTGCTGGCTGAAGAAAGTTATAATTATTTTTCCTGGATAAAGATTAATAAAAATTCATTGCAGATAACACCAGTGACATTGAATTTTAATGGAATTGGAAGTCGTAAGGATATGGTTTTTATGAATGAGATAGATGGTTATTTGGTTTCCGCAGATTCAGTTTATACTACAAGCTCAGTTGGTTTGGGTTGGAACTTTGATTACAAAGCTCCAGTTCGGCTCAATTCTTTATTTAAGTCTTTGAATGGATTTATTCTATGTGGTGGCAATAATGCTACAATTTTACGAAAGCAACATATACCTAATCTTTTGCCAGATACTGTATGGAATATTTCTACTTCGCAAGGTAATTTAAATTTTGGATGTGTTTCAGTTAGTGATTCCAGCATTAAATCCATCCATTTGAATAGTAATAGTAGTGTGCCAGTTATTGTAGAGGTAACTTGTAATAATGGGTTAAGTGTTCTTGATTCGAATGGGGTTTATAATAGTGTGGCATTTTTTGCATTAAACCCTGGTAATTCTATTTCAGTTAAATTGAAATTTAGCAATAGCGCCTCCGGGATTTATAGCGATTCGATTTTGTTTGTTGTGCAAGGGAAAGATACCGTTTCTGTAAAAACAACCGGAATTTGCTATTCATTGACTCCCGGGCCATTATCGTTTCTAATGGGTACAATCGACTCTGATACACTATTGTGTGCAGATACAATTATAGTCGTTGGGACAATTACAATTGAGCCTAATACAGTCGTTGAAATATGTGCAGGAACAAAGGTTTTGATTGCGGATGAATTTGGAATTTTCGTTGAAGGAGTTTTAAAGACATTGGGCACAGAGATAGATCGAGTAAGATTTATACCAATGTTATCGTCCCGTCGTTGGGGTGGGATTCAAATTAATAATATTTCAAGTACTGACACTTCAATTATTGAGTATTCAGATTTTACAGGCGGTATGATTAATAATGGTGCCATTTTTTTGAAATCAGGAAATTTGTCTTTGTTCAATAGTAATATTCATAATTATGACCAGGTGTTTACCGGTTTGACTGGAATTAAGGCGGGCCAGTATAATACCAGTACTAATTTAGAAATTCTTAAGTGCAACATAGAATGTAATGGGGTGCTTGGAGTAAGTCTGTATAAAGTTAATAAAGCATTAATTGAAAATTGTGATATTCATGGTGCTTTGACTGGGATTAAGAATCAATTATCGTATAAAACTGAAATAGTAAATAACTCTATTTATGATAATTCGCTCGGTGTTTATTCCGAAGATAGTTTGATTCTCGTTAAGAATAAGATATTTGGAAATGGTACAGGTTTTATTTTTAAGGGAGTACAGTTGAAAATGGCTGCAAATTCTCTATATTGTAATACCCTTTACGGTGGTGCTAAATTGAGTATTTATGGTGGGGATATACTTTTAAATCAGAATCTGATTTTTAATAATACTAATAAATATGAAAATACTGCCGGTGTTTTTATCGAGCAAAAGAGTCCGTCAGTTGCTTCAAATCTTTTTTGTATAAACAATACAATTAGCAATAATAATGCAATGGCATTAACAGAGGGCATTGATTTTAATGTTTTAAATAATTCATTGATAAGTGGGAAGTTTATAAATAATATTATTTTTAATGCTGAATTCCCATTGTTAAGTGCAAACATAGGACTATCTAACTTCGATGTCAGCTATAACTTTATTCATCAGAATAACATTCAGACCTGGAATTCTACAAATATCTACGGAAATCCAGGATTCATTAATGAGTCAGATAGTACGGGGGTGATTTCAACTCCAGATAGCGTTGATTGGAAATTGAGTTTGAATTCGATTTGTGTGAATGTTGGAAGTCCGTTTGATACTTCTCTTTTAGAGGATTTAGATTTTGCAGGAAGTCCCAGAATTTCTGATCTTACAGTAGATCTGGGAGCTTATGAATTACAGATGTCTTCTATAGATTCAAACTTGATCCAGGGTGATTTCATTTTGTTTCCAAACCCATCTTCAGGTTATATAGAGATAAAAGATGGTTTAAATAATTCGAACGGCTATAGAATTATTTCGATGGCAGGTCAGGTGGTCAAGAATGAAAGCTATTTCAATACACCTCGCATCTTTGTTGGAGATTTAGAGCGTGGGTGTTACTTTCTTGAAATGAATATAGATGGTATTGGCCTAAAGTACATTCGATTTATTAAATTCTAGCGATTGATTTTGCTCTAAAATAAAAGCCCCAAGTTTGTCTCAGGGCTTTTGTTTTTTTTATGAGTTCATCGAGATCAGAAACTCTTCGTTCGATTTTGTTCCTCTCATGCGGTCGAGAAGGAATTCCATCGCTTCCATCGGATTCATATCGGCAAGGTGATTGCGGAGAATCCACATCTTCTGAAGCATCTCACGATCCAACAGCAGATCATCACGACGTGTACTGGATGCAACCAGATCGATAGCCGGGAAAATACGTTTGTTGGCCAGCTTACGGTCGAGTTGTAATTCCATGTTGCCGGTTCCTTTGAATTCTTCGAAAATCACTTCATCCATTTTGGAGCCGGTATCAATCAAGGCTGTAGCGAGGATGGTGAGAGAACCGCCGTTTTCAATTTTACGGGCTGCTCCGAAGAAACGCTTTGGTTTCTGGAGTGCATTGGCTTCCACACCACCGGAGAGTACTTTACCGGATGCAGGAGCAACGGTATTGTAAGCACGGGCCAGACGGGTGATGGAGTCGAGGAGGATGCAGACATCGTGTCCACATTCAACCAGTCGCTTCGCCTTTTCGAGCACGATATTGGCGATTTTTACGTGACGATCTGCCGGCTCGTCGAAGGTCGATGAGACAACTTCTGCACGTACGCTGCGGGCCATATCGGTCACCTCTTCCGGACGTTCGTCGATGAGGAGGATGATGAGATAAACTTCAGGATGGTTCGCGGCTATAGCATTAGCCACTTCCTTCAGAAGCACTGTTTTACCAGTCTTTGGTTGCGCTACGATGAGACCACGTTGTCCTTTACCAATCGGCGTAAACATATCCATCACACGGGTAGAGTAGTTACCCATGCCATGAATCAGGTTGAACTTCTCGTGTGCGAAGAGTGGGGTCAGGAAGTCGAAAGGAACACGGTCGCGTACCACTTCAGGTGCCAGTCCGTTAATGAGATCAATGCGCACCAGCGGGAAATACTTTTCACCTTCACGGGGAGGTCTTACCGAACATTTTACTGTATCGCCAGGTTTCAGTCCATACTGCTTGATCTGAATCGGAGTTACCATAATGTCATCCGGTGACGGGAGATAATTATAATCGGAGGACCGCAGGAAGCCAATTCCTTCCGGCATTACTTCCAATACACCTTCAGCAACAATAGCATTCCCGAAATCAAATGCCGGTTCGGCATTGCCCATCCGGCGCTCACGAACAGGTAATTCACGTTGCGGAAGTTCCCGTTGCATGTTTTCACGCTGTTGTGGGTATTGGGGAGTGCGCGGCTGCTCATGAACTGGTCGGGAAGCAGGTTGGGAAGTGGTTTCCGAACGGATTTCATCATTCGTTTCACGGCTGACCGGCTTCGTTGCCGGCTTTTCGTTACCGAAAGAGTGAGGCTGATACACTACACCTGTAGAGGGCTCTTCACCTTCCGGACGTTGCGGAATGATACGCATACGTTTTGGGCGGCCAGATTCACCGCTGTTATCTGCTGATGCAGCAGAAGGTACAGGAACTGGCGCTGGAGCTGGAGCTGGTGCTTTATCCGGCTCCGGTTTTTCTTCCGGAGCGGATTCTGCCTTTGCAGGTTTCTCTTTTGAACGGGAGGAAGCACGTGGTTTTTTGGCTGGTTCTGCTTTCACAGGGATATCAATGCCCAGTGCTTCAAAATTGATCTCAGGATTGAGAGCCTGGTGATCAAGAATCTTATAGACAAGATCCTGCTTCTTGAGATGATCAAAATTCTCAATACTCATCTTGCGCGCAATATCTTTCAATTCCGGCAGATGTTTTTCATTCAGTTGAATGATGTCAAACATTTAAAATACGATTATAGGGTGATAATTAGAACGCAATCGCCTGGTAATGAGGCTTGTTCGTAAGGGCTTTGGGAGGGATTTCCGGCGGATTTAGCCGGGGAGATGAACTCTCAAACGGGTTAAAAACTGCAGTAATCTGCAATTACAATGCAATAGTACAATATTTACGCATTTCAGGCAAAAATGTTGTGATTATATGGTTATGTTTTTTATCAACAGGCTAATGACCATCTTTGCAGAAATATTCCATATGATTCAGCGTATTCAATCTGTGTATCTTCTGTTGGTGGCCGTAACAGGTATTCTGCTCTATGGTTTTCCGCTCGTTAGTCTGGTTCCTTCTCAGGCAGGAGCTTCTCCTGCTATCTATCATATTTCAGCCTTGCAGGTAGAGTCGCTGGTGAACGGCACATCCGTTCTGTACGTACGGTATTGGCCAACCCTTATTCTGAATGCGCTGATTATTGCATTTTCTGTTTTTACCATTCTTCAATTTAAGAAACGTTCTTTTCAGTTGAAGTGTGTTAACGGTCTTATGCTGATGATTCTGGTATTGCTGGTGCTGTTTGCGCTCGATATTGAACGCTTGCGGTCCGGTGCTGCAGCGTCGCACATGATCACCTTCAATGTGTACACAGCATTGCCGGTGATTCAGGTGATTCTGGTACGGATGGCCGCGGGCGGAATCAAAAAGGATGAAGCATTGGTTCGCTCAGCCGACCGTTTGCGGTAAGGCGCCACGTTTACCCAGTTCGATAACTTCAGGTACTTTGATGATTCCATGCTCAATCCGGAAACGAATCATGGTGCGCATTAAATGAAATCCATGCGTTCCTGCTGCGCCGGGGTTCATATGGAGATGGTTATTCTTCTGATCTTTCATAACCTTGAGAATATGACTATGCCCGCAGATAAAGAGTCCCGGACGATGCGCCATGATCAGTTCTTTTGCCCGGGTGGAATATTTTCCGGGATAGCCGGCGATATGGGTCATTAATACGGGTAATCCTTCGCATTCAAAGAAAATATTTTCTGGCCATACACTTCGGATAACATGATTGTCGACGTTTCCATAGACGGCACGTACGGTTGTTATTTTCTGTAAAGTGTCTGTTAATGCAATATCGCCGATATCGCCCGCATGCCAGATTTCATCCGCTTCTCCGGCATGTTTCAGTATAGCCTCGTCGATGTAGCCGTGCGTATCACTCAGCAAAAGGATTTTCTTCATGCCTTGTCAGATCATCTCCACCTGACTTTCCTGTACCCAACCAACATTACCATTCGCGATCCGTATCTGTTTCCAGCCTTCGGATTCTTTCAGTATTTCAACTTTGGTGCCTTCGTGAAGAAGAAAGAGATTGGTGCTTTTTTCTTCCGGTGAACTTTTAATATAAGCGGACGTTTCAATAACGATTGCACCGTTTTTATTGTTGAGTCCGTTTTCAGACGCGAAGCTGATAAAGAACCCTAATAGACTGAAGAGGAAAAATGTCAATGCACTGAGAAAAGAATTCCGTTTTGCTTCAGGTGTAGGTGCAAAGAGATAATAGATGGCGATTGCAAGTGTCAGCCACATCAATCCGATCGCTACGGTTCCCCAGCCGGAAGGTGTGAGCAAATGGAGGAACGATTGCCACCATCGCTGATAAAATAACAGGGGAATCGGTTCAATTTTATCAACGGTACCGGAATAGGCGAGGCGCAGATTGAATTGTATATCATCATCAGCCGGATTCAATACTTTTGCCCGCTCAAAATTCAGGATGGCTTTGGATACCTGTCCGGATTTGTAATAGGTATTTCCGAGGTTAAAATATACTTCGGAGGAAACGGCACCGGATTTTAACAGTGCTTCATAGGCCTGGGCCGCTTCATTGTACTTCTTCTCTTTGTATAAGCGGTTGGCTGCTTCGTATTGTTCTGCAGGTGTGGCTGCAGTTACAAATACAGTAATCATTCCGAAGAGCAGGAACAGGATGGTATGTTTCTTCATGACTTAACCTCCTCTTCAATGGCAGTGATGATGCGCTCTGTGTTTTTATACAACTCATCGGATTTAATTCCTGCAAACGTTCCTCCGTAACGCGCCAGGTCACATTCATCTATCGATTTTAAAATATCAGTGATGAGTTCCGGCCTGATTTTCTTCTCAGTCAGAATGGCGCCAGCGTATTCTTTTGACAGCTGAGCGGTGGGGATAGAAAATTTGTCTCCTAAATACCCCCATATGGCTTTATGGATTTCTTCAAACACTTTCTGGTCATCGCCGCCCAACAGTTTCTTGGCAGTAGCCAGTCGTTTGCGTGCAACACCGGTTGCATTCTTGACTTTCAGAGCGGCGAGGTTCCCCATGGCCTTGTTCCGGCTTCGCACCCAGAAGGCGATTCCGCCAAACAGCAGGAAAGGGAATCCTGTCAGTGCAAAGAATAGCGGTGTGCCAAACCGTAAACCGGTTCCCTGACTGAATTCAGGTGTATTGGTTTTGATATAACGAATATCGCTGCCAATCAGTTTGAACTCGCTTTTTTCTCCGGGGCCTGCCGAAATACCTGCTGTAGCATTGCCGGATCCTTTGCCTACCTTGATGGTAAAGGGTCCTTCTGTTTTTGAAATATACTGTTTCTTGTTCAGATTATAATAGGTAAAGCTGATCGCCGGAATTTCATATTCACCTTCATGCCGCGGAATGATCAGGTATTCATATGACTTTGTACCATTCACTCCGCTCTCAGTGGCTTTATAGTTTTCAGCAATTTTCGGGTCGTACGATTCAAGATCCGGTGGTAGTTCAGGTGTGTTGATGTCGGCCAGTTTCAGATTTCCGTTTCCGCTGATCTTCAGTTTCAGTGTGACCGGTTCGTTGGCTTTTGTTTCTTTCCGGTCGAGGAAAGCTTCGAAGTTCAGGTTGCCAACGGCTCCGCTGAATCCCGCTGGAGCATTGGCCGGCAGATCCCGAACTGTAATTTTTACCGGCTGACTTTTGAAAGAATACTTCACATCTTTCACATTCGCCATGCCGAAAAACGGATCATTGAAAATACTGAACGGGTCGTTGGATGGCTGTCGTTGAACTTTGATCCGGGCCAGACATTCGAGCTCCATTGGATCGATGGTAAGTACACCGGCCTGTTGCGGGAAGAGCACCAGTTTTTTTATTTCCCATACGGTATAACGCTGACCATCTACCAGCTCGACATTCCTTTCCAGATTTTGCGGCAGTTGAATTTCCTGATTCCAGAAACCATCCATCGCCGGCATTTTAGGAATCGCGAAGTCCATTACGTTTACATTCGCATACAGCTTAAACGTAAGGATAATACTTTCTCCTTTCAGTACCGAGCTCTTGTTAACCACGGCACGGGCGAAGATATTCTTGTCCGATAACCCTCCGGATGCATCGGCCTGCTGCCGGCTGCCCTGTTGTCCCTGTCCCTGCGCTTGCGGATTCCCTTTCACTACGGCGATCTGTATAACGTTTGAGGCTATCCGTTTTCCTTCCACTTCGATACTGGCAGGACCAATCTTGAAATTACCGACAGCTTTCGGCTGGAGATAATACGAGAAGCTGATCGATTGAGAAATGTTTCCATTCACAAACTGCATATTGGTGCTTTGGTTAGGACCCGACAGCACTACAAAATCACGAAGGTCCGGTCCTTGAAACGATCGTCCGTTTGTATTGAGCGAAAAGGTAACCTGAAACTGCTCACCAACTGCAACGGTTGATTTTGATGCTGTGCCTGCCAGAAACGGAGCCTGCGCCACCAATGTAGCCGGGAACACCAGGATGGCTGTCCACAGTATAAAAAAGAGGGCAGCAGGCAATGCTTTATTCTTCATATTGAACGGGTGAATTTCGCGACCACAAATTAAACGTATCCGCGATGAATATCGGTTGAATTTAACCAATCCTTAACTGCTTTTTATTCCAGATAAACGGCTTCATTGCCGGGAGTCAGATCTACCCGAATATGTTCCTGAAGGGTTGTACTGAGGGTGATACCTACAAAATCGGCTTCTACCGGGTAACGTTTATGGTCTCTGTCAACCAACAATACGGTGCGGATTTTTCGCATGTCGGCATCTAAGAACGGGCGCAGACTGTAAATGAGGGTTTTGCCCGAATTCAATACATCATCAACAACAATCACTACCTTGTTTTTCAGCTCTTCGCGTTGCAATGCCGGAGAGATGGTTATTCGGGTTGGTTCTTCTTTATCCAATTCAAGCCGGATCAGTGAAGTAGGAACAGGGCATATCGTTTTCAGCGCCTCACATAACCGCTCCGCAAACACATATCCACTGTTGGCGATTCCCGCAATCAGCAAGGCTGGCTGATCAAAATTATCTTCATAAATCTGACAGGCTAGCCGATCAATACGTTGTTGTATTTGAAGGCTGTTAAGTAATAAGGTGGCCGACATTTTCATCTATCAGGGATTGGAAGGGGTCTCGCTCAGCACATCTGCTTTATATCTCCCTGCACCTGCAAAAAAGCGTTTATAATAGGGTTCATTTAAATCGCTGATGATCACACCGCGTGATGTACTCGCGTGAACAAATTTATTGTTACCGAGATACAATCCGACATGAGAAATGCGGCGGCGGTAAATGCGGAAGAAAACCAGATCGCCCTCTTTAAGTTCGGTACGGTCCAGTTTATAGATTGAATTATAAATTTCACCGGAGTTTCTGGCGCCCAGTCGTTTACCATAAACCCGATCGAAGAGCACATTTACGAAACCTGAGCAATCGATGCCTTTTTCACAACTTCCGGCAAACTTGTACGGGGTACCCAACCAGGTGGCTATTGTATCATATAACATCAGGTTGCCATCCCGGTTTACTGGAATTCCGAGTTCCTGTTCCAGCCACGAGTGTTTGTAACCGGTTAACAGGTCGGTTTCTTCCTGTAAACTATCCTGAGCCTGAAGCGGAAACCACAGGCAACACATAAGTATGATAAACAAGATCCGCATTCGGCGGCAAAAGTAGCGAAACGAAGCTTAAGGCCTGATGAATTCAATGAACACCTCGTTGCCGGCACGTGGTGGAATGGAATCCTTCTCGGCCTCTAAGGTTTTGATAGTGAAAAGTTTGCTAAATAAATTTAGGTATTCGTCGGTTGTTCCACCAAAGGGCGGACCCTCTTTTTCGAAAATTGTTGAAAAAAGAACCCCGGCCAGTCGTCCGCCCGGTTTCAGAAGTTGTGCCATTTTTTCAACATAGTCTGAACGCATCGATGGATCCAGAGCACAGAAGAAGGTTTGTTCCAGGATCAGGTCGAATGTTTCTCGGAGTTCGAAGAAATCGCCGTGGAGAATATGGTCGTTCGGGAATTGGGGAAATTTCTTCCGGAAGTTTTCAATCGGGGCGATAGCAATATCGATGATGTACACATTCCTGAAGCCTTTTTCAAACATGTATCCGGCTTCATATGCATTGCCGCAACCGGGAATCAACACGCGAATGTCTTTGTTTTGCAAAGAGTCAATGTATCTTTTAAGCGGATTGGAGGGATATCCGATGTCCCAGCCCGTTGATCCGTCTTCGTATCGGCTCTGCCAGAAATCAGCGTCGAGTTTTTTCATGTGGAGTGAGGGTTAAATACGAGTAAAGTTTTGGGTTGAACAGCGACATTGATTTCGCTGATTTCTTTATGAGCTTCTCCGTCGATGTGGAGATGGATGGGCCGGTTGCTTTTAGCAGTAAAGGAGCGGCAGTGAATAGTTTTAATATACCTGTTATCTTTCAACGTGCCGTTGAAGAGACGATAAAACAATCCGGGTAGTTGCAGCACCGGGGGACGATGAACGATCACCAGATCCATGAGTCCGTCATCAAGTTTCGCCTGCTGAGCAATCACCGCCGCATTGCCGAATTGCGAAGCATTTGCGATCACAAGCATATGCGCATCTTTTTCAAAAGTCTGGTCATCAGCGGTGATCTGGAAATTTATAACCGGATAACGAAAATACTCTGACAAGCCGATTCGAGTATAGTTACTCAACCCTCGTTTCCCTTCGTGGTTAAAACGCCAGGCAACAAGACCATCAAAACCGAACCCACTCACATTAACAGCAAATCTTCCATTCACCTGTAAGGAGTCGATATACATCGTTTTGGCGAAGGCAATTTGCTCGAGTGTGTTTTTGTACTTCAAAGCATATCCGAGATGTCGTGCCAGTCCGTTCCCGGAGCCGGCGGGAATAATGCCCAGTGCCGTTTGTGTATTGACGAGTTGAGACGCTACTTCATTCACCGTACCATCACCACCGGCAGCCACCACACCTGCATAGCCTGACAGCACAGCTTCGCGCGCCAGTTCAGATGCATGACCAGCATACTCGGTGGTTTGAACATCTACAGCGTATTGTTGAAGAACTGACGACTGATCCACCAGCGCAGCGATACGCGGCGCAAATCCATGTCCCGCAATGGGGTTAATGAGTATGCGCAGTTTTTTCATCGGTCGTTACAATCGAATTGTGAAGAAGGGCAAGGTTAAACTGCTGAATCACCGCTTTCAGTCTTTTTACCAGTTGAAGTACTTCTGGGTTTGTTTTCTGAGTGGAAAGCAGATTGTTCTCTTCTAACAGGTCGCTTCGATCGAAGATATGCGTAATTTCTGCGCCATCAAAAACGACCAGGAAGTGGTCATTGAGAATATTCCAGTAATTATTCGAATAATTCACCGCCCAGCCATCGTTAGTTGTCAGGAGATTTCTGCCGAACGCGGTATATGCTCCGTTATATCCTGACAGTGCAAGTGCAGTGGGCAGGATATCGGTTTGCTGTGCGGTTTCAGGATGGATGAACGGATTTGAATCAGCCGGGTTTACGATGACCAGCGGAATATGGAAAGCACCGGCTTTACCCGCCGTATATGGAATGGAGGAAGGACCGGAGTGATCAGCGGTGATGATGAAAACAGTATTGGCATACCAGGGCTGTTGCCGGGCTTCTGCAAAGAACCTGCGCAACGAGAGATCGGCATAGAAAACACCTTTTTGAACCGGTGTAAAATCATTCGGAACCTGCTTTCTGAAGGCAGGAGGAATAAAATAAGGGTGGTGGGACGACAAAGAGAAAAAAGTGGCTGTGAAAGGCTGTTTCCATTTATTGAGTTCGCCGATCATGAAATGATAAAAGGCGTGATCGCTGATCCCCCATTGGCCGTCGTAATCAGAATCCGGACCATTGTATTCGTTTCGTCCATAATAATTTTCGTATCCGCATAACCGTGAGAAGTTGTCAAAACCCATGGTGCCGTTATTGCCGCCATGAAAGAACCCTGATGTATATCCGTCGGGTTTCAGCAATGAGGCCAGACTGTTGATTCGTGTTATGTTATAGGCAGAATTGATGAAGGCCTGATCCATCAGATTCGGCATAGAAGCCACAACGGCTGGGATTCCTTCAATGGAACGTTTTGCATTGGCAAAGGTGTTGGGCCAGGCATGGGAATGCCGCATGAGTGAGTCGAGGAAGGGCGTTGTTTTTTTATCGGGAGAATAGTAGCTGATGTATTCAAAGGAGAAACTTTCCAGGATAATAACCACTACATTTTTCCGGACCGTTGCGGAATCGTTCCGGATGGATTGATGAATAGCAAACACTTTCTCCGCTTCCTGAACAGACATATATTGAGGATCAGTAAGGGTGGATCGCCCCATCGTTTTGATGATCGTATAGGGGGTATTCAATACTAATGGAATCGAAGAAGCTGGCACCATCCGCGCAGCTGCCTGCAACGATAAAGGTTTTAGCTGGAGTCCGCCACGGAAACCTATTATATTCAACACAACCAGCCCCAGTGCCACCACGGTTTTCAGAACCGGATTACCTGAAGATGGATTTGTTGCTGCAAACGCATAAACCTTTTTGCGATTTCTCTTTTCGATCCCAACTACCAGTGCTACAAGCAGGAGCCAGAAAACCAGCACATACCAGTAATCCAGCAGATATTGTCCGATATTATTGCCTACATCATCGCCGGTGGTAATCAGTGCAAAGAAATCGAAACCGGTACGTTTTTGCGTGAATGAAAACCAGGCAGCGTCAATGCAATTGAACAAGGCTGCCAGTGAACAGGCCAGGATCTGGAAAAAAGAAATTATTCCCTGCCATGCCGTAGTGTTGTTGAGTTTGACTGGAAAAAGATGAAGCAATACTACCGGAATGAGTAGGATAGATGTAGTAGTGATATCATAGCGGAGAGAAGCAACAAATAAATCAGGAATAGCTCCTGAAAAAGTCGCCGGATTCATAAACAGGAATAAAAAGCGCGTCAGCATTAATACCAATAGAGCCAGCCCAACGCGCTTTAGGAGCAGCTTATAGTGGAAACCCGGCAAGGAAAGCATGAGCAAAAATATGGATTTATATGGTGAAAGGTGTTTTATAACAATTAGATAAAACAAAGAAGGTCGCCCGATGGGCGACCTTCTTTGCTAATTCTTATGTTTGATTATTGACGAACAAACCAAGCACGGCATTGAGCAATAGCCGAAGTTGTGATATTTTCATCTGTATAGCTCAATTTGAAACCATTAGCGGTAACTTCACCAGTACCACTGAAACGGTGATCGTCCAGTGAACCGCCGATATCGAGCGCAGTTTGGGAAGCAAGGGTGATTTCACCTTCGATGTTCAAAGTAGCGGTAATACCAGTGTTTCCTGTATAATCAGCGAACTTATTGAATCCAAGTGTAGTAGTAGATACAGCAGATACGGATTGAGTGTAAGTAAAAGGAACAGCCGCAGCTCCGGTTCCACAGGTGTCAAACACATCATAAGTGTCAACCATAGCTGCTGTAGTAGCATGAACATGTACTTCACGGGTAGCAGAACCTGTATTTCCGGCAGCGTCAGTTACAGAATAATACACTTCGTAATCACCTGGGAGTGTATTGTCAACATCAGACGCATCTACATTGATCGAGTTCGTCAGGTTGCCATCTTCATTGTCCTCAGCGGTTGCACCCGGATCAGTGTAGGTGTCAAACATGTCAATTTCGTAAGGATTGTCACCGATAAGGGTAATCAATGGAGCTTCTGTATCATCCTTGCTGCAACTGGTAACAAACAAAGATGATGCGGCAAGAATGCCGGCAAATAACATCGTTTTTTTCATGGTTGGTTTAATCGAATTTGAGGCAAAAGTAACAGAAAAAATCTTCAATTCACCTAATTATTTCTTTGCAGGAGTGTTTTTTTATTGAATACATTTGTGGCTCAAATTCTAGAACACATCATGAAAAAGGTAATTTATTTAATTGCCGGAGTTGCCGTTACCCTGGTAGCTGCCTGCGGTCCCAGCGCTGAGGAAAAAGCTGCTGAAGAAAAACGAGTACAGGATTCTATCGCTGCCGCTGCTGCTGCTGAAGCTGCTGCTCAGGTTCAGGATAGCATCATGAAGGCAGAAGCTGCCATCAAAGATAGCCTGGCAATGGTTGAAAAAGCACAAGCCGATTCAATTGCTGCAAAAGCTACTGCTGACTCTCTTGCTGCAGCAAAGAAAAAAGCAGTAAAACCAGCTCCAAAGAAAACCGAGGAGCAGAAGAAAATTGAGAAGGAAATCAAGGAAGTGAAGGATGCTACCCGTGGTCGCGGATAATTCTTCTTCACTCTGAAAAATAAATATCTGTTATGAGAAAAAGTATCTATGTACTGATGGCTGGAGTTCTGGTGGCAATAGCTTCCTGCGGCCCCAGCGCCGAAGAAAAAGCTGCTGAGCAAAAGCGTATCGAGGATTTGGTGGCTGCTGCTGAGTCGGCGATGAAAGCTGCGGAAGAAGCGGCTATGGCGGCTATGGCTGCTGATACAGCGGTTGCTGTAGATAGCGCTGCTACTGATAGCACAGCAAAATAATCAGTCTGGTATATAAATAAACAGGGCGGGCTTCAGTTTGAAGCCCGCCCTGTTTATTAGGGATGAGGTCTTTATAAAAGATGTCCGGCCAGATTAGCCAGGTCGCTGCGTTCGCCTTTTTCAAGGGTGATGTGCGAGTACAGTTCCTGGTTTTTCATTTTATCGATTAACGTACTAAGTCCGTTACTATGGGAGTCGAGATACGGGGTATCGATCTGAAAGATGTCGCCCGTGAAGATGATTTTGGTTCCTTCGCCCGCCCGGGTGATGATGGTTTTTACTTCGTGCGGGGTCAGGTTCTGGGCTTCGTCAATGATAAAGCAGATGTTGCTCAAGCTTCTTCCTCTGATATAAGCCAGTGGTGTAATGTGCAGCTTCTCGTTTTCAACCATATCATTGATCTTCTGAAATTCTTTGTCGGTTTCTTTATACTGACTCTGAATAAATTTCAGGTTATCCCACAAAGGCTCCATGTAGGGGTTGATCTTCGATTTGATATCTCCGGGCAGATAACCGATATCTTTATTGCTGAGCGGAACGATAGGTCGTGCCAGATAAATTTGGCGGTACTTGCTTTTTTGTTCGAGGGCAGAGGCCAGTGCGAGCAAGGTTTTTCCGGATCCCGCAATACCCATGATGGAACTGAGCAGAATGTTGGGGTTGAGGACAGAATGTATGGCAAAGGCTTGTTCGGCATTTCTCGGACGAATACCGGCAGCGGGTTCTTTTTGAATACGCTCAATGCGATCGCTGAGCGGATTGTACCAGGCGAGTGCTGATCCCGATTCGGTTTTGCTGCGGAGAATGAAGTAATGGTTCTTGATCGGTCGCTCTTTCACTATATCCTTCCAGTTGCACCAGCCATCCTGATAGAGTTTATCAATCGCTTTTTTGGGTGCATTTTCAATGACGGATTTACCGGTGTAGAGGTCCTTGATGTCCTTTACTTTTCCCGTTTCATAATCTTCCGACGCGAGATTCAGTGATCGTGCTTTGAGCCGAAGGTTGATGTCTTTGCTCACCAATACTACTTTCCGGTGAGGGTATTCTTCCTGAATGCTCATCGCCGCATTGATGATCCGGTGATCTGCTTTGCGTTCGCCAAAAACCTGGTCGGCATCAATGGTGCTGCTCTTCTCGTGCATCAGCACTCTGAATTTACCTTTGGTGGGGCCATTCAGCGGTATCCAGTCCTGCAGAGAATAGCTGGCAGATAATTTATCGATCGACCGTATGAATTCACGGGCTTCGAAATTGATGACATCATTTCCTTTCTTGAACCGGTCAATTTCTTCGAGTACGGTAATCGGAATCGCTACGTCGTGTTCCTTAAAGTTGAAAAAGGCATTGTGATCAAAAAGGATAGCAGAGGTATCGAGTACAAAGATTTTACGGTCTTTGTCTTTGGTGGAGATCCTGGGCATAGGCCATGCGTTTTTCCGAATTTAACGGCAGATTCTATCCGACAAACATACAAGGCTGTGCAGGTATTCTACAGCCGGATGTTAATAAGCGCATGGTCTAAATGATTGAAAAGAGCAGGTTTAATCCTTGTGGTTTCTTTTTGGGGAGATGATGCTTTTCGGTTTGACTTGTTCTTTTCCACAGGAACAGCGAAATAAATCTCCCGAATCACCCGTTAGCTTCCCTTCACGACTATCAATTTACTACCTTTGCCTAACATTCGCACACGGTGATCAGGTTTATCGCTCCTCAATATCTCTTCGCCCTTTCATTGCTGACCATCCCGGTCATCATTCACCTCTTCAATTTTCGACGTTATAAGAAGATCTTATTTACCAACGTACGGTTTCTGAGTGAGTTAAAAGAAGAAACTACCCGTATCTCCCGGCTTAAACATCTGCTGATCCTGTTCAGCAGGTTGCTGGCGATGGCCTTTATCGTGCTGGCTTTTGCGCAGCCGTTTATTCCGGCCGGAAAGGCAGCCACCGAACAGAAGGGGAATGTGGTGAGTATTTATGTTGACAATTCGTTCAGTATGGACGCGGTCAGCAACGAGGGTGTATTGCTGGAAGTAGCCCGCCGTAAAGCAAAGGAGATTGCAGGTTCTTATGCTGCATCTGCGAAGTTTCAATTGCTCACCAATGATTTTACAGCCGTACAGCAACGTCTCCTGAGTAAGGATGATTTTCTGGATGAGTTAGCGCGTATTCAGTTTTCTCCTTTCAGCCGTACGCTCAATGAAGTCTTGTTGCGACAGAAAGAAGCGGTCAGCGGAAAAGGAGAGGAGGGCCTACGCTCTTTTATCATCAGCGATTTTCAGGAAAGCACCATGGACCTTGCCGGTGTGAAACCCGACTCTGCCATTGACGTTTCCTTTGTGGCTTTGCCATTGCAGGAGAGTCCGAACCTGCTGATCGATTCCTGCTGGTTATCGGGACCGATGGTGCAGTTGAATCAGCCGGCGGAGATCACCGTGAAGTTGTTCAACAGTGGAGAGAAAGATGCAGAAAATGTGCCGGTGAAGTTGTTGTTGAATGGTGCGCAGAAGGCAGTATCGAGTGTACTGGTTCCGGCCGGACAATCGGCGTCGCTGACGTTCAGTTTCACGGTGAATGCACCGGGATGGCAACGCCTGCAGGTACAGATTGCTGATCACCCCATCACGTTTGATGATACCTACTATACCTCCTTTGAAGTGCGTGATAAGATCGACGTACTCGTGTTATACGATGGTGCTGCTTTGAAATACCCGGAGGCGCTGTTCGGCAAGGATGCAGCGTTTCAACTGCACAGGGCCACGCTCGGAAACGTTGATTTCAGTGCGTTCGCCAGTACAGAAATGATTCTGCTGGAAGATCTGCATGAAATGTCGAGTGGTCTGGCCCAGGAGCTGAAAAAATTCACCGATGCCGGTGGTACCCTGTGTATTTTTCCCGACTCCACCGTAGCCGCTGATAATTTCAATGCAGCGCTGCAGGCATTGGGATGTGACCGGTTATCCGGAGTCAATGGATCCGCAGATAAAGTAGTCAGTGTTGATTTTCAGCATCCCGTCTTCAACGAAGTATTTGAAACCCGGCAGATGCGCGATGGCCGTATCGACTACCCTGTGGTAACCCGTCATTATGATCTGGCCGGTTCGTCGGGTGTATCCGGACAAACGCTCATGAAGCTGCAGGGTGGTGGAACGCTGCTTGAACATTATCAGGCAGGCAAAGGAACAATCTACCTCTTTACTGTTCCAATGGAAGGAGGCTTCAGTAATCTTTCACGACATGCAGTATTTGCACCGCTGATGTACCGGATGGCCTTACTGAGTACACGTCCGGTGGCACTTTCCTCCGTTCTCGGACATGCGCAACCGTTATTACTCAATCTGCCGCCATTGTCGGGTGATGAAACCTTTCATCTCGTCAACGAGCAAACCAAAACGGATGTGATTCCATCGGTGAAACAGGTAAACGGCGGACTCCTTATTTCAGCCGGAGATCAGATTCCCACAGCAGGCCAATACGAACTCCGCAGAGGAAATCAACTGGTAGCGATACTCTCCTACAACTTCAACCGCAAAGAATCCGTAATGAAATTTCAGGATGAAGCATCCCTTTCGGCGGCTGCAGAAAAAGCAGGACTAAAGAACTGGGATATACTGAAATCATCGCTGCCAGATCTCTCCAAAACACTGCAGGCGCTGCATCAGGGCGTTCCGCTCTGGAAGTATGCCATCCTGCTCGCGCTGCTATTCCTCACCATCGAAATATTGCTCATCAGATACTGGAAAACATCATGAATCTGCTTCTGAAAAACGCGGGCATCAACGACCCTGCCTCTGTTCACCACGGGAAAACGCTCGACCTGCTTATTAGGGATGGCGTGATTCAGGAAGCGGGTACAGCGCTCAACGTACCGCCGGATACGATGGTGATTGATATCCCGGGAATTGAAGTGTCGCCGGGATGGTTTGATATGCGGGCCTTTTTCAGAGAGCCGGGCGACGAACAAAAAGAAACCATACGGTCAGGGCAAAAGGCTGCGTCGCAGGGAGGATTCACAGGTGTGATGATCATGCCATCCACGCACCCGGCCATTCAGACAAATGCAGATGTAAGTTTTATAAAAACGAAAGCCGGTGGTTTTCCGGTGGATGTATTTCCTGCGGGCGTATTAACTGAACATCTGGAAGGAAAGGAACTCTCCGGTATGTACGATATGAAGCTGGCCGGTGCGGTGGCATTCACGGATGTGAAGAAACCCATCGGCAACAGCGGTGTGATGTTGAGAGCTTTGCAATACGCCACCAATCTGGGCGCACCGGTCATCTCGTATGCGGATGATCCGGGACTAACCGCTAAGTTGCAGGCCACTGAAAGCCCGTTTACCACTTTATTGGGATTCAAAGGAGCACCGGCTATTGCAGAAGAAATCGCTGTGCAACGCGATCTGAGTCTGATGAAATACGCAGGAGTAGCGCTGCACCTTTCCGGCATCAGCACCCGTGAAGCAGTGAGTAAAATACGCGAAGCGAAAAAGGCAGGACTTCCGGTAACGGCAGAAGTGTACGTGTACCATTTGCTACTGGACGATACTTCACTAGAAGGATTCAGCAGTCACTATAAAGTGAAGCCACCGCTGCGTACCGCTGATGATGTACTTGCGCTCAGAGAAGCCGTCATCGACGGAACCATCGATGTGATTTGCAGTGACCATTCACCCGAGGATCTGGAGTCGAAGGATGTGGAGTTTGATTATGCGGCTTATGGCATGGTATCATTGGAGAGTTTTTACGGTGTACTCAACGCAGCCTTTAAAGGCGGTCTCTCACGGGAACGGATGTACGAAGTACTGGTAAAAAATCCACGCCGTATTTTGGGAATTGAAGTTCCCTCCATCACGAAAGGTGCCATCGCCAACCTTACCGTTTATCATCCGGCACAGGAATGGACCTTTGGTAAAGAGCATGTTCAGTCGAAGTCATCTAATACACCATTCACCGGCACCACGTTTAAAGGCAAACCCATTGGTATTTACAATCAGGGGGAATGGATGCCCTCGGGGTTGTAGGAGTTACAGAGTTACAGAGCTACTGAGTTACAGAGTTACGAAGCGCTTGCGCCCGGAGCGAAGCCTCGGGGATATAAATGTTTTCCCTCGTGCCGTTGCGTTCGTTGCGAGTCGCCGTTTTCGCCGCGTTTAAACCGATAAATGTCCTGTAACTAGAATTTCCCCGTCTTAAACGACAACGTCTCCCTGTCCGTGATGAGTTGGACAACATAAACCCCACTTGACAACTGATTCATATATATCTCCGTAGTATAATACCCTCCCGCCAACACCTCCGCCGGTTTTTCGAAAACGATTCTGCCTTCTATATCCATTAACCTCAACATTCCTTTCTTTCCTTTCAACTGCGCCGCGTTCACGTGAATCATGTTCCATTCATGGTTGTACCAGGCCTGTAGCCATGGTTGTGTTCTTTCCGTGGGTTCAGGATGCTGAACCCCTACGGAAAGCGTATCACACGGACTACCCACCCAAGCCCCCAGCTCATAATCCGGGTTGTTGGGGAGACCGTAGTAGGTTCTCCCTGATCCTAAATTAAAACTGAAAGGTTGAAAGTCGCAGGCAGCACCCAGGCTATCCGGGTAGTTGATGACACTGAGGTTGTTGTTGATATAGTTATAGAGTGTTGGTGGATAGGGAAATGCTGATCCAATACTGTCAAACACGCAGCTAATATATATTTTTCCATCCGGGCCTATTTCCATACCAGAGTTTTCTGCGGGTACTGGAAAAGAGTCTATCAATACTCTGCTTGCAGCAATATTGGTTGCATTCAAATTGAATTGATATAATTTTCCGCTGGTTTGGTAAACCTCCTGTATTGAATTTACATAGAGAAATTGACTGTTTGGTGAAAAGACAACACTGGTGTACCATCTGAAGGGATGACTACCTGGTGCACCGTTCAGTTCAATTAAATTTTCGTTGGATATTGTTCCTGTGCAACGATCAAAATCAAAAATTCCCAAATAGTTACCTAAACCACACAGAGCCAATTTGTCGCCAGAGTTATTGAAGCTCATATCACCTCCATTATCAAAATGAGATAATCCAATATGTTGAATAGGTAATGGATGAATTCCAATTGAATCCACAAGATAAACCCAGAATTCATCATTCCCGATTCCGGCACCACTTGAGCGCCATCGTCTGGTTACCAACCACCAATCCTTGCCGTTACCATGTTTCACTGCTGTGAGCATATCCTGAACAGGATGTGTTTCATATCTGACATTTTTTTGTACCACTTCACCCAGCCCCCCCTGTAGTTTCATATCCACTATGCTATACCATAATCCTGTGTCGGGTACTACCACTCCTGCTACAAAAACGTAAAAGGTGCTATCCGTTACTGATTTGGGAAGTATGAGCATGTCGTGGTACCAACCAACACCAACAAGTGAGTCACTTTTATATAACAAATTATGATATTGATTAAAGAGCCTTCCCCTTCTTAGTTGACCAGTTGAAGAGCTGTAAACATCAGCTGTGGAACCATAAAATACAAGTCCACCAGAAAAATATGAAATTGAAGTAGTACCTCTTTTAACGGCCGAACTGCTTTTGAATAAAGTCATAGAATTAAAAGATAGCCCAACGCTATCTCCCCAGCACCATATTCTTGAGCTGAATTGAGCATATGTTTCCAACTGACAGAACGATATCAGTATTAACAGCCAGATAATGTTTCGGCTTATCATGTTTATTTCAGCTTAATAAATTTCAAACAATTCTGCTTGCCTTTTTCAGGATTGACAACAATTGTATAGGCTCCCGGCACCATCACCATCAATAAAAACAAGTAACGAAAGAAGGTCATGAATCAAAGGTAGGGAAATACAGGATTCAAAATGAGTTTTTCATGGATTCGGCTGGGGGAGTTAGAAGAAAATATAATTAAATCATGTTGTACTGAATCTTACTTCGTTTGAACCTAAATTCAGATAAAACCTCAAAGTTCCCAGGTCACGGGATCGATATAGCAGGGGCTTTTGGTGAGTTCTTCGCTACGGCCGTCGGGATAGGTGACCGAAAATTTTACGCGCTGGCCTTTTTTGTAGTTGTCCATCACCACCCTTTTTTTATCAGGAGAAAGGGTGCCCTTGATAGGCTCGCCGGTTTTATCGTATCGGAGATCTTCGATTTTCTCGACTTCCTCCTCAAGCTGAAACTGAAACTGACGCAACTGATCGGGGACAAACAGCGAATCCTGTTTGAGCGATTGCGCCTGCACATTTTCCAATGTTGCCGTGCCGAGCAGCATACTCACAACGAAACAAATCCTTTTCATACCCATGTTGCTAATGTACAAAGAACGCCACCGGTTAGCAAGTATTGCCGGGTTTACATTCCGCAAAAGCGACAATCCGTCGCTTCCCTCCTGCACTTCGGCAGAATTTTATATACCGAAACAAGATATCGGTACATCTTTGCCCCCTGTTTCAGGCTGCTGAAACAGTACATTTGCAACCATTAAAAAACAACTATGGCACACGAAATCGATTATCAGATCATTGGCGACGACATCCAGGTAGTGGAAGTTGAAATGGATCCTCAAGAAGCAGTACGCGCGGAAGCCGGCGCTATGTTATACATGGAGAATGATATTGAAATGCAAACCGGCACCGGTGGCGGTCTGTTGAAAGGCCTGAAGCGGATGATTACCGGCGAGAGTTTCTTCATCACCACCTTTACCAATAACGGCAACCAGAAGCGTAAAATGGCGTTTGCTGCGCCTTATCCCGGTAAAATTATTCCGATCAATCCGGCTCAGTTCGGCGGACGTTTCCTCTGTCAGAAAGATGGTTTCCTCTGCGCGGCGCAGGGTATTGAAATCAATCTGGCGTTCACCAAACGTATTGGTGCGGGCTTGTTCGGAGGTGAAGGTTTTATCCTGCAGGAATTATCCGGCGATGGTAACTGCTTCATTCATGCCGGTGGAACGATCCTTAAAAAACAACTGGCTGCGGGAGAAACGCTGCGGGTAGATACCGGATGTCTGGTGGCCTTCCAGCCTACTGTGAATTACGATATCAAGTTCATCGGCGGATTTAAAAATTCGCTCTTCGGCGGTGAAGGACTCTTCTACGCACACCTGACCGGTCCGGGATTGGTGTATCTGCAAAGTGTACCGTTCTCCCGTCTCGCAGACCGTATTGTAGCCGCTTCGCGTGTTGGCAGCGGACGTGAAGAATCGCGCGGATTGGGAGGATTGCTCGGCGGATTTATTTCGGGAGACGAGTAAGGAGAGCTGCGAAGCCTCGGGGCTACAGGGCTGCAGGGCTGCAGGGCTGCAGGGCTGCAGGGCTACAGGCTACAGGCTACAGGCTACAGGCTACAGGCTACAGGCTACAGTGCTACAGAGCTACAGAGTTGCAGAGTTGAAATGTTAATCCCGCAGCAAAGCTGACGGGAGTTAAAGTGTTGAAGAGGAGTTTCTCGCACTTTGAGCGAGAAGAGAAAAAAATGGTAGTGGCAGGTCGAGACCTGCATGGACTGATATTTCTGGTTGAAGAGGGATTTCTTGTGCAGCATCCGTATGGAGCAAGTGGAGAAAAAAATGGTAGTGGCAGGTCGAGACCTGAATGAACCGATAATCAATCTGCGATCCGCCGGACGGCGGATCTGCATAATCCGCTTCATCCGCGTTCCTTAATTGTATACAAATGTTCTCGCAAAGGCGCGAAGACGCAAAGAAGCAGAAACGAATTATCAGTGTACCAATCAGACTTCTAATTTTCTTGCCAGCTCCAGATTTCTAAAGCATTAATCGCTCCTGTTTTTATACAGGCGTGACGTAATAGCTTTAAAAAACAAACAAGGCTGCTCATTCGGGCAGCCTCGTTTTATATATCTATATTCGATTTTCAGGAACTGAATTTATCCATCACTTCTCTTGAAACGCCGGTATAAGAGAAACCTCCATCGTGGAAGAGGTTCTGCATGGTGACGTGACGGGTGAAATCGGAGAAGAGCGTCAGGCAATAATCCGCGCAGGCTTCTGCAGAAGCATTACCCAGCGGAGAGATTGCATCGGCGTAATTATAGAAAGAATCGAATCCTTTAACACCCTGGCCGGCTGTTGTCTTGGTGGGCGACTGAGAAATCGTATTCACGCGCACTTTGCGGGCTTTACCATAATGATAACCGAAAGAGCGGGCAATCGACTCGAGTGTTGACTTCGCATCGGCCATATCGTTATAATCAGGAAACACACGCTGAGCAGCGATATACGTAAGCGCTACCACACTCCCCCACTCGCTGATGGCATCCAGTTTCATTGCCGACTGCAACACACGGTGCAGCGACATTGCAGAGATATCGAGTGTCTTGTGATAAAAATCGTAATCCAGATCGGTGTATGCTTTTCCTTTCCGAACGTTGGGCGACATACCGATGGAATGCAGCACGAAATCCACTTTACCGCCGAGCACATTCATCGACTCAGTAAAAAGATTTTCAAGATCTGCGTTAGACGTTGCATCTGCACCAATCACCTTTGCATTGCATTGTTCGGCCAGTTGATTGATGGCCCCCATTCTCAATGCTACGGGAGCATTGGTCAATGTGAAGGTAGCACCTTCCTCATGCGCACGGGCGGCTACTTTCCAGGCAATTGAATTCGGATCAAGAGCACCGAAGATGATTCCTCTTTTTCCTTTCAGCAGTGAATTGGACATATAGGTTGATTTAGGCTCCAAAAATAATGCTTTCTGTCAAGTATGGGCAAAGCAGATATAAACTTCTGATTTACTGCTTATTGCCCAAGAAGTTCACGGGCATTTTCAAGGGCTGCAGCAGTCAGTTCCTCACCGGACAGCATCCGTGCGATTTCCTGAACGCGTTCATTATCGTTGAGGGGACGCAGGAAGGAGCGTGTTGTTCCTTTCTTCGTTTCCTTGTACACGAGGAAATGCGCATCGCCTTTCGAAGCCATCTGCGGTAGATGGGTAATTGCGATCACCTGATGTTTGCGGGCCATCTCTTTCATGATCGCTCCGACTTTTGCAGCTGTCTCACCGGAGATACCGGTATCAATCTCATCAAAAATGATCGTAGGCATGGCGGTAAGTCCGGCCATCAGTGATTTGATGCACAACATCAACCTCGACATCTCTCCACCGGAAGCAACCTTTGAGAGTTCTTTAAAATCCATTCCTTTGTTTGCGGAGAAGAGGAACTGCACTTTCTCCATCCCATCTGCCGACCATAGCTCGTCCTTTTCTTCGAGCATGGCAATACGCAAAACCGCATGAGGCATAGCCAGGGAAGAAAGTTGTTTGGTGATGGTTTTTTCTATGCCCGGAATAGCATCGCGGCGGGTTGCCGAGAGTGTTTCACCAGCATTCAGCAGTTGTTTTTTGCACTGCTCCAGTTGCCTTGTTTTTTCCGCAATCCGGTCTTCGAGCGAACCGATATTCTGAATTTTCGCATCGAGTTCATCCTGCAGGGAAATCAATTCGGCCACGGATGAAAGACGATGTTTTTTCTGCAGGTTATAGAGGGCACTCAGCCGGTCGTTGATTTGTTCGAGGCGGTTAGGATCGACCTGCAGATGATCAGCAGCAGTACTGAGTTCTTCGTGCACATCCTTCAGTTCGATGATCAGCGACTGGATCCGGTTAGCCTGGGTCGCGTACAGCTCATCGTATTTTTTGAGTCCGGCAATCACCTGCTGCAAGGTCTGCATTTGGGCGACCAGATTATCATCGGCACCATAGATAGCACCAGTTGCTTTTCCCAACTGGGAGAGGATTTCCTCCGCATGTTCGAGGCGCTCCTGCTCCTGCTCCATGGCTTCCTGTTCGCCTTCTTTCAGACTGAGCGCAGAAAGTTCATTGAACTGAAAGCGGAAATAATCGAGATCGCTGCGGCTTTTGCTCTCGGCCTCGATGAGTTCGTCGAGTTCCAGTTTCAGCGATTTATAAGACTTATACAACTCCTTGAACGCCTGCAGTTGCTTTGTATTTCCGGCGTACGCATCCACTACATTCAACTGAAAGCGGCTGTTCGACAACAACAAGGTTTCGTGCTGGCTATGGATATCCACCAATCGCGATGCAAGGTCTTTCAGTGTAGAGATATTAACGGGAGTATCATTGATAAACGCCCGTGACTTACCGTCGCTGTTAATTTCCCGGCGGATGATAGATTCTCTTTCAAAATCGAGTTCATTTTCGAGGAAAAAAGATTCGAGATCGTAAGAGGAGACATCAAAAGTACCTTCGATGATACACTTCTTCTCTTTATTCAAGAGGAGACCGGCATCGGCCCGTTGACCGAGCATCATGCCCAATGCACCGAGAATTATCGACTTTCCGGCGCCTGTTTCACCGGTAATAATACTCAACCCTTTATCAAGGCTGATATCGAGTTCATCGATGAGGATATAATTTTTAACCTGTAATCGCTTCAGCATAACATTTTCACTCTACGAAAATCGTGAATAAAGCTTCTTCGTCAAAAAAAAGAAATCAACCGCCGGTAATCTTCTGATACTTGGTGGTATTGATCGGATCGATATCGCTGAGGGTTTGTTTGGCTGTTGACTTCACATCGGCCGGAGCACCGGAGAACAGGTTCACCATTTCGTCGGCTTTCGCATCGAACAGTGTTTTCATGAACACTGACAAAGGCTTATCATTGTGTACCCGACGTAGTTTCTCCAGACTGGAAGCAATCGCACGGATGGATTCATCCTGTTTTTTGGTGAGATAATCGAGTCCTTTGCGATGGAGGTCAAAATAAAACTGGCGGATCGGCTTATAGATCGGGTTATTGATATTTTCCATCAGCCAAAAACGGTTTCTCAAGCCCTCAAACGCTTTCCATCCCGGTTCAGGCGCATTGGCACTGTTCGCAACGATCGCCTGGGCTTTTGCAAAAAAAGGAGCCCCACCTAAAGGCGAAAACGTATCATAATCAAAACCGATAACTGTGTATGCATAAAATGCGAGCACCATCACCAGATTGGGGTTTACTTGTCCGTCGTTGTATTCAAGTGGCTGATACTCTACATAGCGGAAATTGAAATCATCATCTTTATAATTCAGAATCGGCGAATTGTACGAGGTTCCGTACACCGGACGCCGTGAACTCACCTGGATCGTTCCTTTGAACTCATCGGTACCGATCCGTTCAACGATTTCAATCTGGATACTACACTCTATTTTCTCTTCGTTCTTGATCTTATCCTGCGTCCATTTGGTATTATTCACGAACTCCATGATAGACGTTTGAAGCGTTGTGAAAATGCGTTTATCGGAGGATTGAATACGCGGAGAAATGACACTGACTGTACAGTTCAGTTCCTGGGCATTTACATGGAGCAATGATGTAAGTAAAAAGAGGATGAGGATATGAATTTTACGCATGAGTCAAATTTACTAATGATTTTACTATTTCAGCGGCCACTTTCTGTTTGGATAATAACGGCAGACTTACCGTTGTGTTGTCTCTGAAAACCAGTTTCACTTTATTCGTATCGGTGCCAAAACCTGCACCTTCGTCGCGCAGTGAATTCAACACGATAAAGTCCAGGTTCTTCTTCACCAGTTTCTGGCGGGCATGTTCTTCTTCATTTTCCGTTTCGAGCGCAAATCCCACGAGTATTTGTCCAGCCTTTTTCGCCTTTCCAAGGGCCAGCAAAACATCACCGGTCTTCTCCAGTTCGAGTGACCACTGATCGCTGCTTTTCTTGATTTTATTTCCTGCTACTGTAACGGGTTTATAATCGGCCACTGCAGCAGAAAGAATCGCCGCATCCATCTCCGGAAACAAGCGGGTACATTCCCGCATCATATCATCGGAAGTCACGATATGAGTGAGATGAATTCCTGACGGAACAGGAACGGAAATAGGTCCTGCCACGAGGAAAACTTCAGCACCGGACATCAACAACGCCTCTGCAACAGCAACGCCCATTTTCCCAGTTGAGTGATTGGTGATATAACGTACCGGATCGATCGGTTCGCAGGTGGGGCCTGCATTCACGAGAATTTTCTTCCCTTTCAAGGGCCTGTCGGGATGGAAAAAAGCGATGGTTTCAGAGAGTATTTCCTCGGGCTCCAACATTCGTCCTTCGCCGTTCAATCCAGATGCCAGAGGGCCTTTAGCAGGTCCAATAATGAGATTTCCACGGCTGCGGAGGAGGTTAAGATTTTCCTGCGTTGAAGCATGCAGAAACATATCATGATCCATGGCCGGAGCAATCATTACCGGACAACGGGCTGAAAGAAAAACGGCCTGAAGAAGATTATCGCAAGTACCATAAGTAAATGCGGAGATCGAGTTGGCAGATGCCGGAGCAATGAGGATGAGATCAGCCCAAAGTCCAAGAGCTACGTGGTTATTCCAGGTATTCTCATCCGTTACCATGGTTGAAACCACTGGTCGGCCGGATACTACAGAAAGCGTGAGGGGGGTAATAAAGTCAAGCGCTGATGGAGTCGTAACGACTTGAACATCAGCGCCTTCAGATTTTAATAAACGACAGAGGGATACTGCCTTATATGCAGCAATGCTTCCGGTTATTCCCAGCAGGATTTTTTTTCCGGAAAGTCGCATACCGACCTTGATTATTTATCGTTGGCAGGGTTACGGTAATAGATTTTACCGTCGAGGAACTCCTGCACTGCGATAAGGGTCGCTTTCGGGAGTTTTTCGTAATGTTTGGAAATTTCGATTTGCTCCCTGTTTTCGAAAACCTCTTCCAGGTTATCGGTCATGCTGGCGAACTCTGACAATTTCTCGTTCAGTTCCTCCTTCATATCAGCGGAGATATGGTTGGCGCGTTTAGCCAGCACCACGATACTTTCATAAATATTGCCGGTTTTCTCCTCAAAATTCAGGAGGTCGCGGGTCACGGTAGTGTTTGTAGAAGACTTGTAATTAGCCATTTACAATAATTTAAGGGATGAATTTCGCCTGAATCGGGAATTAACTTCCGGAGATACTTCCTTCTTTAATTCCCTGCTGAATAGCATCATAGATCTTTTCAGCGTCGCGAAGATACCGACTTTGCGGGAAATTATCTACAAATTTTAAATACTCTTCGGCAGCCAGCTTATAACGCTCCGTTTTTTTCAACTCAACGGAGTTTTTAGCGTATAGATACGAAGCACGGACAATCATAAACATCGCCTCCTCTTTATATGTAGTACTGGGAAAGTCCTTCATCAGGTTAGCCAGGGCAACAGTAGCACCTTTATAATTCTCCATCTTATAATAGAGGCGTGCATTATCGAATGCCTTTTGTTCAAGCTTTTTTCGCAGGCCATCCATCTTTTCATTTGCTTCGGCCACCTTCGGACTATTGGGATAGCGGTTTACGAACAACTGGAATTTCTCGATCGCATCCACTGTACTGGTTTGGTCGAGGCTTGACACCGGCGAATCCAAGTAAAAGCAGTAGGCATACATATATTGCATTTCTTCCGCATGAGGACTATTGGGATAACTTTGAACAAAATTATTAAAGTGATAAGCAGCCAGCGTGAAGTCGTCTATATAATATGTACAATATGTATAATAATAGTATGACATCTCCGCTTTTGCTGTTCCGCGATACACACTGATGAGTTCCTCGAACAACTGATAAGCGTGGAAATAATCTTTCTTTTCATAATACTTCACCGCCGCTGTGTACTTTGCTTCCATATCGTTACTCTTTGATATGCGCTGAAATTTACTGCAGGAAGAAAAGATCAGGAGGGAGATGATGAGGTATAATAATTTTTTCATTGGTGATTTTGAGTGAGCAAATGTACTGATTAACACAGTGCGAAACTACATGATTAACAAATGCATGTTGAAAACATTGTGATTGCTAATGAATTTAGTTTTAATTTTGTGTTGATATTTCGGTCGCATTCTGTGGCGGAAATACTACAACGTTAGCCAAAGAAAAAAAGTATAAATATAAAATGACAGATATCTTCGAAAAGATCCGCAAGAACAGAGGTCCGTTGGGGATGCACGCTAAGGATGCACATGGTTACTTCACCTTTCCAAAATTAGAAGGTGACATTTCAAACAAGATGATTTTCCGCGGCAAGGAAAAGCTCGTATGGAGTTTAAATAACTACCTGGGCCTTGCCAACCACCCGGAAGTTCGCAAAGCTGATGCTGATGCAGCCGTTCAATTCGGTTATGCATTACCAATGGGTGCCCGCATGATGTCGGGCAATTCCAATCAACATGAGCAACTGGAAGCTGAGCTTTCCAAATTCATGTCAAAAGAAGACACCATTCTTTTGAACTTCGGATACCAGGGCATGGTGAGTGCCATTGACAGTCTGGTTGACCGCCATGATGTAATTGTATATGATTCGGAAGCGCACGCCTGTATTATTGATGGTTTGCGTTTACATATGGGTAAGCGATTTGTTTATCCGCACAACGATATCGACAATCTCCAGAAACAATTAGAGCGCGCTACAAAACTGGTAGAACAATCAAATGGCGGTATTCTGGTTATTACTGAAGGTGTGTTTGGAATGTCGGGTGATCAGGGTAAACTGAAAGAAATTACCGAACTGAAGAAGAAATTCAACTTCCGTTTATTTGTTGATGATGCGCATGGATTCGGAACGATGGGTAAAACCGGAGCCGGAACCGGAGAGCATCAGGGATGTCAGGATGGAATTGACATTTATTTTGGCACCTTTGCCAAATCGATGGCATTGATTGGCGCCTTTATTAGTAGTGAAGAGCAGGTGGTAGAATTTCTGCGTTATAATATGCGTTCGCAGATTTTCGCAAAATCATTGCCAATGCCACTTGTGATTGGTGCGTTGAAACGTCTGGAGTTATTACGTACCCGTCCGGAACTGAAAGATAACCTCTGGAAGATTACGAATGCGCTGCAATCTGGATTGAAAGAAGCCGGATTCGAAATCGGGAATACCAATTCGCCGGTAACGCCGGTTTATCTGAATGGAACCATTCCTGAAGCAACCAATCTGATCCTTGACCTTCGTGAAAACTATGATATCTTCTGCTCAATGGTTGTATATCCGGTTGTTCCCAAGGGAGTGATTATGCTTCGTCTGATCCCTACTGCAGTACATACACTGGATGATGTAAAGTATACCATTTCTTCTTTCAAAGACATTCAGAATAATCTGAAAGCAGGTAAATACAATCTCGATAAAATCGTTACATCCTTATCATAACCCTGATGATGAAAAACTGTTCACCGTGTAGTTGGAATGAATGTGTAGTTGTTGCGTGAAAAGTGTCCGTTGAAAAAAGGTTACAGAAAATGTAACAAAAAAAATAAAGTGACAGTATAAACCACAACATATAAACGTTAACCCAATTCAAAACACAACTAACATGAAACAGAACATGGAAATGAAAAAAGGCGCTACAGCAACTGCTGCTGGTGCAACTCGTGTAATCGGCTTCAAAATGACCAACGTTGAAGCGATGGCTGCTCCTAAGAAAGCTAAAAAAGCTGCTAAAAAAGCAACTAAGAAGTCTGCTAAAAAAGCAACGAAGAAAGCTGCTAAAAAAGGCGCAAAGAAAGCTGCTAAAAAAGTAACTAAAAAAGCTACTAAAAAAGCAACTAAGAAAGCTGCTCCAAAAAAAGCAACTAAAAAAGCTGCTCCAAAGAAAGCCGCTAAAAAAGGTGCAAAAAAAGCTACTAAAAAAGCTGCCAAGAAGAAATAATCATCTTCTTGGGTTAACAAAAAAGCTCCTGCCTGCAGGAGCTTTTTCATTTTAATACCAGCACCAGTTTTACTGTTTTCCCTTCTTTCCGACTTTGATTAATTCAATATCGTATACAACCGGAGTTGACGGTGGAACAGGTCCAAACCCTTCTTTGCCAAAAGCATTTTCACTGGACAATACCAACCGCGACAGTCCACCTTCTTTCATGGTTGATACAGCATCTTCCCATGCAGGTAAATGCATTCCGTCTCCCAACTGATATTTTAAATTTTCACCTGCCTGTGCTGAACCGTCAAACACTTCGCCATTCAGAAACCGGCCAGTGTACTTTATCTCTACAGAATCTCCGTGCATAGGACACTCCCCTGTTCCTTTCTTCATTTCAATATAATAAACTCCAGGACGAGAAGGTTCTACACGAACATCATTGTCCACGAGATAAATATCAATGGACTGTTGTTCGATTGCACTTACAGTAACTTTCGCAGGATTAGCATTTTTATCTTTTCTGTATTCTTCCGCAGTCATAATTCTGATCATTCTGACTTCAAATGTCAGAAAGTCACCTTTGTTAACAGAAGGAGGTAAAGTCTGTCGGAACGTTTTTTCAAATACAGAATCTGCAGGAATACTGAACACAGCCGAATCACCTTCTCCCATCATGGAAAACCCTTCCTCCAGTCCTCCGATAAAAGTTGGTAAGGTAAGCTGAACGATGAATTCACTACCCAGCTCCTCTGAATCATAAAGCACTTTGCCCTTGGTATCTGAATACCGCAGATGCATTTTCATCAAGTCTCCGATTCGCGCAGTTCGACCATTTTTTCTTTCTACAAACCGGTAGCGTAATCCATCCCCGGTTTTTTCAAATTTTTTCCCGCTACATGCAGCTATCAGGATAAGCAGGGACCATACAACAAACTTCAGATATCGCTTAAGCATTTTTCAATATGTAACTTTTTCCAATTTGACGGTATAGAGAATACTTGTACTGCCCGGAATACAAACGCCATCGCCAGTGACACCATAGGCCAGATATGATGGAATTATCATCATGGCCTTCTCACCTTCTCTCATCAGTAATAAACCTTCCTGCAAACCTGAAGGTTGATTTGACTGGCCAAGAATAAAACTTAATTTCCCTGTACTATCACTTGCATAGCAGAATTTACCATCGAGTAATTCTGCTTTATAGGAAATTGTAACATCGCTCATCAGCTTCGCCTGTTTACCTCCGGAACGTTCGATAAACAGATAACGCAATCCTGTTGACGTAGTATCCAGTTCTAGTCCATGCCGGTCCGCGTAGGCATCGATATGGTCAATTTCTTCCCGAATCAACTGTCGATTCTGGTGAATCAAGGCTTCCCGCAGTTCCTCATTATTCTGAGGTCCGGGAGCTGTTTCGTATTTCTCACGGTTTGTATTCTGATGACACGCCATCAGAAAAAGTGCACTCAGAAATGCGATTGGGGTCCAATTAATTTTTAAGTTCATCGTCATATTCCGGAAGAATATCTTTAAAACGTTGCACGGTTTGAGCGAGCGAAAGTCTGGAACGTCCGCCGGCAGCATTACGATGTCCGCCACCTTCGAAATACTTCTCTGCAATATCTCTCACCGAGAATGTTCCTTTAGAACGGAAAGAAATCTTAATCAATCCATCCCGCTCTGCGAACAGTACCGACACTTTAACACCGGTTATACTCAACCCATAATTTACGATTCCTTCGAGGTCACCGGGCTGATGCTGAAAACGGTCCATGTCCTGTTGCGAAGCCGTGATAATAACGGTATGCTGGTCCTCGATCCATTCCATTTTTTCATGCAAGGTATAACCCAGGAAACGCATGCGCCAATACGAATTGGTATCGTAAATAGCTTCGTGAATCCAGTCGTTTCTCACGCCTTCTTCCATCAACCGTGCAGTCATCCGATGTGTGTTAGCAGAGACAGAATTAAAACGGAAAGAACCCGTATCCGTCATTATTCCGGTATAGAAACATTCGGCTGATTCTTTATCCAGCAGATGATCGAGGCCGGCCACCATCAGTATATGAACGATCAATTCAGCTGTTGAGGCATGCGTGATATCTGAAAACACTAACTGACCAAAACCCGGCATTGGATGCATATGATGGTCGATAAGAATGATGGGTGCTGTCACTTTCAGCAAATCATTCTTCATCTGCTCCACCCTTGAAGGCTCATTGAAATCGAGACAAAACAAAAGATCAGCGGAAGCTAATAGCTCCCGTGCTTTTTTCGGCTCACGGATAAAATCGATGGTTGCTTCGGATCCTGACATCCAGCAAAGAAACTGAGGGAACTCGCTGGGAACCACTACATCCACATGATGACCAGCCCGTTGAAGCACACGCCTCAGGCCCAGAGAAGAGCCCAGAGCATCTCCATCCGGTTTATGGTGAGTGGTGATTACAATTTTCTTCGGTTCCTTTAGCAAATTCAGCAATTCACTGATCTGCCCGACACTAAAAACCTGTTCCATGATTGACCATCAAAAGTAATCCAATTACCTTTGCACCCCGAAAAACCCGATAAATAATCTATACAATATGACAACAAATCGCACCTTCACCATGATCAAGCCAGACGCAGTTGGCAACGGATATATTGGTGGTATTCTTGATCACATCATTAAAGCCGGCTTTAAGATTGTGGCAATGAAATATACGCGTCTCACTCCTGAAATGGCAGGCAAATTCTACGAAATTCACAAAGAACGTCCCTTTTACAATGATCTGGTGAGCTACATGTCATCAGGTCCGATTGTAGCTGCTATTCTTGAAAAAGACAATGCAGTTGAAGACTTCCGTACATTGATTGGCGCTACTGATCCAGCCAAAGCTGCAGACGGTACTATCCGTAAAATTTATGCTAAATCAATCGAAGCCAATGCAGTGCATGGCTCTGACAGCAACGAAAATGCGGCGAATGAAGGGAATTTCTTCTTCTCCATTCAGGAGCGTCCGTAAGCAAAAAAAAATAAAATGAAGGAAAGGTTGTTCTGAAAAGGGCGACCTTTTTTTTTACAACAACGCATTTTAAATCAATGCATTAATTGCATTTACTGAAAACGTGGCACTACAAAAAACATCACCAGCATCCCGATAAAAAACACCAGCAAAGCGGTGATCACCACTTTCTCATACATTGAATAGCCATTTCCCTTTTTTCCCGTGCGCATCAGTAAATCAACATTTCCAGAACTACCACCTCACCCAATTCAGCATTTAACTGATCCATCAAATCCTGTTTAATGTGATTCAGTTCGTTTTTAAGGACGGCTGAGTTCAGATGAACCACCAACTGCCCGTTTTTAAATTGAAGTGAATTGGTACGTTGAACAACAGCGGGAAGCATACTTTTTCCCCAGGCATCCACAATCCGGGCCGACCAGAGGCCATCTTCCAGCTGGTATTTTTTCATCATCTCACGGATGACCTCTGCCAGCGAATTCTCATTAGTAGGACGCATCATACAAAGATCATGATTTTCTTTCATCCTTGCCAGACTTGCAGGCAACTCACCTGAAAAAAAGGATATTTTTGCGCAGGAATGGCGATTGTTACATTTACGACAGACTGGGGCACCCGTGATTATCATGTAGGTGCATTGAAGGGGATGCTGTTATCAACAACCAGCGACCTGCGGCTTATTGACATATCGCATGAAGTTGCCCGTCACAACATCCAGCAGGCGGCTTATATCTTCCGTAATGCGTTCCGTTTCTTTCCACCCGGGACTTTACATATTATTGGTGTGTATGGTCAAAGTAAATATGAACCACAACTCATTGCGCTAAAGAAAGACGGACATATGTTCATCGGCGTGAACGATGGTTTTTTTTCGCTCGTTTTTGATGAACCGCCTATTGATGTTGTGGTAATCGGCAACCGAAAAGAAAAAGGCGACCTGTTTGATTTATCTGCCATAGTTGAAGCATCTGGAGGACTCTTGACAGGGAAAAATCTTTATGAACTGGGCGAACGTCCGGAACACTTTGTTCAACGGTCTGCATTCCAGCCAACGTTGGATGATGAATTGATTCACGGCGTTGTCATTTATATTGATGATTTCGGAAACATTGTCACCAACATCACACGGGAACTATTCGAGACCCAACGAAAGGGACGAAGTTTCGAGATCGTTGCACGTAAATCGCAACATTCCATTTCCCGTATTTCACATTATTATAACTCGGTAGAACCGGGTGCGGCAATGGCAATTTTCAACGATGCCGGATATCTGGAAATTGCTATCAACGAAGACAGCGCTTTCAAGCTGATGAACATCCGGCTCAACGATAATATAAGAATTGAGTTTAAATGATCACCCGTATCGTCCGATTAACCATTCAACCGGAAAAAGCAGATGCTTTTCTTGATCGGTTCAATACAACCTATAATGCTATCCGTAATTTTCCGGGATGCAGTCACCTCCGGCTTTTTCAGGACACCAGTCAGCCCAATGTTTTCATAACCTTCAGCCATTGGGACAATGAAGAATCTCTGGAAAACTATCGTCAATCACCGCTTTTTCAAACCACCTGGAGTGAGGTGAAACCGATGTTTGGAGCAGCACCGGTTGCCTTTTCAATGAACGAAATTGTTTCTGACAAATAAGAACTTCAGACGGCTACGGCGATCTCCGGCATATTCTCTATCTCTGCATAAATCCGCCGGTTCATAACACTGAACCATACAGGAGGAATCAACGCCATTATTATCATTCCGGGATAACCCGTAGGCATTTGCGGACTTTCATCAATATGTTCGAGTAACTGATATTTTTTGCTCGCCTTATAATGATGGTCGCTGTGACGGGAAAGTTCAAACAGCAAAATACGTCCCAGCAAATGATCGGAATTCCACGAATGACAATGCTGTGTTCGTCCATACGTTCCATCGGAGCGCTGCCTCCTGGCAAGGCCATAATGCTCGATATAATTAACCGCCTCCAGCAACAGGATGCCGATGAAAGCGGCAATAACAAAACAAACCAGACTCTTGAATCCGATAAAGCAGCAGATTGCAAGCAATAAACCTGTCTGAACAAAATGAAAAACCACCATCTCATTCTTCAGACTATATCTGCTCCAATCGTTCTTCAACATTCGCTGATTCTCCAGTTTCCAGGCTGAACGGTAACCCATAAAAACCGATCTGATCCAGAATGCATACAGACTTTCATTGATACGTGCAGAAGCCGGGTCGTCAGGCGTTCCGACCCGCTTATGATGACCACGGTTATGTTCGATGAAAAAGTGCATATACAAGGAACTGAGTAAAAGAATTTTAGCGAGTAATTGTTCGGTTGGTGAAGAACGGTGACCGAGTTCGTGTCCCACGTTAATTCCTACGATTCCGCACATTAGGCCCATTGATAACACCATGCCTGTCAACTCCCATCCCTGCAGTGAACTATCATTTACCCGGTGCAAATAAATTAACATCACCAACCATTGAAACGGCACCAGCGCCCAGATGAGCAGATCATACATCCGGTCATTGCCGGCCAGTTCGGCCTCCATTGCATTGAGGTTATGAACGTCAGGCTTCAGAATGACCTCCAGAAATGGAACGAGCAGAAACGCAAACGCCAGCGGAGCGAGTGTCATCCAGCCACCATACAGCATACCCGAAAGGGTGCCAACAGGCGCCAGCCAGGCGAGCAGGTATTTTGTCCAGCGAACAGAGATCATTTGTACAGAAGTGCTAAGTTAAATAAAACAAATTCAAGATCCCCGACGTTAAATGCTGAAGTTGCAATTAAAAAAATAAATCTGTAAATTTGAAGGGAAGCTGATCCATCCGGAATGAAACAGGATAAAACAGGAAGTAAAAACGAACAGGAATTGACCCTGCTTGAGAAAGAGCGGACACATCCCTACCGGACCATGCTTTTTTTCGGTTTAGTAGGATCCAGCCTCCTTTTTCTTGCACTGGCTATTATGTTTATCATCTGGGTCAGCCACAATCCTCCTGTAGAAAACTTCAGACTACCACGCGAATTTACACTCAGCACGCATTTGCTGATGATCAGTTCCTACACTCTTACACTTGCAAGGAGATATTACTCAACCGATAATGATCGTGGCTTATTGCTGAGCTTAACCGGCACTCTGGCTTTGTCAGGGTTATTTTCCATTTTTCAGATGATGGGCTGGAAGTCGATCCTTGAACAAGGATTCTATCTCGACAATGATATTGGCGTGACGTTCGTTTATGGGATCTCCGCCGTCCACTTTCTGCATGCCGCAGGAGGAATGATCTATTTATTTTATCTCTGGTTAAAATCTTTCGATATCTGGAATGACCCGGTTCGTTCATTGCTTTATTTTTCAAACAAATACGAAGGTGTGCGGCTGGAACTTTTCAGCAGTTACTGGCATGTTATTAACGGGTTATGGTTATTTGTTTTTCTCACCTTCCTGTTCACCTTCTAATAGCGGAATTAAAAAAGGATTCCGACCTTTGCATTCATGAAGTACTTACTGTCAGTCGTCCTGTTGGTATGGTTTATTACCGACACGTTACCGGCTCAAAACACATTTAATGATAAATCGCTCAGGAAGTATCCGCATTGGATTTCACTGATGGACGATACCCTCGCCAACTATCATGACGTCGTACATGCCTTTGATCTTTACTGGGAAGAACATGAAATGCCCTTTGAAGAAGATCAGATCGTTGGAATGAAGGATGCGGACGAAAAGGAACGAAGAGAACCTTCCCGCTGGCTGCGGAAGTTATTTACGTCGCGACGTGGGCCCGATGAAACAGAAATGGCCTTTGCTTTAAAACGATACAGATACTGGAAGGTTATGAGTGAGCCCTGGGTGCAGGATGACGGCACTATTCTTACACCCTATCAACGCCGCCAGGTTATTGAATCAATCCAACGCTGAATGTATGAACTCCAGAAATATAAACTCCCTCCTTCCTCTTATAATAATCGGCCTTTCATTTTTTCTGACGGGGCCGTTGCTTGCACAACCAACTGCCAGCTGGCATCCTCTTGGTCCCATTCAATTTCCATCCAATGTAAGCGGACAAATTAATGGAATCGGACGTGTCTGTCAGATGAAATTTCACCCTTCCAATCCTCAAAAAGTCTATGCCGTAAGTGCTTCCGGCGGACTGTGGATCAGTCAAAACGGAACACAAAGCTGGCAACGTTGCGGTACAGATGGTCTGGCATTAACGGCCTGCGCATCAGTGTGTATTGATTACACCAACGACAGTATTATCTATCTCGGAACCGGGGATCCTAATTATTATTCAACAGGTCTTGGTATTTATAAATCTACTGACGGGGGAACAACATGGACATTGTCCAATACGGGTGCCGGTACAACTATGGCCATTGAACTCTTAATGGATCCAACCGATCACCTGGTACTGGTAGCTGCTACCAACAATGGAATTTACAAAACTATTGATGGTGGCCAGACTTGGGTGTCGAAGCTCAATGGCGGGCAATTTACGGATATGGAGATCAAACCTTCAACCAACACCCGCACCTTGTATGCTGTCAATTTCTCTCAATTTTATAAATCTGAAGATTTCGGTGATACATGGACGTTAGTCACCAATGGAATTGCTGTTCCTGGTGGCGGGTCTGGTCAGGGAATGCGACTGGCTGTATCTGCGGCAGACTCCAATGTGGTGTATGCCGGTATGATCAAAGATGAAGGCACCATTTTCAGGTCAAACGATGCAGGTAACACTTTTACGACTGTGTATCACAATCCTGCTCAAAGTCTGGTAGGATATGATGCGAATGGCAATGGGCAGGGAAATTATAATTTTACGATGGTTGCAGATCCCACAGATGCAAACACGCTGTACACGGGTGCACATGTGGTCTGGAAATCAACGGATGGAGGTATTAACTGGACTCAGTTAACCCAATGGTGGGCTGTATTGCATACAGATATGCATGATTTTGTTTTCAATCCTTTCAACCCATCGGAATTATACAATATCAATGATGGTGGAGTCTGGCTGAGTACGGGAGGAGGGGTAGGCTGGACATCCCGCAGCAATGGTCTGGAAGCAACTGAAATTTATAAGGCAGCCAGTGATCCCATCCGCAAAGACATTATCAGTATCGGCACGCAGGATAACGGTGAATTATATTCTTACGCAGGTACCTGGAAGACTAACCGTGGTGGAGACTGGACATCCCGTGTCATTTTTGATTACACCCAACAGAACCGGGTTTATTACTACGAAAACAGCATGCGGCGGATGTTAAATATCTCGTCTGCCGAAAACACCTATGGGCTTCCTACTTCCACCTCCAACAACTCCAAACTTGCATTTACACCTCACAACCCGGATTATGCATTGGTCGCAGCCGGAAGTGAAGTTTATCTAACCATCGACCTCACCAGTACAATCCCCAGTTGGGGTTCAATAAACACATTCGGAAGTGGAATCAAAGCCATGGAATTTGCGGCACATTCAGAACAGACAATTTATGTACTGGAGCCACCTAATAAATTCTGGAAAGGCTATGATTTGTCATTTTGGGGACCGACATGGACTTCAACAATTATTCCCACTGCCATTGGAAACTCAGCAGGAATTGTGAGCCTTTCGTCAGATACCAATGTCATTTTTGTTTTTAGTGGTTCAAAGGTTTTCAGGAGTGGAGATCAGGGACAGACCTGGGTAAATGAAACGTTTAATCTTCCAAACATCAACCTGATAAAAGTATTTCATGACCCCTACTCTACCGACGAATCGATTTATGCTTGTAATGCCTACGGGGTATGGTACAAAAACAAAAACACCTCAACCTGGAGCAGCTATAATCAGGGGTTACCTTCCGTTGCGAACATTACCGACTTCATGCTGGTAGATGATGGCCCTGACAGCACTGTAATCCGTGTGGCCACCTACGGCAGAGGAGTGTGGGAAACATTCGTTGCATCTGCATTATCTGGAATTGAGCAACAGGAATTTCCATCCTTTTCCCTTACTCCAAATCCATCACGAGAGATGATTACCGTTTCCGGTATTGATCTGCGTAATGCTGAAATTATCATCACCAGTGAAGATGGCAGAAATATCCGGACGTTTCCTTCAGGAACCATTCAAACTAGTACGACCGTCAATATCCAGGATCTGGCACCCGGACTATACATCATAAGCATCCGGAAAAAAGGAACGACGATTGGCCAATCCAGATTCATCAAACAATAATACGCTAATTACATTACGCACTTTCCGTAACCACAGGTGCCCATATCTGATGGCCATCTGATGTGATTGTCGTATTTTTGCAACCCTTATCAGATCAACATGCAAAAAATTTCAGTAATAGGCTCAGGCCAAATGGGCAACGGCATTGCACACGTATTTGCACAAAGTGGTTTTGACGTATGCCTTGTAGATATTCGACAGGAAGCACTCGACAATGCTATCTCCACGATCACTAAAAACATGGATCGACAGATAGCGAAAGGCGGATTAACTGATGCTGAGAAACTAGCTGCGCTTGCCAGGATCACCACTTCAACGGATATGAAAGCCGGAGTTGCCAATGCTGAACTTGTTGTTGAAGCGGCCACCGAAAATATCGATCTGAAACTGAAAATCTTCCGTGAACTCGATCAGTTTACCCAACCCGGTTGTATTCTCGCCACAAACACTTCTTCGATCTCTATTACGAAGATTGCCTCTGTAACAAAACGAGGCGACAAAGTCATCGGTATGCACTTTATGAATCCGGTACCGGTAATGAAACTTGTAGAAGTCATCCGCGGATATAATACTACCGATGAAATTACCAACCTCATTCTTGAGACGTCCAGAAAGCTGGGAAAAGTACCTGTAGAAGTGAACGACTATCCGGGCTTCGTGGCCAACCGTATACTCATGCCTATGATCAATGAAGCCATTTACACCCTTTTTGAAGGTGTAGCTGGTGTTGAAGAAATAGACACGGTAATGAAGCTCGGAATGGCTCATCCGATGGGTCCGTTGCAACTTGCCGACTTCATTGGGCTGGATACTTGCTTAAGCATTCTCCGTGTTCTTCATGATGGCTTTGGAACATCCAAATATGCGCCTTGTCCCTTACTCGTGAACATGGTTACATCAGGCAATCTCGGAGTAAAAAGCGGACAAGGATTTTACAAGTATGTTAAGGGATCGAAAGATATTGTGGTTGCAGATAACTTCCGCAAATAATAGTTAATTACATCCTGTATCCAGTTTCGATTGTACATCGTTGTTGGGAAAGCACTGACCGGAGGGAATGCTGGCGGGCACATATCGTTCAAGTGAAGGATCATAGAGCGATTGTTCAATGAATTTTACGAGTTGGTTTACTTCTGCCACTGACAGGTTTAACGGCTTAAACTCATTCGCCAGTTGGGTTTGAGGCACCTTTGGATTCTGAGATTTACCTGCATTTTTATATTCAACTATTTCCTTAACTGACCTGAACGTTGAACCATGTCCGAAGAACCCTGCATCTTTCAGATTATACAATTGCGGTACTTTGAACTTGTACATATCACTTTGAAGGCTCGTAAAAGATCCGCGGCCGAGATTATCCGGCTTATTCGGATCAGCCGATGATACCCCCGGGTTTCCGGTTTTCATATCGTTAAAACCCAGCGCAAAAAACTGCATACTGTTCAAAGCCGGACCGTTGTGACACTTATAACACTCTGCCTTACCGAAAAACAATATTGCTCCTTGCTTTTCATCGGTTGACATTGCCTCAGAAAATCCTTGCAGGTATCTTTGAAATGGGGCTTCATTCGACAGCAATGTTCGTTCGTAAGCTGCAATGGCTAATCCGGCATTAACGGAAGTAATCCGTTCATTCGCTGGTTGATCAGGAAAGGCTTCGTCAAAGAGTACCTTATACACCGGATTGGCTGCCAGAAATGCGGTATCAATCCTAAGCCGATGGACGGACTGGCCAGCGATAGCTTGTGTTTCAGGCCCTTGAAAACCGAGCTTATTCATCTCTTTAGGAGTGCCGGGTGTCCAATCACTTTGGGTCCCTGTATTAATATGGGTCGCTCCAAACTGACCGTTCCATAATACGTTGGTCTGATAAGCAATATTCATTGCAGAAGGTGATTTAAGAGGCTGAAGATCACACGAATCAACCGGACAAGCTGATGTAACATGCCGCCCTTCCCCTCTGATTCCAAAACCTTCGCCCCCATCCCCAATCCCCTGAGCGGTTCCAGACTGGAAGCCGGCACGTGCATGATGGCAGGAAGCACAAGAATACGTCAACAGTCCTTGTGGAGATTTAGGATTCAATGACAATGCTGTTTCATGAAAAAGTAACTTTCCCAACTTCACTTTTGCTGCGGTAAGAGGATTTTTAGGATCCTGTGGGATCACTGAATAATCGGTAGAAGACGGCATCATAAAAAACTGTTTGCCGATACCTCCTGAAGCTTTAAAAATAGCCAATTCAAGGTCTCGGTCAAGAGGTTCCGGAAGATCCTCATCCCTACGACAGGAAGAGACGGAAATTAAAATAATCAATACGTATAACAGTCGTGTTGTGTGTTTCATAATGATGATTGTTCATGCAAGCTATACCTGATTAAAGCCATCCACAACTGAACCATCGTAAAAAACAGTTAAACAAGGGTAAATGACTAATTTTACAAGGTAAAAATCAGGAGATTCTGATCTTTTTTAACCCCAGAAACCAATCAGTTGTTACAACATGCAGATGAAACAATTCAAGGCCGGTGACTATGTACGGTTTATCAATGAAAAGCAGGAAGGTACGATCAGTAAAATACTGCCCTCCGGTAATGTAATCGTTGATATTGAAGATGGATTTCCGATAGAAGTGACTCCAAGAGAAATTGTAAAAGTTCAGGAAAACCTGATTGAGAAAATTCAGCAGGAACAGCAACAACAAACGCCGGCAGAGAACCACCATGAAGGATTTCCCGCTCCGGACGCCTTCAGAATCAAAGATGAAATCCGTTTATTGATTATACCAGCGTATGGTAAAGTTACCACCGGAACAGTGAATGTATACCTTCTGAACATGACAAGTAATTCGTTCCTTTTTACATTTTCAGAAGTCCGGAATCGCCAACACAAAGGCCTTTGGTCGGGAAAAGCAGATCCACAAGAATGCATTTTCCTTAGTGAATTCCGGCGTGAAGACCTGATCGACAAACAAGCATTTATTCTGATAGGTCTGCAGCATAGCAACATGGAACATCATCCATTTCCCGTAATCAGAAAAGAATTCGACCTGCCAGTTCCCGATCTGCATCAGCGATTCCCGTTTCTGCTTTCTCAATATGCCTTTACACAAACGGTCACCATCGTTTCAGAACAACGGATAGAAGAAGAAGATCAAACCGCATTATTTGAAAAACTTAAAGGAGAATTCGCAACCGTCAAAAAAGCAGTTGACCAAACGAAAGAACGAAATCCCAAAAAAGGCTCAGAAAAAGAACAAGACTATCTGCGTAAATTCGGATTATCATCCGGAGATGTAGATTTACATATAGAAGAACTGACCAGTGATATCAGCGGAATGAGCAATTCAGAAATCATCCAGATCCAGCTCTCACACTTCCGGAAAGAACTCGACAAAGCTATTTTACGAAAAGCACGCCAGCTGGTTTTGATACATGGGGTTGGTAACGGCAGGTTGAAATCGGAAATCAGAAAAGAACTGAAGGAAGCCGGTATCAGATTCCGCGACGCCGACCAATCACGTTATGGCTTAGGTGCCACAGAAGTACTGTTCTAATGCTTTTTAATCGGTATTACTATGGTCGCTGCGAAAGCGGCTTTCTTATTTAGTGATTCATCAATTTTCTTTTGCCACTTTTCTGTGACTCCGGTTTCATCGTCATGATCCTGGTCAAAACCGGCCTGAGTTCTTGCCAACTCCCTCATCATCCTCTGGTATTCCAGTTTCGCAACCGCGGGCTCGTCAATATGGCTAAGTTTTTCCCGCAATGCTCGGGCACACATCTCCGAAATATTAAAGTGGGCCTGTTCGTGTTCAAGCGTACCCAGATTATTTCGATCAGCCAGCCAGGATTCATCCGGCAACATAAACGCATACACTTCATACTCCACTTTGCTGCCCTGAGCAACATAACTGAATGCGATGCCGGAATGAATATATCCTTCCAGCATACGGTACGTACGACGTCCTGTTTTCACTTTCACCTTACGACCGGGATTCTTCTTTCGGAAATCATCCGCCGACAACTGAGTCGAATTCATCCAGCGAATCTGCTCCTTTGCAGACGGCGGGATAAACGAAAAAGAAGCAATAACCAACCAGGCGCAAATTATAAGTCCGACTATTGTCTGAATCCTTGCACCGAATATTCGACGGATATCCCCTCTCCTTTTCATTATTTTATACTTTTACCTCTATGAAGATCACATTTCATGGCGCTGCTCAAACCGTAACCGGAAGCAAACACCTGATAACAACGGAGCGAAATAAGAAAATATTACTGGATTGTGGACTTTTTCAGAACAAAGGAGGTGACAATGCTGACATGAACAGACACTTCGGTTTTAACCCTGCCGAAATTGATTTTCTGATACTATCTCATGCACACATCGACCACTCGGGTAATATACCTCAATTGGTAAAGCAAGGATTTTCCGGCCCCATCTATGCCACACCTGCCACAATAGATCTCTGCCGGATTATGTTACTGGACAGTGCGCATATTCAGGAAAACGACGCAGTTTATCTCAATAAAAAAAGAGTGAAAAACGGTCAAAGCAAAATTAAGCCGCTTTATACCGAAGAAGATGTAACGACCGCCCTAAAACAATTTGTTCCGGTTTCTATTGATCAATGGACGGCAATTGACCATCATATAAAATTACTTTTTACCGACGCAGGACATATTCTGGGCAGTGCAGCGGTTAACCTGCACCTGGAGGAGCCGGATGGATTAAAGAAACTCTTTTTTTCAGGAGACACCGGTCGTTACCATGATGTGATCCTTCGATCCCCTCAGCCATTTCCTCAAGCCGAATACATCATCACCGAATCAACCTATGGCGACCGGCTGCATGAAACCACGGAAAATGCGGAACAACATCTGTTAAAAATCGTCTCTGAGACCTGCGTTAACCGTCAGGGTAAACTGATCATTCCTGCCTTCAGCCTGGGCAGAACCCAGGAAATCGTTTACGCACTTAACCGGATATTCAATGCAGGACAACTACCTGCGATCCATGTCTATGTTGACTCTCCATTGGCAATATCCGCAACGGAGGTAATGAGAAAACACACAGAGAGTTTCAATCCTGAAATTCTGGATTACATGAAAAAGGATCCGGATCCTTTCGGTTTTGACCGGCTGATTTATATTCAGGATGCAGAATCATCAAAAGCACTCAATGATCTTGAGGAACCTTGTATCATCATTTCGGCATCCGGGATGCTGGAAGCGGGCAGGATCAAACATCATATAAAAAATAACATCGGTGATCCAAAAAACACTATTCTGATTGTGGGTTATGTTCCACCCGGGTCGCTCGGCGGCAAACTGATCGAAGGTTCTGAAGAAGTAAAAATATTCGGTAAGATGTATCCGGTGCGCGCCAACATAGAAGTGCTCGATGCATACAGTGCCCATGGTGATTATAAAGAGATGATGCAGTATTTAGGTTGCCAGGACCCAACAATGGTGAGAAGAGTATTTCTTGTTCATGGCGAGCCGGAAGCGCAGCTCAGTTATAAAGAAAAACTGCATGGAATGGGTTTCAGAGATATAATGATTCCAATGCAGGGTGAAACGTTTTACCTGGACTGATATTAATCAGCATTCCGGCTGACGGTGATTATCCGGGAGATTGAATGGTGAACTTATTTTTGAAATACTAAACCTCCTCACTATGAAATCAAATGTTGGAATGGGCGACCGTGTCGTCCGGATGTTCTTAGGTGTCAGCATTGCGATGATGCTGGTATTTCAAAATTCCATTTGGGCACTCATTGGATTAATTCCATTTGTTACCGGGATTATTGGTGTATGTCCTTTGTACAGTTTAATGGGGATTAACACGTCCACAGACAATCAACAGGCCTGACTATCAGCAACCTAAAACATTCCCGGGTTCACCGGGATTTTTTATTTTTAGCCCTCCCGAACACGGTGCAAATGTCCAACTTAGAAAATCGCGAAATCATTGATATTCTGTTCAGTCATATGAACGAAGGAATCATTGTTGCGGATTCTGCGGGCATTGTTCAATTGGTAAACCCGGCAGGCTGCAAGATGCTAGGGTATACTGAAAGTGAATTATTAGGCGATACGATTGACAAACTGGTTCCTGAGGCTGTTCAGCACAAACATGCAGAACACAGGAAACACTTTGCCAATCACGCTCATGCCAGACCCATGGGGGTTGGTCTGGATCTGTTTGCCCGAAGAAAAGATGGTTCCCAAGTTCCTGTCGAGATCAGCTTAAGTCCACTGCAGGTAAATGGTGAAAAGCTCTATATCGCATTTCTGATTGACATTACGATCCGGAAAGAGATTGAAAAAGTAATTCAGGAAAAACAGAAAGAGCTTGAACGGGTTGCGGCAGCCTTAATTGCGACGAACGAAGAGCTGGAGAAAAAAGTAGGTGACCGTACAAAAGTACTTCAGGAAGCAATCCGGGAACTGGAGAAATCACGAAACGAGCTCAGCAAAGCGCTGGAAAAAGAGAAAGATCTGAATGATCTGAAGTCGAGGTTTATTTCAATGGCTTCACACGAATTCCGAACTCCGCTCACGACGATTCTTTCTTCAGCCAGTCTGATTCAGGAATACAATGAAGGAGTAGCTGCTGAAAAAAGAGAAAAGCACATCAACAGGATTAAATCGGCGGTAAACAACCTGAATGATATTCTGAGTGACTTTCTTTCCATCAGTAAACTGGAAGAAGGAAAAGTTCATGCGGACTACAGGCATTTTAACCTACAGGAGAATATCCAGGAAGTAGTCGAAGATCTGAAACTGAATCTTAAATCCGGACAACAGCTGAAATATGAACACAAAGGTGAAAACCTGATTCATCTTGACCCGAAACTACTCAAAAACATCCTGATCAATCTGGTGAGTAATGCTGTTAAATTCAGCAGAGAAAACAAAACGATCAAAGTACGATCCAGAGTTGATGATTATACCATCAGTGTTGAAGTTGCCGATCAGGGCATTGGCATCAGTGAAGAAGATCAGAAGCACCTGTTTGAAAGGTTTTACAGAGGTAAAAATGCGTTCAATATTCAGGGAACCGGCCTGGGGCTTCATATTGTTGGCAGTTATGTTGATCTTATGAAAGGTCACATTATATTACACAGCGAACTTGAAAAAGGTACAACCATAAAAATCACATTTCCCAATCAAAATTAAAACACATGAACATGAAGAAAATACTCCTTATTGAAGACAACGAGGATGTACGGGAGAATACCGCCGAAATTCTGGAGTTGGCAGGATTCAAGGTTTTAACCGCACCAGATGGAAAAGAAGGAGTTGAGATGGCAAAACAGGAATTCCCTGATTTAATCATTTGCGACATTATGATGCCCGGACTTGACGGATATGGTGTTTTGCATTTACTCGGCAAAGACCCGGGACTTGCAACGATTCCTTTCATCTTCCTCACGGCAAAGGCAGAACGTAGTGATATGCGGAAAGGGATGGAAATGGGAGCTGATGATTATATCACAAAGCCATTTGACAAAATCGAATTACTCAATGCGGTTGAAAGCCGCTTAAAAAAGGCTGAGATACTGAAAAAGGAATACAATCAGGATCTGGAAGGACTTGGTAATTTTATCAGTGATTTCGCAGGTAGTGCGGCTTTAAAGAAATTCCTGGAAGGAAAGAAAATCAACCATTACCGTAAAAAAGAGTCGGTGTATCTTGAAGGCAATTACCCAAATGGATTATACTTTGTAAACAAAGGTAAAATCAAAGTCTTCAAAACACACGAATACGGAAAGGAATTAATCACTGACTTGCTGAAAGACGGTGACTTTTTCGGATATACAGCGATCCTTGAAGAAACACCCTATAACGAATCTGCAGAAGCTCTGGAAGACTCAGAGGTAACTTTTATTCCGAAAGATGACTTCCAGCAAATGGTTTTTGGTAATGTTTCTGTTACCAAGAATTTCATTAAGATTTTGACAAAGGGGGTATTGGATAAGCAAGAGAGACTTCTTGATCTTGCCTATAGTTCTGTTCGAAAAAGAACCGCTGAAGCGTTGGTCCTGCTATCAGAAAAATACAAAACAATGGAAGGAGAGCCCTTTTCAATGTCCATTGCACGTGATGATCTGGCAAATATCGTTGGAACTGCAACTGAATCACTGATCAGAACCTTGAGTGATTTTAAAGAAGAAAAGCTCATTGAAATAAAAGACGGGAAGATCAAGTTGCTGGATGAGAAAAAGCTAAGAAATCTAAAAGGTTAAATCTGAAAAAAGGCGGTTGAAATTTCAACCGCCTTTTTTTTAATTCCGTTTGCCTCGTCCTTATTCTACATCCCGATCATTATAATCGGATGGACGATCATATCTCATTTGTGTGGACAGTTCGGCACCCTCTTCATTTTGCTGACGCAGCGTCCAATTATCAGTGGCAGAAGTTTCAAGCCAAACATTACCAGATTTACGGAAAACCTGGGCTGACAAACCAAAATCTTTCAAAAAACGGTCTTCCAGTTCATTAACTGTCAAATCAAGTGAAAACTCAATTTCACCGTCATAATGTTTTACGCGGCAATCGCGAACAAACCGGCTATGGTCATAAATGAGGCTTTTCATTGTCCCCTCACCTATTTTATGCGGGGCTTTGAAGAACTCAATCTTCAGGAAAGGAAATAGCGAATTGAAATCGGCCTGAATAGAGGACAAGGTCCGATCATCAGAAATGCGGATTTTCATATTAGGCTCTTGGTTTGATCTTCCGTACATGATTAACTTAATATTTAATCCACTTTTTACGTGTTAACCTGCAAAAGTGGATTTATGTTGCAATACTACAAATGACATAAGTCATATTTAAACAGATATGATCGGATCTTCATATCAAGGTCACTCAAGCTCAAGGATTTCCGTATCAGAGAAATTCCATTTATTTCAACCTGCAGAACCTTCTGTTCAAATAATACTATATTCGTGATACTGCAAAAGTGACAGTGCGAAATCAAATTAAATATGATAAGCGTCAAGCAATAAGGTGACATAGTAACACTTGATGACCATCAAATCACAACATGACCAATCTCATGAACGCGATTTCATGAGTGCCGTAAAATTGTGACGTTAAAACCGGAACGCATGGGACAAACGAAAACCAGCATCCTCACCACCTGCTATCATTGTGGGGAAGAATGTCGAGATGAAGCTGTAAAACACGACGGGAAAGACTTTTGTTGTACCGGCTGCAAACTGGTTTATGAAGTACTTGCGGAAAACAACCTATGCAATTATTATTCGCTTGAAAACCAACCCGGAAATACCCAAAGGACAAATTTCTTTGGTGAGCGATTTGCCTATCTTGACAATACCGATATCCAGCAGAAGCTGATAAGGTTCAGCGAGGGAACTACCCGTCATCTGCGATTTCATATTCCTGCTATGCACTGCAGCAGCTGCATCTGGTTATTAGAACATCTATCAAGGTTAGATGCAGGGATATTAAGTTCAAAATCCGATTTTATCCGAAAGGAACTAAGTATTGTATTCGACAGTACTCAAACATCGATTCGAACCATCGTTGAAAAACTGCATCAGATCGGTTATCCGCCAGAGCTGAACATGCAGCAAACTGAAAAATCAGTAAAGAAAAAGCAAAGCCGGAGTCGCATTTATAAAATAGGAGTTGCCGGTTTTGCTTTCGGGAATATTATGCTATTGAGTTTCCCGGAGTACTTTTCAGGCGGTGTTTATCATGGAACTGACTTTAAAGAAGCCTTTGGATACCTCAATTTATTATTAGCGATTCCGGTATTTCTTTTTAGCGCCAGTGAGTTTCTGGAAAATGCCCTCTTGGGTTTCCGTCAGAAGGTCATGAATATAGACGTACCCATTGCTATTGGTATCATTGCCATGTTTGCCAGAAGTACCTATGAAGTCCTCTCCGGTACAGGTCCGGGGTATTTTGACAGTATGACCGGATTGGTTTTCTTTATGCTTCTTGGCAGAAATTTTCAAAGTAAAACCTACAATTGGCTATCCTTTGACCGCGACTATAAGTCATATTTCCCCATTGCGGTTACGCGGATAAACGGTACACGCGAAGAGGCTATTTCGGTTCAGGATATCAAGGTAAACGATCGACTGATGATCCGGAATCAGGAAATCATTCCCGCGGATGTAATGATGCTGAGTCCGCATGCAGAAATCGACTACAGCTTCGTAACAGGCGAATCGCGTCCCGTTGAAGCCGTGAAGGGAGATCGTCTCTTTGCCGGTGGCCGATTGGTTGGATCGCCTGCAGAAGTAGTGGTTCAACAGGAAGTTTCGCATTCATATCTAACACAACTCTGGAATCAATCGAGCGGAAAAGTGATATATAAGAGCGGGTTCCAGCGATTAACTGAAAACATCAGCCGCTGGTTCGTCGTAGTTACACTGGTCATCGCATTATCCGCCTTTGCATTCTGGTATCTGAATCATGATACGGTTCGGGCGATAAATGCCTTCACAGCCGTGCTTGTAATTGCCTGTGCCTGTGCACTGGCCTTATCCGCACCGTTTACTTTCGGAAACATGTTACGCATTCTTGGCAAAAACGGAATTTACTTAAAGAATGCCAGTGTGCTTGAAAAATTATCCGATATAGACACTGTATTATTTGATAAAACCGGTACTTTGACAGAAGCCGAAGAAGCTACTATCTCCTGGGAGGGGCGGCCAATTTCAGAAGAAGTAGAAGTGGCAATCGCAGCTCTTGCCAAGACTTCCTCTCACCCGCTTAGCAGAATGCTTTCCAAACATCTGGATCATCGGAGCCAGTACCATTACATTTCGAATGTGAAAGAAACTGCCGGTGGCGGAATTGAAGGTGTTTACAGAAATCTTGTGATCCGGCTTGGATCAGGGAAATTCATCGGAGACGAAAACGTAGAGAGCAACGACTTCAGATCTACAAGGGTCGGCGTAAGCCTTGATGGGGAAATTCTCGGCTATTACATCTTCCAGAACAAATACCGACCGGAAGCGGCGAAAGTTATCCGTCAGTTAAAAGAAGAAAAATTCGACGTAGCTGTCATTAGCGGCGATCACGAATACGAACGTCCCCATCTGGAAGGAATGCTCGGACAAACGCATGGCTTACGCTTTGAACAAAAGCCAGCCGACAAACTGGCCTATGTTGACGGACTTCAAAAAGGCGGACAAAAAGTAATGATGATCGGCGATGGACTCAATGATGCAGGTGCACTGATGTGCAGCCATGTAGGCATTGCTGTTGCAGAAGACATCAATAACTTCACGCCAGGCTGCGATGGCATACTATTATCAAAACGTTTTGGTGATATTCCAAAGATCGTCGCTTATGCAAAAGCCGGGCATCGGATTATTATCATCAGTTTTATCATATCGCTCCTATATAATGCACTCGGGTTATGGTTTGCGGTACAAGGAACATTATCGCCTGTCATTGCAGCTATTCTGATGCCAATCAGTACCAGCAGTCTGGTGGTTTACACCGTATTATCCAGCAGTATCAAAGCACGAAGACTTAAGATCGTCCGGAAAAACTGATATTAATCAGAGTCGGTACTAAGTATCATCACTATGTCATTAAACTGTCAAAATTAGATTTGCACGTCATGAGTGTAATCCTCATCCTAATTGCTTTCAGTATTCTGGTTGCCGGGCTTTTCCTGTTCGGTTTTCTCTGGTCGGTTAAAACCGGTCAGTATGATGATGACGTATCGCCAGCGGTACGCATCCTCTTTGACGAAGAAATAACTACACATCCTACTAATCCTAAAAATCCTGACGCTGTATGACCATCGAAAAATTCAGCTATGACAACCGCATAGTCAAAAACTTCGCGGCCGCCACCATTTTATGGGGCATCGTTGGTATGCTGGTCGGACTGATCATCGCCCTTCAGATTCCATTCCCGGGTCTGAACCTTGGCGAATTCCTCAGTTTCGGTCGCGTACGACCCATCCACACCAATGCTATCATCTTCGCCTTTGTGGGAAATGGTATCTTCATGGGTGTTTATTATTCACTGCAGCGTTTATGCAAAACGCGCATGTTCAGTGATGCACTGAGTAACCTGCATTTCTGGCTCTGGCAAACGATTATTGTTCTCGCAGCAGTCACGCTGATCACAGGACATTCCACTGGAAAAGAGTATGCTGAGCTTGAATGGCCTATCGATATCCTGATTGCTCTGGTATGGGTAATCTTCGGTATCAATCTGGTTGGAACTATTGTAAAACGTCGCGAGAAGCATATCTATGTGGCTATTTGGTTTTACCTGGCCACACTAATTACGGTGGCGGTACTCCACATTGTGAACTCCATTGAAATCCCTGTAAGTATCCTGAAAAGTTACTCCATCTATGCGGGTGTTCAGGATGCATTGGTACAATGGTGGTACGGTCATAATGCTGTGGCATTCTTCCTGACTACTCCTTACCTGGGTCTCATGTACTACTTCGTTCCGAAGGCCGCGAATCGTCCTGTATATTCGTACCGGCTTTCAATTATCCACTTCTGGGCGCTGGTATTCCTCTACATCTGGGCAGGACCTCACCACCTTCTCTATTCCGCACTTCCGGATTGGGCACAATCACTTGGAACCGTATTCTCTGTTATGCTGATCGCTCCCAGCTGGGGAGGTATGATCAACGGTCTGCTCACCATGCGTGGCGCCTGGGACCGTGTTCGTGAAGACATCGTATTGAAGTTTATGGTGGTGGCGATTACTGCTTATGGTATGTCCACCTTTGAAGGTCCGATGCTGTCGCTTAAAAATGTAAATGCCATCAGTCACTTCACCGACTGGACCATTGCACACGTGCACATTGGAGGTATGGGTTGGAATGGTATGCTGACCTTTGGTATTCTTTATTGGCTCATTCCGCGACTGTACCGCACAGAATTGCACTCAAAGAAACTCGCATCCTTCCACTTCTGGATTGCAACACTGGGTATTCTCTTTTATACTATTCCAATGTATTGGGCAGGATTTACACAAAGTCTGATGTGGAAAGACTTCACTGCTGATGGCGTACTCCGTTACCCGAACTTCCTCGAAACCGTAACACAACTTGTGCCGATGTACAAACTGCGTGCACTGGGCGGATTACTCTTCTTCGTTGGAGCCATCGTAATGGTATATAACCTGATTCTTACCATGAAAGCCGGTACACTTCAGGCTGAGGAACCAGCAGAAGCACCAGCTATTGATAAACATGCACCGGAACACAGTGGTGGTTACTGGCACCGTTGGATTGAGCGTCGCCCTGTTCAGATGCTTATCCTCAGTGGAGTACTGATCATCATCGCCAGTTTATTCGAATTCATTCCAACCTTCCTGGTTAAAGAAAATATCCCAACCATCGAAGCTGTAAAACCATATACTCCTCTTGAATTACAGGGACGTGATATTTATATCCGTGAAGGATGTTATACCTGCCACTCTCAGTTGGTTCGTCCATTCCGTTCAGAAACCGAACGTTATGGAGAATACTCCAAAGCCGGTGAATACATCTATGATCACCCCTTCCAATGGGGATCAAAGCGTACTGGTCCGGATCTGTTCCGGGTTGGAGGTAAATACCCGAACGTATGGCATTACAACCACATGATCGATCCAACCACAATGTCACCAGGATCATTAATGCCTGCTTATGCATGGATGGCTGAACGTGAGCTGGACATTACCAACACTCCTGCGAAAATCAGGGCTATGCAAACATGTGGTGTACCTTACCCCGAAGGTTATGATGCAAAAGCAAATGACGACCTCATGAAACAGGCCAAGGAAATTGCTGATGACCTTCAGAAGAACAATGTCAAAACAGCTCCGAATACTGAGTTGATTGCACTGATCGCCTATCTTCAACGGTTAGGAACTGATATCAAGTCTGCAAATGTTGCTTCCAATTAATTAATCAGACAAGATCATGTTCAGGAAATATCTCGAAAGCATCGCAGGAGTTGATATCTATCCTATCATCTCGCTGTTGATATTCTTCATCTTCTTCACGTTGCTCATAACCTGGGTTGTGCGCACCCGCAAAGAATATGTTGATGAGTTAAGCAACTTACCATTGGAAACTGATTCAAAAAACGAATAAACCTACCTGTATGAATCGTATCATCAAAAATATATTAAGTACCGGGCTGTTTCTGACGGTTCCAGTACTGATTGCAGCAGCGCAAGATCCAGCTGCTGCACCGGCTGCCGAAGGGGCTGCCGCTCCCGGAGTTCCGGAGTTATTCTACAATCCGAGTTTTTACATCGTAGCATTCATCTTTATTATCATGTTTGCTGTAATTGTATCATTAACCCGGTCCATAAAAATGCTGGCCTCAGGACTGCTTCCAGCTGATCGTCGTAAATCAATGTCGGCTGAGGGAGGCTCGGTGAGTGCTAGTGCAGAGGAAGAGTCATTCTGGGCTCATTTTGACAGAAAGGTACTTACCAAAGCTGTACCGGTTGAGATAGAAGCAGACGTTATGCTTGACCACAACTATGATGGTATCCGCGAGTTGGACAATGCGCTGCCACCCTGGTGGGTTTGGGGCTTCTACCTGACCATCATCTTCAGTGTTGTTTATCTGTTGCATTACCATGTGATGAAAACCGGTCCTTCACAGGAACAGGAATATAAAAATGAACTCGCTGTAGCAGACCAACAAATGAAGGATCGTCAGGCTAAAAATGCCAATATGATCACAGCAGAAACAGCCCAGCTACTGAATACTCCGGAAGCACTCGGTGAAGGTAAAGACATCTTCACAAAAAACTGTGTAGCTTGTCATGGACCCGATGGTGGTGGTACTGTTGGTCCTAACCTTACAGATGAATTCTGGATTCACGGAGGCGGCATCAAAAATGTATTCAAAACAGTAACCGAAGGTGTACCTGCCAAAGGCATGATCAGCTGGAAAGCTCAGCTTTCTCCCAAGCAGATACAGTCTGTATCCAGTTATATTTTATCGCTCCAGGGAACAAAACCTGCCGGTGGTAAAGAGCCACAAGGTGATAAATGGGAAGAAGCTGGCGCTGCACCTGCAGCAACCAACTCTACTGCCGCTCCTGCTGATAGTGTAACAAAAGGTGCTGATGTAGCCACGAAGTAAGAGTATATTTGTTGCCTTATACAGGAACAATCCATCATGAATACAAACACCCCGCAAACAACAGATCCCGAAGGTTCGTTCAGAGACAGTATCGCCACCATTGCTAAAGATGGTAAACGAAACTGGATATATCCGAAAAAACCAAGTGGGAAATTATATAACAGAAGAACAATCGTAAGTATCGTACTTCTCACACTGTTGTTTGCGGGGCCTTTTATGAAAATTGACGGGCATCCTTTGATGCTCTTCAATGTTTTAGAGCGAAAGTTTATCATATTCGGTATCCCTTTCTGGCCACAGGATTTCCACCTGTTCGTATTGGCGATGTTGACATTTATTGTATTTATTATTCTTTTCACTGTACTGTTCGGACGTTTATGGTGCGGCTGGGCCTGTCCTCAAACTATTTTCATGGAAATGGTATTCCGGAAAATAGAGTATTGGATTGAGGGGGATGCTGCGCAGCAAAAAGCATTAAATGCTGAATCGGCAAATCCGGTGAAATTCAGAAAGAAATTACTCAAGAATTCCATCTTCTTCATCATATCTTTTTTTATAGCCAACACGTTTCTTGCCTATCTCATTGGTATAGACGAATTAAAACTACTGGTAATTGATGGACCTGGTGCGCACGCCGGAACGTTTACATCCTTGATCCTTTTTACACTGGTATTCTTCGGGGTGTACATTAAGTTCAGAGAACAAGCCTGTATCGTTGTTTGCCCGTATGGTCGTTTACAAGGTGTATTGCTGGATAAAAACTCTGTGGTGATCGGCTATGATTATAAGCGAGGAGAGCCACGTGGTAAAATGCACAAAGGAGAAGAAAGAACGATCGGAGATTGTATCGATTGTCATCAATGTGTTCAGGTTTGCCCTACTGGTATTGACATCCGCAACGGCACTCAGATGGAATGTGTAAACTGCTCTGCCTGTATTGATGCCTGTGACTCAATTATGGATCGTATCCAAAAACCCAAAGGGCTTATCCGTTACACCAGTGAAGAAGCCATTGCAACCGGCAGCAAATTCAAAGTTACCACCCGGATCATCGCCTACTCTGTTGTACTGACTATCCTGTTGTCTACACTTGTTACGCTATTGGTCATCCGTACCGATGTTGAAGCCACCATTCTTCGTACACCGGGCATGCTGTATCAGGACCAACCAAATGGAATGGTATCCAATCTGTACAATGTAAAGATTGTTAATAAAACTTTTAAAGCAATGCCTGTCAATGTAAAAGTCATTGAACCTTCTGGTACAATTAAATGGGTTGGAAACGGCATTCAAACCATTAAGCCACAGGATATTTCAGAAGGAGAGTTCTTTATTATACTAGACCGGAAAGAAATTCATTCCGCAAAAACTAAAATTAAGCTTGAAATCTACAGTAATGATAAACTGGTAGAAACAGCTAACACCAATTTCATCGGACCCGTAAACTAAACCACCATGACTATCAACTGGGGATATCGAATTCTTATTCTTTATACCGCTTTCATCGCCGGAATTTTGTTTCTGGTTTACAAATGTGCCCAACAGGATGTTGACCTTGTTGCTGACAACTATTACGAGAAAGAACTGAAATTCCAGGATCAGATCAACCGATCGAAAAACGTTACCCTTTCAGGTAACTCAATTAAGGCGGAATTAAATCAAACCCGATCCCAGCTGGTGTTGACATTTCCGGGAACAGTTTCCGGAAAGAAAGTCAGTGGAGAAATCCATATGTTCCGTCCGGACAACTCAAAACTGGATTTAAAAATTCCTGTAGAAATTACCGAAGGTTTGCAGTACATCGACATTTCAAAAATGGCGAAAGGTTTCTGGCGTATGCAGGTTAGCTGGCAGGTAGATGACATGCCCTTATATCAGGAAGAAAAATTATTCATACAATAATGGAACTCATTTTCTGGACCGCCCTCTCTGTTGGATTTCTAGGCAGTTTTCACTGCGCAGGTATGTGCGGACCTTTGGCATTGGCATTACCTGGCGGAAATGGCAGCATGTTATCGCTTATTGGCGGGAAGCTGGCCTATAATTTCGGAAGGCTTATCACCTACTCCATTCTTGGTTTGATTGCAGGTCTCCTGGGACACACTTTTTCGATTCGCGGCTGGCAAAGTGATTTAAGTATTATCAGCGGTATTCTGATTCTGCTTTTTGTACTTTTCTCCAATAAGAAAGTGCTGAACTTCTTAAACAGCAAACTGGTGGGCGTGAGCTATTTTTTCAAGCAGAAATTCGGTGTACTGATGAAGAACCACAGCACGGGCTCACTTTTTACCATTGGCCTCCTGAATGGAATTTTACCCTGTGGGTTCGTTTATCTGGCATTAGCAGGCGCAGCAACAACCCAAAGTCCGCTGGAAGGGGCAACCTATATGTTTCTCTTTGGACTTGGAACAGTACCGATCATGCTCACCATCGCTCTTTCAGGATCCTTTATAAGTTTAAAAGCCAGGAACTTCATCAACAAACTTTCGCCTGTTATCGCTATAGCTCTGGCCATATTTCTGATTCATCGTGGTACTATGATGAAAGAATCCGATCATGCCTGCTGTAAGCCCAGACATGGCATTTCCTACTCGGCATCCGTACCACAACCCTGATCAACTTAAGACATACAGAAATAACAAAGCCCCGTCGAAACGGGGCTTTGTTATATTTCAATCTTCCAGATGTGTGATCAATAAAGGAATATCTGTTTTATAGGACACCCTTTTAGTTACACTGGGATTAGCTATTGCCTGAAGGAATTTACGGTGATGCGTCGCCATAGCAAGGCAATCAGCTTTCTCCGTTTTCAGGAAAAACGTTATTCCATCCGCAATATTCAGATCTGTACAAACAAACCCTTTCATTTTCGGATATTGCACAAACTGCTTTATCCGGTGTGTCATTCGGGACAGATCGGCTTCATCATGAATCAGGTTCCTGTTATCAACGTTCAGAAAAATCACTTCGGACCGGAACATATGCGCGAAATCAACGATCTGATTGGCCGCAAGCAGATTCTCTTCACTGAGGTCAGTGCTGAACACTATCTTCTTCATGCCGCTGAATTTTGCTTTCGGCGGAATAATCATCACCTTACACGGTGCATCCCTGACAACACGGGAAGCATTACTGCCTATCAGAAACCGTTGCACCTGATTGGATGCCGTACTGGCCATGATCACCATATCCACCTTTTTTTCAATCGCAATCTCAACAGTACGTGCTGAAGGCAAACCCTGTTGAAGCACCAGTTCAAACTGCACATCCTTGACAGACTCCAATAACTTCGCATAGAATTTTTTAAGTTGTTTCAATGCTGATTCACGAAGCATTTCGAAATCTATCTGAACACTGCTGACTGTGACATCTGTATAAATTACAGGTGTTTCATAAGCATGCATTAAAATGATTCTGCTTTTGAACAAGCGGGCAATTTCAACAGCGTATTTAACGGCATTTTCTGAGCTCTTTGAGAAATCCGTTGGACATAGAATCGTTTTCATGTTCTTATAGTTTTAGATTTATTATTCGTCACCAACCAGTTGGTGTTTTTTATTCTCCATTAATGCGGGGGTTGTCCATTCAACAGTACGAATGAATGGCTCCTTCCTGAACATACATTCCTGCAAAGCACAGAGCCGGCATTGCATCTGCAGGCAAGGGTCTGTATGCACAAAAAGTTCAACATGATTATTAAAATCACGGTTCAGTTCATTCTCAAGAAGTTTGATCTGATGATGAACTTCTTCAAGTGTATAATAGAATGGCAAGGTGAGATGACAATCTACGTGCAGATAATGTCCGAATTTCTGCAGGCGGAGGTTATGGATATCAATCCAGGCTCTATGACGATAGCGCTGTAGTGCCACTGTTATTCTTTCTATTGACTCTACATCCGCCTTATCTAGCAACCTGTCAATGGCTTCACGTAACAGTTTAAATCCACTGAACATAATGTGGATGGATAGCAGAATTGCCAGAACAGGATCCACCCATAACCATCCGGTAAGATTATACACAGAGAGTCCGACAATCAAGCCAAGGCTTGTCACTGCGTCAGCATTAAAATGTGCACCATCGGCTTGTAATGGAAGAGAATTCAGCGCCTCACCTTTCCTCTTCAGAAACCGGCCAATAAACCACATGGCGATGGCCGAAAATGCAGTCAGGAACAAACCGGTATTCACATCCTTCAATTGCTCGGGATGAATGAGGTGCAGAACAGATTGGAAAATAATAAAGATGCCAGTGCCGAAAATCAACGCACCTTCAAAACCCACAGCCAGGTACTCTATCTTTCCATGACCGTACGGGTGGTCATTATCACGTAACCGGGAAGCATAAATAAGACTGTAAAGCGTCAAAGTACTGGTAGCGATATTGATTAACGACTCCAGTGCGTCACTCAGAACGGCTTGCGAATGGGAAAAATACCAGGCCGTGAACTTCACACCCATAATCAAAAACGAAAATAACAACACCCACTTAACGGCTGTGACTTTTGATCGGATATCAACCTGATTACTCTTCTTCATTTGAGGAAATAAAGATACTGTACAATTGAAACGAATCCAATGACACCAATCAAAACAAGTACGATCTTTCTGAATAACTCCTGACGTATGAACTTAAGAACATACTTGCCGGTCCAGGTTCCGAGAAACGAAATGATGATAAGCCCGGGGATATACCAAAGATCCTGCACTTGCAGATAATCATTCCCCAGATATATAACCGACCTAGTGAGATCAATACCTAAATCAACAGCAGCAGATGTTCCAACAAACATATTTTTTTCGAGGTTGTACGACGCCATCGCGGCACCTCTCACTGCGCCTCCGGTCCCCAGCAATCCTGCCAGAAAGCCGGAAGCTGAACCACCTATCAACGCATTATTTCTGGTAGGGGAAATCGAAAGTTTAGGCCATTGTAAAAACAATCCGGAAAAACTGATCAGGAATATACCCAGTATTAATGTACCGATACCAGAGACAATATAAGCAGACCCGATAGCTCCAACTATTACTCCAAGAATACTGGGAACACCAAAACGCCCGAGCAGTTGCCTGTTTATATGATCCCGAAACAAATAAATTTTTGATAGATTACTGAAGACGTGAAACAAAGCCGTGATGCCCAGTACTACTTTGGTTGAAAAGAACATACCGGCCAATGGAACAAAATACACAGACGAGCCAAAACCACCAATTGTTCCAATGATCTCACTAAAAAAAGCCAGCAGAAAAAAAACGACAACCATTCTCAGAAAAGGTAGTCCACTTTATAAATATCCACAACGCTTGCAAACAATAGATAGAGGATCAGTAACATCAATCGAGGGAAAATGATTTTCATATCCTGAGCCGGATCGAGCATACTCATTCCCGCAGTCACTATGATCAGGTCGAAGCATAATAATGCTGCTGAAGGAATGGTCAATAAGCCCAAAGCAAAGCATACACCAAATATCAGTTCAATCCAGGATGTTAGAAATGAAATAAGACGGATGATCACATCAGGGAAGCCAAGTTTTTTATAGGATGGCCCAACAGTACTCACAACACCACCGATTCCAATCCTTACTACCTTTTCATATCCCTGAAAAGCAAAAAGTATCCCTGTTGTTAGCCGAAGTGTTAAGGCTGCCAGAACGACCGGCGAAAGAATAAATGCGCTCATTTCCATGTCAGCTAAATTAAACAATAGGCAGGTATTAAAATAATGAAGGCTGCACTTACGGGTACAGCCTTCCCCAAACCTGCAAACTATGAAACTTTAATTTTCCTTGTACAGGAAGAATTATCTCTGTTGATCAATAAGGCATTTATCATCCCATATGAGCCTGACATCACCGTTCAAAAATATCTACGCATCATCTTTCAAAAAATGACCTGACACAGAACCAGAAATGATCGTTATCAATTTATCTGAACAAATTGACAAGGGCCTTATTCCCTGACAAATCAGTTGCTTCGATCTGAAAATCACAAGGACAAATTTTCCCGGGATCCGCTAACCATTTCAGGCTTTTATCTCTGGGATCAAAAACACTCTTTATCCATTTACCACTTAATGTAACTGACGCCCTTGTTACACCACTTAAATTGTCCTTCAACTTAACCACTTCGTAGCAATTTCCATCCACTGAATCCAACTCTGTTTGCCAGGAATATACCACAGGAGAAACCGTATCAACATCCAGCATATAACTTCCCCAGTTACGGATTCTGGATACCGACATATTATCGCTAATAGAGTCTGGACGGATGACTTCCACAACTTTTCCCGTCTGATCGCGCCGCGCAAGAATAATTTTCTCTTTACTTATACCTTTTAAGCTATCCGGGAAATAGGGTAATGAAAGCAATGCAGCTCGATGTAACGGCACTTCTTCCCTAGCCTTCAGTTCAACGGCATTCGATATTCTCAACTTGAAAGAACCTTCCGTTCTGAAATTAATGTACATGTCCTGATACAAAGCACCAGCGGGAATATTGAGCACTGCACCGGATCGTTTTTCAGTAAAAATATTCGAGACATCGTATTTATAACGCTCAGTAAATTCCCTGGGGTTGTTGGTCATTAATCCTTTTTGGGATTCGGTATCGAATTCCAGACTAAACCAAAACCCAATCGTATCTGCATTACCTGCGAAATCGCGAGCTGCAATCTGACAAAAATGAGGTAACGCATCATTCAGTACCAGCCACCCGGTTCCCATTGATTTAAAAGAAGCTGCTTTATTACCCGGCAATCGATGCAATCGATGAAATCGTGTGTTCATATGAGGCAATACACTATGCGCATTTGCATAACGGCCATCATCGAAATTCAGGCTATCAAACGAATAACAGAACAATTCTTTTTCATCTGCGTACAGATTTGCGGAGTAAATACCCAAACGATTGGGAGGATCTTCATCATTCATTTTTGCACTAAACGCAATGGTATCAGGAAAAGAAGTTGTCTTGATCTTTATTTCAGGACGAGGTTTCCCGTTCTCTATTGACAACATTTTAACCTGATCATAAAAACCTCCTTTATATTCATAAACAATGAGCTGTTCGATCGATGGTCTAATCGTATCCTGAATGGTTAGATAAATCAACGGATTAACCGGAATCTGATCACTACGCTTTCTGATTTCAAAATGCAGATGTGGTCCTTCACTTCCACCGGTATTTCCTGATATCCCGACTATCTCTCCTGATAAAAAACAAAACCTACCCGAATCCGGGAACAATTCAACTTCATAGTTTTCGTTGGCTTGCTGGGCTGAGTCAACATACGCTTCAATAGCCTGATCAAAGTGATGCAGATGGGCATAAACTGACGTATATCCCTCAGGATGATCAACATACAGAACCTTTCCGAATCCAATAGTACTAACTTTCACACGTGACACCCAACCTCCGGCGGAAGCACAGACCGCACTTCCTTCCTTGCCTCCTGTACGAAAATCGAGGCCCGTGTGAAAATGAGCCGCGCGTAGTTCGCCAAAAGTCCCTGCAAGCCGAACCGGCGTATCAACCGGCAATACAAAAACGGAAGAATGCTGGCTTTTAACAACTCCCGACAAGAAGAACAAAACGGTAAATACCGCCCCTTGTAGAATAAAGGAATGCATCTTTTGCCCAACCATGTTGGGCGAAAATACCAAATATCTGTCCAGCAGGTTGATAAATCCCTTTCCGCCTATTATCTTTGGCAGACATTCATTGTCAGAGTATTATGCAAAGTATTCAGCAGCAAATTGATGAGTTACGGGGAGCCCTCCAAAAGGCTTCGGCGAGTCATGCTGCCCTGAAACGTGCTTTGGTGCTCGAACAAGAGCGGCTTCAACACCTTATGGTTGAAAAACAAACCTTGCAAAACGAGGTAAACACCCTCCGCGAACAAGTTAAAACCATTAAATTAGCGCAGGCAATTCATGGGTCGGACGACCAGTCGAACCATGATCTGAAAATTCAGATAAACCGTTACCTGCGGGAAATCGATAAATGCCTTCAACTTATCAATAGCGACTGACGCCGTGAGTACAACCATATCCATCAAAATTCAGATTGCAGGCCGATCCTATCCGCTCAAGGTTACCCCTGAGCAACAGGGCGTGATTGAGAAAGCAGCAGCGATGGTAAATGACCGGCTGAAAGAATACGAAAAGGCTTACGGAGTCCGTGACCTTCAGGATTTGCTGGCGATGTGTGCCTTGCATATGTCGGCAGAACAACTTGGTTTTCAGAAAAACCAGATGTTGGAAGAAGACAAGATCAACAAAGAGCTACAGGCACTTTCGGATCTTGTTAAAGCTTTTGATAAAGATTAACCGTTCTTTAAAGAAAATTACGGGCCGCAGTTCCTCAACTGCAGTAACCCGCATTCGTACTGGTCGACGGCGTAAACTCAACACTCACTCACCAGGAGAAAGACTCAGGCTGCCGAGGGCATGTCCCGCTTGTTCGGGAAAGCGCAAATCAGCCGGCTGACTCCGACCCTGAACTTCGGGGTTTACTCGCCACAGTACGAATGCGGGTTATTTATTTAATAAACGAAACGAATAACTTCATATATAACAGTATAGATTCATGGACATCACATTCATCATAATTGCAGCCGTTGTTGGACTGGTGATTGGAGGTCTGATTGCATATCTTATCACGAAAAAGAACAATCAAACCATCATTGCCGCAGCGGAAGAGAAAGCGAACGCGATCATTAAAGAAGCTCAATCCAAGGGAGAAATCCTGCTGAAAGATAAAACGATGGAAGCCAAAGACCGCTTCTATCAGATGAAAACCGAACACGAAAAACATATTTCGGAAAAGGATAAAAATATTCAGCAGGCTGAGAATAGAATCAAACAGAAAGAAGGAAACCTTAACCAGCAGATTGAACAGAACAAGCGCAAACAAACGGAACTCGAAACCTTACAGAACAACCTCACCGGACAGCTTGAAATAGTAAACCGCCGCAAAGAAGAACTCGACAAGGCGCATCATAAGCAGGTTCAGGCGCTCGAAAAGATCGCAGGATTATCAGCTGATGAGGCGAAAGCTCAGTTAGTAGAAGCGCTGAAAGCTGAAGCAAAAACAGAAGCCATGCAATTCATCAAAGAAAGCATGGATGAAGCCAAACTTACTGCCAACAAAGAAGCCAAGCGGATCGTTATTCAAACCATTCAGCGGGTTGCAACAGAGCATGCTATTGAGAATGCAGTTACCGTTTTCCATATCGACAACGACGAAGTAAAGGGCCGTGTAATTGGTCGTGAAGGACGAAATATCCGTGCGCTGGAAGCTGCAACAGGTATTGAAATCATCGTTGATGACACTCCTGAAGCAATTATCCTCTCCGGCTTTGATCCTGTTCGCCGTGAGCTGGCCCGCCTTGCTCTGCACCAATTAGTATCCGACGGACGTATCCATCCGGCACGTATCGAAGAAGTGGTAGCGAAAGTAAAACGTCAGCTGGACGAAGAGATCGTAGAAACCGGTAAACGTACGGCTATTGATTTGGGCATTCATGGTCTCGCTCCTGAGCTGATCCGCATGGTGGGTCGTATGAAATACCGTTCCTCTTACGGACAAAACCTTTTGCAACATAGCCGCGAGGTTGCTAACCTTTGCGCATTGATGGCGGCAGAGCTCGGACTGAATGTTAAACTGGCTAAACGTGCCGGTTTATTGCACGATATCGGAAAAGTTGCTGAAGAAGATACAGAACTCCCACACGCTATTGCCGGTATGAAGATGGCAGAGCGTTCGAAAGAAAACCCCGAGGTGTGTAATGCAATCGGTGCTCACCACGACGAAATCGAAATGACCAGTCTGATCTCTCCGATCATTCAGGTTTGTGATGCCATCAGTGGTGCTCGTCCCGGCGCACGTCGTGAGATTGTTGAACAGTACATGAAACGCCTGAAGGAAATGGAAGGCCTTGCTCAATCGTACAAAGGCGTTGAGAAAGCATTCGCGATTCAGGCCGGACGTGAGCTACGCGTGATTGTAGAAAGCGAAAAACTCGACGACAAACAAACCGAACAGCTTTCGTTTGATATTGCCAACCGTATTCAGACGGAGATGACCTATCCCGGTCAAGTTAAAGTGACAGTAATTCGTGAAACCCGTGCGGTGAATTACGCGAAATAAAAATAGTCTATATCTATAAAAGGTCGCCTGTTAAATAACAAAGGCGACCTTTCTTTTTGCTTAATCTTCTCTCCTATTTAGCGGTGACCTGATGCAGTTTCTTCAGGTAGTTTGCGATCACCTCTTCTTTTTTAAAATTGCCGTGCACAATTTTCACCAGGTCTGGATTGGGGATTAAGCCTCTACCCTCTACTTTGTCTTTCACCAGTTTAAAAGTATGTAAAGCCTCTTCAATATTACGGGCAACATACACCGACTTATACGGCATCGACATAATGACTTCGCAGCCGGCACTCATGGCTTCAATTACAGAAATTGAAAACCCATCATGCTCTGTAAACCGTAAATACACGGCATTATTCCGCAATGCATCTTTAAAAACAACTTCTTCCACCCAGCCATGCAAATGGACATTCGGTGGTAAAACGAGATCGGTAGTATTACAACCATAGAGGTGAAATGGCACATCCTGAAAATGCATCGCGAGCACTTTAATCGTTTCGAGGCCATAGAAAGTTTGTCTTTTCTGAGGGACATACGAGACCACTGAAAATGCCTCATACCTTTCCCTGGGAATAACTGATGTTGCGTACTTAAAACCTGAATATTCAGGCCGCAATCCAATACTTTCCACTTCCTGAAATATCCATGGAGCGTCGACCCAGTGTGTGGCCTGTTGAATATATTTCCTGAAAATTGTAGCGTCTGTATTTCGCTGAACAGCCAGCAAGGCATCCGTCCCTTGCCATTGCATGATGAGTTTTTTCCTGAATAACAACACTGCGTCCAGCGATCCGCTTGGATCTGTCACTCCATTCATCGAAATAACAGCATCAGCAAAGGGCAACGCTGCGAAGAATCGCAATTGATCCCACTTGGAATAATACGTATCATAAAAACGGAAACCGGATTCCGGCTCAGCCTCCTGCAGATCGCGGGCAAGCCTTTTACCAAACAATGGCAATCCGTTTATTAATATCTGCATAGCTTGCTTAGCGAATTAATTTCCGATACCAAATTAAAAGAAAGACCTGATACAAACTATAACCACCGCTGTATAGCCATAAAGCCGTAGAGAAGCTTTTACCCAAATAAAGGGCTGTCAACAGACCAGCAGTACTGATGCCGTATCCCAGCAAACTGAAAACAAAAGCCTGCTTCTGTTTTCCTTTCAGAACGGGAGTACCTGACACCGGCGACACCAGAAAATAGAGAAACAGCATCGGACTGATACATTGCGCATATTCTCCTGCACGGATCCATTCAGCTCCCAGGTACCATCCGAACAAATCGGGCCCAAAAAACAATAAAACAAGAATAAAAGGGATAGCAAACAGAAAGGTTGTCCGCAAAGTACGGGTCATCACCGGAAGTGCAGACTGCCCCTGTTGCATAAGCTTCCCTGCTTCCACATAGTATAACTGCGATACAGAACTGGTAACAAGTACAATCGGAGCCCTCACATAGCGATACATCAATGCAAACAAACCAAGTTCAGTTTGACCGAAACTGGTTGCAATCAGCCAGAACAATAAAAACTGGGTGACAAATACATCTGTGAATGCATGCAATGAATTGATCAATGGGAAATCGCGGTATTCTGATAACGTTGATTTCATCACAGCGGTGCTAAAATCATTACGTCCTACCTTTTTGTTCACGTTTATCAGTAACATCACCGCATTCACAAACTGCGATAACAACCAGGCAATGATAAGTCCGCTTACTCCCCAGCCAATATATCCCAGCAAGGCCGCCAGCAGATTGCTAACGAGCGACTGGGAAACTTTCCCAACTGACATCACACGATACTTCTGTTCGCGCAACACCCAGTTATTCGCAAGGCCCAAAACCCCAACACTCACTACAGATAATGGTACCAACCAAAGGTAATCAGGCAGAACAACATCTTCGTACCAGGCTCCGATCTCGGCTGAAAAAACAGGAATCAAGAAACTAACCAGGCTTAATGCAAGCGTGATCATCATTCCGGTGAATACCAGATCCTGAGCTCTGCGATGATCTTTGGGAAGCGGAATAGCCAATTCTAATCTTCCGGTTGCAATGATGCCGAGCATATTTACAATCGCCAGAAAATTGGCCTGCACGGCAAAATCTACCGGGGTAAATAAACGAGCCAGCAGAGGCGCTACTAAAAATGGTATCAGCTGTCCGACCATGTTTGCCGAAAGCATGGTAGCGAAATTTTTAAAGTATGGAGATAGTTTTGAATTCAATGGCCTCCGGTTAGCGGATGAGATCCGCGCATGCTGCGAAAATACTTAAAGTGGATGATCGGAGGAAACGATGCAGATGCTTCAGCCAAGACCGGAATAAACAGCCTCGGGAATTTCATTAATTTAGCGACGGATGTCAGACAAAAAGCGTCATATTGTATTGATCACTAACTGGTTCCCTCCAAAGCAAGGAGTAGCAGTAGCCCGAATGCTGGGGTTTGTCAGATATCTGAACGCGGAAAAGAACACGTGGACCGTTTTGACTGATGGTGAAGAAGAAGTGTCCTTGTCATCAAAATGGAAAGTCATTCGGGTGAATAATAACCCGGGATTTTCGAAGCTGAAGTTTAAAGCGGGAGAGTCTAAATTCATTCATCTTTCGAAAGTGGCCTGGAACGTTGCTTTATCGAGATTATCGGGCACCACCGACCATCGTTGGGCAAGCATGGCAGCGGCAGCACTTCAAAAAATACACCAGACACATCCCATCGATTGCATTATTAGTTCTTACGCCCCATCAGCAACACATCTTGCCGCCTGGCAATTCTGCAAACAACAGCCGGAGATAAAATGGATCGCTGATATGCGTGATGAAATGTCACTGAATCCGCATCTCCCCTCCAGAGAAAGAAAGGAGCTGGCGAAGATTGAGAAACTTGTCAACGAACGAGCAGATGCTTGTACAACTGTCAGCTCTCCCATTCTTGAAGATTTTAAAAAACTCTTGCCCGGAGTAAGAAACTTTGAAGAAATTCGTAACGGATTCGATCATAACGAATCATTCCCCTATCAGTTCAACGAAGTCTTCACCATCAGTTATGCGGGAACTTTTTATGGCGCGATAAAACCGGATACGTTTTTTGAAGGACTCCGGCTCTTTCTACAAGAAAATGCTGTACAAGTCAAACTACAGTTTGTAGGAACACACCGTAATTTCCATCTGCCGGATGAATTCAGGAAAGACAGCACATTCATTCCCCGATGTCCGGCGAATGAAGCGCTGAAATGGATGGCGGAAGCAGATGCAAACCTGTTATTGCTGCCCAAGATTAACCGTCGCGGAGTGTACAGCGGTAAAATTTTCGACTATATATCCGTTAGAAAACCAGTGATTGCTGTGATTGACACCACCGACGTAGCTGCAGATTTATTGGGAGAACTCAACGCCGGGTTCATTGCAGATTTTGATGATCCGAAAGCGATCTGCAAGGCCATTGCCTCGGCTTATTATCTTTGGGCCGGTCAAAAGCAAATGCCAACCGATGGAGATAAAATCAAACAACTACATCGAAGATATCAGGTGGAGCGTCTCGAAAAATTAATCAATAAAATTACCGGATCATGAAGGTATTGATTGCAGGAGAAGCCGCCATTCATCTCCACCGGTATTGCACTGCCATACGCCCTTACCTTTCAGAGATGCAGGTGATCACTGAAACACCTGCTGAATTTCCGGAAGCAGACGCCTGGCATCAGATCAGTTTAAGAGCAAAAAATCCTCTTGCCTGGAACAAAGCCATCGGCGAAATAAAGAACATACTCCGCCGCTTTCAACCCGATTTGATTCATCTGCATCAGGTCAACCGGCTTGCATTACTCGTTACAAAAGCTGCAAAAGCATTAAATATTCCCGTCATCACCACCGCCTGGGGAAGTGATGTTTTGCTGGTACCTGAGCGAAATTTCATTTTCCGGTATTTTACGAAGTGGGTACTCAAACAAAGTGGAATTATTACGGCTGATGCGCAGATTATGATTGACCGGATGCTGACAATGGAGCCGCATTCTTCAAAGTATGTATTGCTTCAATATGGTATTGATCCGATTACCCCAGTTGAAAAAGAAAAAATCATTTATTCGAACCGCCTCCATCGGCCGCTCTATCGCATTGACACGATCATCCGCGACTTTGCAAAGTTTCATCAACAGCACCCTGACTGGAAACTGTATGTAGGCGCAACAGGACCCGAAACGGATAATCTCCAATCGCTGGTAAACCAACTTCAGATTACTGATGCTGTTGTCTTTCTCGGCTGGTTGAACAAAGAACAGAACAACGAAAATTACGCGAAAGCTTCCATCTATATCAGCATTCCCGAAAGCGATGGCACATCTGTAAGCCTGCTCGAAGCCATGTCGGCCGCCTGTATTCCTGTTGTATCAGATTTACCGGTAACCCATGAGTGGATTACACCCGGCGTGAATGGCATTATCAGAAAAGAAGGAGAAGATGCATTTGAAGAAGCATTAAAGCTCGACCGGAATGCTGCTGTGGCTTACAACCAGCAGCTCATAAACGATAAGGTGGATCGCAAAAACACTACTGCCCGTTTTTTTGAATTATACCAGCAACTTCTGAAACGATGAAGATATCTGTTGTTTGTCCAGTATTTAACGAGAGCAACTATATCGCTGCGGTGCTGGACTTCTTCACCCATGCAGCTCCTGCTGAAAAAGAACTTTGGATTATCGATGGAGGTTCAACAGATAACACCTGTGCGATTGTAAACGAATGGGCAGAGAAGTATCCGAATATTCACCTGCTACATAACGCAAGAAAATATGTTCCGTATGCTCTGAACGCAGCTATACCCCAATGCACCGGTTCGTTCATTGTCCGACTCGATGCCCATACCCATTATGCTCCCGATTATTTCGAAGCCATATTGAGCGCTTTTGAAAAATCAGGAGCTGAAATAGTAGGCGGACCGATGCGTGCAGCAGGAAGGACGCCCTTTCAGAAAGCAGTTGCCTATTGTACATCAACTGCATTCGGCATTGGCGACAGTAGTTTTCACGACGATACAAAGGAAGGATTTGCTGATAGTGTTTATCTGGGAGCCTGGAAACGATCCATTTTCAAGATCACCGGATTATTTGATGAGCAAATGATGAGAAATCAAGACGATGAATTTCATTACCGCGCAAAAAGCAAGGGCATGAAAATCTATCTCGATCCGGCTATCCGATCCACTTACTTTCCCAGAAGCACATTTAAATCTTTGTTCAGGCAATACTTCCAGTACGGACTATTCAAACCATTGGTACTAAAGAAGGTCAGGTCCGGTATCCGGTTACGTCATCTGATTCCGGCCGGATTTGTCATCTATCTGTTGCTGCTTCCTGTACTCTGGTGTTTCACCGGCATCTATTCATTGGCCCCTCTCCTCCTCTATTTCTTTCTTGCAATGATGTTTGCGGTCCGGAAAAGTGGCGAGTTCATTTATCGATTGCTGATTTATCCTACGCTGCATATTTCTTACGGTCTGGGATTCATCCTGGGGCTTCCGAAACAGAACAAAGAGCGAAATAACCCGGCTCCATAATAAACCATCATTCCCATCGTTGAGACACCTTCTCCCCATAATTCATTAGTTTTGCTTTACTCCTGTACCGTATGAAAATTGTTTCTGTTGTTGGCGCTCGTCCACAGTTCGTAAAAGCCGCGGTTGTTAGTCGCGCGTTGCGGAACTTTCCTCGGGTAGAAGAAATCATGATTCATACCGGCCAGCATCATGATCATAATATGTCGGATGTATTTTTCAAGGAGATGGAAATACCCGAACCTGCCTTTAATCTCGGAATACACGCGGTTCAACATGGTGCAATGACGGGAGCGATGCTGGAAGGCATAGAAAAACATCTCCTGCAGATAAAACCAGATCTGGTACTCGTGTACGGAGATACCAATTCTACGCTGGCAGCAGCCCTGGCAGCGAAAAAGCTGCTTATTCCGATCGCTCATGTGGAAGCAGGACTCCGGTCGTTCAACATGAATATGCCGGAAGAAGTGAACAGAATTGTTACAGATCGTTTATCGTCCTTTTTGTTTTGTCCGACCCAAAATGCTGTCAACAACCTGAAGAAGGAAGGCTTTCCTTATCCGGGGATGCGGATAGAAATGACGGGCGATGTGATGCAGGACGCCGCGTTTTACTATGCAGAACATTCAGCAAAAAAATCGTCCATTATCGGGAAGCTTGGACTCAGCGAATTTCTGCTCTGCACCATTCATCGGGCAGAAAACACTGATGATCCTGATAAACTTAAGGAAATTGCTGCAGCACTTGCAGAAATCCATCGTCAATGTCCGGTGGTTTTACCCTTACACCCGCGGACACGTAAAGAACTCGAACAACAGGGTATTACCATTCCGGTTCATATTATTCATCCGGTTGGGTATTTCGATATGCTTGAATTACTGAAGAACTGTTCGGCGGTGATTACCGATAGCGGTGGACTCCAGAAAGAAGCCTTCTTTTTCCATCGTCAATGTATCACCTTACGTGAACAAACTGAATGGACAGAATTGGTTGCAGGAGGATTCAATTTGTTGGCTGGTGCTTCTCGTGAAAAAATTATCTCGTCGTGGAATACCCTTCAAAACCAACATCCGAATTTCAATATTGACCTGTATGGTGGCGGAAATGCAGCCGGCCGCATCGTTGATTGTCTGATTGGGTAAGAGAAATCAGGTAACTACAAAAGCACGTTCGCAAGAGATGATCAAAAAGCTACTCAGTCAGGAAACGCAGGTTCGGCTACTGATCATAGCTGCATTTTGCATGCCTGTGTTTATTCAGGGTACTTCCATTGCATTGGGTATTCTGGCCTTTATCCGTCTCCTGCATCGTGATGAACGTTTGAGAATGCTGGACGTTTTTCGGTCACCGCGAACGCTCCTCTTATCTGTAATCTTTTACCTGCTTTACCTGATTGGACTCGGTTGGACCACCAATTTCAGCTATGCTGGACTTGATCTCGGCATCAAAGCTTCATTCCTCTTGTTCCCGTTCATCGTCGGAACACAACCGATGCATGGCAATGATCTACGGAATGTAAAACTGGGCTTTTCGATGGGTTGTTTTCTGGCCTGTATTATGATGCTTGTAAATGCCGGAATACAGTATAACAAAACCGGACTTCCATCGGCATTCTTTTATACCGATCTCAGCCAACCGATCATGCATCCCACCTACCTGTCAATGTATCTTAGTCTTGCATTGCTATTCGGACTGGAGCGCATCGACAAGGCTGCGAACAAATGGCAAAGTTTGGCTATTTCCATGGAGAATGTATTCATTGGACTCATCCTGGTACTGCTTTCGGCAAGAATGGCCTTGCTGACGGCCATACTCGTTGTGCTGATTTCAATAGCCAGAGGGATCATCAGAAAAAGTTTTCGTAGCCCACAGTTGGTTGGTTATTCTGTATTGCTGCTGATGACCTTTCTGTTTTTTGTCGGCTCACAGCGTTTTTCGGACAGGTTCACACAGGTTGAACAGGCCATGAAAGAAAGCCCGGCCACACCCACAACCCCGCACAACAGCGCTACCGGGCGTCTGGAAATCTGGAAAGAGAGCTACATTCTCCTTCAGGAAAACTGGATGTTCGGCACCGGTACCGGAGATGTAAAAGACGAGCTGCTAGCCTCTTATGCACGCAACAATTTCGCGTATGGGCTCGACCGTAAACTCAACTCTCACAACCAGTTTCTACAAACCTGGCTCACTCTGGGCATTCCCGGTATCCTGACTATTATTGGGCTGTTTTTGCTGCCTTTAACTGAAAAACCGGTACGTAACCGGACTTTGTTTTTCTATCTGGCTGTCATTCTCTCGTTCAATGCGCTCACCGAATCGATACTCGAAGTGCAACGGGGTGTCATTTTTATGGCATTTTTCTTCAGCCTATTCCTGAATCGTGATGCTGAAAAGCTATCTATGATCTGAAGATCATGTAATTTTGGGCAAAATTGTTTCGAATGAGTCTGATCCCCTTCTCGCCTCCCCGTATTGACGACGAAATCATCCAAGAAGTAACTGCTGCTTTAAAATCCGGTTGGATTACTACCGGTCCGCGCACCAAGCAGTTTGAGAAAGACCTCAGTGCCTACAATGGCAATGCCAATACCCTTTGCCTGAATTCAGCAACAGCAGGACTTGAAATCATGTTGCGTTGGTTTGGTGTGAAAGAAGGTGATGAAGTGATTTTACCGGCTTACACGTATTCCGCTACTGCAAATGTGGTGATGCATTGCGGAGCACGTCCGGTACTGGTGGATGTGGATCCCGGCGATTTCAACATAAACCCGGAGAAAGTAAAAGCAGCCATCACCACCCGGACCAAGGTAATTATGCCGGTGGATATTGCGGGGCTCCCCTGCCGTTATGACGAATTAAATGCTATTGTACAGGATCCGGCGGTTAAAGCCTTGTTTAATGCTGAGGGCGAACGTCAGCAACAACTTGGGCGGATCATGATATTATCAGATGCAGCTCATTCACTGGGAGGATCCTATAAAGGGAAGAAGACCGGTAATCAGGCCGATGTAACCGTATATTCCTTTCATGCTGTGAAAAACCTCACTACAGCTGAAGGAGGAGCCATTGCACTGAATTTCCCTCCTCCATTCAACAATGAAGAGATCTACAAATACCTCTGCATTTTTACCTTGCACGGTCAAAACAAAGATGCCCTCGCGAAGATGCAGAAAGGGAACTGGAAATATGACATCATAGAAGCAGGTTATAAATGCAACATGACCGACCTGATGGCTGCCATTGGACTTGTAGAATTACGCAGATATGAAAACGATACCCTTCCGCGGCGAAAAGCCATTTGCGAATACTATCAGCATACTTTTCAATCCTTCGGATGGGCTGAACTTCCTGTTCTGAAAGATGCCAGCCGCGAAACCTCCTATCATCTTTATCAGCTTCGCATCAAAGGAATAACAGAAGAGCAACGAGACGCGATTATTCAGAAGATATTTGATTTTGATGTCAGCGTGAATGTGCATTTCATCCCATTGCCTCGTCTGAGTTTTTACAAGAACAAGGGATATAAAATGGAAGAATATCCGATCACATATGATAATTTCTCCAGAGAGATTTCGCTACCTGTGTTCTATGATCTTACTGAAGAGCAACTCAAGCGGGTTACGGATGCTGTGATCCAATCGGTGAATGCGGTTTGCGGCAGTTAATGAAGCGGCTGGTTGACATAGTTCTTGCATTGCCGGCAGCCATATTACTGATGCCGGTTTTTATTGTGATTGCTATATGGATTAAGTTAGACAGTCATGGTCCGGTTTTTTATCTTCAGGAAAGGATTGGGAAAAATCGCAGACCATTCCGGATTTTCAAATTCAGAACGATGCATACGGATGCGGATAAAAAAGGATTGCTTACTGTGGGCGGAAAAGATCCCAGAGTAACAGGCGCCGGTTATTTATTAAGAAAGTACAAACTGGACGAACTGCCTCAACTGATCAATGTATTAATTGGGAATATGAGTCTGGTAGGTCCACGACCAGAAGTAAAGAAATACGTTGATTTGTATTCGCCTGCTCAGTTGGCCGTTCTCTCCGTAAAACCCGGCATCACCGACTATGCCTCCATTGAGTACGCTGACGAGAACGAACTCCTAGCCCGTTCCGCAGATCCGGAAAACACCTACATCCACGAAGTTATGCCTGCGAAACTTCAGCTAAACCTCAGGTATATCGAAGAGCAAGGCTTAATGACGGATCTTCGCATTATCTTCCAAACCATCCGGAAGATACTCTGAAAAATATCAGGCAACACTGCTTTCAAAAAATAAACGTAAACTTTCAATCCTGAGGCTCCCTTTGTTCACTCGGTCTCGGAATGTCGAATTGACAATGGCGGGATCGGCTCCGCCTCAACCGTCAACCGTCAACCGTCAACCGTCAACCGTCAACCGTCAACCGTCAACCGTCAACTGTCAACTGTCAACTGTCAACTGAAAACTGTCAACTGAAAACTGAAAACTGTCAACTGCCCTTCGTCCGATAGCTATCGGACTTCGCTCAGGGACCGTCAAATGCAAACTGTAAACTGTCAACCCGCTGCCGCTTCATCTCCGAATAAACGAATCATTGCTGTCAGTTCATCTACTTTTTCAGTATCTCCGAGCTTTTGATAACTAAATGCCAGATTTCGAATCATGCGTAAAACCATTTCTCTATTTGAGCAAGGCTGATAGTATGAATTCTGCGGATCGAGATTCAGTTTTTTCACGAACTGATCGATATCGCCTTTGCCAAAAACAGAACCTTTACTAAACGGATTAATATAAAACAGTACTCTACCCGTATTGCCCTCTTCATTTTCTTTCACCTCAAGATAGGTCAGAATAAAATGTTCCGGAAGGTTCACTCCATAAATCGGAAGACCCAGCGATTTAGCAACCAGCAAGTAAATCACAGAGAGTGCCAAAGGGTTTCCTTTCTTCGATTCGATCACACAATTGATATATGAATTCTGCGGAGCATGATAGTTGGTAGTGTTTCCTGCGAATCCATACTTCGAAAAGAAAATGTGATTCATCACATTTACCAGTTCAAGCGCCGTCAGCGATTCATTCATCTCCAGCCAGATGTCCTTCTTTACCTGATCCAGGAACATTCTTACTTTTTCTTCGTCAAGTTCAGGATACTGATACCGGGCTACCAGTAACGTACCCTTCAATAAATCATCATCGCCGGTATGAATCCATAACCGCAACTCCTCCAAAAGGAAATCAAATTGAATTTTATGCACGATATGCGCAATACGTTGCTGCATAACCGGATCAAAAGCACTTGCCCAGGCATCTTCAAGAAATGGAATAACATGATGTCCCAGACTTATTAATTTCTCTTCGATATGACCATACACTTCTTTATCACTATCGTCAAGCAGACGGATCAGTGCTTTAACTTCCGGTTCGTTGAGGTGGTTCATGGAGTACAATATTACAACGCATCCAATGCTCCGATTAAGTTACAATAAAAGGTTTATAAACGAACCTGTGTTATTTGGCAAAACCTCACAAATCATTGACACACTGCATATTAAATAAAAATGCCGATCCGTTTCCGGATCGGCATCTCGCAAGAATGCTTCTTTAATGAACTTCAACTTCAGTCTTTTTATATTCTTCTGAAAGTTTTCGCTGGATCTCTCCCGGCACGGGCGCATACTCTGCGAACCTCATGGTAACCTTGGCTTTCCCCTGCGCAATTGAACGTAACGAAGTATTGAACTTATCCAGTTCTGCCAAGGGTGTGCGAGCTTTTATAACCTGATAACCACCCCGGCTATCCATGCCCATGATGATACTGCGACGTGTTTGCAGTTCACTCATCACATCCCCCATTACATACTCCGGAGCTTCGGTTTCAACTTCATAGATCGGTTCAAGCAATTGCGGTTCTGCCTGGTGAAATGCTTCCTTGAATGCCATCATACCGGCAATCTTGAAGCTGATATCGTTACTGTCAACAGGATGCATTTTACCATCATAAACGGCAACCCGTACATCACGAACATACGATCCTGTGAGTGGGCCTTCGGCCATTTTCTCCATTACTCCTTTTACTATCGAAGGAAGAAAACGTGCATCAATCACACCTCCGGTAATGCAATTCAGGAAAACCATCTTACCACCCCAGGGTAATTCATGTACTTCGGTATCACGTACCGTTATATCTTTTGGATTAGGCATACCATCATGCCAGGGCTCAATGCGGAGAAATACTTCTCCGAATTGTCCGGCACCGCCCGATTGTTTCTTATGACGATAAGAGGCTTCTGCGGGTCGTTGAATTGTTTCACGATATGGAATACGGGGCTTCACCCATTCGATTTCCATTTTATAAACGTGCTGCAACCTCCACTTAGTGACTGCAAGATGCAGATCCCCCTGCGCATGCAACATCAGCTGACGGACTTCTTTATCGTAATGAATCTCGATAGTGGGATCTTCGGCGTGGATTTCCTGCAATACTTCACCCAGTTTCTCATCATCGGCTTTATTCTTTGCAACGATGGCAGTACGAATACGTGGCTCAGGGAAATGAATAGGATCAATGCTTCCCGTCGCACCTTTTGCATTCAGTGTATCAGAAGTTCGCGTATTTTTCAGTTTCAGTGTGGCTCCGATATCACCGGCTTTAAGTCGATCTATCTGGTTGCGGTTTTTTCCGTCAAGTATAAAGAGCTGGCCGATGCGTTCACTGGTTGAAGTATGTTCATTGGTGAAATCCATTCCGGCGGTTACTTCACCCGACATCACTTTAAAGAGTGATAATTTTCCAAGATGCGGTTCTACCAGGGTCTTGAATACAAAAAGACGTGTAGGAGCAGCAGGATCGCATTTTACTTCTGTGCCGTCTTCCAGAATCTCGGCTGGCATGTCAACAGCGGAGGGAGCAACATTATCTATAAAGCCCATCAAACGGCCGCTACCCATATCTTTTTTCGCCGAAATGCAGAACACAGGAAACACCTGGTGTTTCATCATACCCAGTTGAATACCGGTCCTCAATTCATCTTCGTCGAGATTGCCTTTCTCAAAATAGAGTTCCATAAGCTTCTCATCATTCTCCGCTGCTTTTTCAACCAGCTCATTATGGAGTTGATTAGCCCGCTCCAACTCCCCTGCAGGGATCTCCAGTTTCTCTGGTTTTCCACCTGTAGCAGGGAACTTGTACATTTTCATCTTCAGCAGATCGATAATGGCGTTGAACCCTGCTCCGGTTTCTATCGGATATTGCATTAAGGTAACTGCAGGACCAAAGAAATTTTTAGCTTCATCAAGTGTTTGCTGGAAATTGGCCTTATCATGATCAAGGTGATTGATGGCAAGAATAGTGGGCCGGCGATATTTATCAACGTAATCGAAAATGATTTCAGTACCAATTTCTACTCCATGTTGCGCATTTAGCAGAATAACCGCTGTATCGCAAACACGGATGGCAGCTGATACTTCCCCTAAAAAATCATCCAGTCCCGGCGTATCAATAATATTGATCTTGTAATCCTGCCATTCAGTATGTAATGGAGTCGCATATACCGAACTTCCCCGCTCATGCTCAATTTCATGATAGTCGGAAAGGGTATTTTTCTCTTCCACCGTACCCCTACGGTTAATAATTCCGGCCTCAAATAGCATAGTTTCGGCAAGGGTGGTCTTACCGCTTTTCGCAGCGCCAATCAGGGCAACGTTTTTAATGTGTTTTTCGTCGTAAGTTTTCATATGACGGGATTTTAAGTGAGCAATTTTGTGAAGAACGATGGGTAAAAGTCCGTTGACTTTTATTTTTCAGGCAGTATGTAACTATTTACAGCCCGACCCGTAAAAAACCAGTTTAAAGGTACGCTTTTACATGACCCTGACAAGTTTTTTCGCCCTGATTTACATCAAAACGGCCACGGACAACAATCACTTGCATTTGTAATGTTTTCACAAAAAAATTTCGAACAAAAGCTCCTTTAATAGGGTTAAAATGCCTGTTGTCAATAACAGCTATGAAGCAATTACCAGAAATGCCTCCCCATATTCAGGAGAAATTTGAAGAAGAAATCCGTGTTGAACTGATCCGTCAGCAAACCGAGCAGGATCTGAAATCGAACCCTGCTTACCAGGAGTTCTTTGCGCAGTTCAATCCGAATTCGGTCGATTCATTTATTAAGAACTACGCCCGCCGGAAAGCATTTTATCTCACCAGAGGACAAGAATATATAAACCAGGAGGAACAGACTGCGTTTCGTTATAAACTGATAGCGGAAGAAGCACTCTGGGCCATACAGCAAAAAAAACTATTCAATCTGCAATGCCAATGGAGAGCCGAGCAAATTCGTCTCAAAGGAGTTGAACACAGTTCCCAGTTCCAGTTGCTTGCCGCGAATATTCAGCATTGCCCCTATATCACACCGGTGAGCCGGGCAGAGATGGAACTGTATGTACGTTTTCTCCGCAGCGGACAAGCCAGTCTGGTGATGAGCTATGATAACTGGCAGGACTTTGAAGCTTTCAAAGCAGAGTATCAGGCCGGCAGCATACCATCAATCGACGATTGCTCGGATGAACATATGCCGGCATGGTACCGTTTTTACGATGAATACATGTCAACCGCAGCTCTGCTTGATCTTCCAGATGTAAGAGGAGAGAAAGAAAACCGTTACCGCTCCATCGCGCGTCAAAAACAGCTTGAGCAGCTGAAACGGAATACCAAACCGAAAACTGTTGATTCACGCCCATATATCAGTATATACGATACTGACCTGGTTGAATCTTTCGTAAAACGTTTTGAAGACAGAAAGATTCTCAAGTACTGCAAAGCGGTGGAACAATTCCAACAACTGCTGGATGATCATCTCGAACTTGACGAAGCTATCGATATTCTCCGTAATGCAGGGCGTAATATCCGTATCCAGGCGAACGATGACTGGAAAGCAGCCATCATCGAAGCAGCCAATCAATACGAACTTGAGCAGGTAGCCAATATCCTTCCTGCCGTCCATCAGGAATATGTTTTCCGGGTAGAAAACGGTATTAATTTTCCGCAAAGTCTCATCGATAAAAAACGGGAAGAATATGCTTTCCAGCTTTGTGAAACAGCACGACAGCAAATTATGGAAGGACGCAGAATTCTTGGTGAACCGGAGAACCTCCGTTTCTGATAAACATTGCGAGATAATCGCCAACGGACGATACTACATGCGAGGTGGTGTTGTCCGTTTTTTTTATTCGATACGGGTACACATCCCTTCTAAAGCCAGATCTGTATTAGGGAAAACAGCACGGGCTTCTTCCAGCAAAGGCTCCAGTTGCTTGTAGCGTGCGGAGAAGTGTCCGATCAGCAATTTATTAACGCCCGCATCTAACGCTGTCTGGGCCGCTTGTTTTGCTGTTGTATGATAGGTTTGAAGTGCTCTCTCCTTCATATCATGAAGAAATGTAGCTTCATGATACAGCAAATCAATTCCGGTTAGCTGGGAAGCCAGCTCGGGCATATAAACAGTATCAGAGCAAAATGCATACGACTTAGGCACGGCTGGATTTTCTGTCAATTCTTCATTGGAAATAAATGATCCATCAGCGTTGGTGAATCCAGCGCCGTTCTTTATACGCGTGTAATGCGTAAAAGGAATTCCGTACTCCTGCAGCTTATCCACTTTCAATTTCCTGGGTCTTTGCTTTTCAGAGAAGATGAATCCGGTGCAAGGGATGCGGTGATTCAGGATAATGGTACGGATGATCAGATCATCATCTTCAAAAATAACTTCCGGTGAATAGTGTCGAATCGGATGAAAGATGAGATTGTAGCGTAGTATTGTTTGAGATAAACGCAGGTGGATTTCTATTATATCCATCAGTTCCTGTTGAGCATACAGGTGAAGATCTGCAGACCTTCCTTGCAGGTGAAAGGTCGATAACAGTCCTACAAGACCCAGATAATGATCACCATGAAGGTGGGAAATAAAGATATGGGTGATGCGATGATACCGGACTTTATACTTGAGCATCTGCATCTGTGTGCCCTCACCGCAATCAATCAGAAAATGTCGATCACGGAAAACCAATAACTGTGATGTTGGGTGTCGGTTATAGATCGGAGTAGCAGAACTGCTACCCAAAACGGTCAGCTCAAAACCCATAGAGCTTACTTGCGGGAAATCACCATCCGCTTGGAGATGGTTTCACCATTCCAGCTCATTGTGTACATATACACACCGGGTGCAAAATCTCTACTGTCAACTTTCAGGTTATTCTCACCCTGCTCTGCGTTTATCAGGCTGCGATAAACCTCTTTCCCAATCAGGTTAAAAATTCTGAATTCCACTTCACCCATATGGGGTACAACGAACCGGATATCGGCAAATTCATTACAGGGGTTTGGTGAATTCTGATCCATTGAAAAAGAAAGTCCTGTACTTTCATCAATGCCGGTACCGGATCCGGTAACTACAATATTATAATAGCTGATGGTGTCGTATTGAGTAATATTTCCAAGCGGAGTGGCACCAACACTTGCGGTAATGGCAACAGGGTTAAAGGTTCCGGAAACAGTAGGTGTACCACTGATCAGAACACAACCGTTTGACCCGCCCGGAAACACACAATTGGAGGGTGTGCAGGTATAAGTAAGTCCGGGAGGCAATCCTGTAAATGAAGTGAGTGAAATGGATACGATCGTTACTGGTACCGGAATTGGTCCGATCATCGTAACTGTATCGGTCGGAACAACAATCTGCATGACCTGATTATATGGCTGGCCAGCAACAGCAGGTGCAAGACCGGTTGCACTATCAGGGGTTATTCCGGGGTCGGTAGATGTACCAGGCACACATTGTGCCTGCGAACTTGTATATGATGCAATAAAAAGAAACAGAATCGCGGCGAATTTCCTCATAGCTCGTAGGTTTACGGGACTAAGGTACTAATCATTTTTCACATTTCGCTCTACCTCGCCCATCAGTACAAAATCAACTGCTTCAGAGGTGCCGGAAGAAATATTCAAAACCTGATCCAACTGCGAAATCTGCACCAGTTTACGAACGGTATCACTAAGTCCGGTAATAACAAATGCACCGTTAGAGTTACGGCAAAGGCGATTACCAACGAGGATGGCACTTAAACCGGAAGAATCACAATACAATGATTCCGTGAGGTCAAGAATGATGTTATTATAACCTTGAGTATTCAATAAGAGCAGTTCTGATTTCAACTCAGCCGCAATCAAGGTATTAAGTTTTTGTTCGTGGAGTTTCACCACTACGTATTTTTCGGTCTTGTCTAAGGTAAAGTGCATACCTGATGGTTTTGAACAAATGTACTTCGCCTATAAAAAATGTGCAACTGTTCCGGCAAACCTTTGTCAACGGCTTATTGTTCAAATCCCCTGATCTGCGCCAAAAGGAACAAAACAGCCATACGGATAGCTACACCGTTCTCTACCTGATCAAGGATGATACTATGCTGACTGTCAGCTACATCACTGGTAATTTCCACCCCTCTGTTAATAGGTCCGGGGTGCATTACAACGATCTCCTTAGACAAACCGTCCAGTATTTCTTTATTCAATCCGTACAACATAGAATACTCCCGAAGTGATGGAAAATAACGGATATCCTGACGTTCAAGCTGAATTCTGAGCATATTAGCCACATCGCACCATTCCAAAGCTTTACGGAGATCATATTCAACCCTGACTCCCAGGGAGGAAATATACCGTGGAATCAAGGTTACCGGTCCGCAAACCATGACTTCTGCCCCGAGCTTTTTCAGGCAAAGGATATTGGAGAGCGCTACCCGCGAATGCAGAATATCTCCCACAATCACCACCTTCTTCCCTGCTACTCCACCCAGCCGCTCGCGGATAGAGAATGCATCCAATAACGCCTGGGTAGGATGTTCATGGGTACCGTCGCCGGCATTCACCACATTTGCTTTAATATGTTTCGACAAAAAGACCGCCGCTCCCGGTTTGGGGTGACGCATCACCACCATATCCACTTTCATTGCCAGAATATTGTTGACGGTATCTACGAGCGTCTCCCCTTTGCTAACGGAAGATCCTGAAGCTGAAAAGTTGACCACATCAGCAGATAAGCGTCTTTCGGCCAATTCGAAAGATAAACGTGTACGGGTAGAGTTTTCGAAAAATATATTGGCGATGGTGATATCACGAAGAGAGGGTACCTTCTTGATAGGGCGGTTAATGACGTCTTTAAAGTTATCAGCGGTGCGGAAAATAAGCTCAATATCCTCAGGAGTGAGGTCCTTTATCCCCAGCAGGTGCTGAACACTCAGTTGATCGTTCATTTTTCTTTTTCTTCTGACATTAACCAAACTCCATCTTCTCCATCGGGCTGCTTGAGGTGCACTTTTACCTTTTCAGATGAGATGGTATCGATGGATTTACCTATATAATCGGGTTCAATCGGTAATTGGCGGCTGTACTTTCGGTTGATCATGACCAGTAATTCAACTTTTGCCGGACGACCAAAGGCCAGTAAGGCATCCAGTCCTGCGCGAATCGTACGACCAGTAAACAGTACATCATCCACCAGAATCACCTTCTTGTTTTCCACACTAATAAAATCCATTTTATTGGCACTTGGTACAATCAGATCTCTCCTTCGGAAATCGTCGCGAAAGAAACTGATGTCAAGTTCACCATAGCTGAGTTCCAGTCCAGGCTGGATCTGCACAAGGCGCTCCTGAATTCGGCGGGAAAGATAGATACCTCTGGGCTGTAAACCTACCAATACACTATCAGCAAAATCGTTATGATTCTCGATCAACTGACGACAAAGGCGATCAATAGTTATAGCCAGTAACTCTTTATTAAAAATGAGTTTGCTGTTTTCCGGCATGCCACAAAAATAAGAAAATTACTGGCAATAAAAAGCGGTAGACTAGAGTGGCTACAGGCTGCAGGGGCTACAGGGGCTGCAGGGGCTACAGGGGCTACAGGGGCTACAGGGGCTGCAGGGGCTACAGGGGCTTCAGGGGCTTCACGCTGCAAGCTTGCGGCATGAGGCTTTTTTTCGGTGGCCGAGTGTCCCGACGCTTTCACGAAGTGATAGTGTGGGGATGTATCGAGACCCCGAAAAAAAAAGCCACCCATCGGGTGGCCTTTTCAATTATCTAAGATCGGGATTAATTATCGCCTTTCTTTTCGTTCGCTTCCATTGAGTTCTTCAATGCAGCAAGTGCTTCAATGTCGCCCAGGGTTGATTTCTCCTGAGTGTCCTTGATTTTCTTCACTGCTTTGGCCGTGTTTTGAACATCTTTCTCGCGCTCGTTAGACTCAGCCTTTTTAGCTTCCTGTGCCTTCTCGTCGAAGATACGGGTATGAGAAACGACAATACGACGGTTTTCTTTGTTGAACTCGATTACTTTGAAGTCGAGGGTCTCGTGCTCTTTCGCAACGGTACCATCTTCTTTCGAAAGCTGGCGGTACGGAGCGAATGCCTCAACACCATAGGTATTAAACATTACACTTGCACCCTTATCTGTTACCTTACCAACAACACCAGAATGAATACTGTTCACACCGAAGATTGTTTCATATGTATCCCATGGGTTGGTCTCAAGTTGCTTATGACCAAGGCTCAGGCGACGGCTTTCAACGTCCACTTCAAGTACCACCACTTCAAGTTCTTCTCCGATTTTGGTGAACTCAGCAGGATGCTTGATTTTCTTGTTCCAGCTCAAGTCACTGATGTGAATCAAACCGTCAACACCTTCTTCTAGTTCAACAAACACACCGAAATTGGTGAAGTTGCGGACTTTCGCTTTATGTTTGGATCCAACCGGATATTTGGAGAGGATAGCACCCCAAGGATCAGGAGTCAGTTGCTTGAGGCCGAGTGACATTTTATGTTCATCACGGTCAACACTAAGTACTACTGTCTCTACTTCATCACCCACTTTCAGGAAGTCCTGCGGGCTGCGAAGATGTTGTGACCATGACATTTCAGAAACGTGGATCAGACCTTCTACGCCCGGGATAATTTCCACGAATGCACCGTAATCGGTCAATACTACCACTTTTCCTTTCACTTTATCACCTGCTTTCAGGTTCTGATCCAGCGACTCCCATGGCTGAGGAGTAAGCTGCTTCAGACCGAGTGCAATACGTTTTTTCTCTTCGTCGAAATCAAGGATTACCACATTGATACGCTGATCAAGCTTCAGCACCTCTTCCGGATGACTGATACGACCCCAGCTGATGTCGGTAATATGAAGCAGACCGTCTACACCACCCAGATCCATGAACACACCATAAGAAGTGATGTTTTTCACAGTTCCTTCGAGTACCTGGCCTTTCTCCAGTTTGCTCATGATCTCCACTTTCTGCTTTTCGAGTTCGTTCTCGATCAGCACTTTGTGAGATACCACTACATTTTTGAACTCCTGATTGATTTTCACAATCTTGAATTCCATGGTTTTACCCACATAAATATCGTAGTCGCGGATCGGCTTCACATCAATCTGTGATCCGGGCAGGAACGCCTCGATACCGAATACGTCAACGATCAAACCGCCTTTAGTGCGGCACTTCACGAAACCAGTAACCACTTCATCTTTCTCAAGAGAAGCATTCACTCGATCCCATGATTTCATCGCACGGGCTTTTTTGTGCGAGAGGATGAGCTGGCCGTTTTTGTCTTCAGCCGTCTCAACATACACTTCCACCTGGTCGCCTGCTTTCAGGTCAGGCATATGGCGGAATTCAGTTAATGGTACAAGACCATCACTCTTGTAACCGATGTTGACAACCGCTTCCTTGCTGGTAAGACCAATAATGGTTCCCATTACAATTTCACGTTCAAGCACCTGGTTCAGCTTTGTGTCATACAAAGCTTCGAGCTTAGCGCGGTCGTCAGCTTTGTAGGTGTCAAAAGCCTTGCCTGTAGTTTCCCAATCGAAATCGTTGGGATCAGGCGTTGCAAATGTTACTTTGGAGAGTTTCTCCGATGTATTAGTAGTTAATGCCATCTATTCAATAGCCGATCAGCAGGAATGGCCTGCGAAAGGGAGTGCAAAGATAACCAAAGAATTGAAAAAGCAAAAGGAAAAATCATTCTGATAATGAAGGGGTTATATATTTAGAGTATTAGGAGACACAATAAACGGAATCCCCTGACATTCAAAAACTTTACCAGAATTAAAAGGGGGCAAAACCTACAATGAAAAAGAAAAACGGGGCAGAAGAATCACTCCTGCCCCGCAGATTTTCAAATTTGCAATTATTGAATCATTACTTTTTGGCTTTCTACATGATCTGCAAAACGCATGCGGAAGATGTAGAGTCCCATAGGCAGTTCAGGCTGGAAATTGTTATCAGCCGGACGCTGATAAGATTGAACGAAACGACCATCCACTGCATAAACTTCAATCATATCAGGAAGTTCAGAGAAATAGAGTCCGTTCTGTACCAGTTCAAAACTGCGTGGACATGCTGCCAGTGTAATAACCAACGACTTTTTCGTACTGGTACCACAAGAATTTACAGAACCCACTTTAAGCGTACAAACTCCAGCAACAGCTTTTGGTTTTACGATTAAACTGGTGGTTCCCTGACCGGATACATTGGTCAGATTGGTAGTTGGGATCGTCCAGGAATATGATGTAGCCCCGGCAACTGTAGCTATTGAATATGTTGAGTTTGGGCCGCTGGTACAGAGCGAGGTTGCACCTGTAATTGCCGCTGGAACCGCTGGTTTAGATGAAAGTGCTTTAGATTTCTCAGCGCTAGCACCACAGGCATTGACCGCTTTGACATAAATTTTTGCATTCACAAAATTTGACGGAAATGTTAAAGAAACGCTTGGTACAGTGGTCGTAACGGTATCATTGGAGCCATTTAATACTGCACCAGCTATATCAGTACGCCACACATACGACGTTGCACCGGCAACTGCGGCAACTGTGTACGTTTTCGTACTGATTCCGCAATTATTATTCGCTGTTCCACTGATCGTACCAGGAGTTGCAGGTGAAGTACAGGTTTTTTCTGTAAGGGTTTGTGAACTGTTATAGACATAATCTCCACTTTCATTACCATCATTATTCCCGGCGATTCCGGCAAAATAGAACTTCACAGTTCCTGTGCCGGCAGCAGGCGCAGTCCAGTTGAAGGTAAAAGATTTCGTATTATTCGTGAGTCCACCATTTAACTGATGTACCACATTTGTTCTTGAGACACCACTGACTGTTGCTGATTTTAACTGTGTAGCCGCAGTATTGGTAATTACAAAACTTCCTGCATTTGTATTCGTTGCGGTCAAGCACTCAACACCCAAACCAAAAATAGTACTACCGGTACGGGCGACCGTAACGGTGATCGGATATGTTTGACCAGGCACATATTGCCAATTGGTCATACCTGTATTCGTGATAGTGATGCTTCCACCGCCAGAGTTGGCTGCGAAATCACCATGGCAATCCCGACAGGTTAATTCTCCCGGCGAACCGGTTTTTCCCGCTTTTCCATTATCGCTGAGAATGGAGCTGGTCATGATAATTGTAACCAGTGGAAGCGCAAGTAACATGTACTTCTTTTTCATTGTTTTGGAGTATTATTTAGGTTTGATTGATTTTTACTTCATTGCTTAAGCAGGAGCTGTTAATAACGGAGCAGGGTTTGCAGTTTTTCAGGAGATATTCTTGTCTTTTTCACTCCTGCGGAAGCAAGCTAAGGGAAGTCCAGTGATGTGATCGCAAAATTTCACTCAACCAAGTAAAACAACTTCTCAACGGGAAAAATCAATGCTGAATAGTTTTCAAATCAGAAAACAGCTTGTATATCTGTTAGAAAATCAAATATTAACAGGTAAAATTCCGTGTTTACACATGTATTGGTGCACTCACCTTCCGGATGGAATCTGCAACTTCTTCCATCAGCCACATCGGCGTAGAGGTAGCCCCGGCGATCCCAACAGATGCAGCACCATCAAACCACGAAAGATCTAATTCTTCAGGATTTGAGATAAACCAGGATCGTTCATTTGTGGCTTTACAGACCGAATAAAGCGCTTTCCCGTTGGAGCTCTTCTTTCCGGAAACAAAGATGATAACATCGTGAGCAGCAGCAAACTTCCGAAGTTGAGGTTCGCGGTTACTCACCTGACGGCAAAGCGTATCATTCGATACAAAATCGCCTTCCTCTAATGAACCTTTGAATTTTAAAATCCGCTCCTGAATCATCCGTTCCATCTTTTCAAAACCAGCAGTACTCTTGGTCGTTTGTGAAAAGAAATGCACCGGTTTTGTATAGTCAATATTATTGAGGTCTTCCTCCGCAAAAACAACGATGGCTTTTCCTTCAGTTTGACCAACCAATCCGTTCACCTCTGCATGACCTGGCTGTCCATAAATCACAATTTGGCCACCATTTTCGAGAATATCTTCAAAGCTGGTCTTGACGCGGTGTTGTAACTTTAATACTACCGGACAAGAAGCATCGATCAGTTCAATGTTGTTTGAAAGCGCTAATTGATATGTAGAGGGAGGTTCTCCATGCGCACGGATGAGCACTTTGCAGTCGTGGAGATCTTTAAGCCGGTCATGATTGATGATTTCAAGACCTTTGGCTTTTAATCGCTCCACCTCTTCCCCATTGTGCACAATATCTCCCAGACAATACAAATGCCCGTTCTGATCCAGTTCGTCTTCTGCCATCTGAATGGCATAAACGACGCCGAAGCAAAATCCTGAATTACTGTCGATGGTTACCTGCATGTGGGTGTTCGGTGTTATAACGATTGAAAGCCCGCTTTGTTTTCATGCTTCGGCGGCCTTGTCACAATTTGCCAGTTTATTAATCTCGGCAATAACAAATTCTACCTGTTCTTCTTGTGTAAGATGGGTATTATCAAGTATAATAGCGTCTTCTGCTCTCCTTAGCGGACTTTCTTCCCGATGAGTATCTTCATAATCTCTCCCTACAACATTCTGCATCACTTCTTCCATTGTGACGTGCACCCCTTTACTCTTCAGTTCCTTGTAACGGCGTTCAGAACGGACCATCGGGTCGGCTTTCATAAAAATCTTGAGGTCTGCATTCGGGAAAACGGTAGTACCTATATCGCGACCGTCCATTACGAGTCCGCCTTCATTGGAAGCCTGCTGTTGCAGATGCACCAACCGCTTCCGAACCGGTTTAATCGCACTCACGTGACTTACCTGCTCACTAACTTCCATCGTGCGTATTTCATGTTCCACATTTCTGCCATTCAGATACACTTCACTGAATCCGCTTTCCTTGTTAAAACGGAAACTGATATGAATTTTATCCAAAATGGGTTCAAAATCGTAGGTTAGGTCGTGGAGTTCTTCCGGCGAGGGAATGGGAATATCGTTTTCAATAAAAAAGAGCGTCACCGCCCTGTACATCGCGCCCGAATCAATATAGTGAAGACCCAGCCTCCGGGCCAAAGCTTTGGCCACTGTACTCTTACCACACGATGAATAGCCATCGATAGCAATAATGAGGCGGGAGTTCATGCTTTGCAAAGATACGGATTTAATAAGTTAAAAACTATAAAAACTGTGCATACTTACAGCTAATTTTCAAGGATTTATTGAAATTCAAGTGTCAATCCATCATAAGCAATCTTCACAAAGGCAGGAAGCTCTTTTTCAACCTGATCATGAAGCCCCATCTGGTGACTAAGGTGAGTCAGCAATCCGGAGTCGGGTTTAAAATAGTTCATCATCTCCAATGCTTCATCCAATGTGAGGTGAGAGACATGTGGCTCGCGTCGAAGCGCATTCAGAACCAGCACTTTTGAGCCAAAAACCTTCGAGTGTTCTGCATCCGGAATCGTTTTGGCATCGGTGATATAGGTAAAGTCACCAATCCGGAAACCAAAGATATCGAGTAAAAAATGTTTAACGAGGATAGGCGTAAACGTTAGTGTACCGATATTAAATGGCTTATTTTCGATAGTATGGAGATGCAGTTCCGGAACACCGGGATATTTGATGGCATCGAAGGCATAATGAAACTCCCGTTTGATTGCGTGTTGTACCTGCTCCGTTGCGTAAATATCGACCGGTTTTTTACAGATATAATTAAATGCCCGTATGTCATCCATACCGGCTATATGATCCTTGTGTTCGTGTGTAAAGAGAAGTCCGTCTAGTTTCTTAACGCCTGCACGGAGCATCTGGTACCGGAAATCGGGTCCGGAATCAATCACCACAGTCGTGTGTTCATCTTCTACCAGAATGGAGGTCCGAAGGCGGTTATCGCGAGGATCCTTGCTGGTGCAGACTTCACAATCACAGGCAATCACCGGAACGCCTTGCGAAGTACCTGTACCTAAAAATGTAATGCGGATCACCGGATCAGGAATTTGAAGTCTCGTTTTCACCGGATTCCCGGTTTTCTTCCTCCGTTATTTCAGCTGAAACAGCCTGATCCTGCCCTTCCGACAGCTCAAGAGTACCTGTAGTCTGAATCGGATTTTTAAGTCCGATGCTCCGAAGATCAGCTTGAATCACTCCTTGTGAATGGAGCGTCTGAATGATCTCTAAAAGCGATTGAATCCGACTCTCCAAAACCGAGAACTTATTGATTACCACGACCTTCTTAGCTTCAATCAGGCAATGATTCGATTTGAAATTACCTTTCTCGTAGCGTACATCGTAGCCACAGCTTTCGAGCAGGTCTTCGAGTTTCTTGAGATATGCCGGGGTGAACTTTGCCATAACGGAGTCCCAAAATTCGTGATTTTTCGCCTACTGAGCAAAAAATGTCTGTTTCAACTTACAAACCGACTGATACGGGTCATTTTCGCGCCTTGATTGCTCAATTTTAACCACCTTTGCGCCGCGAAAGCGTTGTTGCGCTTTCCCTAACCGAGAATTGTCAATATGATACTGGGAATACCCACAGAAACCAAGGACCGCGAATGCCGCGTAGCGGTGTCGCCGGATGTCTGCGGACAATTAGTAAAAGCCGGATTTGACGTTCACGTTCAGGCCGGTGCAGGACTGAAGTCCTTCTTCTCCGATGATCAATACACCACCGCCGGTGCAAAGCTGGTGAACGATGCAGCCGCGATCTACAACTCATCGGATGTGGTGCTGAAAGTAAATGCGCCAAAGCCGGCCGAGATCGCCACCATGAAAAAAGGAGCAGTACTGATTTCTTTCATGTGGTCCGCCACCAATCCAGAATTGGTTGATGCCTGCGTCAATGCCGGTATCAGCGCTTTCTCCGTCGATGCAATTCCGCGTATCTCCCGTGCCCAGAAAATGGATGCGCTCAGTTCGCAGGCTAACCTGGCAGGCTATAAGAGTGTGATCATGGGTGCCAATGCACTCGGAAAAATCTTCCCGCTGCTCATGACTGCGGCTGGAACCATCAAACCTTCCAAGGTAGTTATCTTCGGTGCTGGTGTAGCAGGATTACAAGCCATCGCTACAGCTAAGCGTCTGGGAGCAATTGTGGAAGTAAGTGATATCCGTCCCGAAACCAAGGAGCAAGTAGAATCGCTCGGCGGAAAGTTCATCATGGTGAAAGGCGACGATACGATCAAGATTGAAGGCGGATATGTGAAAGGGGTCTCTGAAGACTTCCTCAAACGCCAGCAGGAACTCGTTGCCAAACACGTTGCGGAAGCAGATCTGGTGATTACCACTGCGCTCATTCCCGGAAGAAAAGCTCCTGTGCTGGTCACAGAAGACATGGTGAAGAGTATGCGCTTCGGCAGTGTGATTGTGGACATGGCCGTAGAACAAGGCGGAAACTGTGTACTCAGCGAACTCAACCAAACAGTAGTGAAGCATGGCGTCACCATCATAGGCGAATCCAACATCCCTTCCCTCCTTCCTCTCAACGCCTCCGACCTCTACGCAAAAAATATCCAGACCTTCCTCCTGCACCTGGCTAACAAAGACGGCTTCAAATGGGAGATGGATGAAGAGATCACCAAAGGGTCACTTATCGTTCACAACGGCGCGCGGCGCTGATTGACAAATTGGCAAATTGGCAAGTTGGTGAATTGGCAAATTGGTGTCCCGTCATTGCTTTACAATGCGGGATGGTGGATTGGTGGATTATCCGATTGGTTGATTAGCGGATTTGCAGATTGCAGGATTAGCGGATTTATGTTGATGACAAAATGATCATGTTATTGAAAGTTTGAATCGAACAATAACTATAAAGAAAAGTACTCCGGATACGATCAATATCTGAATAGGCATACAAAATAATAAGCATTAGAAAATGAAAAGTTCACTTCTTATAAACCCCTTTAATTCAAATTCAAAATGTCACAATTCTCAGAAGCACTGCGGAAACGCACTAAAGAAATTGCAATTAAAACAATAGTACTAACAAGAAAGCTCCCCAGGAATGATGAAGGCTTCACCATTCGAAAACAACTGATACGATCTTCTTCATCAGTAGCAGCAAATTACAGAGCAGCTTGCCGGGGAAGAAGCGACAACGAATTCTACTCAAAACTATGTATTACCGTAGAGGAATTAGATGAATCAATATTATGGCTTGAACTATCAAATGATCTGGAACTATTGAACGAATCAGACATTTATCCTGTTATGAAAGAAGCACAAGATTTATTAAATATTCTCGCAACCTCAAAAAGCACACTTAGGAGGAAGCTATATACGAACGATTCAGACTAACACTAATTCAATAAAATCCGCCAATTCACCAACTCACCAATTCACCAATTATTAGTTAATGGAAAATATATTATCATTGATTACCACCCACCGCGAGATGATCTATTTCGTGCTGCTCTCCATCTTTGTTGGAGTAGAAGTTATCGGAGGTGTGCCAACGGTATTACACACTCCGCTCATGAGTGGAGCCAACGCCATTCACGGAGTGGTTATTGTTGGAGCGATTTACGTGATGCTCAACGTGGATCCTTCCAATATCGTGGCCTTAATCCTCGGTTTTCTGGCCGTGCTGCTCGGAACCCTCAACGTAGTTGGTGGTTTCGTAGTAACCGACCGTATGCTCGAGATGTTCAAGAAAAAATAATTAACGAAAAACCTACCTGAAGATATGAAGAGCTCCCTGCTCGAAATCGCCTACCTCATCGGATCCGTGACCTTTATTCTCGGATTGAAGATGATGGGTAATCCCAAAACAGCCCGCAAGGGAAATCTGATTGGTGCGGCCGGTATGACCATTGCCATCATCGGCACTATTTTCCTCTTTGAAAAGCGTGAACATGGTGAACTCGTAGCCGACTATACCGTTCCTGGCATCGTGTATGCACTTATTTTCGGTGCGATTGCACTCGGAACCGTAGTAGGCTGGCTGACCGCCAAGCGTGTGCAGATGACCAAGATGCCTGAACTCGTGTCGATGTTCAACGGTATGGGTGGTGCCTGCGCAGCGCTGATTGGTTTGATGGAATACGAACATAATGTAGGCAATGCGGGTGCATTGTCAACGATCATCGCAGGAATGGTAATCGGTTCCGTTTCTTTCAGCGGATCCATCATTGCCTACCTGAAGCTGAACGGCACCATGAAGCAGCCGATTCGTCTGCCTCAGTACAATATCCTCAACACGGTGGTAATGATCTCCGTAATTGCGTTCGGAGCCTGGGTGGTGATGAATTCACCGGAAAACATGGGCATCGTTTACGGACTCTTTGCTTTCGCATTGGTTTATGGTATTCTCTTCACCATTCCGATCGGTGGTGCAGATATGCCGGTGGTGATTTCTCTGCTGAACTCGTTTACAGGTCTGGCAGCCGCGTTTGGCGGATTCCTTTACGACAACAAGGTAATGCTTACCGGCGGTATTCTCGTTGGTTCAGCCGGCACCCTGCTCACGCTCGTGATGTGCAAAGCGATGAACCGTCCGTTGAGCAATGTAATTTTCGGCGCCTTTGGCGGGTCATCCGCTTCCGGCGAACGTGAAATCAAAGGAAACATCAAGGACATCAACGTCAGCGATACTGCCGTATTGATGAACTACAGTAAGAAAGTAGTGATTGTTCCGGGTTACGGATTGGCGGTTGCACAAGCGCAGCACGTGATTCATGAACTTGAAATGATTCTGGAAGAACGAGGAGTCAGTGTAAAGTATGCGATTCACCCGGTTGCGGGACGTATGCCCGGACACATGAACGTACTGCTGGCAGAGTCGAATGTATCGTATGATAAGCTTGTAGAGATGGAAGACATCAATCCGGAATTTTCTTCCACCGACGTAGTATTGGTGGTAGGTGCAAACGACGTAGTAAATCCTGCAGCGCATAACGATCCATCCTCCCCTATTTACGGAATGCCGATTCTCGACGTAGAAAACGCGGCACATATCATTGTCAACAAACGTTCCATGAACGCCGGTTACGCCGGTATCGAAAACGAGCTCTTTTTCAATCCAAAAACCAGCATGCTCTTCGGCGACGCGAAAGATGTGTTAACAAAACTGGTTGGGGAGTTGAAGGCGTTGTAGGCGGTCGTCTCGATACAATGCACCGGTAGTCTCGATACAACCCTGACACTTCAAACGGTGTTTGAAGGTCAGGATCACTCGAAGACCTTTTGGTAGAATGTACTTTTCAGAGCCTTCAAACAGTGTTTGAAGGTCAGGATCACTCGAAGGCCTTTTAGTTTGGTTTGTCTTGACGAAACGAGATCACTCCCATGGCAAGCCCGGGAAAAGTCGAATACCTGATGATAACAAAACAGCCTGAGCATAAATCCTCAGGTTGTTTTATTTCAACATTCACTCGATCGGAACTGAATCCTGTAACTATTCAAATTGAATTGATAAGATTCGCATCAATCCCTCACGCAACGGACTGAAAGACCTGTACCAAGATGATGTTGTGTCTTGTATACTTCGCTTTCGTAGGTGGACAAAAAGCGACCAATAGCCAAGTTTGAAGTGTCTAAAGTAGAGGACCACCAGTAGCCAGAATCGCCAATTTCGTCGAAAGAGTTAATAACGTAGCATATACCGCCAGGAATGCCAGAGAAACCGCTACTATTGGTAGCATATAAATTAGGTATGTTCCATAAACCAGTCCCAGCCGATATTGTTCCAGTAGATTTTAGCATATCGCCTGCGATATAACTTTGAGGGATACTTGATGTTGTATCCGCTCCAGGATCCAAATATATAACCAATAGTTTCCACTCAGAATCTGTAGGTACGTGCCAACCGGCAGGACATAACCCTGCAGGATCGGCTACTGCATACCAATTATACAACTTACCATAAATGGATGTATTGGCCGTATCATTGCCGAAATCTGCTTGTGCTCCACTGGTGGTGGTATTCCAAGCATTATAACTTAAATTACCCGGTATCGTGGTACCATTTCGGTATTTTGTCGTTTTCAAGTTCTCCTGCATCCAGCACTGATTGCCAATGCTTACAACATTGTAAACGTTGCCATCCACATCTGTCACGGTACTTGGCCCACCCGCGCAGCTGCCACTACTTTGATTGCACAACGTGAGGTTGCCTGCCTGAACCGTAATATAAAGGTTACTACTATTTATGTTCGTGTTCGTATTGGTTTGCCCATTAAAAAGTTGAATGGTAATGCTTTGATTGGGTGGAACAGGAAATTGAAAACTACCAGTGGTAGAATACAGTAGATTGCTGTTCCCTCCATTCCATACAGCTCGTCCAAATGCAAGAGTGTTCATTCCTTGGCAATTCACAGCTTGTGCTGATATGTAGGCTGGACAGGGGACAATGAGAACAGGTACAGTTGTATTGCCACTGCTTATTATCACTGTTTCTATATTCGAGTTAAACAATCCACCTGTATTGCTTGTCAAAACCTGAAAAGTATGGGTACCAGCTGGTATCCAACTACTATAATACCCTTGAGCATTGGTCATTATTGTAAAGATACCGCTCACTGTAACAGTGATTCCTGCCATTGGTGCACCATTGCAATCCACAACACTGCCACTAATGGTTGGTACCGGAGGATAACTCAGGACATCACAGTTCCACCAGGAAAAATGACCTACCTCCCCTTCGTAAAAGTTGCCGTTTTTGGTAGCAAAACCTTCCTCTATCCAGAATCCTTTATCCGTATCAAAACTCAACAACGGAATACTTGCCGGAGCGGTGGCCAGTTGTGAGATGGCTATGGGAAAACGTACACTTACGGTTTTGCCTGTCGCTATATTCAACGGATTGCCGCTATTGTCTTCTAATTCTACACCGATCATTCCATAACTCACCAGTGGACTTAACTCCCCGTTTGCATTCTGGCAGGCCAGGTCTCCTCCGGGAATACGGTCTTCAAAGGAAGCTGTACCGGGCATTAAGTATTGACTATATACTTTCACATTCCCGGTGTATGCTTGTCCGCCGGCAGTAACAATCGCTCCGGTAGGGAATGTCAGGCTGCTATTATTCGCTGTATTTACAACACCTCCTGTAGACGCATTTAGGTTGACTGCAGCACCTCGGCTAAGCATCACAATGTTGACCGAATAATACTCACCTTCTTTAGCCAGTCCACCACGCCCACTGTCAAAGTACCCCGACTTCTCCGCGCTGACATAATACCTTCCTTTGGGCATTTTCACGTCCTCCAAAATGAACAAACCATTGGCATCACTGGTGATGGTAGAAGTGCCGGCCTTCAACGTTACGCCCGATAAAGCCAATCCATTTCCATCTCTCACAGAACCAAAGATAGAGACGGTAATTTCGGTGGTTGAGGTATTCCCGTTATCTTTTCCATCCTCCTCTTTTTTACAAGCGATGAATACGACAGATAATAGTAAAAACAAGAATGCAGATACGATTGCAAGTCGGTGGATTTCTAAATTATAAAGCATATTTAAGTGATTTTGTTTCAAATGTAAATTAATTAATTGAGGCCTCCTAGTGTAAAGACACCTCAAAGCTGTAAAACGTTGTCTAACCTGATCAGACCTTATTAAATTATTCATATCAGAGAATGATTATAAGAAATCGAAGGCGCGATGATTGACTTCTTAGTCTATCAACTCTATCCACTTCTCCCCTTTCTTTTCCTTGATCTCTCCAATCGGTTGCAGACAAACATCAGCTACTCCGTACGATTTCATTAGGGTAATCAATGCGTCTTGGGCGGATGGAGCTATGGCAATTAGAAGTCCACCGCTGGTTTGGGGATCACAGCCGAGGTGTAATGTGCGGGCGTCGGGTTCGGTGAGGAGATGGCCGTAGCTGTTCCAGTTTCGGTACGTGATGGCGGGAATGGTGAACTGATTCATGTAGGCGTTGAGTCCGGGAAGCTCAGGGAGTTTGCCGAGATGTAGTTCGGCGGCGAGGTTGCTTCCTTCGGCCATTTCGAGGAGATGTCCGAAGAGTCCGAATCCGGTAATGTCTGTGACCGCATGTACGCCGTTGATCTCACCTAAGCGTTCTCCGATTTTATTTAGCGTGGTCATGTTGGTGATGGCCATCTGCACGTCTTCCGGCTTCGCCTTGCCCATCTTTTCGGCCGTAGTGATGATGCCTACACCTAAGGGTTTGGTGAGAAAAAGAAGATCACCGGCTTCAGCGGTATTGTTGCGGAGCAGACGGTTGGTTTGGACCATGCCATTTACCGCCAATCCGAAAATCGGCTCGGGGCTGTCGATGCTGTGTCCGCCGGCTAATGGAATTCCGGCATCGGCGCAAACGGAACGGCCACCGGCAACGACTTTGGCTGCAATTTCCGGCGCCAGCTTATCTACCGGCCAGCCCAAAATAGCGATCGCCAGGTTCGGTTTTCCGCCCATGGCGTAGATATCGGAGATGGCGTTGGTGGCAGCGATTCGTCCGAATTCAAAGGGATCATCCACAATCGGCATGAAGAAATCGGTCGTGCTCACCATGGCCCAACCGTTGCCGATGTCCAGTACTGCAGCGTCATCACGTGTCGAATTACCAACCAGCAATCCGGGAAAATCGCCGGTGCTTTCGTTGCCTTTGAGGATTTCGTCGAGCACGGCTGGAGCAATTTTGCAACCGCATCCGTAGCCGTGGCTATATTGAGTAAGTTTGATTTCCATAAATTATAATAAAATAATAATCAATTTATTACATTGATCATCTTATCTTTTGCATGAAGTATTCTGCGCACACCAAGTTCCGGTTCTTCCCAATCGAAAACTACGCTAAGGATCGATTGAGCATCACGCTGAGTATTGCTGTGGGTATAGGTTTTATCGTAGTAATCGAGGACGATCTGCAGCCAGCTGTCCTTATCTCCTTCGTGTAACAGTCCGATGGCCCGCTTGGCATGTTGAGGTCCGAGACGTTTGGCGATCCGGTCGGTATGGTGCGCGAGGAGTTCCGCATCGAATACGCAATACTCGCGGCGGATGCGCTCTTCCCGTTGTTCACGGCTGACCTGCACTTCCACTACCTTCACATTTCTCATCTGCTCAAATAAGGCCGGGGGAATGATCATTTTGCCGATCAGTCTGCTTTCGTTTTCAAACCAGACCGGTTGTCGGGGATCTATCTTCTCCAGTTCCAGCGCCAGGAGGTTCTCAAACTGTTCCTGCGAAGGTTGTTCGGGCATTCCCAGCAACCCGAAGGCAGAGCCCTTATGCGAAGCCAGGTCTTCGAGATCGACGACCTGCTCGCCGGCATCGCGGAGACGGTGCAGCATCTCGGTCTTCCCGCTGCCGGTTTGTCCGCCGAGGACAATGATCCGGTACTTCGCGCTCAAAAACGGCAACAGATAATTCCGGAACGACTTATATCCCCCCTGCAGCAAGGTCACCCGCATACCCGCCATCTTCAGCAACCAGGCGAGGATATTACTCCTCATACCGCCACGCCAGCAATAAACAAAGACTTCCCGTCCCTCCGCCAGCTGCAACGCCATTTCCATCTTCTCTTTGAACAATGGACCCACCAGCTCAAAGCCCTTCATCACAGCAGCCTGACGCCCCTCCTGTTTGTAGATAGTCCCAACGATATGGCGATGCTCGTTGTTGAGAATGGGAATGTTTACCGCCCCGGGGATATGTGCCTTCTCAAATTCCTTCTCGCTCCGCGTATCAATCATCAACGGAGCTTTCTTCCGGTACTGCTTCAAAAATTCTTCTACGACCAGGGTTTGAGATTGCATTTAGCAAAAGTAGGGATGAATTAAGAATTCAGTCCCGCAAAAAATTGCGGGATCAGAATTAAGTCAGGTATAATCTGCGTGGTCGGAAGTTAACCCCAACTGAAAGACAGCTAACGCTTTAACCAGAGGTAGATAACGACGATAATTATTTAACCCTTCTAACATTTATAACCCTGAGGCTACTCCCGCAATTTGCACGGAGTGTACATTGCGGGACAGGGCGCTGGCGCCCTTATAACATTGAAAACATTTATAACATTGAAAACATTGAAAACATTGAAAACATTGAAAACATTGAAAACATTTATAACAACCAAAACGATCCCGCCAGACCTTCGGTATGACGGGATCGTTTTGTTTAAAATAGAAAAGGGAGCACTTGCGTGCCCCCTCATCATTAACCCAATTTAAAACACAACATTTCTTAGTTTAGATTCGGATCCTCGGGGAAGTTGGCGAGTATGGCATACTCATTTCCCATGCTACGGAGTACCTGACTCCAGAGTGATTTTGGATCCTCGGCGAAGGTGAACTGCCTGGAGGCTTTGAACACCAACCACGATTTTTCTTTCAGCTCGTGATCGAGTTGCTTGGGCTCCCATCCCGAGTAGCCGGCGTAGAACCGGATCTGATCGGGTCGCACCTGCTTGGTGTCGATAAGGAACTTTAGCTGCTCGTAATCTCCGCCCCACCAGATACCACTGAGTATTTCTTTGGCACCTTCGAGCTTTTCTCCGAGCGTGTGGATGTAGAAGAGCGTATCAGTTTCTACAGGTCCACCGAAGTAGAGCGGCACTTTGAATTCGGGGAAGTCGTCAACCGCTTCGTTTAGCGTGACGTCGGTCGGTTTGTTTAAGATGAAACCGAGTGTTCCTTTTTCATCGTGCTCACTGAGCAATACGACCGAACGTTTGAAGTACGAGTCGACAAGAAAAGGTTCGGAGATCAGCAAACTACCTTGTACCGGTTTGTTCAGCTTTTTCATAGACCCAACGCGATTTTCAGTTAATCTTTACCTGCTGTTCTCCCGCCTATTTCAGACCTCGAACTTACAAGCATTCTTTGTAATTTCCGATGCCCTAAAAGCATGCCAGCTATACCCTATTACGGAAATGGGTCGTTTACAGTTTGTAAAAAATTCAACATTTACCGGTCGATTTCGGATCATGCTGATAATGAACCTTACAATTTTTTCTAAGGAAATTACCATCTACCTTTGTCCCTATGAAGCACCTTAATGAATATCTACAAGGTACTCGTATCCAATACGATAAGGGGATTCTGGCTGAAAATCACCTGCACGAAAACCCGCTGATTCAGTTCGAAAACTGGATGCAGGAAGCGATTGCTGCCGGGGTGGCCGAACCTAATGCGATGGATCTGAGTACCGTACAAGATGGACGCCCTTCCAGCCGGATTGTACTTTTAAAAGGAGTGGATCATGGCGGCTTCGTTTTTTATACCAATTATGATAGCCGGAAGGGCCAGGAAATGGCAAATTCACCTTTCGTTTGTTTGAATTTCTTCTGGATCTTACAAGCCCGACAGGTTCGGATCGAAGGCCGGATTGAGAAAGTTAAGCCGGAAGAGAGCGATGCATACTTTGCTTCCCGTCCCAGAGAGAGCCAGATCGGTGCCTGGGCTTCTGCACAGAGTACTGTACTAAAGAGCAGAGCGGAACTGGAAGAACGTATTGCAGAATTGGAACGAGAATACGAGGGAAAAGATGTTCCGCGTCCGCCACATTGGGGTGGCTATGTGGTAATCCCCGACCGGATTGAGTTCTGGCAAGGCAGACCCAACCGTCTCCACGACCGTTTCCTGTATGAAGACTCCCCTACCGGTTGGATGGTATTCCGTTTATCTCCTTAAAAACAAAATACGATTGCGAACTGTTCGTCATTGTTGCAGGCGGTTGTTTGATATCCGCTGCTTCATCCATACATCTTAAAACTTCATCTACCGGGCATGACCCTTCGTGTTCTCTTCTTCGCTGTATTGTTGATTGTCCTCGACATTTACGTGTTTCAGGCGTTCAAATTCGCATTTCGTAACAGCTCTGAAATCGTTCAGAAAACCACCACCATCATCTTCTGGTCGATGACGGCTTTTTGTGTCGGTGTGTTACTGGTGAGCCGTGTCTATGACTGGGACCTCTGGCCGAAAGCGCTTAAGACCTATGCAGGCGCATTCATCTTCGTCCTCACCTTCTCTAAAATTTTCATCCTTATCTTCCTGCTCACCGACGATATTTTCAGAGGAGGAAGATGGGCCTTCGATAAATTATTCAGTTCACCAGCCAAGGCAGATGCGTTAAAGGGAATTCCCGCCAATGGTATCACCCGCAGCGATTTCCTTGTCCGCACCGGCATCGTTCTCGCCTCCCTCCCCTTCGTTTCGCTGATCTACGGCATGGTGAGAGGCGCCTACGACTATCAGGTTAAACGTGTCAAGCTGAAGCTACCCAATATCCCTGCCGGATTCAACGGTTATAAAATCGTACAGATCTCCGACCTGCACGTTGGTAGTTTCGTCAGTACGGAGCCGTTAGAAGAAGCGGTGAAAATCATTAATGAACTCAAGCCGGACCTTATTCTGTTTACAGGTGATCTGGTCAATAACAAAGCCGAAGAAGTACTTCCACATAAACCGGCGCTTTCAAAACTCAAAGCGAAGCATGGTATCTATTCTACCTTGGGCAACCATGATTATGGAGATTATGTGATGTGGGATTCGCAAGAGGAAAAGATGAACAATCTCCGTACGCTGATCAATCACCACCGCGAAATGGGTTGGGATATTCTCCTCGATGAGCACCGGCATGTGGAGCACAATGGTGATAAGATCACGCTTATCGGTGTGCAGAATTACAGTATGCATCTGCGCTTCCCGAAGTATGGAAGTCTTCCAAAAGCAACAAAAGATATCCAGTACAGTAATTTCAATATCCTCCTCTCTCACGACCCTAGTCACTGGCGCGGCGAAGTATTACAAGATTTCAGCAATATTCATCTTACCCTTGCCGGACATACACATGGTTTTCAGTTTGGGGTGGAATTACCCAACTTTAAATGGAGTCCGGTGCAGTATGTTTACAAGGAATGGGCGGGATTGTATTCAGAGGCGCATCAACATCTGTATGTCAACCGCGGGCTCGGATTTCTGGGCTATCCGGGGCGTGTAGGGATCTTACCTGAAATTACTGTCTTCGAACTCGAAAATGCATAATCTTATTTTTGGATCAGAAAGGAACACTGATAAAGCTGATTTAGCTGATCATCGCTGATTTAATCTGTCTAGATCAGCGAAAATTCGCTCGATCCGCTTCATCCGCGTTCCCGACTGCATGACAAATACGTAATTTTGTATAATGGCTACTCTCTTTCTGATTCCATCTACTCTTGGTGCGGAAGACGTTTCCGGGTTTTTACCGGAAGGAACATTGAGCATTATTCATTCGCTGAAGTATTTTATTGTGGAAGATGCGAAAACAGCACGGGCATTTTTAAAGAGTTGCAATATTCCTACTCCGCAGGCGGAATTAGATATTCGTGTACTAGACAAACATGACCCTAACCAGGATCTCAACGATTTGCTTTCAGGGTTTTCCAGCGGTAATGATGTAGGTGTACTGAGTGAGGCAGGATGTCCGGGTGTTGCAGATCCCGGGGCAAAAATTGTGGCGGAAGCGCATCGTCGTGGCATTACCGTTAAGCCATTAACGGGTCCTTCTTCCCTTCTGCTGGCGCTCATGGCTTCCGGTCTCGAAGGGCAGCGATTCTGTTTTCATGGTTATCTGCCTATCGACAAAAGCGAACGCATGAAGAAAATTCAGCGATTGGAAGAGTATGCCCGAGGCCGCAAAGAGACGCAGTTATTCATCGAAGCGCCGTACCGGAACAATCAACTGTTATCCGATTTACTGCAATACCTGAGTGGGGAAACACGTCTCTGCATCGCAGCCGATATCACCACAGCTGATGAATCAATCCGCACGTTGAAAATCAAAGACTGGAAAAAACAAAAACCGGAACTGCATAAGCGTCCCGTTGTATTTCTGATCGGAGAATAGAACTTTCCGGATATTTCTAACCTCTCAATCCTTCAAACTAGTGAATTGTTTCTTTAATGATAACAAGTGACTTTCAAAGTATCTAAACGAGAGAAATGCGATCACCAGCGTACATATCAGAACCAGCAGGAAGAAGGCAAGATAGCCAATTGGTTCTGCGGACCAGCCATTCGTCTGAAAGATGGAGCTGAGATAATAAATGATGATGCTATGATACATGTACAATCCATAGGTCATTGTTCCTCCGGTTTAAAAAAACGGTATTTCATCTGCTTTATAAAATGAATGCCTGTTCATGAGTTGCTCAATGATGATAAAGGCGAAGAAGGCTCCGGATATTAACCGCTCAACTGCCAGCAGACTTCCCGGCAGCAAACGGTGAGAAACAAATAGAAAAAGGAAACCGGCTGCATAAACAAGGGAAGTCTTCCACTTCGACAGGTTCCACTCTCTCGCTGCTTTTATTCTTTGCAAATAAAATATACTTAGTAATCCGCCAATCGCCATATCCGAAATCACACTTAACGTATGATAAAACATGAAGGCTTTATCGGCATAATTCATATATCTGAATGCTGTAGATAATACGACAACTCCAGCCAGCAGATTCCGAAAAGCAGTCCTGCTTCGCAAAAATGGAAGAGCCATCAACAGCGCCATGCAGACATAATATTGTTCTTCAATGGCAACACTCCAGGTGGCCGTCAGAAAGTTGATCTTGTCTTCGTGACCATGCACAATTTCATCAAAATTCGAAAGAAACAATCCGAAGCGCCAGAGTTCATGTTTGGTTTCTATTCCGTAAGGCAAGATTGGAAACAGAAAAAAGCCGAAGCCTACAATCAGGAAATATAAGGGCCATATCCTTAATGTACGACGTACCAGAAAATTTCTGACTCTGAATTGTCCGGTTTCTTCAATTTCTTTTTGAATGAGATAAGAAATCAGAAACCCACTCAACACAAAGAAGAAATTGACACCATAGTGACCGATTGCAGTGACCTTGCGAAGCAGTAAAAAGAAGTCAGAAGAAAAAAAAGAACCCCATACTTCGCGACTCAACGTAAACAAATGAAAAATAATCACCGACAAAGCCGCTATGAACCGGAGTCCATCAAGATTGGGCAGATGACGGGAATGATTCATTGGTTATACACTTCAAATAATTGATAGTGACGATCTATAGCATATGTCTTGTTCGTCAGCTTAACGCCCTGACATCCGGCAGATCATTGCCGAACAACTATATGGCGGGCCTTAATGCTTAACAGCTGACCTTCCGCATTCCTGGCTTTCACATTTTCAAACATGATCATTTTGGCTGATTTCAGCTTCCGCAGAAATGCGATCAGATCCGGAGGCAATTTCTTACTCCGTACCCGAAACGCATCCATCGATTGATTACCGCCCTCTTGCATGATACTAAAATCACAATGAACGATGGACAGGGTATCCCCGTTTCCAATCGCCAGTAAACCTTCGGCAGATTTCAACTCTTTGAAAGTAATTTCGCCCGGTACCGTTTGCGAATTCATCACAGGTAAGTACCCTTTTACATGCTTCATCGTCTGCGCAAACGCAGGTAACGCAACCGGGATCTCCAGTACCAACAACAACACATAAAAAAGAAGTCTTCTCATGTAAAAACTCCTGATAATCTATCCGGCTATCGCTTTATTGACCAATGCAATCACTTCAGCTTCGAGAGCGATCGTGTCCTTTTCAATCTTTGCTGCGCGTCCGAGAATATCATCAAGAAATTCTTTATCACTGAAACCTGCCGCGTTAATCCGAACATTCATATGCGCTCCGATTACAGCAGTGCGGGCACATAATGCACCGACACCCGCATCAGTGATAGAATTGGGATTGCCAATCTCGACCATCGCCTTCATCACTTCCATGCTCTTATAAGCTGTTTCCATGGCTTCGAAAGGAACTTCAATCGCCTTCTTTGTCGCCGCATGAATGGCAGCTTTGCGGGCAGCCTTTTCTTCATCGGTTCCTTTCGGAAGTTTGAAGGCCTCCATAATCAGATTGAAGGCAGCAGTATCTTCATCTACGAGCTGCAACATGCGCTTTTTATACGCTTGTCCTTTCTCGGCCCAATTACTGAACTCTTCCCATCTTCCTTCCCAGCCTTTCTTGCTGGCAGAAAGATTGGCGACCATTGTTCCTAGAGAAACACCGAGAGTGGCCACGTAGGCAGAAATCGATCCACCACCAGGAGCTGGCGACTCACTTGCCGTTTCATTCGCGAAAGCAACCAGATCCATATCGATGAGTTTCTTTCCACCTTCGTCGAGCTGATATTCGATGATGCGCTCTTTCGGATTAAACGGACCCAGTTCATCGAGTCCCATTGACTTCACCGCAATATGGATAAGTTCTTCATCACTAACACCGGCGCTCAGGCGTTGTTTCTTCAGGAAATAGCGTCCGGCTTCCAGCATCGCCGAGAGCGGAACGAGTCCCACCAGCTCTGAACCGGTAACCCGTTGACCGCGACGATACGCTGAATTATAACATTCTTCAAAAACGATGTGCAAGGGTGTCTCTCTGAACTTTGTGATATTAATCGACACCTGTGCGATGCCATATTCGTCGATGTACCAGCCAATCGCTTTTACCCCCTTCAGAGAACCCGGCTCACGAACTTCGTTGCCGTCCTTATCGAGGACTTTATTGCCTTTCTCATCCATTTTCACCCGGCCCGCTTCGCGGATATCAAACGCCACACTGTTCGCGCGCTTTACCGATTTGGTATTCAGGTTTACATTGTAGGCAATGAGAAAGTCGCGGGCACCGATTACGGTTCCTCCGGATTTAGCAGAGAACATCGCAGGACCGAAGTCCGGCTTCCATTGGGGCTCACTGATCTTTTTGAAAAATCCTTCGTACTCACCTGCACGGATGACCGAAAGATTACTGCGGTCCTTATTTGGTTGTGCATCTTCATAAAGATAAACCGGAATCTGCAGTTCTTCACCTACACGTTTAGCCAGCTTTCGGCTCCATTCTGCTGTTTCTTCCATGGAGATATTTGCCACAGGAATGAACGGACAAACATCGGTAGCTCCCATGCGGGGATGTTCACCTTTGTGTTTGCTCATATCAATGACTTCGGCCGCCATACGGATGGCACGGAATGCTGCTTCTACGATGTGAGCCGGTTCGCCCACCATCGTCACAACGGTGCGGTTAGTAGCCTTTCCCGGATCTACATTCAGCAGTTTCACGCCTTCTACACTTCTGATGGCATCTGCAATTTGCTGGATGATTTTCTCGTCACGTCCTTCGCTGAAATTAGGAACACATTCAATGAGTTGTTTCATGTTATTTGCAAGCGTTTTTTAGTTCTTATGATTGCGGGCTTTGATATAATCAGCCACGAGGTAGGCAATGAGTTTACCGGTTTTTAAATCGGTTTTGAGATGCGAGAGCACAGGTGCTGCTTCGGCCAGGTGAAGATAGCGCACGTCGCTGTTGGTGGCGACCTGATGTACGAGCTGACGGGCGTGCAAGGTGGAAACTCCACTGGATGTTTTCGCACTGGAAGGAATATTCTGGATGGCATCAAGATCGATTTCGAGTCCGATCGGGAGTCCTTCGGTGAATTCTATTGCACGGCGGACAGCGTCCCTGAAAGAAAATTCTTCTCTTACGAAGATGTCTTCAAACCAGGTCGCATCGAGTCGTTCATCGCCATCAATCTTTTCAAAAACAGCCTCCATATTGAACATTTCATGTAGTCCGATCATGGCATATTTCCGGAGAAACCCTTCGTGTAGTGCATAGCTGAAACCATTGCCGCTGTGTCGTCCCTCAAGTGGGCGAAGATCGCTGTGTGCATCGCAGTTGATGCATCCTATACGCTCCAGTCCGCGGTGTTTCATTGCAGCTGAAAGTCCCCGCAAATTTCCATAAGCGTTATTATGTCCACCACCTATTACGATCGCCTCTTTACCGGCTGAGAAGATTTTCTCCATAACAGGAACCACCGCTGCGTCGATGGCAGCAGTCAGCTCGCGGGCGCGTTGAATGGTAACGGGTGCCGAAGGATCGGCCAATTTAAGTTCTTCCATAGCCTGAGAAAAATCAAGATGTCCCAGCAGGATGATATCGTCACCCTTCAGTGCAGGGTTACTCTGTGTATTGAGGATCGTAGAGAGCGCAGGAATCCAGGCCGAATACGCTCCTCCCCTTCCGAAGTTAGCCCTTACACCGATATCTTCCGGCAATCCAAGCAAGACATAACGGCCGGGCATATCCGCCAAGGCTATTTCCCAGGCATCGCGTCGGTTCCAGGGGATTGTTCTCACCAGCTCTCCCAGACGAGTCTCACCGGCTCTCTTTCGCGTAAGCTCGGCAAGCCGGAGCTCATCATAAATGACCAGCGGAAAAATGGTTGCAGCACTCATTATTGCAGTTCACCGTTTATGATTACTGTTTCCACCACATCACTGCCAAACGCGTAGGGTAAATAGGCCAGCGATGGCATCTTTTTCGTAATAAAAAGATTTGCTTTTTTACCCTTCACCAGACTACCTGCTTCATCCATCACTCCCATTGCATAGGCACTGTTAAGAGTCGCTGCGTTAATGGCTTCTTCCGGACTCATGCCGAGATACAGACAAGCTAATGAGCATACGAAAGGCATCTTTCCACTCGGACAAGAACCCGGATTATAATCCGATGCCAATGCAACCGGTAATCCGGCGTCAATCATCTTACGTCCGGGCGGGTAATGTAACTTGAGGAAGAAAGCGGTTCCCGGCAATAACGTTGGCATGGTATCACTATCCAGCAAACAGGCTATCTCAGCATCACCCGTACATTCGAGATGATCGACAGAAAGCGCATTGTGTTTTACACCCACCTGAATACCTCCGGAATAATCGAGTTCATTCGCATGAATTTTCGGACGGAGCCCTCTCTTCACGCCTGCCTCCAGAATCCGGTCCGTTTCTTCCACGGTAAAGAATCCACGATCGCAGAAGACGTCGTTATAGTCGGCGAGTCCCTCATCAGCAATTACGGGGATCAGCTCATCCACGAGCATATCCACATAGGTTTTCCTGTTCTCTTTAAACTCAGCAGGCAGTGCATGTGCTCCGAGAAATGTTGATTTAATGATGAGCGGAGAAGCAGATTTAAGCCGGCGAATCACGCGCAGCATTTTCAGTTCGGCATCGAAACTCAATCCGTAACCGCTCTTAATTTCTATCGCGCCAGTGCCGGATCTTTTTACTTCCTCCAAACGCTCCAATGCGGTATCAAACAAGGCTTCTTCATCCGTTGTCTGCAACCGTTTCGCAGAATTGAGGATTCCGCCACCCCGACGGGCAATCTCTTCGTAGGTCAGACCATGGATACGATCAACAAATTCTCCTTCGCGGGGGCCTGCAAACACCACATGCGTATGTGAATCACACCATGCCGGAAACACATATTTCCCTTCCGCATCAATCACATCGTTCACAGGAGCATGAAAGGGTTCATCCATATGTCCGACTCCGCAGATTTTATCTCCTTCAATCATCAACCAGCCGTTTTCAAGGACCGGCAGTTCCTGCATCTCCTTTCCGCGAATAACATGACTGCGATTATACTGTACAATTCCCTTCGCGTTTATTATCAGAATACGATTCATTTTTTCTTTACCCAGAATGGTTTTTGATTTGTCAATTTCAGGTACCCGACATAGGCGTACATCAATGTGGTGAATGCATGCGCCATCGGCAACGCTTTTTTACCGGCTTCAATGTAGTGCATCACGATGAACGCCTGAACAGCAGCTTCTATAAAAAATATTATGCCTTCACCATTTCCGAGCCGTTTTTCAACCTGATGATGAAACATAGCAACAAGAAACATGAGAACACCGGCGATAAAGAAAAACCACGGTACACCATGACCTTTATCCATTTCTCCGATGCCATGAAGAATCACCACCACCCCAGAAATGATGTGCGCCAGCTTCGATAATTTTTCCTTTTTCACAGGCTCAATATTAACTGATTTTCCATTCATCCTGAAGCGAACTCAGGGTGTCTGTATAGCGACTTATGAACGTTGACATCTGTCGCCGCCGGTACTGCATGACCCATCGGGGATGTGGCAAGGCAACCAGCCTTTCGAACCAACCATGTTCAGCATTCAACCTGCTGAAATATTTGAAGTTATCCCCTTCTCCAATGCAAACAGCTACCTTCCGTTCAGCTCCTATTGCCAGTTGTTTTTGCATGGTTTTCAACACAAAAGGTCTGACCATTTTCTCCAATGCAGGGTCATCATAATAATTATAGTTTTTGCCCTCCATTGTAAATCCGAGCGGACAAACTGCAGTCAGAAAAAACCGGGATGCGAATTTCTCAAGTCCGCCAAATCCAAGAATCATCTCGTAAATAAACTCTGAACTCAACTCCCCTTTCATTTCAAAGGGATGATCGATACCGGCGATGTTCTTCAATCGAACCGGATCCGTGAAAGAGATGCCAGTGACCCCTGAACCGAATCTCCCAGGATTGATACCGAACATAAAAATCCGTTGCTGTTGATCATTGTAGTATCTGGAATAATATGACTTTACAACTGACATTACTTCTTTCGACTGATAAGGCAACAGTACATCTATCTTCTTCGGAAGCTTAAAATCAGGCTTCAATCCATTCAGAAAACGGATATTTCTGGCTGCAAAGGTCCCGGTCGTTGTCATGTTAATAAACTATAGTTAATGTCGCGAAAGTCCGCCCTGCAAAAATCTAATTTTATCGCAATGGATTATCATTTACTTGACATTAAAATTGCCCCGCTCGACCCATTCAGGGACCTGCTGAGTTACCGGCTTGCGGAAACCGGCTTTGATATGTTTGAAGAAACAGAAGACGGTTTACGCGCCTATGTCCCTGCTAAAGACTTTAGTCAGGGGGATGTAGATGAGATTTTCCGCGAATGCGAACAACTGGGAGCATCCCTTTCCGCCAAATCAGTGGTTATTCCCTGGAAAAACTGGAATGAAGAATGGGAAAAACAATATCAGCCTGAAATAATTGGCAACCACATCTACGTACGCGCAGAATTCCATCCTCCCAATCCCGGATATCCGATGGAAATCATCATTCAGCCCCGGATGGCCTTTGGAACCGGACACCATCCCACCACCTCGCAGGTGATGGAGATGATGCTGGGAATCGATTTTCAAAACAAGAAGGTAATCGACATGGGCTGTGGCACGGGCATTCTTGCCATTCAGGCGATGCTGCAAGGCGCCTCATCTGCCCTGGCTATCGACAATGACCCCAACGCTGTTGAGAACACCCGCGACAATGTGATGAAAAATAACTGCACGGGCATTGACGTTATGGAAGGTGAATCTTCCGCACTGAAGGGCAAAACCTGCGACATCTTCATCGCCAATATCAACCGTAACATTATCCTCAGCGATCTGGAAGCCTACCGGGCAACTATGCGTCCCGGAGCATTGCTCATCACCAGCGGCTATTATATTCAGGATCTGCCCCTCATCCGGAAAAAGGCAGCTACACTGGGACTTCATGAAGCAGACCATACCAGTCAGAAAGAATGGTGCTGCGCCTTATTTAAACTCGATTAACTGAACGATTCATACGGTCAATACAACAATGAAAATCCGCGTACTGATACTCTTACTGCTGCTGGTCAGCCTCCAGACAAATGCCCAGGCTCCAAAATCTTTCAGCAGCGACCCCGCTACTTTCTTCAAAGAGCTTAAAGGATATATGGAGCTCACCAACAAGAAAGAAACAGAAAAGGTAATGGATAAGTTTGAAGAGATCTGGCTTGAGGAACCTAAATTTTCAGCAGATCAGCAGCGCACCATCATCGGTACAGCCAACAATATGCTGAAAAAGCGGATGAAGCCTTATCCGGATTTCAGCAACTACGTTGCGGCGCTGATGGCATTTATCAGTTCGGGACGTGATGTTCAGGTGTTTGATAATTTCCATGCGAGTCTGGACAAGATGTTGCAGGCTTCGAGTAAACGTTATAGTGATTACATTGAAAATGTAGCCGGACTATTCGTTGCCAACGTACTGTACGAATCCGGTTCCACCAAATGGGTAGCCAGCACCGGCGATTATAAATTCGAATTCGACACCATTCCAAAAATCAGTTTCCCGGTGATGGATCTTACCTGTTATGCCAAAGGAGATAGTTCGGTGATTCATGGCATCAAAGGGTACTATTATCCGCTGGCAAAAACATTTTCAGGGACCGGAGGTAAACTCGATTTTTCAAGGGCCGGATTGAACCCCTCTGAAGTTTATGCCGACCTGCTTAACACTACTGTTGATTTAACATCATCGGAATGGGTCTGCGACAGTGCCATCTTTTATAACAAAACCTATTTCAAACAAGCCTTGGGCGGTCGTGCTACTGATAAGATTCTGGCGAATGTAAAAGCTGAAAATGCCACTTATCCGCGGTTTATGTCCTACGATCTTAATCTGGGCATTAAGGAAATTGTAAAAGACGCTGACTATCTGGGAGGATTTGCGCAGCATGGCAATAAGATGATCGGAGCAGGCACCAAGGAACAAAAAGCGACATTGACATTCAAACGCAATGGCAAACCTTTCCTGATTGTTGCATCCAGGAGCTTTGTTGTACGTCCGGAACGCATCAGCAGCGACAATGCTTCATTCGTCTGCTACTTCGACAAAGACTCTCTCTTTCACCCGGCGCTGGAGATGAAATATGTGAGTGAAGACCGTACGTTGAGTCTGATCAGAAGCAGTAATTCAGGCATCAGCATGCCATTCTTCAATAGTTTTCATCAGATTGATATGTATGTCGATGCGATTTACTGGAAAATTGATGATCCGGTGATGGACTTCAAAATGCTTTCAGGACAAGGAGAAAGCAAAATGATTCTTGAATCGTTCAATCTTTACACCGACGAACGGTATCAGAAACTTCAGGGCATGGCAGATGTCAGTCCTTTGTACACTGTACGCGAATACGCCAACAAAAACGGACGCGAGATTTATTCACCCGATTTTGCCAAATACCTGCGTGTGAGTGAACAACAGGCGCGTTCGCTACTCATCTTTCTCGCCAACAAAGGCTTTGTCAGTTACGATTTTGAAACCGATGTAGCCACCATCAACGAAAAGCTGCACTACTATCTTGCCGCAAGAAGCAATAAAACCGATTACGATAAGATCGAAATCGAATCCGTTATTGATGCTAAACCCAATGGACGTGTCAACCTGCTGAACTACGAAATGGATCTTCAGGGTGTTGGAAGAATCTGGCTGAGCGATTCACAACAGGTATGGATTGCGCCGGTGAATCAGGAGATGAAACTTCTGGCGAACAGAGATTTTGAATTCAATGGTCGTGTGCATGCCGGACGAAGCGATTTTTATGGTAAGAAATTTAAATTCGATTACGATCATTTCAAACTTGATCTGGCCAATGTTGATTCCATTCGCCTGAAAGTTGTTTCTGAAACTGAATTTGATGAAAACGGAAACCCCAAACTTATCCCTCTTAAGAGTACATTACAAAACGTAACCGGCACCATCTATATCGACAGCCTAAACAACAAATCGAGCCGTAAATCCTATCCGGCCTATCCTGTTTTTGTCAGCGACAAAGAAGCCTATGTTTACTACGATCATCCCAGTATTTATAACGGTGTGTATGCCCGCGATAAATTCTATTTCAAGATGGATCCTTTTACCATCGACTCACTGGACAACTTCTCGGCCGGAGGTCTGAAATTCAACGGTAACTTCGAATCAGGAGGCATCTTCCCTACCATTGCTGAAACTGCGATTATCCGTCCCGACTATTCCTTCGGATTTGAACGGGAAGCACCGGCGGAAGGCTACCCGATGTATGGAGGCAAAGGAAAATACTTCAACCATATCGATCTCAGCTGGTCGGGGTTGATTGGTTCAGGTCGTGTTGAGTATCTCAGTTCTGCGGCAGAGTCCAAGGACATTGTTTTCTTCATCGATTCAACGAATATGAATGCTGCGCAATGGGATCTCCGCAAAGAAACCATTGCCGGTATTGGTTTCCCGCAAGCTAACGGTTCCAACACATTCATCAATTGGCGACCGAAAGAAGACAGAGAATATGTTTATAAATCCAATTCTAATCTTGAAGTATATGATAAAAATGTCAGCCTTGATGGTAATCTGATTCTGGCCTCCAAAGGCTTAGGTGGAAACGGGAATGCCTTGTTTCTTGAATCCGAATTATACTCCAAGGATTTTTACTTCAAGCAGGATGCCTACGGTGCCGATACCTCCGACTTCAAACTGAAATCGGACCAGGAAGGAGTACTGGCGATTCAAACCAAGAATGTTAAATCGAAAATCGATCTGGTGAAACGGTTCGGGGATTTCATCTCGAATGGAAAAGGCTCCTATGTAAGTTTCCCGCTGAATCAGTACATCTGTTATATCGCACAGTTTAAATGGTTCATAGACAAACAGGAAGTTGAATTCGGTGAAGATTACAAAGACAACACCAAGCTGAACATCGAGGGATCTGATTTCGTTTCGATCAATCCCTTCCAGGACTCCCTGCGATGGAATGCTGGTCTGGCCCGATACAGTCTGATCGATTACCTGATCAAAGCACGAAAGGTGAAAGAAATCCTTGTCGCAGATGCCTCTATTCAACCCAATGATACCGCCACCATCGTTATTGAACGAAACGCAGTGATGCGTCCTCTTAACGAAGCCAAAATTGTGGCAAATACTACGACCAAGTACCACACCATTACTAATTCAACCATCAACGTACTCGGCAGAAAAAGCTATACGGCCAGTGGTAAGTATGCTTATACCGACCAGGCGAAAGTCAAACACTTAATCACACTTGACCGGATCGCTATCGACACCTCGCTGCAAACCTTTGCCAATGGTACTATTCCCGATACCAGCAACTTCCAGCTCAGCCACAATATTCAATACAAAGGCCGCGTAAACATTCTCGCTTCAAAGCCATTGCTCAACTTCGATGGATTCGCCAAGCTCAACCATCAATGCGAAGAAAAACTTCCATCCTACTGGTTTAGCTTTAACGGCGATATCGATCCGAAAGGCGTAAATATTCCTGTGTCAGAGCCGAAGAATGAGAACTATGAAAAACTCGGAGTTTCGATATCGCTGGCCAGCGACAGCACCGGATTTTATAGCACATTCCTTTCTCCCAAGAAAAAATCTACTGATGCTGATCTGATCTCCGCCAATGGTGTATTGTCGTACGATGAAAAGAGTAAAGTGTACAAGATCACCAACTCCGACAAAATTCTTTCACAGGATGCACCCGGAAACATGGTTCAGTTAAATGACAATAACTGTACAGTCTATGGCGAAGGACGCATGAATCTCGCCGCCAATTTCGGACAATTCAAGATGATGGTGGTCGGAAATGTCACCAATAATACAAATAACGACTCCACTACGTTCGATCTGGTAATCGGTCTCGACTTCATGTTCAATAACGATGCGATGAAGAACATGGCTGAACTCATACAGGGAAATCCGACCTTACCACCAACAGAAGACACACGGGTTACCTGGGTAAGAGCGATGAAAGAGATCGTTGGAATTGAAAAGGCAGATAAGATGATTTCCGAGTTCAGTTTGTATGGAGCTCCCAAACGGATTCCTCAGGAGTTGCAGCAGACCCTTGTACTCACTGATGTTAAATTATATTGGGATAAGGAAACACAATCCTATAAATCCACCGGACCCATTGGTGTAGGCTTCATCGGCAAGGAAACCATCTCCCGCAAACTGAAAGGATACTTCGAGATTACCCGCAAACGCGGAACAGAAGTCTTCAATCTCTACCTCGAATCCGACAACGCCACCTGGTGGTACTGGAATTACTCACGAGGGGTCATGCAGTCCATTTCATCCGACAACAAATTCAATGACGCAATCAACGGAATGAAGCCGGAAAAGCGCGTTGCGGAATCGAAAGGAGATACGCCACCCTATGAGTTCATGCTAAGTACTGACCGTAAAAAGGCCGAATTCGTGAAGAAATTCACCAGTAATTAGGTTCTACGGAATTATAAACAGGGCATTTCGGAATTGTTGATTTTGACAAAAATAAACATTAAGATATTGAAATACAGAGTATTATTAATTCAGGCGACTTCCTCATCCGGGGTCGCCTGAATTTTCTACTTAACATTAAAATAATATCTTTGGTGCCGATGATCAGTTTCAGTAATCTCAGCCTGATTCTATTAGCCTATCTGTTGGGGTCAATCCCGTCAGCAGTTTGGATTGGCAAGATGCTCTACGGAGTGGATGTCAGAGACTATGGAAGCGGCAATGCCGGCGCTACCAATACTTTTCGTGTACTTGGTAAAAAGGCCGGTCTTCCGGTGCTGATCATGGATATTCTGAAAGGCTTTCTGGCCGTGAAGCTGGTTTATCTTACGGGAAAGTATCTTCCGGAAACACAGCAATTCATCAACCTTGAATTATCCCTTGGAATCGCCTCCTTACTCGGACATATTTTTCCGGTATTTGCGGGATTCAGAGGCGGAAAAGGCGTAGCTACCTTATTGGGTATATTATGTGCTGTTCACATTGGAGCAGCGCTCATTTGCATTGGTGCATTCTTCCTCACGATCATGCTGAGTCAATACGTCTCCTTAAGCTCTATGATGGCAGCGTTAACCTTTCCCATCTCCATCATGTTTATTTATCACGAAACCGTACCTGGCTTAAACATATTTGCGATGTTCGTTTGTGTACTCGTTTTCATCACCCATCAGAAAAACATTGAGCGGTTATTGCGTGGTGAAGAAAGCAAAATCGGCTTTCCGATGCGTAGAAAGCTGGGGTGATTCTGTAAGATTTTAAGCTTTTTCCTTATTTCCTCCCCGGAACAAAAAACTGATTTTCATACACTTGACCTTTCTGAATGAATTCCATAATGAGAATTCCAATGTAAGAAATGCAAACATTTTCCTGATGCTTTCAACTGGTTTTGTAACCGATTCCCCGCTGCAAGCGTATATAAGGGGCGTTAAAACCATATCGGACAATGAAAAAGAAGTTATTTACCGTTGTGCTGTTACTATCTGCGATCTGTGTATCGGTGAGTACTGTATTGGCGGGAGGAGAATCGGAACATCAAAGGGCAAAAACTGCCGAGAAGTTGTTTCTGGCGAAGCAGTATGAAAAGGCGGCACCCTTGTATGCACAACTGGTGAGTTCTAATCCGAAGAACTACAAGTACAATTATTATTACGGAATCTGCCTTACGATTATTGGCAAAGATAAACGCGAAGCGCTTCCCTATCTGGAAACAGCCTTGCAGCATCCCAAAACTCCGGAAGAGATCTACTACTATATTGGACGTGCATTGCACTACTCCTATCGTTTTGATGAGGCGGTGCGGGCATTTGCAGAATTCACAACCATTATTGGAGCGAAGAATGCACCGCGTTGGGGAACATCCCAATTAATGGAAATGTGCAATAATGCAAAACAATTCCTTGACACTTCCAAACTTAGCGTTGTTACTGACAAGACAGAAAGCGCTGCATATGATTTTTACAATCAATATGTATTCGACAGTCCGAACGGTAAACTACTCAGCATGCCGGATGAGATCATTAATTCTTCCAAAAGTGAGAAAGAAGAACGTCCGACGATCTTCCTCAGCGCCAATGGACGTGTAATGTACTATTCAGCTAAGAGCGAAGAAACCAGCAGCCGTGATATCTTCAGAGTAGAAAAAGATCTCGATGGAAACTGGACAAGTCCGGTTAAAATTGACCGCATGGTAAATACCAACCAGGACGAGTTATTCCCAACCTGCAACAGTGATGGTCGAATACTTTACTTCAGTTCACGCGGACATGCATCCACCGGAGGATTTGACATTTTCAAATGTTACTATAATACAGTGAGTAAAACCTGGACCAAACCCGAAAACATGGGAAGTCCCTATAACTCACCCGATGATGATTTTTGTTTTGTGGCATCATCCAATGAACAAAAAGCCTATTTCACATCTCAACGTGAAACAAAACCAGGTATATTCACTGTTTACAAATTACCCTATTCAAATACAGAAGAATTACCGGTTGCCATCAACGGACGCTTTAACTGCGTTGGGCTTCCCGACATAAAAATGATCCATCTGGTGATTACCCGTGACGGAGAACAGAATATCGTTGCGGATATGCTCACTGATTCATTATCTGGAGCCTACGCTGTGGAGTTACCTGGTCCGGGAACTTATAATTTCCGTGTTGAGGCACCTGGATTCCAACCACATACAGAAGAAGTCAGATTTGGGGAGTTCAGTGATCGTATTTATGTACAAGACATTTTCCTGAGCAGAGCCATGAACGGAATGGAAGATATTGCCATTTCCAACCGACGTTTAACTGAATCCGGTTTCATTGACGAAAATATGACAGCAATGGAAGAAGATGATGGCAGTGGAATGCCAATCACGGGAACCTATTCAGAAGCTGAAAAGGCTGCAATGAAAATGAGCGGACTGACACCTGAAATGATCGCCGCGAATCGTGCAAAAGCTAACGGATTAAACCCTGATGGATCACCAGCCAACGACAATAAATTAAACAAAACCGAAATGGGAAACAATACGCTTGCTCAGGGAATATATTTCAAGGTACAGATTGGTGCATTCCGTAAGCATACCCGTGAGCTCGTACAGAAACGACTCGAGAAGAAAACCGACAAAACCATGCTGACCAGCTACGACGACCTTACCTGGTTACGATTCTTCATGGGCAGCGAGAATTCATACAAGTCTGCGAAAAACCTGCGTGATACTTTACAGCAGGCCGGATTCGGAGATGCTTTCGTAGTGGCATTCCGGGATACCAAACCTATGAACCTTGCAGAAGCCATCAAAATCGCACAAAAATCACAAACAACTAAATAACAGGGCATTATGATCCTGACAAAGGCTTCCTTCGGGAAGCCTTTTTTATTGCCAGGTGTGTTGCATTAGACATTTTTTTCATTCGGAATACCACATTAACTTTCTACTTTTGCATTGGAATTTCGAAACATGACAAATCAATATAACCCGAATGAACAGGACGATCTGTTGCTGGAAGAAGAAGTCAGCAAAGAAAATCAACTGATCCTGTACAATGATGATGTGAACACATTCGACTGGGTAATTGAAAGCCTTGTTGCAATATGTAGTCACGACCGTATGCAGGCTGAGCAATGCTCGCTGATCATACATCACAATGGCCGTTGCTCTGTGAAAGAAGGTATGTTTGAAAAATTACGACCCATGTGTGAAGCGCTGCTTGACCGTGGATTAAGTGCAACCATCGAATAATGAAACCAAGAAAATCTCTGCTCCATCTCTCTGCGTTTACATTAACAATTACGCTTGTTTTATCCTGTGCCAAAGTTCCGATTACCGGACGGAAACAGATGAACCTGCTTCCTGAGAGTGAACTGATATCGCTTAGTCTGACCGAATATCAGAGTTTCCTCAAGGAAAACCCACCGGTTGGTTCATCCGACCCGCAAGCAACGATGGTCAAGCAGGTTGGGAATAAAATTCAAAGTTCGGTAACTCAATTTATGGCGCAACAGAAATTGAGTGATCGTATCCAAGGCTATAAGTGGGAGTTTAATCTGGTAAACGATAAGACAGTAAATGCCTGGTGCATGCCGGGTGGAAAAGTTGTTGTTTACAGCGGATTGCTCGGTGTCACCCAAAATGAAACTGCGTTAGCGATCGTTATGGGACATGAAATTGCGCATGCAATTGCCCGCCACGGTAACGAGCGGATGAGTCAACAGATGGTTGCACAGATGGGTGGAATGGCACTTGATGTAGCCCTCTCCACGAAAACAGCAGAAACCAGAGCTTTGTTTAATTCAGCATATGGAATAGGCGCATCAGTAGGTGTGCTTCTACCCTTTTCGAGATTACAGGAAACGGAAGCTGATAAACTCGGACTTGTTTTCGCTGCGATGGCCGGCTATGATCCAAGAGAAGCTCCAAAATTCTGGCAGCGGATGGCCGCCGCTGGCGGGGGAAAAGTGCCTGAATTCCTAAGCACCCACCCCAGTGATGCAACCCGTATTAAAAACCTGAACAACTACATGCCGGAAGCATTGAAATATTATAAAAGCGGTACCGGCAACAAAAAGAAATGACCGTCTTTTTCATAGCCATACTGATCCTTTTCGGTATTCTGATGATTGTATCAGAAATCTTGTTTGTTCCCGGACTTATTGTTGGTATATTAGGAGGAACTTTTATCATCATGGCCATCGGCTGGACCTGGCAGGTTTATGGCTCAACAGCCGGGATGATCACAGGTATCTTCAGTATTCTGCTAACGGTACTCTCCATTTGGGCTGCCTTTAAAACCGGATTCTGGCAAAAATTCAGTCTTCAGGATAAGCTGGAAGGAAAGATGAATGTCATCGACGATAATGATGTGAAAGCAGGCGACAAAGGTGCTGCAGTTTCAAGCTTGCGCCCGATGGGTACAGTAAAAGTGAACGGAAAAAAATTCCAGGCGAGTACAGAAGGTGAAATGGTGCCGCCTAATTTCCCGGTCACTGTCCTTAGGGTTGAAACAGACAAGATCATCGTAAGTCCGGATATCTGATCAGTCGGACGTGAATTAACATTAATTTAGCAAAAAACAAGTTACATGAATCTTCCGTTTCTGATGCTCGTCATAGTTGGCGCACTCATCTTCATTCTTCTGTTCCTCTATTTTGTGCCGGTGAACCTCTGGATCACTGCGGTATTCAGCAATGTCAGGATTTCAATCATGAATCTGATCCTGATGCGTCTGCGTAAAGTTCCGCCATCCATAGTAGTGAATGCAATGATCACCAGTACCAAGGCAGGACTTAATGTTACCACCAACGAAATTGAAACCCACTATCTGGCCGGAGGAAACGTAAACAACGTCATCAAAGCACTCATATCGGCTGATAAAGCCAATATACCGCTCACCTTTAAAATGGCGACGGCCATTGATCTTGCGGGACGCGACGTTGCGGATGCGGTACAGCTTAGTGTTAATCCACGCGTGATCGATACACCTCCCGTATCAGCAGTGGCCAAGAACGGTATTCAGCTCATCGTTCGCGCTCGCGTTACTGTTAGGGCGAATATCAACCAGCTGGTTGGCGGAGCCGGTGAAGAAACTATCCTGGCACGTGTAGGTGAAGGAATTGTAACCACTATTGGGTCAGCCTACGACCATAAAACCGTACTTGAAAATCCGGACCAGATTTCAAAAGTTGTACTCAGCAAAGGACTGGACGCAGGTACGGCATTTGAGATCCTCTCCATCGACATTGCAGATATTGACGTTGGCGAAAACATTGGAGCTAAGCTTCAAACCGAACAGGCTTCAGCGGATCTGAAAGTAGCTCAGGCGAAAGCAGAGGAAAGAAGAGCAATGGCAGTAGCGTCCGAACAGGAGATGCGTTCAAAAGCACAGGAAGCGAGAGCAAAAGTGATCGAAGCAGAAGCGCAGGTTCCATTGGCGATGGCCGAAGCATTCCGTAATGGAAATCTGGGAGTGATGGATTATTATAAAATGCAAAATATGCAGGCAGATACTGCTATGCGCGATTCAATTGCAAAACCCGGGGGACAAGGGGGAAATACGGATAAAAAATAAATGTTTTTCCCGTTCCGAATCACACACAATGTGCGTGATTCGGAACGGGAGTTAAACTATGAAACTGTTTTACAACTGCCGACCATAGGCCGGCAGTTGTTGTTTTAAATGTTATAAGTGTTCGTGATAAACAGTTTAACAGTTTAACAACAAAAAAGGACGAGCGGGGCCCGTCCTTTTTTGTTGAAGTAATTTGATAATTTATTTTTTAATCGACTTTCGATGATTATCCATTTCCAGGTTATAGGTATTCTCACCGATACTCACTGAATTCTTGAAGTAGAATACGCCGCCATAACTATATGAAACCTTCAGGTATGTAGCCTGAACATCTTTTGATTTAACGACTGATCGTAAGATTGTACGGTTAGGTTCAACAATGGTATCCTGCGTTATACCTTCGGGGATAAACTGCTTATCGAAATCAAATTTATATTCGCTGATATCTTTTGTTTTCTTTGTTGTTGTTGATCCGCCACCCGAATTTGCAAGTGCTTTTTTCTGAGCATCTATTTCTTCCAGCTTTTTACGTTCGGCATCTTCCTCCTGCTTCTTCTTCATTTCGATTGCTAGCTGTTGGGCTTTCTCCTCCTGCTCTTTTTTCACGCGATCAATCGAATCCTTCTGCGCCTGAATCCGTGCTTCTCTTTCGAGGGCAAGCAGACGTGCTTTCTCTTTTGCCGATGCTATAGAATCTTCAACAAATTTCACCCGCACCTGAGCAAGGGAATCTTTCACGGCCTGCTCACGGGCAAGTCGTGCCATTTCCTCCTGACGAGCTTTTTCTTTCGCAGCCGCAGCAGCTTCAAGTCGGGCTTTCTCTTCCACTTTAGCAATAGAATCTTTAACTGCTTTCTCACGTGCTGCACGAGCTATCTCATCCAGACGTGCTTTCTCTTTTGCTGTTGCTATCGAATCGGCAATAGCCTTGTCGCGTGCAGCCTTTTCAATAGCAGCCAGACGTGCCTGTTCTTTTGCTGTTGCGATTGAATCAGCGACGGCCTTATCACGCGCTGCTTTTTCGAGTGCAGCTATACGTGCTTGCTCTTTTGCATTAGCCAGTGAATCCTGACGTGCTTTCTCACGTTCGGCTGCCAGCTGTCGTTCTTTTTCTTTGGCAGCAGCGAGACTATCGAGACGTGCCTTCTCTTCAACACGGGCAATGGAATCGGCCACCGCCTTCTCTCTTGCCTGACGAGCTGCATCAGCGAGACGAGCTTTCTCCTTTTCCTGAGCTAACGAATCGGCAACTGCTTTTTCGCGCGCTGCTTTAGCGAGATCCGCCAGACGGGCTTCTTCCCGTGCTTTCGCAATGGAATCCTGGCGGACCTTTTCACGGGCAGCCATCTCCAGACGTTCTCTTTCTTTTGCGGCAGCCAGACTATCCAGTCGCGCCTTTTCCTGCACTCTAGCAATGGAATCGGCAGTAGCTTTCTGCCTGGCCTTTTCTGCTGCTTCTGCTGCAAGACGTGCTTTCTCCACCGCTACGAGGCTATCCTGTCGGGCTTTTTCCACCGCCGCTATGCGCGCAGCTTCTGCCTGTTGTTTCACTTTTTCCTTAGCCAGGCTGTCGGCAGTCGCTTTCTCAGCTGCTGCACGGGCCAATGCCTCTGCTCTCTGCTGTTCCTTGACTTTATTCAGAGAATCCATCCTGGCTTTCTCAAGCTCGGTGGCGATTCGTTTTGCTGCCAATAATGAATCCTGTTTTGCTTTATCAAGTGCTGCTTTCTTCGCAGCCTCTTGTTTTGCCACTTCAACTGCCATCTTCGCTTTGACCTGTTCCATTTCCGTTTTACGGGCTTTGGAATACTCTGGGTCATAGTCGAAATCTTCATACAAATCGCTATACGCGAGTTTTGTAACCGGAGGTGCCGCTTCCTTTGGTGGTTCTTGCCCTTCCGGAGCCTTGAACAAATCAATTTTAAATTTAAAACTGAAGATCTGTTTGGAATATTGCTCCGGAACTTTCGTGTCTACAAGCACTGATTTTGTAATGCTTCCATTCTTTGTAAAAATGATGGTATAGGTATGTCCAAGGTCAAGATTGAAAATGAATTTTCCTCCCGCTGAAGTCAACAGATTATCAGCGGTCTCGCTGCCCTTCATCACCTTAATTTCTGCACCTTCCAGACCTTTTCCATCCTGCTGAACTTGTCCTATCAACTCCAGATATCCCTGATCCTGTGCAAAAGAGAAGTGACCAATGAGAAGTGCCAGAAAGAGGATAATCGATCGTTTGAACTCCATGTTAATTTTCCGTATAGGTATTAAAGGTTAATTTCAGATAGTATTGAATTGTTGTTTAACGAAAAGTTGGCAGCTATGTTGCCAGTGGTTCTGCAAAAACAGAATTGGCTTCGAGCAAGGCCCTCTGAAATGCCTGCTCATCAATGGCTGTTTTCACATTTTTTTCATTCAGAAACAGGTTGAAGTTCTCTGCTGCGAGATTTCCAACCAGTTCATCTTCTGCCATAGGGCAACCTCCATAGCCTTTCATAGCTGTATCGAAACGGCGGCATCCTGCTTCCCAGGCGGCCTGTACTTTATCTTTCCAGTTGCCTGGACCTGCATGCAGATGTGCTCCGAAGTTCACCTCCGTCAATGAAGGGATGAGAGCATTGAAGATGGACCTGATATCATCTGGCTTCGCCAACCCTACTGTATCTGCCAGAGCGATGGTTTTTACGCCAAGTCCAGCGATGCGTTCTGTCCAACGTAATGCCACCTCATTATTCCAGGGATCCCCATAGGGATTGCCGAAAGCCATACTGATGTAAACTACCAGTTGCTTGTGGTTGTTGACACATAAGCTTTGCAAGGCTTCCACGGTCGCCAGGCTCTGCTCTATGCTGCTGTTGGTATTGCGTTGCTGAAATGTTTCTGAGATGGAGAACGGGAAACCCAGATATGAAATTTCTTCGAACGCTACTGCCGCTTCTCCACCCCGGAGATTCGCTATTATCGCCAGCAGTTTTGTGGAAGTTGAGGACACATCGAGTCCTGCAAGGACTTCAGCTGTATCGCGTAATTGTGGAATTGCTTTGGGAGATACAAAACTTCCAAAGTCAAGAACATCAAAACCGACCTTCAGGAGCGAATTGATATACCGGATTTTTTGTTCCGTAGGAATATACCATTGCAGCCCCTGCATGGCGTCTCTCGGACACTCTACCCATTCCACTTTTTCCATGCTATAGAATAAAAGAACCCGCCGGTCAGACGGGTTCTGTATTTCAATTTGCTCTTACTTGATAATTACACCATCCGCTTCGAAAGCGAGTTCGATTAATGGAGTTGTAATTTTATTGATTTCTTCTTCTGATTTACCTTCATCTTCTGCATAGTGACGAAGGTCTTCTACAGTGGTGGTATCCATGTAAGCATGTCCCTGAATAACAGCTGTTTTTCCGCCACAATCTTTCGGTACGAAGAAACCATAATCTTTAAAAGTAACACGCATGCCTGTTCCGTCACCTTTGTCGAGATTCATCCAGCATCCTTTAGCCTGACAAACTTCATTTACTTTACCCTGCACTTTTACTCCAGTGATATCCGTTTGCCCTGCATTCACCATGGCCAGCAACGAGTCCATCGGAATAGCTCCGGCTTCATCGATTTTAGCTCCAAAACTTCCTGCAGCTGCGGTTGTGCCAGCTTCAGCCGTTTCTTTGTTTTCTTCCTTGGCAGCATTTCCGCAAGAGGCAAGTGACATCACTGCAGTAGCGGCAAGCATATAAATTGATTTCTTCATGATATTTGGTTGTATTGTATCCTTGCAAAATTAGGAAGTTCAGGCCGAATGACCGCCCCATACGGATGCGGGAGTTGTCAACATTCCATATAGGAGCTGTGGAAATATCAAAAAACCTCTTATCTCAGCTTTCTGACTATCTTTTTGATCATCCCCGGGCCTTCATAGATAAAACCAGTATATACCTGGACTAAGTTAGCACCGGCTTTTATTTTTTCGAGTGCATCCTCTGCAGTAAAAATACCGCCTACGCCGATAATAACCATTTCTTTTCCGGCTTTATAACGCAGATAACGAATCACTTCAGTACTACGTTCTTTAACAGGCAATCCACTGAGTCCGCCCGTTTCACCAGTGATCCGTGGGTCAGAAACGAGTCCTTCACGGGTTATCGTTGTATTGGTGGCAATGATGCCCTGCAACCCGGTATCCTTCACAATATCCACAATTTCATCGAGCTGTGAATTAGTGAGATCCGGAGCAATTTTTAGTAAGATTGGTTTGGGAGATTTCCTCGACTGATTGAGTTGTGAAAGGCGATTCAGTAGACGGGTAAGCGGCTCCTTCTCCTGTAACTCTCGGAGTCCGGGCGTATTCGGTGAACTAACATTCACTACGAAATAGTCAACAAAATCAAACAATGCTTCGAAGCATTTTACATAATCTTCTTCAGCTGCTTCGTTCGGAGTCACTTTGTTCTTCCCGATATTTCCACCGATAATGATATCCTGGTTACGGTTTTTCAACCGTTCTACCATCACCTCGACGCCATCGTTGTTAAATCCCATCCGGTTTATCAGTCCATGATCTGCAGGAAGGCGAAACATGCGGGGTTTATCATTTCCCGGCTGAGGTTTCGGTGTTACCGTACCTACTTCAATGAAACCGAAACCAAATGCAGATAACTCTTCATATAACCGGGCGTTTTTATCAAATCCTGCAGCCAGACCTATCATGTTCGGAAACCGGATACCCATCAGCTGTACGGCATGATCATCCGATTTGTCGTTATAAATTGTTGATATCAAAGATTTTACTCCCGGAATTTTCATAAGCAACCGGATTGCCGTGAATGCAAAATGATGAGCAGTTTCTGGATTTAGCAGGAATAAGAGCGGTCGGATCAACACTTTATACATACTGCAAGATTAGTTAAAAAGTGGGTTATATTTATCAAAACATATTTTTAGACTAACCTAAACTTTTGTTTATATTTGCCGTAAAATAGCCAGTACTTATGGAGGATCAGCCTATTTGGGTTGCCACATCAATAACACTGTCAAAGAAAAAATGACTACGTCAACCGAAGAAAATTATCTGAAGGCCATTTACCATCTGAGTACAGGTCATTCAGAAGCTGTTCTCACCTCTGAAATTGCACAATCGATGGCGACCACGGCCGCATCAGTTACCGATATGATAAAGAGATTATCGGATAAAAACCTGATCGATTATGAGCGTTACAAAGGAGTACGTATCACGCGGAAAGGCGAAAAGGTGGCTTTGAACATTATCCGCCGTCATCGCTTATGGGAAGTATTTCTGACCGAAGTGTTGAAGTTTAAATGGGATGAAGTGCATGAGATGGCCGAAGAGCTTGAACATGTAAGTTCCGATGAGCTGGTGAGTCGTCTCGATGCATTTCTCGGGCATCCACGATTTGATCCGCACGGTGATCCGATTCCCGATATGAATGGTAAACTGTACAATGCCGGACATATTCAATTGTCGTCCTGTATTGCAAATAATTCCCTTATTGTTTGTGGTGTAAATGATCACACCGCCCCTTTTCTTCAGTTCATTGAAAAGAAAGGATTGACGCCTGGAATTTCATTTATAATCGATGAGGTAGATAGCTACGATCATAGTATGCTGATCCGTTTTACCGATGGAAAAACAACCTATCTCTCGCACGAAATCGCAAAAAATATTTTAGTCCGCCGCCATGAATAAAACACAACATCCCCACACTTCACTTTCAGAAGTGCACGAAACCATTCATGTTGACAGCAAGATGAGTTTTGGCAAAAAGCTACTTGCCTTTCTTGGGCCGGCCTACATGGTAAGCGTTGGCTACATGGATCCCGGTAACTGGGCCACCGATATTGCAGGGGGCAGTAAATATGGTTATCAGCTGATCTGGGTACTGCTGATGTCGAATCTGATTGCGTTGCTGTTGCAGAGCCTGAGTGCCCGACTTGGTATTGTAAGAGGTCGTGATCTGGCGCAGGCATCGCGGGAAATGTTTCCCGGCTTTGTGAATTATTTTCTTTATGCGTTGGCGGAGATCGCTATTGCAGCCTGTGATCTGGCCGAAGTATTGGGAATGGCCATTGGTCTGAATCTGTTGTTCCATATTCCACTGCTCTGGGGCGTGATTATCTGTGCGCTTGATACGTTTATCCTTCTTTTCTTATTGAATCATGGTATCCGAAAAATGGAATTATTCATTATCGGACTGGTGGCCATGATTGGTATGGCCTTCGTTGCACAAATGGTATTTGCAGCACCATCGCTCGGATCAGTCGCACTTGGGTTTATTCCTACTGCCATGGATGATACGGCTTTGTACATCGCGATAGGTATTATTGGAGCCACCGTCATGCCGCATAATCTCTACCTTCATTCTGCTCTCGTTCAAACCAGGAAAATTGAGCGGAATGAAAAAGAAATACGTCGCGCCATACGGTTTAATATTCTTGACAGTACGATAGCACTTAATGCAGCCTTTTTTGTGAATGCCGCCATTCTTATTCTCGCTGCCAGTACTTTTTATAAAGCAGGACTTCACGATGTTGAAGACATCATGGATGCACATAAACTGCTTGAACCATTACTGGGAACAAGTCTGGCCCCTACACTCTTTGCCATTGCACTGCTCTGCGCCGGACAGAGCAGCACGATCACCGGAACGCTCGCCGGACAAATTGTGATGGAAGGTTATCTCAATCTACGGATCGCCCCATGGATCCGAAGGTTGATAACAAGAATAATTGCTATCGTACCCGCGGTAATCGTAATCAATCTTTACGGTGAAAACGCGACCGGTTCCCTACTGGTACTGAGTCAGGTTATCCTCTCACTTCAGCTTGGGTTTGCCGTAATTCCCCTGATTCATTTCGTGAGTGACAGAAAAAACATGGGCGTTTTCACCATTCCTGTTTATGTAAAAGTTGCAGCATGGGTATGCGCAGGAATCATTGTCGGATTGAATGTTAAAATGGTGGTCGGACAATTGCAGGACTGGATGGCAGTGAGTGACAGTCTATGGCTTCGGTTTCTTGTACTACCCCTGAGCTTATTCAGTCTGTGCATGCTTCTGTACATCACCATTGCTCCATTGGTGCGTAGGCTGAAAGACAAAAAGATTGAACTTCCGCATGGAAGTTTCAAAGAAGTATCACTGATACCGAGAGATGCCAGAAAGCGAATTGCTATCACACTCGACTTTGGCTCGATGGACCAGATAGCCATACAGAATGCCATAGCCCAGGGGGGCGACGAAAGCACATACATTCTGCTGCATGTTACGGAAAGTGCCGGAGCGCACTGGCTCGGAAAAGACACACGGGATTTCGAAAGCCGCCGTGACAAAGAAACACTTGATCAGTATGCCGCGTTCCTCACTACCAACGGATATTCCTGCGAAACCCGACTCGGATATGGGAATCCGCGCCGCTCCATTCCGCGGCTTGTTGAAGAAACCAATGCGGATCTGCTGGTGATGGGAGCACATGGACACAAAGCGATCATGGATTTTATCCTCGGCAGCACTGTTGACGCCGTCCGACACCGGCTGAGCATACCTGTATTAGTCGTAACGCGTCACAGTTAAATGTTCAACGACACTTCAGGGCAGGCAACGCTTTAATTTCCGAAATTTGCAGCCCATGTCGAAGTTCATTCAGAACATCAATATTACCAACCGCAAAGCAGGATTCAACTTTTTCATTACGGATTCCTGGGAGGCTGGTATTGTTTTAACCGGAACTGAGATTAAAGCCATACGGCAGGGAAAAGCAAATCTGAACGACGCTTTCTGTTTTTTCAAGAACGAAGACCTCTGGGTAAAAAACCTTCATATCAGTGAATACGAAGACGGAGGATACAGCAATCATCCCCCAAAACGCGACCGTAAACTGCTCTTACACCGACATCAGTTACGGAAGATTCAGTCGAAGTTACGGGAGAAAGGGGTTACTCTGATTCCGGTGCGCCTTTATATCTCTGATCGTGGATTCGCCAAACTGGAACTGGGACTTGCCAGAGGAAAAAAACTTTACGACAAACGGGAAACGATTAAACAAGCCGAAGCAAAACGTGAGCTGGGCAGAGTGATGAAGCGCAGCCGGTAGCTGTTATCTTGAATGCAGAAAATCTTTCAGGCAGGTGGTAAGCGTAAGGTGATTATTTCCTCCGGCGGTATTATATACTTCATGCGCATACGCCAGATGAAACTTACTCACTTTTAGTCCGAACCCGAAAGCCATTCCGCTCATCCCCTTCTTTTCAGGAAATCCAAGTTCATTTCTCCGCAACAGGTTATATCCAAAGCGCACATTAAAATTTTTGGTGAATAACACTTCTACATTCACGATCATATGCCGCACTACCTTATCGCCGAACGTAATTTTGTCGGCTTTGTTTTCACCCGTTAACGGATCAATACCATTCTGCGACGGATCCTGATAGGTGATATCAAATTTCTGAAGTTGTTGTCCGATCAATGAAAACCGAAATGGAGCCTTCGGTAATTTTTTGGAGATACCAAACTGCACCTCAAAAGGCAGTGGTTGAGTTGTTGCCCCATCAAAAGCCTTCAACTGACGGCCGATATTTTTTGCCACCAATGAAAAACTCCAGAAAGAAGCCGGTCGAATCCAGTTTACACCGACATCCGCCCCGATCCCGCTGGCAGTATTCCCTGCAAAATTTGAAAAGATAGCTTTCACACTGGCACCGACAAATAATGAACTGTCCAGTGCTTTACTGAACATAGCATTGAACGCATATTCGGCTGCAGTAAATTCCCCGGTTTTCTCCGAATTAACATTTGTCTGATCGAATTTACCATAGCTGATATACTGCATATTGAAGCCCACCGTTCCTGTTTTTTTCAGGTCTTTGGCAGCCATCAGATTTCCATAACTGATGCCGGCCAAATGAAACACATGGCTAAATGAAATCTGCTGGTCTGTTTCTGGTGATAATAAAGCCGGATTCTGAGCTGACAAAGTAATATCATCGGCTCTGGTAGCAATAGCATTGCCTCCCAAAGCGGATGCGCGGGCAGGTGCAACCAGATTTAAAAACGCAAAGGATGTTTCTCCACCCGTTTGAGCAAGAACAGGCTTATGCAGCCCGGAGGCAAGAATAAGGATCGCAGATAAAATTTTTCTCATACCGCCATAAACGTAAATAACCGCTTTGTATTGCCTTTTCAGTACAGTGGAAACTTCTCCATGTATTCATTAACTTCCGCACCTACCTTTTGAGTGACTTTATCATTTTCATGATGGAGGAGCACTTTATCAATGAATCCGACAATTTTCTTCATGTGATTTTCTTTCATTCCTCTGCTGGTTATGGCAGCTGTTCCGATGCGAATGCCGGAAGTGATAAACGGGCTCTTATCGTCAAAAGGCACCATATTTTTATTGATGGTAATATGAGCTTTCACCAATGCATTTTCTGCTTGCTTTCCGGTGATGTTTTTATTCCGCAAGTCAATCAGCATCATATGATTATCAGTACCGCCTGAAATGATCTGATAACCTTTATCAATAAATGTGGCTGCCATCGCTTTTGCATTTTTAACTACCTGTATGGTATATGCCATATAATCGTCGGTGAGTGCTTCACCGAATGCTATTGCTTTGGCTGCGATCACGTGTTCTAATGGGCCGCCCTGAGTACCGGGGAAGACTGCAGCATCCAGAATAGCCGACATCATTTTCACTTCTCCCTTGGGAGTGGTTAGTCCCATCGGATTCGGGAAATCTTTTCCCATCATCATTAACCCGCCTCTGGGGCCACGCAGCGTCTTATGGGTTGTGGTAGTCACAACGTGACAATATGGAAGCGGATCATTCAATATACCTTTGGCGATCAGTCCGGATGGGTGAGAAATATCTCCGAGCAGGAAGGCTCCTACCTTATCCGCAATCTTCCGAAGACGTGCATAATCCCAGTCGCGGGAATATGCAGATGCGCCACAAATAATGAGTTTGGGCTTCTCTTTTTTCGCCAGCGCCTCTACTTTATCATAGTTGATTCGGCCGGTTTCCTTCTCTACCCCGTAGAATACAGGCTGATATAATTTACCACTGAAATTGACAGGTGAACCATGTGTGAGGTGACCACCATGAGAGAGGTCAAAACCCATAATCTTATCACCCGGGTTCAGCAATCCCAGCATCACCGCAGCATTCGCCTGAGCTCCAGAGTGCGGCTGCACATTGGCCCAGGCTGCACCGAACAATTCCTTCGCTCTGTCGATCGCCAGTTGTTCGATCTGATCAACGATTTCACAGCCGCCATAGTATCGCTTGCCGGGAAGTCCTTCTGCATATTTGTTGGTCAGACACGAGCCCATAGCCTGAAGCACCTGCTTCGAAACAAAATTTTCGGACGCAATCAATTCGATGCCTTCGCGCTGACGTTTTAATTCCTGATTAATGAGTTTGAATACACTTGAATCTTTTGGGATCATAGAGGGAGTTGGGTATTAACTGAAATCTATTTCGGTACTGTCACCGATATTCAGGCTTTGGCTAAGGCCTTTGAGAAACGCGTCGCTGCCAACGATACTATGATGCAGGATAGCGGTCTCCAGTTGTGCATAAGAGCCGATAATGGAATCACGGATAATCGAATGTCGCACGATCGTATTTTCGCCAATCGACACATTGGGTCCAATGATGGAATCACTGATATCACAATGTTCGGCAATGCTCACCGGTGGGATGATAATGGTATTATGGTAATTGTATTTCTTCTGAAGATACTCTGCATCGCGTTTCAGCAAAACCGCATTCGTTTCAAGGAGGTTTCCTTTGCCGCCGCAGTCGAACCAGTTGCCAACTTTAAACGTACTGACTTTTTCACCCTGAGCAATCATCCGTTCAATTCCATAGGTAAGGTGAAACTCACCATTATGACGAACATTGTTACGAACGATATAATCAAGGGCATCCATCAGCTTACCTGCTTCACGGATCCGGTAAATACCCACCAGTGCCTGATTTGACTTTGGGATCACAGGTTTCTCATCCAAACGAAGGATGAATCCGTGCTGATCAATTTCAGCTACGCCGAACTGACGCGGATCTTCCACTTTCTGAACTCCTAAAGCTGAATATGGCATCTGCATCAGCTTCGCCAGATCAAAATCTATGATTGTATCACCTAACACGATCAGCAGATCATCTTTCGGATCCACCAGATCGCGGGCAAGCCATACCGCGTGTCCGGTCCCCTCACGGGGTTCCTGCACCACAAACGACACCTTCATTTTCGGATACTTCGTTTTGATGTATCCTTCAATTTTATCACCCAGATAACCTATGATAAAAATGAACTCTGTGAACCCACCCGCAATCAGATAATCCACAATGTGCGAAAGAATCGGTTTTCCGGCTACCGGCACCAGCGCTTTGGGCTGTGTATGGGTATGCGGACGCAGCTTAGAGCCAATTCCCGCAACTGGAATAATGATTTTCATACCGCTGTAAAAGTAATGCGAATGGCCATACGAACGACCTTGTTCATTTCCATTTGAGTGATATTTAATTCACAATATCCACCTGAAAAAGACTGTTGAAATAATCCGGACCCGACACCCGTTTCCGCTACATTCGCTTCGGATGAAACGAAAAATGTTCTTCCTTATACCGGGTATTCCATTATTGTTGACAATTCTGAATTACACTCAGATTCAGATTTATGGACAATGGAGAATGATGTCAGATCCTTCGCTGGACACCATTCGATATGTGTTAATTCCTGGTGCAGGCCGAAATTATCCGCAAAGTCCAAACCCGAATTATTCCTTCTTAGGGCGCATGGACACAGCTGCAGCCATCTGGCATCGCCATCCGCAGATAAAACTGATACTCAGCGGATATGAAGACAATCATTATTACAGGGAAGCCAACGACATGCGGGATGCATTGATGAAAAAGGGGGTCGCTGACTCGGCCCTGATTCTGGATCCTGGCAGCATAGACACCAGAGCCAGCATCGACTTCTATTTCCGAAGATTTGGCACGACTCCCGTGGTGATTGTTTCACAACCGGTGCATCTGGAACGTGCGCTTTGGCTGGCCTGTGCCTGCGGGCTCAACGCTTATGGTTACGAAGCCGGCAACTATCCGGGAGGAACACCACGCTGGATGATTGTACGGGAATTTGGTGCCCGGATCAAAGCCCGGCTCGAAGTGTGGGGTTGGCTCACCCATTCATCAAAAAAAGAAAAGCATGAACAATAGAATTACAACCTTATTCGGAATCAGATTACCAATTATTCAGGCTGGCATGATCTGGTGCAGTGGATGGCGGTTAGCCTCTGCCGTTAGTAATGCGGGCGGACTTGGCATTATTGGTGCCGGATCCATGTATCCTGATGTATTCAGGGAACATATCCGCAAATGTAAAGCCGCCACTTCCAATCCCTTTGGCGTTAACCTTCCATTGCTTTACCCTAACATAGAAGAACACATGGAAGTAATCCGGGAAGAAGGAGTAAACATTGTTTTCACCAGTGCCGGGAATCCCGCAACATGGACCGGCAAACTAAAAGAACAAGGCATCACCGTCGTTCACGTCATTGCCAACACCAAATTTGCTCAGAAAGCAGCCGACTCAGGTGTTGACGCCATTGTTGCCGAAGGATTCGAAGCAGGCGGACATAACGGACGGGAAGAAACCACCACACTTTGTCTGATTCCGATGATCAGAGATTCTGTTAATATACCATTGATAGCAGCCGGCGGCATCGGCAACGGACGTACCATGCTGGCGGCTTTTGCACTGGGTGCTGAAGGTGTGCAGATCGGATCGAGGTTTGTGGCCAGTGAAGAATCATCGGCTCATATCGACTTCAAAAACGCAGTCATTCAGGCGAAAGAAGGCGATACCCGACTCTCACTGAAACAACTCACACCGGTACGTTTACTAAAAAATAAATTCGCACTTGAAATTGCAGCGGCGGAAGAGCGGGGTGCCGGACCAGAAGAACTAAAAAGTCTGTTAGGACGAGCGCGTGCCAAAAAAGGGATGTTTGAGGGAGACATGGACGAAGGAGAACTGGAGATCGGACAGATCAGTTCATCCATACGAAGTATCCTTCCAGCTGCAACCATCGTAAACGAGATCTGGAATGAGTTTACAAAAGAAAAAGAACGCATCTGTCAACTCGATCTCAACAGCTGAAAAAATATGATACAATTCGATAAGTTTCAACTTTCAAATGGATTGAAAGTTATTGTTCACGAAGACACCACTACTCCACTCGTATCGATTAATATTCTTTACAATGTCGGAGCGAGAGATGAGGAACCTGAGAAAACCGGTTTTGCGCACCTGTTTGAACATCTGATGTTTGGAGGCTCAGTCAATATTCCCAGTTATGACGAACCCTTGCAGCTTGCAGGCGGAGAAAACAATGCTTTCACCAACAACGACATTACCAATTACTATCTGACGATACCTGCGCAGAACATTGAAACCGGCTTTTGGCTGGAAAGTGACCGGATGCTCAGTCTGGCGTTTACAGAAAAAAGCCTTGAAGTACAACGCTCTGTCGTAGTTGAAGAATTCAAGCAACGCTATCTCAACCAACCTTATGGAGATGTATGGTTGTTATTGCGGCCACTTGCTTACAAAGTACATCCTTATCAATGGGCCACCATCGGAAAAGAAATCAAACACATAGAAGAGGCTACATTGGCAGATGTAAAAGCATTTTTCAAAAAATGGTATGCTCCCAACAACGCCATCCTGAGCATTGCAGGGAACTGTTCCACAGCCTTAGCGAAGGAACTTTGCGAAAAATGGTTTGCGCCTTTGCCGAAAGGTGATGTTCCCGAGCGAAATCTACCGGCGGAACCGGCACAACAGGAACGACGATTACTGGAAGTGGAGCGGGATGTACCGAATTCACATCTGTACATGACCTGGCATTGCTGCTCACGTTACGACAAAGCATTCCATGCAACGGACCTTCTTTCCGACATACTTTCAAGAGGAAAATCATCACGATTGTACTTGCGTCTTGTAAAAGAGAAAGGACTTTTCACCGATTTAAACGCCTATCTTATGGGAGATCTTGATAAAAGTTTATTTCTCGTAGAAGGCAAACTGGTAAACGGGGTTACGATGGAAGAAGCTGAAAAAGCGATACTAGAAGAACTGGAAAAAACCAAATCAGATATTACGGATAAAGAACTTGAAAAAGTTAAAAATAAAGCGGAAGCAACACTCGAATTTTCAGAAATGGGCATTGGCAGTAAATCATTGAATCTGGCTTATTTCGAATTGTTAGGGGATGCAGGACTATGCAACCGGCAGGCTGAACTCTATCGGGAAGTTACCATTGAAGACATTCAATCCGTAGCACGTCAGCTCTTCAACGAAAACAATTGTTCCATCCTCCGCTATAAAGCTAAAAAATAAGTATGCTGAACAGAACTCATTCACCCGAAACACGGCTTCCCGATCAACTTAAACTGAACGTTGCAGAACGGTTAACATTACCTAATGGCATACCCTTAATTGTTATTCGTGCCGGTAGTCAGGATGTTGTCAAAATAGAATTTGTGTTTGCAGCCGGTACTACATCCTCCCAACAGCCCCTGCTTGCATCGGCTGCCAACGATTTGCTGGATGAAGGCACTTCGAAACACAGTGCTGCCGAACTGGCCGAACTACTCGACTATTACGGCGCTTATTTTCAGACGGACAGTGGTCCTGATTTTGCGAGCGTGACGCTCTACTCACTCAATAAATTCACAAAGGAAACACTCCCGTATTTCGCCGAAGCGCTGACTGATCCGGCCTATCCTGAAAAAGAAATCCAGACCTTTCGAATTCAGGGTAAGCAACGGCTGGCCGTTGGCATGAACAAAGTTGATTTTCTGGCCCGCAGAAATTTCATGCAGGCACTTTACGGATCTACGCACCCGTTAGGAAAAATGACAACACCGGAACATTATGATGCATTATCCACCGAGGGCTTCCGTGCATTTCACAAGGACCGTTATCTGCATGGGCTCAGAGCTGTTATTGTTTCAGGAAGACCAGACGACGCAACGATCCAAACGATAAAAGAATTCACCGGGACAACAGGATTCAGTTTTTCAGCGGCGGGTATCAATGACAACACGCCTCCGGCTCCCGTGAAAACGCTGGTAGAGAAAAAAGATGCCATACAATCTGCCATCCGCATCGGCCGTAGAATGTTCAACAGAAGTCATCCGGATTTCTTTCCTTTTACAGTATTGAACACTGTATTGGGAGGATATTTCGGATCCCGGCTTATGTCGAACATCCGCGAAGACAAAGGATACACCTATGGTATCGGATCGGGACTTGTCAGTCATTTGCACGATGGTTACTTCTTCATCAGTACAGAAGTTGGATCTGAGGTCAGGGAAGCGGCAGTAAAGGAGATTTATGCTGAATTGCAAAGGCTGCGTGAAGAACGAATACCTGATCATGAACTGACACTGGTGCGCAACTATATGATCGGAGGATTTCAACGCAGTATAGACGGGCCTTTTGCCCAGGCCGACCGGCATAAAGTAATCTGTGTACACGAACTAAGTGACGATTATTACCTGCGTTATCTCGACACTATACGCAACATAACACCTGCTCAGCTCCAGTCATTGGCTCAGAAATACCTTCAAGAGGAAGAATTGCTGGAGGTGGTAGCCGGAAAATAATTGGAATAAGGACAAGAAGGGACGTCCAAGTTCAACCGGTAGTGTCAATTATCAGATTTATTATAAACAACCTGCAGGCTCGGGGAATTGGGCACTTCTGGATTCAACAGGAATTGTGCAATATCAACATACGCTGCCAGCGGGGCCAGACACACTTCGCTATTTTGTAACACTAACAGATTCTGCCGGTGGCCCCTGTATCAGTTCATCGGATACACTCCTGCTTGCCGTATATCCCGGGGTCATGATAGAAGAAATCCGTCATCTGTCGGAAATCGATGTTTATCCAAATCCCGGAAACGGAAATTTCACATTAAAAAGCAAGACATCACTGCCACTGCCACTGCCACTTCCAATGAAATTAAACATACTGGATGCCGAAGGACACTTGCTACGGACATTGAATCATCTACAGCCGGACAGTGATGGTAGTGTTAAAGTTCAGCTGCCCGAATTAAAATCCGGATTCTACCTCTTTCAGTTTGAAGAAAATGGTTACCGATCGTACCGAAAAGTGCTGATCATTCGTTCCACAGCACCCCCCTCCCTTAAATTAGGGAGAGAACGAATTGAGTCAGAGGCTGATCATTGCACAAGACAATTGATTTGATTTAAGGAAATAAGTAAGAAAACCTGAAAAAACACCAGACTTTTTTTATAAATTTATTACGCATCCAAATATTCACGAGACAACATAACTATTACTATTTGATTTTCATTATATTATAATAAAATCACTATTCATCCATTTCACGTGGAAAACAACCTTTTCCATTCTGATATAATTAGTAAATAATTGTATTAAAACACATTAATCCAAACTGACACCAATGAAGCCCATTGATCTGTTCAATAAGTAGACCTGATCAGTCCCAATAATATTACGCATCCAAAGTAGCATTTTAGCCCTCCGTTTTTCATTGCGGATATGTAAGAAGATGATTAAATTTGTACATCACGCGTTATCCCAAATCCCACAATGAAAAAACTTCTGACTCTTATCACTTTGCTCCTGTTAACCGGGAGCCAAATGCTTACGGCGTCCCACCTCATGGGGGGGGAAATTACCTGGCGATGCAGTGGAACACAATTCATTTTCACTTTGAAGCTTTACAGGGACTGCAATGGTATTCCACAAACCGGAAATATTACCATGAATTCCAATTCTCCTGCCGGTAATATTAATATGATCGAAGTGGATATCAATGATATATCACCAACCGGGACTAATTGTCCGACTTGTATTGTCCCTTTGAACTCGCCAAATGCTGTAGAAGAACATATTTACGAATCAGCTCCGATTACCCTGAATGGTGTACCTCCGGCAACAGGCTGGTATTTTGCATATTCTGATTGTTGCAGAAACGGAAGTGTAACTAACCTGGGAAACGGTGGCGGCTGGTTTACTTTGCGGGCCATCATGTACCCCTATAATGGACAAAACACCAATCCCTGCTTTGACAATTCCCCGCAGTTTGCCGAACGTCCACAGCTGGCCACCTGTGCGGGAGATACAACGTATTACAATGCCAATGCAATTGACCTTGATCTGGATTCATTGGTATATAGCTGGGATCGTCCTTTGGATGGATCTCCGTACACGGCAACAACACCATACCCGTTTGCACCAACGTACTCTTTCAGCAGCCCACTACCAGGCCCTGCTTTAAACCCACAAAATGTTGCAGCGGTTTTAAATCCAACGAATGGTGTTGTTTATTTCAAATCTGTTACTTCCGCTGTATGTAACACCGTTACAAAAGTTACAGCCTACAAATGTGGAATTAAAGTTGCTGAAGTATTTCGGGAAATTCAGATTGCCCTTATTGCCGGATGTAATCAACCGAACGTACCACCTGCAAATGGCGCATTAAACACGGCACCCACGCTGAGTCTTTCAAGCGGGGCATTGGTATCAGAACTGGTTGATACCGTTTATGCAGGAGATACCGTTGAAGTGAGTTATTTCGCCTATGATGTTGAGTACCTCAGTTCGCTTCCTTTAACCGCTCAGCAAATATCCCTTTCAGCGTCCGGAATCATGTTCGGAAACAATTATTCAAGTCAAACCACTGGTTGCCCATATCCGCCCTGTGCAGTCATCCGTAAAGCCAATGGTCAGAATTCTGACCTGCTGGATACAGTTGCACCCATCCAACCTATCTGGCGACCGTCTCAGTTCCAGTTTAAATTTTTCTGGGTGACGGATTGTAATCATCTTGATAAAAATCTGGGCTGCGTTACCGCGAAAGCACTGTACACCTTTGTATTCAAAGTCACTGATAATTTCTGTCCGTCGCCGTCTGTGAATTTCAACACCTTATCGGTGGTTGTTCTTGCACCACCACCTGTACAGGCCGCCCGAATAAAATGTCTGGATGTATTAAACAATGGTAACACGTATCTGACCTTCCAGCCCCCGGTTGATACGGATGGGGATACCAACAAATTCTTCAAATCATTCTATATCTACCGCTCTGCTGTTGGGGGCGGAGGTCCATATACGCTTATTGATAGTGTGAAGGGCTTCAGCATAATGAACTATGATACCGTTATACATTATACTGATGTTACGGCCAATGCGAACGCCGGTTCGCTATCTTATTATATCACCACCGGATCAGGTTGTGATCTTTTGCCACGAGAAATATCAGATACGGTTTCCACCATTTACCTGAATGTATCGCAGGTTGGAAACGATGCATCACTCACCTGGAATGCTATGGAAACACCTTTACATTCCAGTACTACCGGCAAGTACTACATTTGGAAAGAGACGGCACCAGCAGGTTCCAATATCTGGACATTAATTGATTCTACCACCAGCCTGAGTTACCTGGATCCGGTCACCGTTTGTAACGACTCTATCAACTACAGGATCACCGTACGTGATACTTCTGTTGCCAATTGCACCTCACATTCCAACATCAATGGTGCGACTTTACAGTCTGCATTGCCGGTTATCACCTCACCATCGTTACGATGCGTTAACGTCCTGCCTAACGGTGATATACAAATCAGTTGGGTAGGTTCTCAGGATACTGCGTCCTATTTTGACGGATATACCGTTTATCAGGCGACCAACCTCGCCGGACCTTACACCAATATAGGATTTGTTACCAACTATGCTGCCAACACCTTTACGGATGTTGGTGCAAATGGTCAGAATCAGATCAATTATTACTATGTAACTACATCGGCAGGATGTGATGCCACCAACATAGATGAATCGACACCTCCCAGCAATACCCTGGCATCTATGTTACTTACGGCCAATAATCCTACCATGGGTTTTGCGAATTTGTCATGGACACCTATATCCACCCCGTTACCAACCAGCTCTACTCTAACCTACAACGTCTACCGTCGTATTCCTCCAACAGTAGCCTGGACTTTCATCGGTGATACAACCGGATTATCTTATCAGGATACCATCGTTCTTTGTGATACAATCATTGAATACAAGGTTGAAATCGGCGACGCTGCAGGTTGTATCTCTACTTCTTCCATTGATGGCAACAATTTTACATCTCAGGGAGATATAATTGATAACCCTGAGTTACGCTGTTTGGCCGTTCAGGCAAACGGTGATGTTCAGCTCACATGGGTAGCGGCACCTGATCCCAATAATTTCTTTGCAGGCACAGAAATCTATCATGCCACTAATCCGGGGGGGCCATATACCAAACTGACAACTGTAGCGACAACTGCTACCAGCTGGACACATGCAGGAGCCGGCGCTAATGGAGCTATTCAATATTATTATTTGAAAAATTTATCCGGCTGTGATGGTATTACAACCAACGGATCCACCAGCGATACATTGCAGACGATGCTCCTGAATGTCAGCAATGCCAACATTGGTTTTGCTGATCTGAGCTGGAATGCCTTACATACGCCAGTTCTGACCAGTTCAGGCTTACCTTATCGAATTATGAGACGGGCAACGGGGGTTGGTGCTTATGTTCAGATTGGAACTACCAACAACCTGACATTCCGGGATACTATCACTACGTGTAATGTTGCTTATGAATATCGTGTCGAACTGGATGATAACGCACCGTGTACATCTGTCAGCTCAGCGGATAATGACATATTCACTTACATAGGAAATATCATTAACAATCCGATTCTTCATTGTGTTTCAGTAAATCCAAATGGTACTATTCAATTAACGTGGGAGAACCCTGTTCCGTCCAGCTGGACAAACTTCAACGAATATGAAATCTGGAGAAACTCCGGAGCAGGTTTTACACTTATTGATTCGGTTTCAGGTAGCGGAACAACAACCTATACAGATTTAACCGCCAACGGAAATGCTCAGTTTTACAGTTACTACCTGGTTACGCAAAGTGGCTGTACCGGTCAGGCAACAAATGGAAGTCTCGGAAACAGTCTGAGTTCAATCTTCCTAACAACAGCAGGTGTGATCGGTCAGGCCAACTTAAACTGGACGGCACTCTCCAACCCATTGCCTGCAACATCAACAACCGGTCAATATACCATATATAATACCTACAATGCAGCCGGCACCTTACAACTGATCGGAGACACCGCCTTGTTACTCTATCAGCATCCTATTCTGCACTGTGATACCCTTCTCAGTCATCAGGTATGGGTCAATGATAATTTAGGATGTATTTCCAAAAGTAATATTGCCTCTAACAACTATACGTTTGTCGGAAATATTGTAAGCAATCCGGACCTGCGCTGTGTGAGTGTTCAGCCGAACGGACAGATACAACTCACATGGGTAGTTCCATCAGGTTCTTCCAATGAATTCAACGAATATGAAATCTGGAGAAACAATGGTGCCGGTTTCGTACTGTATGATTCAGTAAGCAATTTTGCTACTACTACCTGGACCGATGCATTTGCAAACGGTAATGCCCAGTCATACGGTTATTACATGCTTTCACAATCCGGCTGTACCGGACAGGTCAACAGTACTGCGAACAGCAATACACTGAACTCTGTTTATCTTACTTCATCCAACGCTACTCTTGGCTCAGCTATCCTGAACTGGACAGCGCTGCCTGCTCAGGCTACATCAGCTGCAACCGGCTATGATGTGTGGTCAAGTTATCCCAGTGGCGCATCGCTTTCCATCATTAACTCCACTACTGGCTTAACGGATACTGAAGCTATAACGGATTGTGATACGACACTTCGTCATCGTATTTCTCTGACGGATGCCAGTGGCTGTATCAGTTATTCAAACATCGACACCAATAACTTCTCATGGATCGGCAACGTGGTTGCCAATCCGGATCTGCGCTGTGTAAGTGTTCAGCCCAACGGACAGATTCAGTTAACCTGGATCACTCCTGCCGGTTCTAACGGAGAGTTCAACGAATATGAAATCTGGAGAAACAACGGTGCCGGATTCGTGCTGTATGACTCCGTAAGTAACTTCAACCAGACTACCTGGACCGACGTAAATGCGAATGGTAATACTCAGTCATATAGTTATTACATGCTGTCACAATCCGGTTGTACCGGACAGGTTAACAGTGCGGCGAACAGCAATACCCTGAATTCTGTTTATCTTACTTCATCCAACACTACTCTTGGCTCGGCTATTCTGAACTGGACAGCGCTGCCTGCTCAGGCTACATCAGCTGCAACCGGCTATGATGTGTGGTCAAGTTATCCCAGTGGCGCATCGCTTTCCATCATTAACTCCACTACTGGCTTAACGGATACTGAAGCTATAACGGATTGTGATACGACACTTCGTCATCGTATTTCTCTGACGGATGCCAGTGGCTGTATCAGTTATTCAAACATCGACACCAATAACTTCTCATGGATCGGCAACGTGGTTGCAAATCCGGATCTGCGCTGTGTAAGTGTTCAGCCCAACGGACAGATTCAGTTGACCTGGATTACGCCCGTCGGTTCTAACGGAGAATTCAATGAATATGAAATCTGGAGAAACAATGGTGCCGGTTTCGTGCTGTATGACTCTGTCAGCAACTTCAACCAAACTACCTGGACTGATGTCAATGCGAATGGTAACACGCAGTCATATGGTTACTATATGCTTTCACAATCCGGTTGTACGGGTCAGGTCAACAGTCCTGCCAACAGCAGTACGCTTAACTCCATCCATCTCACTACCTCTAACGCCACACTCGGCTCTGCCATCCTGAACTGGAATGCATTGCCGGCACTGGCATCCTCTGCGGCGACCGGTTATGATGTATGGTCAAGTTATCCCAACGGAACTACCCTCTCCGTGATCAATTCAACAACCGGTTTAACCGCAAACGAAGCGATCCTGGATTGTGATACAACGCTGCGTCATCAGATCACCATTGCTGACAAC